>Ga0214917_10004461_pt1 | contig 15544 bp, 18 predicted proteins | sample LL_1208_BB_MetaG_FD_177983 | JGI IMG/M metagenome (GOLD analysis project Ga0214917, IMG submission 177983) | Freshwater microbial communities from Lake Lanier, Atlanta, Georgia, United States - LL_1208_BB | ecosystem: Environmental > Aquatic > Freshwater > Lake | place: USA: Georgia | collected... | reverse complement strand
TTGGTATTGAACATGCTTGTTATTGGAGCACCGCATAACCCAAGGCTGATGCATTTGGCGTGAATAGCAAAATCCGGTTAACGGCTTGCTGGATACGGCCAACTATTGCCATTACCTGACCGCATAGAACTATCGAATTGCAGGCTTCAAGGACATCATGCAAATATGCAGATAAATCACGAGCCATAGACAAACTTCTTAGTTCGATCAATCTCTTCAGCAATAACTTTGTTCTTCACCGCCCCCTGCATCACCAAATCAATGTCAAACTAACGCTGCCCATGAGTGGCAGGCAGGGAGATTTGGCGATCAGTGCCGACTCGACGGTGGCCTGTCCACTCGAGGGGTGTGTTAGGCGATTTCACAGGCATCTCACAGGTTACTTGGCTATAGACCGGTATTCCTCGCAATGCGAGACAACATTCTGGGGCCTATCTCCTCACCATCATGAAATGCAAAAACAAAATCGGGAAATCCATCACGTGCAAGAGTCTTGTGAGAGCCAGACTGGCGTTTTACACGCCATCCGATGGACTGGAGAGCAGCTCGGAGTCGCCGTGTTCAAGTCTGTCGGCAATAACACGAAGAGCCAATATTTCAGCCTTTGACATTGCATCTGAAGCCGAGTCGCCATAAGAGAGAACACCGGGCAGTTCAGGAACCTCTGCGATCCAGCGTCCATCAATCTCTTGCTCGCACTCCAATGAGAAATTCATGCCCTACCAACCACTCTCTTCACCGCAGCAACAAAACAGGGCATAGGCGCCACCCCCAGCTGCCTGGCTCAGCTTCTATGACAGGTATTCGGCTAACGCCAATTTGAAAGTCCTCGTAAGGCGCCTAAATCCATTTCTGGGTACCGATAGCGCTTATGTTGACCAACCTCACCAAGTCAGCACAGGGCTGGTCACGCCCGCTGGGCCTCGGTTGAGCACATGCTTGTAGATCATCGTGGTCTTCACGTCGCTATGGCCGAGGAGCTCCTGGATGGTGCGTAGCAAAGCAATGGCGCAGGGTATGGCAGCTGATCCAGAGTGGATTGCTACTCAGTTGCGGTAGCACCCATGGCTTTAAAAACGTCGAAAGAACCCGGCGCACAGGCGGCATCGCAGGCCGTGATCAGGATCGGCTCAAGCATCACCCTGGATCACCTCTACCTGGTTGCCAATCGCTTCAAGCCAGAGCCGCCATGATCGCCGCATTGCTGTACCAGCTGTAAAGCCCTTCACGAACCGGTTCAATGCCCAGTTCGGCGCGCAGCTCTTCGAGGTTCTGGGCCATGCGCTCCTCCCAAATCATGGGGAACAGGGGCTTAGCCCGAATGCCCATCGCCATGCCCTGGGTCATCAGGTCGTAGTGGTAGCCGATACTGTTGGCGTACTCCTCGATGCTCACGTAGTCCTCATCGGCCTTGTCGGTGTCAAAAAAGCTGAGCATTAACCCCACCAGGTTGAGAAACGAGAAGCCCGGGAAGCTGAACTGCCCCACGCTGATGCTGATCACACCAAGCTCACCGAAGTTGTCGAGGCTGTAGCCGCTGAGGATGTGGTGCAGGTCGTGGGTGGCGTAGACGCGGTAATTAACGTAGTCGCCATCCGTCTTGAGGTTGTTGTAGAAGGCTGGATCGGGAAAAAAGTCGATGTCATAGCCCAACGCCTCCATTACCGTGGCGTAGGTATGGCCCAGGCTTCCCTTTGGAAGCTGCTTCATGGCAGCCACGTCGTAAGGGGCGCAGAGTTGGCGCGACTGGATCAGCGCCGCAGCATCAGGATCCTGCTGCAAACGCCGCAGGCAGCACATCATCGGGTTGCCCGTGAGCCGGCGCGACAGCTCAAAGACGTTACCGGCATCGTCAGTGCCACCAGCGGCAAGATCGGCGAGTTCCAGAAACTCCTTGATGTTCTCTGTAGAAGCAACCCTGTTGAGGTAACGGAATCCCATTGACGCGTCGGTGGATGAGCGTTAATTCGACGCCTCAGCGTAAGGGTGAACGGCTGTGGGGATCACCTCACACAACACCGGTCCATGAAGCGTCCTAACCAGCTCCTGCTCCACCGCCAGTCGCAGCGCATCGATCTGGGTTGCCGTTTTGGCGCAGCCCGGCTCCACGTAAGCCACCGCGGTAACGGTGCGCCCCAGGCGAATCATGGCCAGCTCGATGAGCGCACAATCCTGCTGCGCAAGCATCGGCGCGATGGAGCTGGCGCAGTAGGTCTGGGTTGCCGTTGCGATGGACTGGCTGGATCCTGCTGCCTCGGCAACGGCGCCCTTGAGAATGGCGATGGGTTCACCCAGCAGCGCCGAACCCAGCACCAGCACCAGCAGGGCATCGGCGATCGGCATCAGGGGGGCCAGCGGCGTGCCCAGGAGCAGTGGGGACCCCAACAAGGCCATGCCGGTGCAGGCTGAAATGAGGGCATCAAAACGGGCCGAGATCGCCATGCCGCGCAGCATGTTGCTGTTGCGCCCGCTGCCGCTCCAGCTGGCTGCAAAGACTCGCCAGAGCCACAGGTTGAGCAGCACCATGGCGCCGAAATACCAGCCAAGGCCGTTGAGCCTCACTAGCGGAATGGGTATGCCCTGCAGGTAGGTGAGAACCTTGCCGGCTGCAGAGACCATCGCGAACGCGATGATGCCCAGCACCACCAGGGTGCGGAACAGCACGTAGAGCGGTTCCTGCCCCGAGGCACCAAAGGGGTAGGCGCGGCTTCGTGGCTGCAGGGCCGCGCGGTTGACGGCGCCTGCAATCACTGAAGCCCCGGCCATCACGGCGGTGTAGAGCCCATCCAGCAGCAGGGCATCAGACCCCGAGCGCAGGTAGAACACCAGGGCCGCAGCAGCGCCAACGGTGTTGCCGATGCTGCCCAGTTGCAGGGCTCTGGCTTCGGCGGTTTGATGGTGGTGGTGCTGAACAGTCACTCCGTTGCTGCTGTCACTGGGGGCTTAATGGAGCAACTTAATAACTGCCAATAGCCGGGCAATTCATGTTGATGAATTTTTCAAGCTGCCGTTGCAAACCCCAAGGCTTTGAAAACTGATTCTTGATTTAGTTGATTTAAGGATTGATCCCCCCGCAATTGCTCTAAATCAACAAGGGTTACGCCCGTTAGGGCTGCTAGACGGTTTGCCACTGGGTTGCTGCTCACCAGCACATCCGCACTTGCCACCTGGGCGGCTTGATTGATCAAATTAAGGCCTGAGAACGCACAAATCCTGGCTTGGGGCAAATGTTGTTGCACCCCATTTGTAAGGGCATCCCATTGGCTTTGCGGCCAATCATCACTGCCACCGCCAGGGGCTAACAACAAAAGCGGTCCATCGCCCTGGGGCAATTCAGCCTGGGCTTTGGCAAGGGCTTTGGCGGGTAATTTGAGTTGAAATGGCTTGGCGTTTGGGCTGAGCCCTAGCGGTGCAAGAAAATCAACCAAATCAGCACTGGAAATAATGCTGGTGGCGGAGAAACCAGCGCGGGCAACCCTCACTGGTATGTGGCTAAGGCTCAGTAATAGATCAAGGCGCCAATTGGAGGCAAGGTTGAGGCAGGCCTGAAAATCGGGCTCCCTAACGCTGCCCAGCAGATTGGTCCAATCGGCTAGGGATACGGCGGCATCAAAATCAAAAGGCAATATTTTTTCAATGGCTGGCAGCAATTTCCATAGCGGTGCCATCGCTGCTGGGCAAGCCACCTGCAGTTGGGCGGCCAAGCCATCAGCTACCTGAGCTGCAAGGGGCAGGGCATCCAGCTGGGCTTTGGCCCCACCAGGGACGAGAAACAACACACGCATCAGCAGAAACGAGCCAACCCTGGTAATGGGATGGTCGAATTGTATGGAGCTGATTCCGAAACGCTTGCATCTGCTGATCGTTGCTGCCGGCAGTGGCCGGCGGATGGGCCACCAGCGCAACAAGTTGTTGTTGCCCTTAGAAGGCAGGCCCTTACTGGCCTGGACCCTGGAAGCGGCCCTGCAAAGTGATGAAATTAGTTGGCTGGCGGTGGTGGGTCAGGAGCAGGATCGCCAGGAGATCAACATCATTCTTGCCAGCCTTGCACCCCAAAAGCCTGTGGTTTGGGTGCAGGGCGGTGCCACTCGCCAGGCTTCTGTGGCCCTGGGGCTTGAGGCTTTACCTGCCGCAGCTGCCTATGTGTTGATCCACGATGGTGCCCGTTGCCTGGCCGAACCAGCCCTGTTTAACCGCTGTGCGATTGCTTTAAGGCAAGGCGCTGAGGCCTTGATCGCTGCGGTGCCTGTAACCGACACAATTAAGCAGGTGGATAGCGATGGATATATCAGTAACACCCCTGAGCGTTCAGGACTTTGGGCCGCCCAAACCCCCCAGGGATTTGCCTTGCCAGCCTTAAGGGCAGCCCATCAAAGGGCAATGGCTGAGGGGTGGCAGGTAACTGATGATGCGGCCTTATTTGAGCGCTTGGGCTTACCGGTGCGGGTATTAGAGGCAAGCACTGCCAATTTGAAGGTAACCACACCTCTGGATTTGGAGTTGGCCGCTGCTTTATTAAGGCGCCGCAACACTTAGCAAACCCCTGTCGCCATCAAGGCAGGCCCTGCGGCCAAGCGGCAATACAGCATTGGCGCTGCCATGGCCCACGGGTAAACCGGCCAGCCGCGGTATGCCAAGGCTTTCGGTGCGCTCTTGCAGCACCTGTTCCAGTTGAAATCCCTGTTCAGAATCTTGATCGCAGCCTTCAAAACTGCCAAAGCCGATCGCTGCCAATTTCTGCAGGGCGCCGCAGAGGCGCCAATGGGTGAGCATGCGATCGATTCGATAGGGCGCTTCCCCCACGTCTTCAAGGATCAACACAGCCCCATCTAAATCTGGGCACCAGCGGCTGCCGAGCAGGTGGGTGGCAACCGTGAGGTTTGCAACCAATAGCGGGCCCTCCCCCTTGCCGCCGCCCCAGCCCCTACCAAGTAGCGGTGGAACAGCTGCTCCCTGCAGCAGTAGCCGCAGCCGCTCTTGGCTCCAGGTTGGTTCCGCCGCAAGGGTTGTTACCAGGGGGCCGTGGAGGGCACCAAGCCTGCCACTGGCTTGGTGGGCCCAAAGCAAACTGGTTACATCAGAAAAACCCAACAGCAAGCCCTCTGGTGGCTGCCAGCCAAGTTCCAGCAGCCGCGCTGCCCCCCAGCCACCGCGGGCGCAGGCCCATAAATCAGCTGTTGCATCAAAATCCGCCAGCCTTTGGCCATCGCTGCCGGCCAGATAACCCCAACGACGGTTTGCGATCTGGGGCAACTCCAATTGAATGCCCCAGCTGCCCAGCAGCTCTAGGCCTGCCTGCAAATTTTTTAGCTCCCCCAAAGCCGAACTAGGGGCCACGATGCGCGCCTTCATTGGGGGTAGTGGCCAAGGATTAAGGCAAATAGCAACAGGGCACCAAGCAGCACTTGGCGTTGAAAATGTTTGCCACTTTGCAGTTTGCCGTTTTGTTCATCCCGTTTCAGCAACCACCACTCCCTGATAAAACCGCAGGCCGCCAGCAGGGCAGGCAGCAGAAACCCAGCTCCCATGCCGGCGCTAAGGGCCGCTGATACCAGCAGTAGCCAGGTGGCCCCATAGCAAATTCCCACCACCGGCACCACCTGCTGCCCAAGGCTGAGGGCACTGCTGCGTATACCCAGCCTTTGATCGTCGGCCCTATCGGCCATCGCATAAACCGTATCGAAGCCAAAGGTCCAAAAAATTGTTGCGCCGTAGCAACCCCATAGGGGCAAGCCACCGGTGAGGCTGCCCCGGGCTGCAGCCCAAGGAATTAACACCGCAAAACCCCAGCAAAGGGCTAAAAGCAACTGAGGAAAGCCAAACCAGCGCTTAGCTGAGGGATAAATCAACACCAAAGGCAAGCTGATTAGGGCAAGGCCAAGGCAGAGGGAACGCTGCGGTAAGGCGAGCACCACAGCAAGGGCTACCCCAAGGCACAGAAGGAGCAAAACCAGGGCAAAACCAGGGCCCAGGGCACCCCTGGCTAGGGGTCTGGCACTGGTGCGACTTACCTGGGCATCGATCTTGCGATCCCAAAGGTCGTTAGCGATGCAACCTGCCCCGCTTACAGCCAGGCCCCCCAACAGCACTAATGCAACTAAAGAAACATCTGGTTTGGCTCGCTCAAGCCAGAGGCTCCAGGCGGCAGGCAGCAATAAAATCAAACGCCCGCTGGGTTTTTGCCAGCGCAAAAGCTCCAGCCAGGCGGGCCAATCGAACTGTTTTGGCTCAGAAGCGGAACTATGGGGTGATGCCACCAAGAGCGGTGTTGCGATGCGAGAGTGTGCCACGGCTCTACGGGATCCTGCGGTGACAGCACAAACCACGTCGCCAAAGGAAGGCATGCGGCGGGTTGCAGCCATTGATTTGGGCACTAATTCCACCCATCTAGTAATAGCGGCAGTGGATCCATTGCTGTGCAGTTTTTCCGTGCTTCTAGCGGAAAAATCAACCACCAGGTTGGGGGAACGGGATGCCGATAGCGGTGAATTAACGCCCCAGGCGATGGAACGCACCCGTTTGGCGCTGCGCCATTGCCGTGAGCTGGCCCATAGCCATGGGGTTGAGGAAATTGTTGGGGTGGCCACCAGCGCCATGCGCGAGGCGCCCAATGGCCTTGCCTTTCTGGCGGAATTGAGGGAAACCCTTGGATTGAACCTTGAGGTGATCAGCGGCACGGAAGAGGCGCGCTTGATCTATCTGGGGGTGCTATCTGGCATGGATTTTGCTGAGCGCCCCCATCTGATTTTGGATATTGGTGGTGGATCCACCGAATTGGTTTTGGCCGATGCCCAGGAGGCCAGGGCCCTTACCAGTGCTCGGGTGGGGGCAGTGCGGTTGCAACGGGATTTTGTTAAAAGCGAACCCTTGGAAAGGGAAAGGGTGAATTTTTTGCGGGCATTTATACAAGGCTCCCTAGAGCCATCGGTGGACAAGGTGCTGCGCCGGCTGGCACCAGGCGAAACCCCAACGATGGTTGCCACAAGTGGCACCGCCATGGCTGTGGCAGCTCTGATGGAAGCGGAATCAAGCCGCAGTTCAGCTCGCTTACACGGCAAAAGGGTAAGCAAAGCTGAGTTGGATGCCTTGGTGGAGCGGATATTGCCGCTTACGCCCCTGCAGCGGGCTGCGTTGCCGGGAATTAATGAGCGCCGCGCTGAAATTTTGGTGCCTGGTTTGCTGGTGTTGCAAACCGCCATGGCCCTACTAGGGATGGATCAATTTGTTGTTAGCGATCGAGCCCTAAGGGAGGGTTTGATCGTTGATTGGATGTTGCGCCATGGCTTGATTGTTGATCGATTTGCATATCAAAGTGAAATCCGCCAGCGCACTGTTTGGCATCAAGCGCGCAAATTTGGTGTGGATGGCGGCCGGGCTGAACGGGTGGCAAGCCATGCCTTGGAACTATTTGATCAAACGAAAGCGGGGTTCCATAATTTTGGCCCAGAGCAGCGTGAACTGCTTTGGGCGGCAGCAATATTGCACAGTTGCGGCTTACACATAAATACCAGTGGTTATCACAAGCATTCCTGGTATTTGATTAATAATGGCGAGTTGCTTGGCTATTCACAAAGTGAGCAACTTGTGATTGCTTCATTGGCCCGTTATCACCGCCGCAGCCTACCTAAAAAACGCCATGAAAGCTGGCTATTGCTAGATCGTGCGCAGCGCCAAGTTGTTGAAAGCCTGTCCCTGCTATTGCGCCTTGCCGTGGCGATGGATCGCAGGCCGGAAGCTGTTATTGATAGTTTTAAATTAGTTATTACAGATCGCGTTATAAATCTGCAACTATTACCTTTAAATCCTGCAGACGACCTTAGCCTTGAGCTTTGGAGTTTGGAAAGTTGTGCCGCCGCATTTCGCGATGGTTGCGGCTACAACTTGTGTTGTAGTTTAACAACAACTAAGGTTTCGAAGCAGTTGCAGGTGGCGTAAATTTTAACCATTCAACTTTCTCGATGGGTCCTAAGGTTTTACTGGGGCCATCACCTAATTGGATCTGCACTAGATCTGGTCGCCCGGCTCGCAGCTCCAAGCCTTTGCCAAGTGGGAATAAACGATTTCCTTTGAAATTTCCCTGAAAAAGGATTTTTTTATCATCCAATTGCCGCACTGATAGCCAGGCGTTCTGCTTGGCGGTTATGCGCAAAGTAGTGATGTTAGTTTTCTTGTTTTGCGGTTTCAGAGCTGCTGGTGTTGGAGTGGAGATTGATTGATTGAGCGGTTTAGCTAATGGTTTTTGCTGATTTGATAGTTGCTTAAAAGTGATGCTGCCAAGGCCTGCAACTAGGGCAATAGCCAGTAGCCAAAACAAACCTTGGGTTTTTGATGAGCTAGCAGATTTATTGGTGGATGTAGTTAGCCAATCTTTGGTGCCCTCTTCTCTATTTGGCATATTTTCACGGCGCTTGCTGGAAGCACCCATCACCGCTTTGGCAGCCAAGCTGGGCGACTGGGCAGGAGCTTGCTCAAGTAGTGGCCGCAATTCGCTAACCAATTGATCGGCATCAAGGTTGAGGGCCCCAGCCAATCGGCGCACCTGGGCTACGGCAAAGGCGTTTTCAGGCCATTGCTCAAGGTTGGCGTTCTCCAGGGCTTCGATTTGTTCAATTCGCATGAACAGCTGCCTTGCTAAGGCCTCCAGCTCCACCCCTTGGCTCAAGCGCTCCCTGCGGAGGCGTTCGCCAAAGGCAACCAACCCTCCGTTATCTACTGATGGCTGTTCAGGGGCGCTCAAAAGTAATATTCCTTTTAAAATACTGAGTAATTTTGGCGCAAAATCGCAGTTTGTCACTAAATTGTTAATTAGAACTACAGATTAAAGTAATTATATAGTTGATATTAATGAAAGCCTTCTATTAGTAATATGGGCGATACTGGATTCGAACCAGTGACCCCTTCCGTGTGAAGGAAGTGCGCTACCACTGTGCTAATCGCCCATTAACCAAAAGTTTACCCCCCGGTGGCGCCCAGCTGCAGTAAAGAATGGGGGTTGGGTTTGTTGCTGGCCAGTGCGCGAGGTTGATGTGTTGATCGTGGGGGGAGGTGTTTCAGGCACTGCCCTGCTCTTTTGCCTTGCCCGCTACACCAACCTTGGTTCGCTGCTGCTCTTGGAAAAGGAAGGGCAGCTGGCGACCATTAATTCCCGGGCCACCAACAACAGCCAAACAATCCATTGCGGCGACATCGAAACCAACTACAACCTTGAAAAAGCACTCAAGGTGAAACGACGTGCCTCGATGTTGGTGCGCTATGGCGAGCTTTTGCCTGAAGCTGAACGCAAGCGGGTGTTGTTTTCTTTCCCAAAGATGGTTCTTGGGGTTGGCCCTAAGGAATGCGAGTTCCTGCAGGAACGATTCCAGCAATTTCAACCCCACTTCCCTGGAATGGAATTGCTTGATGCGGAAGCCATCGCTCGCTGGGAGCCAGCTGTTGCCCTTGGCTCCGATGGCTTACCCCGGCCGGAACAAATAACTGCCATCGGCATTGCCAATAGCGCTTCCGCGGTTGATTATCAGGCATTAGCTGAATCATTTGTTGCCCAAGCAAAGGCGGCTCTTAACTCAGGGCCTGAACAACAGCAGCAAAGGCAATTAGAGGTGCTGTTAAACCAAAAGGTGCGCAGCATCGAAAAGCAAGCAAATGGATATTTGGTAACTACTGCAACAGAAACAATCAGCGCCAGATATGTGGTGGTGAGCGCTGGCGCCCACAGCCTTTTATTGGCCCAAGCCATGGGCCATGGCTTGGAGTATTCCTGCTTGCCGGTGGCGGGTAGTTTTTACTTCACACCAAAGCTTTTAAACGGCAAGGTTTACACAGTTCAAAACGACAAATTGCCATTTGCTGCAATTCATGGCGATCCAGATGTGCTTGTGCCAGATAAAACTCGCTTTGGTCCCACCGCCCTCTTGCTGCCCCTTTTGGAGCGTTATAAACCTGCTAGTTTTTGGGAATTCCTGAAGGTGTTGCGCCTTGATGCTGCCGTTTTAAGTGTTTTTTGGCAGTTGTTTAGGATTCATGATATTCGTAATTATATTCTGCGCAATTTGTTATTTGAGGTACCCTGGTTAAGGCGGTGGTTGTTTTTGCAGGATCTGCGCAAAATAGTGCCTGGGGCAAGCCTAAAAGATTTACATTTTGCTGAGGGTTACGGAGGTGTTAGGCCACAACTTATTGATAAACAAAATAAAAAATTGATGTTGGGGGAAGCGCGAATTAGCTGCGATGGGCCGATTGTTTTTAATGTAACGCCATCGCCTGGGGGCACCGATTGCCTTGGTAATGCAGAGCAAGATCTATTGGCAATTGTGGAGCGGCTGGGCTGCAGTTTTAAGGCTGAACAGCTGCAGGCGGAATTGCATGGCCCAGGGGCCTAAATAGGTGGTTATGTTCGGCGCTGTAGAGCTTTGAGCGTGCAGCCCCAGAGGCGCCAAGGGCAGGGCTAACCAAATACAGGGTGGTGCGCTCCAAGCCCTTGCTTTGGCTGAAATTAGCTAAGCCTTTGAGCGGCACCAGTTGCAACTTTTGATCGGGCCAGCTCACCCGATAACCCACGGCTACCAAGGTATCCGCCGGGTAATGCTTTAAGAGCACCTGCTCCACCTCTTCCACATGGCGAGCGCTGAGATAAAGGCACAGGCTGGCCCCTAGAGCTGCCAATTTCTCCAGGGATTCCCTTTCGGGCGTGCCGGTGCGACCGCTGGCGCGGCTGAGCACGATCGTTTGCACCAGGCCTGGGATTGTTAGCTCAGCCCCTAGGGCTGCTGCGGTAGCTTGATAGGCACTTATGCCAGGGATCACCTCCACCTCGATTTGAGCATCGGCTAATCGGGCGATTTGCTCCTGAAGGGCGCCGTATAAACAGGGATCGCCGTCGTGGAGTCGCACCACCCGCAATCCCTTATTTACCCCTGCCACCATCGCGGCCAGCAGTTCCTCCAGGGTGAGGTTGCCACTGCGCAGTTTTTCGCAATTGGCCGGTGCTAGCGCTGCGATCTGGGGGGACACCAGGGAATCGGTCCACACCAAGAGTTGGGCTTGTTCAATTGCTCTTAATGCCCGAATCGTGAGCAGGTCGGGGGCGCCGGGGCCAGCTCCAACAATTTGAACCTTGGCTTGATTAATCAACTGGCCTGCCGGGGTCGGGGAGGGGGCGCTTTAGGGCAAGCAACCAAGCTAAACCTGCTGCACCTGCTAGGGCCAACAGCAGGCTCACCAATTGCGCCATCCGGAGGCAATTTGCTTGCTCAAGGCTGCCCCAAAGGCAGAGGGGATCAAGCCTCAAGCCTTCAATCCAATATCTACCAAAGCTATAAACCACTGCGTAGATGCAGCTGATTCCACCCAGGGGCAAAAGCCAATCACCGTTGCTGCGGCGACGCCTTATCAGCAGGATCAACAACACAAATAAACCTAGATCCCAGATTGATTCATATAAAAAAGTTGGGTGAAACCAGTTTTCGCTTAGGTAAGCGGCGGGGCGATTAGCCACTGGAATCCATAATTTCCATGGCAGTGAAGTGGGTAGCCCAAAGGCTTCCGAATTAAAGAAATTGCCCCACCTGCCAATTGCTTGTCCGAGCGCTACCGATGGCAGCAGCACATCCATTAAGGCCCAAAAAGATAACTTCATCCAACGGGCATAGGCAACTACAGCAAGGGATCCACCAAGTAATGCCCCATGAATGGCAATGCCACCTTTCCATATTTGGAAAGCTTCAAGCCAATTAATTTGATATTGGCGCCATTCAAATATCACGTAATAAAGCCTTGCTCCAATAATTGCACCAAGAACTATTAGGGGCAAAAGATCAGAGATAACTCCAGCTTCAAGGCCCCGCATTTTTGCAAGGCGGCTGGAAACCCATAGGCCCAATAGAACTGCTAAGGCAATCAATAGGCCATACCAACGGATGGCCAAGGGGCCAAGTTCCACCAGCAGCGGCCCTGGCGACTGCAATACAGCTAAGGGCATTGAATCAAACGCCCTCGGCGGCTTGAACCTTCTCGATCTGGCGCTTTTTCAGCACCAACATGATCTGGGCGATGGCAACAGCTGCAAGGAAAGCAAGCAAGCCATAAATGCGCACTGGATTTTGCAGCACCACCTCAGCATCGATCTGGCCAAAACCGCCCACATTGGGATCAGAGGTGAGGGGAACGCCAGCGGTAACGCTGTCGCCAACTTTGATTAACAGTTCAGGGCCAGCAGGAATTACCTCATCCACACTGCTGCCATCTGCCGCGCTGATGCTCACGGTTGAGCCGCCCTTGTCGTTGCTGCTGATCGCGCTTACCTGGCCGCTCACTGAAGCATTGAAGACACCGTTATTGCTCTTTTCGCCGGTGGGATAAACCTGGCCACGGCCGCGGTTGCCACCAATATGCAATTGATATTTACCGAAATGGATCGAGGAATCAGAGGCTGGATCGGGGGAAAGGATCGGAAAGACTATTTCCCTGTGCTCATCACCGGGTAGGGGACCCACCAACAAAATATTGGGCTGGCTATCGCTGTATTGGGTGTAGTAGATGCCTTTTGTTTCTTCTTTTAGTTCCTCAGTGAGGCGATCTTGAGGGGCGATTACAAAGCCATCGGGCAACATCACCACCGCACCCACATTGAGGCCGCTGCGGCTGCCGTCGGCAGCAACCTGCTGCACAGCTGTGTCGTAGGGAATCTTCACCACCGCTTTGAAAACTGTGTTTGGCATCACCGCTTGGGGCACTTCAACCTGGGTGAGCTTTTTAGCTAGGTGGCAGTTGGCGCAAACGATCTTGCCGGTGGCCTCCCGGGGATTGTCGTAGTTCTGCTGAGCCCAGAAGGGATAGGCCCAACTGGCCTGGGGGGCCACCAAAAGGCTGATGGCCAACAGCAAGGAGCTGATCAGCAGGGATAGGAAACGACGCATCAGAAGAGGATTAAAGAGGTGTAATTAAATGACGGGTTTAGGCCCACCAGGGCTTCTCGCCGTTGCGGAAGTCGGTTTCAGTCCACTGGCTGAGGAATACGTTGTCGTTTTCCACCGATACATGGGCCAAGGCAAGCGAGAGGGGAGCAGGACCCCTAACCACCATGCCGGTGCTGTCGTATTGGGAGCCGTGGCAGGGGCACATGAACTTATTGGCGCCACTATTCCAAGGCACCACACAACCCAAGTGGGTGCAGATGGCATTGATGCCGTAGTTGCCGATCGCTTCTGGCCCTTCCACAATCAAATAGGTGGGATCGCCCTTGAGGCCCTGCACCAAATTGCGGTCACCATCCTTATGGCTGGCAAGCCAGCCGCTTGCTGTAACTACGTTTCCCAGTTCATCTTTAGCGGTGGTGCCGCCGCCGCCGCCGGCAGCTTTAGGGGGTATGAAGTAGTTGGCCACTGGGTAGAGCGCTCCCAGGGCAACACCCGTTACGGAACCAAACGTGAGCAGATTCATGAACTGCCGACGGCCCATGCCGGGCACGTCCTTGGCCGAAATCTGGGTCATAGGGGAACGCACCGCCGTAGATCACCCCATTATGAACCTTGCACTCCGCCATGCTGTTGCCCTGTTGCATCACCAGGCAGTGCCCCTCAGCGCCGAGGAGTTGATCGCAATCCTGCAAAGCCGTTGGGGTGTTTCCTACCACTTGCAGTTCCATCGCCGCGCAGGACGCTTGTATTTCCAAGTGATGTGGGGCTATTTGGAGCAGCAATCCTTTCCATTGAATGCCGCTGAATATCAACTGCACCTCGGGCAGTTGGCGGAGCAGTTGAACGGCCTAGGGGTAGCCGATCAGGTGAGGCAATGGCTGCTCAACAACCGCGATAAACCACGCCTTGGCAAGGCACTTAGCTTCCCTTTGCCGGATCAGGGGCGGCTGAGTGAATTCCTTCTGTGAGCGCCACAAGGCCCACCCCCACAAGAAATAGGGCGCTGATGGCACCGCTTAGGAGCAACATCGTTACCGGATCCGTGGAGGGGGTGAGCACAGCTCCCCCAACAGCTGAAAGCAAGATCACAAGCCGCCAGCTGGCCAGCATTGGCCGCCAGCGCACGAGGCCGAGCAAGCCGAGCAGCAATTGCAAAACGGGCAGCTGAAAAGCCAGGCCGGTGGCCACCATCAGTAGCAAAACGAAATCCAAATAGCGCTCAATCGACCAAATCGGCTCCACCACATCAGCGCCGTAGCTCACTAAAAAACGCAAGGCGGCAGGTACCAGCGCCCACCACGCAAAAGCAAGACCCAAAAGAAAAAGCACGGCTGATGCGGCCACGGCGGGGGCCACCAGCTGCCGTTCGCGTTTATTCAGGCCGGGCATCACAAAGGCCAATCCCTCGTAGAGCACATAGGGGAGGGCAAAGGTGAGGCCCGCATAACCAGCCACCTTGAGCGATACAAATAAAAATTCACCTGGGGCTAGCTGCAGAAAGCGAATGCCTTGGGCTGGTTCCTCAAGCAATTTCACCAGAGGTCGCACCCAGAGGAGGCAGAGTGCTGCTGCGGCCACCACTGCCCCAAGGCTGCGCAATAGGCGCCAGCGCAATTCCTCTAGATGGTCGGTGAAGCTCATCTCCACCTCAGCCGGGAACTCCGTTTTATTCATTGGCGCAGGCTAGGTAGTAGCGCTAGGGCTCGATCCGGTTCCGCCCAGATGATTTCGCCACCCCCATGGCGCACCAAACCCGCCTCCATTCCGGGAATGCGCTGCAGCTGTTCCACAGGCACCATCACCACGGGCACCCGAGCATTGCCGCGGCTGCGGCTGAAATGGGCGGCAAGGTTGGCCGCCGCCTGGAGATCAGCTTCGCTGGCAAGTTGCTCAGAGCCTTTCAGCACCACGTGGCTGCCGGGTTGCTCCTGGGCATGGAACCAAAGGTCGCCGCGACGGGCTTGGCGAAAGCTGATCCAATCGTTTTGGCGATGGTTGCGACCCACCAGCAAGCGCAGGCCCCCAGGACTGATTAATGCCATTGGTTGCGGCTCCCCTTCCTGGTGCCTTTGCAGCCGTTTGGTTTGGGAGCCCGTTGCTTGAAAAGGGCTGAGATCTGTTTGGAGTGCCTCCAGCATTTCCAGGTCGTTTGGATTAGCTAGTTCCAGTTGCAGCAGGCTGTTTTCCAATAGTTCAATGCGGCGGCGGTGGTAGCTGAGTCGTGGCTGGATCGCTGCTACGGAACGGCGCAACTTGCGGGCTTTTTTATAAAACTTTTGGGCTTGAAACACCAGGCTCAGCTGTGGGTTGAGCTCCACGGCAAGGCTTTCGCCACCTGCAGGATCAGTTAAAAGCATTTGCCTATGGCCCGTGCTGGCCACATCAGGCCTACACAGGAGCAGATCCGCCTGTTTCTGCAGCAGGCTTTCGCCGGCGCAGCGGCTTAGTAATTCCTCTTGTTGCTGCAATTCCCGCTGTTCGCGGCCCAATAATTGCTCTAGTTGATGGCTGAGTTTTTGCTTGGTTAGTTGCCATTGACGGCGTTTCTCCCCTGCGGCGTAGAAAGCGGCTAGGGCGTAGTTCAGCCGGGGCTCAGCTTGCTTATTTGCTTGTTGATCTGTTTGTTGATT
>Ga0214917_10004460_pt1 | contig 15546 bp, 12 predicted proteins | sample LL_1208_BB_MetaG_FD_177983 | JGI IMG/M metagenome (GOLD analysis project Ga0214917, IMG submission 177983) | Freshwater microbial communities from Lake Lanier, Atlanta, Georgia, United States - LL_1208_BB | ecosystem: Environmental > Aquatic > Freshwater > Lake | place: USA: Georgia | collected... | reverse complement strand
TTGCGGACGTTGATAAAAGCCTTGGGGTTGAACCACTGCAGAGCATGCTCGTCCCCCCAGTAGATCGGTACCGTGTTGGCTTCGAACGCGTCTGTGAACTTTTCGGTTGTCCAGCCTGGCGTCAACCGGTTCTCAAAGGCGATGTGGAAGCGACACCGACGCAGTACCCGCTGCTTGGCCTCGCCAGCCACCCCGGGAACGGTGAAGCCGGTATTGTTACGAGCCGGACCAAAAGCATCCACCTTTGCCCGCCGATTAAGGGCATGAAAAAACCGCGTCCGAATTGCCACTGACCGGTCCTCATACTTATGCATATACGAGCAAAATCCGCGATTTTCCCGTTGAATTTTTTCTGGATCAAAGCCATGGGACCGAACCAGATCCTCCCCCCGCCGGTGGGCGGCAAAGAAGGGAAAATAGTAGGCGCGCGGATGATTGCAAAAGGCAGAGGTGACCGCCGCATCACAGTTTTTCCAATCGGGCAAATACCGCTCCTGTGTATAGAAGATCTTTTTGCAGGAGTAGAGACGGTTCCGATGACCGTAATGGGTGAAAATGAGCACCTCCGGATCATCCACAATCTGCACGTCGTAATGCCGGGCTAACAGGTTGTGGAGAAAGTTATCCATCTTGCTTTGCCGTCCTAATGCGTCGGCATAGTCCAAAAGAAGGGACGGCTTCGTGGAAGAAGGAGTGGCTTTCATTTTTTTTCGGCAAAGAAAGCACCCACCTTGCGAAGCCGGTAACCACAAAGATTTCTCCAGTACCGCCAAAAGCCGATCTTCTGCCTTTCTCGTTTAAGGAGCAAGAGGACTTGAGTTGTCACTAACCTGGAATTTCTGCCAGCTGTTCTGCTTAGCTTGTACAGCAGGACACTCTTCTCTAGGCCTCCTAATATTCCGTTTGAATCCACGGCTAACTGGGAAAAAAGATCGAGATGCTCCACCACTCCCCGACCAACCTTGGTGTTAGCGCGAGTGGCCTGGCCGATATGCTCGCGGATTTTCACAAGGGGCGAATCGAGTACCGCCAAGTCCCCCGCTCTAAGAATCTCCAGCCATCCCTTCAAGTCCCACAGCTGGCGGTACGTCGGATCGAAACCACCTGGAAGAGTATTTCGACGAAACATCACAGCGCTCGGCTCCCCGATCAAGTTCGCCTCTGTTACAAGAATTTTCCGTAGCACCTCCCCCCGGGGATAAATTCCCATCCTGATTTTTTTCTCAATCCGGAGGGGCCTGGAGGTCTCGTCGATCATTTGTCTGGGTGCGGTCACCATCGCCACGTCGGGCTGCCGGTCCAGAACTTCCATCATTTTTGCAAGGGCATCTGGTTGCCCCAGACAGTCGTCGCTGTGGAGGGTTAGCACGTAATCCCCAACTGCCTCCCGCAGGAGAAAGTTAGAATTCTCCGTGATTCCAAGATTTTGTTGCTGCCGAACCAAGCGAACGTTGGACTGTCCGGCCGCCCAAGCCTCCACCAAAGCCGGAGAGCCATCCATCGAACCATCGTCGGAAAAGATAATTTGTTCCGGTGGCCGGGATTGTTCTTCTAGAGTGCGAAACAGTTCCGGCAGATAGCGTGCATGGTTGAATACCGGCACCAGAACACTGAGGGCCCCGCTTTTCATTCCCTCCTCCTGACCAACACCGTAAGGCCATTGTTGTGCGAGAAGTGGCGATCCAAGGTCCAGGCGGGAAACTCCTCGAGAAACTCCTTAATCGCCGGCCCCAATCCGCGACTAACATCCTCTGGACTCATGCCCGTCTCTTGGGCCATCCGACCGACATCCCACCCCATGCGTAAAACCTCGCCTTGATCTCGGTCCACCTCTGTATCATGCAGACAAATATAACGCCTAGCCCGTGCCTGATGGGCCTTCAATTCGGCTTTTAACTGCCCGTAAACATGAAGGGTGTCGATAAAGAGCAGATCGTAATCATAAGGCAAAACGATCTTTCGAGAATCGGCCACCTCCATGGTCACCCGCACCGTGGGCACTAGATCCCCACCCCAGCGCCTTAAGGAAGAAACATCCGCCGCCACCAAATCCACGCAAAGGAGTTCCTTTTCACTTGCCGTGCTTTCCGCCAGACCCAGCAAAAAGGCCCAAGAGGAGACGCAACGGCGCACCCCCATCTCACAAACGCTCCCACAGGAACGGCTCAGTTCGCGCAGATAAGGAAGGTGGCGGTGGATGTCGCTTTTTTCCCTGACCATCCGCCGATACCGAAAAAAGATTTTCCACCAAGCTAGCCAAGCCTTGATATGAGCCAGCCATCCCCGACTGGCGCTTGTTATGACATCCTTTGGCACGGAGCTCAGCTTTTCCCCCAGCGAAAAAGGGAATCCTCCAGAGCCTCGGCCACAGGCCGCATCCTTGCTCCCGCCTCAATGGCTTTGCGGCAGTCTAGAATACAGTTGGAGCGCGGTGCCTTGGCCCCTAGACGATAAAATTCCTCGTCGTCTGCCCAGAAGGCCGGCCGCCAATCGGGACGAAGTACCTTTTGGATTTTCGCCACCACTTCCTCGGTGGATACATAGCCTGGGTTCGTGAGGTTATAGGCCCCCCCCGGCGCCCCTTTCTCCCAGAGATCAAGGCAGGCTCTGGCAAAATCCCCCCGATGACTCAGAGAGTTCCAGTTTTGGTATACCTTGGGGTAAGCCTGCACTTTCGTCAGATAGTTGCGGCCTTCTCGTCGCTCATCAAAGGGGATTCGCAACCTCCAAAGAAACATCTCTGGAAGGCCTGATAATGCCTCCTCAGTCAGGGCCTTGGTGCCGCTATAAAAACTGCATTTGTTTTGGCGAAAGGTAAAGTTGGGCTCATCTTGCTCTTTGAATCCAGCCACCCGATCCGTCCTGGCTGTCAGCAAAGCCGCCAAACCAGGGTCGGCCAGGCATTCGCGGACTTCCCAATTCCCGGAAGAATTTTTAAACTTGGCTCCGGTATAAATGCATCCAGATGAAACATATCCCATCCGCACACCTGCTGCTGCGCAGGCCTCCGCGACCATCAAGGTCAATCCAAGATTCCCCAGCAGGGTTTCGGCCCGCATCGTCTCGCAAGCATCCACGTTGGGTCGCCCGGTGAATCCTGCCGCTTGAATTACTAGGGCGGGTTTTTCCTTGTTTAATCGGTTGGCCAACTGCCGACGATCCGTGTAGTCGAAGGTCGCACGGGATAGTCCGCAAAAATCCAGACGCCGGGATTGAAGCTCTCTGACAAAGGCCTGCCCGATATAACCCGTGGCTCCTAGGACCCAGATCATTTTAAAAACCCTACCCTTTTCACGAGAGAACGGAGCATCCGGGGCCAAAACGATAGCCGACCCTCCTGGCGGAGCAGATGGTTTTGGAATACCGCCCGATCCAGTACTGAATCAGCGTGAATCTCATTTGGTCCCCGGAAAGGGGGAGTCAGGCGGCCGTGTCTCTCCATTCCCGTCTCGACGGAGACATCTTGGGTGTTGGTAGCATCTGGTCCGAAGCCGGCATTTCGGACAAGGTTCTGGGCCGGGGTAATGGACACCCAACCATTCATCCAGAACCAGGAGATCCAGCCGTAGTCCCATGTGGAAAAGTGCCCGCTAGCGATACGCCCGAAAATTCTGTTCCAATAGGTCTCTTCCTTGGGATCTGTGGCCGGAAAAAACCAGCGGAATCCCTGCTTGGGCCATGACCAGCGCCGGCGGTCGTAGGCATTCCAAGCTCGGGCCCAAGTGGCCCATCCCCAGATATGGAGGTAGTGGCTGAAATAATAATCCGTGGTCAACACTATTTCCTTGGGCAAAAAGCAGTTGCCCGAGATAGCTCCTACTCTGCGGTCATTCCGATATTTTTCAAGCATCGCTTCACAAAAGGGGAAAAAATCTGAAGTGGGATGGCAATCCTCCTCCAAAATCAACGCTTGCTCCTCCTGAGCAAACACTGCATCGAGACCCGTTTCAATCCTCTCTTTAAGGCCCAAATTTCTTTCTGCATACAATCGCCGAACCTCACATGGCCAGTTGATCGCTCCTTCCGCCTGCCTTCTGGCCTCCTCGCACAACACCTTCTCCGCACCGTCTTTCGGTCCATCCGCCACCAACCAAACTCTCTTGGGTTTTTGCTCCCTCAAAATAAGCAATAGCTCCCGAACCAAGGCGGGTCGGCGATAAAGAAAAACAACGACGGCAAACTTCATTGGCTTCAACTCTACCAGTAACAGCCGCTTTCAATTTTGAATCGTTCGGAAGGGGTTTCCTCGGGAGATGGTCGAACCCAGTGCCGCGTGTAGATACCATGGCTATCCCATCGCCCACCCTTAATTCCAAAAATGTTCTGGGTGGTGCCACCCATATGAATGCCGATTTTTCCTCTGCTTTTCGCGGCCATCAGCAAGGGCAGTGACCAAGCCCCTGCGCCAACGATCAGGACATCGAAATCGTCCGCCTCAGTGATTTTTTTTTGAAGATCCGCCAAACCGGACGACCAACTAGAGTAGGGGGAGGAAACCAGAGAGGCCGCCAGCGGACACGCAATAAAACGACAATGCCGCGCCGTGTCCCGCCAATTCCCACGCCCGGGGGGATGAATTTTGCCCAGCTTGGCTAGCTGGGATTTCATGGTCTTTACAAATGGCGAAACGACCAACCAGCGAAGATGCGAAAGATGGGGAGCTAGGCAGGGAGAGAGCGTGAGACCATTCAAGAGCCTAGCATGCGGCAAATTCTGACAAACCAACGCAGACTCGTACAAAGCCAAAAAAGCCTCGGTCTGCCAAGGAAATATTCCGTCAAGATGCTGAAGGGCTTGGCGGTATGAACTTAAAAATCCATAAAATTCTTTTTTTTCCAATGGGAAAAACCCGGCGTTTGTAAAAAGTCTCTGTGCTGGTCTTTTCCAAGTGAAGTTTCCAGGAAAAGGGGGGCGGATCCAGCGATCTGAAAACTCTAAGGCTAAGAGCTCAGTCGTTCCTATTTTACCTACGATACATCCTCCCCTGTGGGAGAGCAACCACTCCGCATCCTGCTCTAGACTTGCGTAGTGAAACGGCGGAGGGAGGTTTCCTTGGAGTATGGAAAAACCTGTTTTCCATGAAATTTTATCGCAGTTTAATGAACGCAGCCAAGATGCCCAATGCCATCGATTTTGGTTTGCTGTTTTCTCAAATTTGTTTTCTGTTTTTATCTTTAACTCGAAGGCCCGAAAGCTGTCCCAAAAAGCCCGCTTAAGCAGCAAGCGCATAAGATTGATTTTGGCCGAGAATCTGAGGGGGCGAAAAGGGACTTCATGCAAGTTTATGAATGCACATTTGATTCGCCCGCGGGATTCCACGGCCCGGTTCTTAGCCCCCAGAGACAAGCTTTCTTTTCGGCTCGGATATTCTGCCAGACAAACGGGAATTGTACGGATCCGGTCCCGAGCTAATAGACGCAGCCAGAGTTCGTACTCGCCGCAATCCATTTTCCAATCGGTGCCATGGAGTCCAACCGAAACCAGCGCGGAGCGGCGAAAGATGCTGGCCGACAGCGGCAGCATCACTTTCCCAGCCAACAGATCGAATCGGTCCCTATCGGGATTGGGTTTGACCAGACGGTTTCGCTGGCCGTGCTCATCGCAGTCCCAGATTTGGCCCACCAGAACATCCGCGTCCTCGGATCGGAGCGCCGCTGCCCGCGCCGTCCGCAGGGCTTTAGGCATCAAGCGTTCGTCGCTCAGCGAGATCAGCACATGCCGAGCGGTGGAAGCCCGCAGAGCATTCAAAATCCCTTCCCAGGCACAGCGATCCGGCCGTTCCACCAGCCGGACACCAGGGATTCGTTCGAGGCATTTCCTTTCCCTTTCGGAAAAATGCCGGGAAGTGCAAACAACCTCGTCAGGCATGGAGTCCTGTCGCATGAGTTGATCCACCCATCGCTCCAGAAAAACATCTCCCGGATGAAAAGTGGCGACCAATCCCAGAAAAGGAGAGGACGCCAGACCCGGCGTACCATGATGGGTTTCTTTTTCAGCAGCACTGAAATCGCGGATTTCCGCCAACACGCGATCCCAAAAACTGCGCTGAGAGTACTCGTCGCGGTATGTGCGATGCCCACGCTCCCCAATCTCCTTCCACCCGCCGCTTTCCAACAAATCCTGGACCAGACCACGAACTTCCTCCGGTTTTCTGTATTGGATGTAATCCCGCCCAGGCAGAAAATAGGCTGGTGTTTGTTCCAAGGAATCGTCCAAAAGGCAACAGCCGGACGCAAGAGCCTCGGTGATCCGACCTTTGAGCTGTTCTTGCTCTAGGCCGTAAGCAGCGCATTGATTCAGAACAATTTTTGACTTACGTGTCATACGCCCATACTCCTCCGGTGAAATCGCCCGACCCACTCCCCTTTCTCGAATCACCAATTTTCGCCCGGGCATCTCCCCAAGGGATTCCAGCAAGAGGCGCCGCTTGGCATTGATCGTCCCGATAAAAAGGACATCGGTCGGCCGCGCTTCTTCTAGAAAAAAGCGGCTCTCATCCGCGGGAGGCCACAGCGCAACCGACCGCGGAAAGCGGGAAAAACCGGACGGCAGCCGGGGTAAATCCAGAACCAGATTGCAGGATAGGAGGTGGCCTAGAGATTCCGCGGCGTAGCGCCGCATTTGCCCGGAACACCAGTCCGGGCTAAGCAAAATCAGCGAGCAGCCCTTTTCCGATACCAGATAATCCAATACGTGAAGGGAGGGGAAATAGTCCGCCACCCGCTCCTGCCGGAAGGTTGGAAGATACAGAATCCTACGGAGATCATGCCGGGCCGCCAACTCGAGGAGCTTACGATCTACCACCGCCTGCTTCCGAGAAACGCAGTCCGGATAGAAAAAGATGAGATGGCTGAAATGTTCCACTCCACCTTGCCAAAGATAATCAAGATCCGATGTTCCCTTCGCGCGCTCCCCGTCCCGCCACCGATCCGCCAGCACCAGAGTGACGGCTTTTTCCCCGGTTCGCGCTCGGCTTCGGGCAGCTGGAGTAAGAGACTTTCGGATCAAGTTCGGAGGGCTCTCTGGATTTTGTGCCGGTTAGGTTGGCGAATCACCCCGCCCTCATGAATGATAGCCGTTACCAGACTAGCAGGGGTGACATCAAAGGCGGGGTTTCGAATCTTCACCCCCTGCGGAGCCCAGCGCATGTTTCGGTACCCAGCCACCTCGGCGGGATCTCTCTCCTCAATAGGGATTTGCGAGCCACGCGGTGTGCGAAGATCCATGGTGGATTTGGGGCAGGCGACGTAAAATGGGATGCCGTGCCGCCGCGCTAACACCGCCACCATATAGGTGCCGATTTTATTAGCCACATCACCGTTAGCCGCCACTCGATCTGTCCCCACAATGACCGCATCAATCTCCCCTTGGGCCATCAGATGTCCCGCCATATTGTCACTGATCAGAGTCACGGGGATGCGCTCCTGCACCATCTCCCAGGAGGTTAATCGGGCCCCCTGTAAAAAGGGCCGGGTCTCATCCGCCACGACGGAAATCTTTTTGCCTTGGGAAACAGCCGATCGGATCACCCCCAGAGCCGTCCCATGTCCGGCGGTGGCCAAAGCCCCGGCATTGCAATGAGTGAGCACCCGCATCCCGCTTTTCAGCAATCGAGCACCATGGCGACCCATGGCTCGATTGATGGCCACGTCTTCCCGATGGATGCTTTGGGCTTCAGCAAGGAGAAGTCGGGCGAGGCCCAAAAGTCCAAGCCGAGCGTTTCGTTTGCAGACCCCTTCCATCCGGTCTAAAGCCCAGAACAGATTGACCGCCGTAGGCCGGCTTTTGGCGAGGACCCTGATTCCTTTTTGCAGTTCCCGTATAAATTTTTTTGGATCTTTGATCCGCCGGGCCAAACGCAACGCCTCCAGAGCCACCCCGTACCCAGCGGCCACTCCAATGGCGGGTGCCCCCCGCACCACCATCGAGCGGATCCCCTCCGCCACCCCTCGGGCATCGCGATAGGAAAGATACCGAAAGCGCGCGGGAAGAATTCGTTGATCAATCAACTCTAACTTACTCTTGCGGAACCTTAACGTATTGATTTTTGTTTTTTTAGTAATGTTTTTGTCCTGTATTATTATTTGATCGATTTGCCTTTTTTGGCTGTTTTTCTATTTTAACAACTTTATTGCTTGCTCGTAACGGATATTGGTTGAAACGACCAAAGGCTTGGAGTCCCATTCCGATATTTTCTCTCGCGCATATTCAAATCCGAGTGATATGGAAAATTGGACGCAAGAACCTCTTTCGCATAAATAAAACCGCAGTGACGATTGTCATGGTTTTGCTCGAAAAACAAGCCGCTGTCCTTAATCCACTTTTCTTTCATAAGCTCTGCATAGTGCTTGACCTGAAATGGGCTCATTTCGCTCATGGAAAGTGTATTTATAATAAGGTCAAAGCTTTCGTTTAAATGATCTGACATATAGTTTGGCACAAATCTCAAGCCTTGATCGCTTTTCTCAATCCCGAAAGATATTTCGCTCTTCGGACATGTCTGGGATAGATAAATAGATGAAAATAAAAGGCTCTCTGGCAGGTCGATTATCGTGTATTGGATCCTCGGAAATGAGGACTGAAACCAAAAACCCAAAGCACCATAGCCTCCCCCAATTTCAAGAATTTTTAACCTTCCCTTTTTCTTCTGAATTTCTCTTAAATATTGCAAAACGCCGCCTTCTTCCAAAATATTAATTCGCTCCTGATATGTGATTGTGTCGTGATTTACAATGACACCATTTACCAAATGTCCACATTCACCAAATTTTTTTGGGGGGTTAAATATGTTGGACCGAAGGACCTTTCGTACTTGATTTTCGTGCTCAAAAACAAACGGCGGGTTATTCTTTTTAATTCTTTGATGCACATCTTGAAGGTTTTTTTTGTCGAACTCTAAATTAACCACAGAGAGCCCACGCGAGTAGTTTACCGCGTAAAGACTATAGCCAGAAAAAACACTAGTCAGAGCTCGTAGGTTTTTTAAGTCCGCTGCCTTTCCTTGGATTAAGCGCGAGTAAATTCGGAGGAATTCGTTTGGCGCTTCAACCGACCAGTTTGCATCTGGAAGAGCAAAGGCCGGGTTTATGGAGTGAGTTCTTATGTAAGATTCTCTTTTTTCGGTTAGTTCTTTTATTTTAAGGACTATATCTCTGGAGGCCTGGATTTCTTTTTCTGTGAGGTGCGTAGTTTTCTCGGGTCCGATTATTTCTTGATTTAAGTAAAGTTTAACTGACTTCAAAAATTTCTTTAGGGGGTTCATTTATATTTGCCTTTCACTTTCCATTTAACGTGGAGATGCGGCTATATTTCCGCCATCCACTGGCAAGACAGCACCGGTGGTTTTTTGGGCCAAAGCCAGGGCGAGAAAGGCTTCAGCCACATCCTCCGCCCTCACCTCCTGCCCCAAGAGATTTCCCCCCATGTACTCCTTCTCGCTTATGCCCCGCGCCCGGGAGCGCTCCCGGATCATCCGATCCGTCAGGAGCCCAGTCCGAATCCTGTCCGCATTCACACCGTTGGATCGAATGCCATCCCTGCCGTGGTCGACCGCATATTGCCGCAAAAGAAACAAAGTCGACGCCTTAGGCAGACCGTAAGGTCCAAAATCTGGACCCGGATTCACCGCCTGTTTCGAAACGTTGAAGAGAAGGCATCCCCCAGTGCCCTGCCGCTGCATGATCTGCACAGCGTTTTGCGCCACTGTCTGGTGGGAAAAGAAGTTCAGCTCAAAACTTTTTCGGAGAATATCCTCCCCCACCTCCCCAATCCTGCCTTGCCAAGCCGCCCCTGCGTTAGAAACCACCAGGTCCACCCCGCCCCATTTTTCCAGAACCTTCCGGAAGGCAATCTTCACTTCAGACGGCCTAGTAACATCACACCCACAAGCCAGCCCCCCGATTTCGCTAGCAACCCGCTCTGCGGCTGCGCGTTCACGATCCCAAACCGCAACTAGCGCTCCCGACCCAGCAAAGAGCCGGGCGGTGGCCTCCCCGATGCCGCTGCCTCCCCCGGTCACAACCACCACCTGTCCGGCAAGAGCTGGACCCGGCCCCTTGGATACCTTCGCCTGCTCCAAAGACCAGTATTCCACCTCAAAAATCTCCCTCTCAGGGATGCTCCGGAAACGATCCACCCGCTCGCCAGCCTGCAAAATGGAAATAGAATTTTCATACACATCTGCGCTGACCTTTGCCCCCGCTGCCGTCCGCCCCACCCCAAACAGCCCGACCCCCGGCACCAGAACAACTCTGGGAATAGCGTCCAACATCACCTTCCTCTCGGTACTCTTCCGCACATTCCGACGGAAATAAGACCCATACCTCTTTTGAAAGGCAGCTAGTTCGGCCCGGAGACGTTTCGCCCACAAAGAAAGATCGGCGCTGGGCACCGAGGTCAGAAGCGGGAAAGGCTTGTTGCGAATCACCTGCTCCGGCGTGACCACCAAAGGACCAGTCAACCTCTTCAGGTTTTTTGAGGAAAGGAATTCCCGAATTCCCGGCGAGGTCCGGTGGTCTAACACCCATCGCTGCCTCTTGCCGTCCGCGCTCCATGAGGCCAGCGCGCCCCGAAGGACCGGCGCAACTTGATCCAGACTCGCCTCGCCGGTTTTTGGGGTCGAATAGACAGATCTTTTTATCCGTGAGCGGATAAATTTTTCCGCCAAACCCACATATCGGATCATCCGGTCGTATGCCTCCCGGGCAGAGGCCCCCCAAGTAAAAATCCCATGGTGCAAAAGAATCATTCCTTCCACCTCCGGTCGGCTCTCAAAATGCCTCATAGCCACATGAGCCAACGGGTAGCCGGGCATCACATAATGAACAATCCCCAGCCGATCCCCGTAAATCTTCCGACAAATTTTCTCCGCTTCGGGCTGATTCGCAATAGCGAGAACCGCGTTGGCATGGGTGTGATCGATGAATTTGTGTGGCAGAAAGGCATGCAGGAGCGTCTCCACCGAGGGATTTACCGCAGCGGGATCCAGAAGCGCACCCCGCAGATATTTCATCATGCGCACGTCGTCCATCTCCTGCACGGACCGCAACTCACGCAGTGGCTCTAAGCGCAGAGCCGGCAGCCCCGCAGCCTCGATCCGGTACATATCCCAACCAGATCCCTTCACGCAAATGACCTCCGTCGGGTTCCCCAGCACATCGGGCAGGACAGTCTTAACCGAAGTATTGCCACCGCCGTGCAGGACCAGTTGGGGGTCCTCTCCCAAAATCCGTGTGGTGTAGATCCGGAGCGAGACATCTTCCGAAAGTCCGGCCGACCGGCCCCTTTGAATCCAGCGTCTAGCTTCTCTGTCCGACCAGCAGTTTTTCATGTTTTTTTCTTCAAAACGCGCCCAGCTACAACCCCCAACTTTCTTAGCATTCTAGGGTCGCGCGAATCCGTGGGGGTAAGGACCGCAGTTTCCAGAGCTGAGCGACAAGAACAATTCCCAGCATGTGAATCGGAGGCTATCCTTGGCAAGACCTCCCTGACCAGGGCCCGCGCCCTATCTGCGTTTTCATGCAAGGTTTTCACGATCGCATCCACCGAAACGTGGTCATGCTCTGGATGCCAACAATCAAAGTCCGTGACCATGGAGACACTGGCGTAACAGAGCTCTGCCTCCCGGGCCAATTTCGCCTCAGGCATATTGGTCATGCCGATCACATCACAACCCCAAGAACGATAAAGAGTGGATTCGGCAAGGGTGGAGAACTGGGGACCCTCCATCACGAGGTAGGTTCCGCCTCGAACCACAGGAATTTTCAGTTTCTTAGCCGCCGCCTCCAGATGGTCTCCCAGACGATGGCAGACCGGGCGAGCCATGGAGACGTGGGCTACCAGACCAGGGCCGAAGAAGGATTTCTCACGGGCGAAGGTCCGGTCGATGAACTGGTCCACAATGACAAAGGTGCCCGGCGGAAGGTTTTCCTTCAGCGAGCCCACCGCACTGATCGAAAGGATATCCCGGCATCCAGCTTTTTTAAGCCCTTCGACATTGGCCCGATAATTGACGGCCGAGGGAGGGATACGGTGCCCTCGCCCGTGTCGTGGCAGAAAAACCGCCCGAGCGCCCTCCAGCGAACCGTGAAAGCCCTGATCCGACGGCTTGCCGAAGGAGGACGGGAGAGATTTCCAATGGGCACGAGATAAGCCGTCGATTTGATAGAGGCCGCTTCCCCCTATAATCCCAATGGCGTCGGAACTTTTCATCTCATGCAAATACTGGGCTCTTTGGTTTTTTCAGCCAGATTTTTTCCATTTTCAGAAAAATGCGCCGGGTTTCTCGGATGATTCGCGCCAGCATGCCTGACCGCGGAGAAATATCATAGGGGGCGAATTGAGGATCGCAGGCCAGGCGGGTGGCCCATTTCCTACCCCGAGGGGAACGGGCATAGTCAGCCAGCAAACGAGTGAGATAGGGGGACAGCCGCGGAAGGGGGGGAGAGATCTTCCGTCCGTTTCTTTCTGGGAAAAGTTTCCACCTGTGCTTTTTGCCAAGCGCCAATATTTCCGGCGATGGTTTATGAGGCTGAACTCGGCCTTCGAGCAGGTTTTCTAGGGCACGGACCGCATGGAAATGGAAGTGGGGGCGGGAGATTTCTCCGCCGCGTCCCCGCTCGTTCGGGTTGGGATGAGCGTAGTGGTAACTGCAAAGTTCCGGCGATAGCCACTCCTCCTGTTGGCCAGCCGACAAGGCCCGCCAACCCAGTTCGTAAGGCCCGCAGATATACCCCCGATAATCTTCCGACTCGTCGAAGCCACCGAGGCGAATGGCATTTTCACGCGTGATGGCCATCGTCGCGCCATAGTTGCGCTGGGTAGGATAAGGTTCAAAACGGGCGAAGTCCGTTTGACTCAACGCTCGGCCCTTGGGAGCCTCTTGGTATGACCTTCTTTGATAGGCATAAACCACTTTGCGTGGGTTTTTATGAAAGGACTGGGCGATTCCTCTCCAAAGCTGAGGATGGATCCAGGCATCCGAGTCGTGAATGACGAGGATGTCGCCAGTCATTACCTTCAGAGCAAAGTTATAGCCCTGATGCTTGTGGTAACGGCCGTAACCGCAATCTTGCCCTTGGACAAAGGCGCGCAGGTTGCCTGGGGCGCGCTGTGTATCTAGCAACCGCGCACCAAGGTTGATCCAGAGTACCTCATGTAGGTGCGTAGCGGCACCAATCTGAAAGGCTGGACGCGGGTCTTCACGACAATCCCAATCCAAAAGACAAAAGGATAACTTCACCTGTTGCGTAAAATCGCTAAGAAGCCAACTCCTGAAGAAATGGGTAGGCGGATGGTGAAAAGAAGTTAGCGGCTTGAGCGGAAAAGTTGGCTCCAAGTTCAACAAGATCCTCAGAAGTACAGGCCTCAAGATTATCTTTCAGGCTGCGAATATCCTGAAAGGTTCTGCAAAATGGACCAAAAAAACCTGGATCTCCCGAGGTTAAAGAAAAGAAAGGAGCCCCTGCCTCTAGGGCAATTGCAGCCTTCATGGAGCTGAAGATTTTAGAATCGCCACTTACTGGAAGATCCAAATAAACAGCCGCTGTTTTTAAAAGCTCCCAACGGACAGAAAGCGGCGTGTCGAAAGAGGAGATGAGAACACGTCTTTTTTTTGTTTCCACCAACTTGCCCTTCAGCAATTCCTCGAAATCCAGAAAGTTCAAAAGACACCTTCGATGATAGGATATTTTGCCAGAAAGTAGTGCCCGAGAAATAAAAAGATCAGGGTCACGGCGCTTGGCAGAAGAAAGAACAAAGGGGAAAGTGGCGAGCTTGGAACCGAAGAGTTTTTGATAAGGCTCCGTTTTCAGTCCGGGCATAATCCAGACTTGATCGCACTTGGGTCCAACTTTGAGAAAATTCATATGTCGTTTTTTCAGGACACCCAAATGATCATCATGCACCCTTTGAATAATATTGCGGAATCCACGAACATCTCTCCTCATATTTAATAAATATCTTTTTAAAATATAAGTGGGCCAATTGCCTGCCCGGACTTGGGCATCCGCAAGCTTTTCTAAATCATCTTTTTTATCAAGGATGGATGTAACTTCTAGATTATCATTAAAGCTATCCCCGACGATATTTTCGGTTGCAACAACGACAAGTTTTTTTGCTCGGTCTTTCTTATATTCAATCACCTCTTTTACATTTTTCCTTTTGAAGTCTTCTTGCATCACAAGAATGTCCGCATCATCGACAATTTCTTTTGAAATCACTACTTTGAATGGCAGAGAGCTGAAAGTTTTTCCTAAGAAATAGATATAGTCCTCGATTGCGTTAACTGTGTTGTGATTCCCGAAAACAATATTCACTTTTTTCATTTAGCGAGTTTTCCTTTTAAATAAGTTGTAAATTTAAGATGCCTGTCATTGTTGCTTTTTTTCGAAGGCATCTATGCTGCTTTTGTTTTTATTTAGATTCTTTCTATTTCGCCTTTGACTTTTGGTTTTTTCTTATTTTTATTTCGCCTAATTGACAGAGCAAATGTTCCATTAGTATGTGCGTTTCCTGAATCCTCTGGGTGTTGGCAGAAGGAACCTGGAGGGCGCAGTCCGCCATCCCAGCGAGAACACCGTTTGATCCTGTGAGGATCACCACCTTCATTTCCATCCTGCGTGCTGCTCGCACCGCTTGCACCACGTTCCGAGAACCCCCACTGGTGCTGATCCCAATTAATACATCGCCCGGCCGACCCAGTCCCTCCACCTGACGCGCGAACACCCGCGCGAATGTGCTGTCGTTCGCTATAGATGTCATAACAGAACTGTCCGCCGTCAGGGCGATAGCCGGAAGCGGACCCCGAGGGTTTTCCTTGCTCAAATAGTTGATCATCTCCCCCGCAAAATGCTGGCAATCCGCCGCACTCCCCCCATTCCCGCATAGCAGGATCTTGCCCCCGTCACGCAGACATTCCGCCAAAAGAGCTCCGGCCCGCAGGAGCGGCCCACGACACCGCTTCCAGGCGGCACGCTTGACCCGTAGACTCTCTGAAAACGCCCGATCCACCACCCGCCCAACATCCATTCGGCTCGCCTTAGGCTGGGGTCGCCGGACCTTATTTTTTTTCTGCACGAGCCAACCCTCCTTTCCCGTTTTTCACCGTATGTAAATACCACGAATATGTTCTTTGCAAACCCTCCCGTAGCGGAACCCGCGACCTCCAACCCAACTCAAAGAGACGGGCTGAGTCCAGCGCCTTGCGTGGGGTGCCGTCCGGCTTAGTGGTGTCCCACTCCAACCGACCAGAGTACCCCACCGCCTCCGCCACCCGTTCTGCCAGCTCCCGGATGGTGGTTTCCTCGCCGGAACCGATATTGAGAATCCCCTCCCCATCATACTTCTCCAACAGCAGGAAGAGGGCGTCTGCCAGATCCTCCACGTAGAGCCACTCCCGCAGAGGACTGCCCGTACCCCATAATGGAACGGACGCCGCTCCGGTCTCCAAGGCGTGGTGGAATTTCCCGATCATCCCGGGAATCACGTGCGAGGCCTCAGGATCAAAGTTGTCCCGGGGACCGTACAGGTTCGCCGGCATCACCGAAA
>Ga0214917_10004458_pt1 | contig 15546 bp, 28 predicted proteins | sample LL_1208_BB_MetaG_FD_177983 | JGI IMG/M metagenome (GOLD analysis project Ga0214917, IMG submission 177983) | Freshwater microbial communities from Lake Lanier, Atlanta, Georgia, United States - LL_1208_BB | ecosystem: Environmental > Aquatic > Freshwater > Lake | place: USA: Georgia | collected... | reverse complement strand
ATTCAACTGGTTGTGTAACAGGAATCTGATAACGCGAATAATCGTTGCTATCTAACCAAGGTTTTTCTTCTAGGGTACAAGTTGCGGTAATTCTTTTGGTTGGTGTTCCAGGGCGGCCATTCCCTTTGCTTCCTATTGTTTTTTGTGTGCGTATCTCATTAAGAGTCATACTGCGCCAGGTACCTTTTTCATCTGTCCCCCGTCGACGCACTTTCCATAAGTGTTGGTCATCACAGCGAACAGAAGAACCATCCGTAAACACAACCTCCCATGTAGGTGATTCTTCATAATCTGAAATATCTACTACTTCAGTTACTTGTCCATGTTCGGAAAAAACAAGATCACCAATCTGCAACTCGCCTATGGGCACCCATCCATTTGGGGTAGCAATAGGTGTAGATACTGCTAGAGGCCCCCTGGGGCCCAATAGGTCTATGTTGGGACCTGCAATTCTTTTCAGACAAACACTATCTTCATTTGTTACAAAGTGTTTGTGCCAATCTTTATGATGAGCAGCTGGCGGTTTATTAGCTACATATTCACAAAAGAAACTAAAATCTTCTCTGGCTTTTTTTACTGCTTCTTGGTTATCTGCTGGTTTAACTGTATAGTTTTTTGCAGCCGCCCTTGCATTGCGTCGATACGCAAGGTGTAAATATGAAGGCATACCAAGAAACTAACTAGCTCAAATATAGCTTAAAATTTAGTTTTTTGTTCTTTATATTTACGAGCTTTATCTAAAGCTGCCTTGCGTTTTTCTTTATCAGTCATATTAGAGCCGTCTTCTTTTTTTGCTTCCTTATTCTTGAATATCTCAAGAACTTCAGGGGGCATTCGTTTTTTAACCATCTAATTAACGTCGACGCTCCTGAGCGCGTCGTGTTATTAATTCTTGTGCTTCTTCATCTGTATAACGACCAGATCTACCTGGTCCCATGGAAATACCTCCTTTAATTGGAGCATTGAATCCACTGGAAGGATTTGCTGCTTCTACATTAGAGCTGTTTGCAAGTTCTCTTAGACGAGCCTCTGCCTCTACGTTTTGATAATCAGGAGCTAAGCCGGGTCGATATCCTGCTGGTAACCCTAATTCAGTATCTGGTGAACTTGGTTGTGCTCGCCTAACATTCTGATTAATTCGATCTTCCATCTGACGGCGCATCATTGCTTCCATCATTGCTCGTTTACTTGCGTCTTCTGTTTTGTTCCCCATCTGAGGGGCTCGATTTCCAGCTCCCATAATTACCTCACTTACCTTTTAAGGCGCGTAAGCGGTCCATCTTAGCCTTCATATCCTCTTTCTTATCAACAGGCTTTGCAGCGCCTTTAGTGCCAGGCTTACCGCCTTTGGGAGGATTCGGTGGGATAGCTTTCTTTCCGCCTTTCATTTCTTCTTTGCCCTTAGGGGGTACTTTGCCAGCCATGTCAATGTCGCATTAATAAACTTATTTTAGTACATTATTCTTCTAATTGCATTCTTGCCCATACACTCATTGCTGCTTCTTTTAAAGGTCCTTCAATTGGATCGTCTTTAAATATAAAAGCTAACTCACGTATAGCACGGTCTGCCCCAGCCATTAACAAACCTTTCCTATCTTTATTAGCTGTAAATTGCTCTACTTGATTAATGGTGCCACGGAGTTCTTTTTCCATGGCTGCAATACGCGCAACACCTGCTTCTCTTTTTACACCCATATTCTCAATATCATCACGCAATAAACGAATATCATCTTTCATGTATCCAATTTCATCTAGAAGTATCTGCCTGTGATCAGGTTTTTGATACTTTTCTTTTATCCATTCTTCACATGCAATAATACTGTTTAAGTAACCAAGAAAACGTGCATAAAGAAAACATTCAATTATTGAATAATTTTCTGAACAAAAAGAACAAAATGATTCGTGTGTGCCAGGATCTAATCCTTCTACCCACGCATCAAATACTTCAATATTTGTAGGCTCCACGGGCCTGGGCATAATCCCTGGCTTCGTCGCTTTCACTAAATTTTTGTTTTTGCTCAGCTCCTGCACGTTCTTCAACTGCTTGTTTTCCAATGGTTTCTCTTCCTTCTTTAGCTGTATCTTCTAGTTTCTTTTTAGAAAATTCATAAGCAACACCCGCCGCTTGGCGATATTTGTCAATATCAAACCAATCATCAGTATAAGCTGAATCCAAAGGATCAGATGAAGTTGTGGTAGTTGCCATGGGGAGTATTAGAAATTACTCATCATGCTAGCTAAACCCTGGCTAAAGATATCCCTACGTCCTTCAACCGATTTTTGACGTTGTTGACGCATTTTAGAACTTTCTAGTTTACCTAGAAGAGTTTCAAATTGAGTCAGATCTGCTTTAGGTGTATATTCACCTTCTGCAAGTTGTTTACGCAAGTCATCATATGTTGCTTGATCAATATTGCCTGCGGCAAAAGATTGTTTTAAACTTGCTAACTGGTCTGCGTAAGACATTTTTTCTATTTGTACTGAATTAATTATAGCAACTTAATCTTGAAAAGGTATCTTAGCTTCTTGCCTATCTTTTAATGCTTTTAATAATAATTTAAAAGCATTGACATCAAAATTATTTTGAGGCTTTTCTTGAGTGTTTTTTGTTTGTTTTATTTCAGTATTTTCCATAATTAAAAATTAAATGCTCCAACAACACCTTGTAATAATCCATACGCTTGTTGCTGTCTATTCTTTCTGAGATCTCCTTTGATAGTTTGTTCAGTTATTTCTTTTTGTCCTTTGACTCTTATATCTTCTACGTCTTTTTGACCGGCTACAACTTTTTCTGTTCTTCTTGTTTCTTCTAGTTGTGCAAAATCACTTATGGCTTTTTGTCCTTGTTGTCTTATATTTTCTACGTCTATTTGACCTTTTACAACTCTTCCTGTTCTTTCTGTTTCTTGATCTTGTGCATATTTACTGATCTCTTTGTCAAGATTTCCTTTTAAAGCCGTTAATCCTGAATTGTATAAAAAAGTTTCATAATTATTTTTAGCTTGTTTAGCGCCTTCAATTTCTTCTGCTGAACCAACAAAAGATTGACCAATAAAAGAAGGTGCTGTAACACCTATTTGTTTTATAAGATCAGCAGAAAGACCAGGTAAATTTGTAGCTCCAAAATTATATTTATATGTTCCCGTCCTTGCACCAGTGGCATCTAATACTGGTCCGCCATAACGAGCTTCCTGCTCAGCCTCAAAAGCACTACCCGGACGTGCTTTTTTATATTCTGCAGTAGATTCAATATCTTTTTCTATGTCACCTATTGTTCTTCCTAAAGCTAATTGAGATTGTCCTGCTGCAAGCTCAGCTGCTGTTGCAGGTCGTCCCAAAAGACGTTGATAAACAGATGAAAGATCTGCCTCTCTACGCTTAGGTGCAAACTCTTGATACGCTTGAGTTATATCTGTTAACTCTGCTGTATCAGGAGCAAGATCATATTGATTATAATAATCCTGTACTAATTTTTGTGCTGTTTCTTCTCCTATTAAACCACTTGATAAACGTTGTTTAACATTTGAAATGTATGCACTACGGCCTTGTTGTCCTGTAGCTTTACGTTCTGCTTCTTTTTGTGCAATTCTATCCTGTTCTGCTTTTTTTTCAGCCTGTGCTTCACTTATTATTCTATTTTGAAAATCTCTTGCTTCTTGTCTTTCTCTTGCAGCCGCTTCCGCTTGTTGGTTCATCATGACATACATCATCATGTCATTGCCCCCACCTTTAGATCCGCCTCCTCCAGCTCCCATAATTTATCTCCTATACGGTAGGTAAATTAAATTGACCCCACTGGGTCATGGCAGGTAATGCTGCTGCATACCTACCTGCTAATCTATCCATTCTAGCGTTATCTTCCCTACCTTTTCTAAACAAAGGAGACTGTTCTTGTTCTTCTCCTAAACGACTCTCTTCTCTTCCCATTGCAAATTGCATTGGCATAAATCGTTGTAGATCTTCTTCTTTACCTCTACGTTGCCACGTAAAATCAATGGGTGCATTATATAAAGATCCACCTAGTTGTCCAAATACATTCATTGCACCTGCAGTAGCTCTAGCCGCCCTAGCATCATTAGCTGCTTGCATTGTGCCAAGCATGTTATAAAATGCTTGTTTTTCTGCTGCCTTGCGTTGCTGAGCTGCTGCCTCTCTATTGGCTTGACCTGTTAAAAAACTACCGCCCAGATTACCTAGAGCGGCTATACCCATTGAAATTGGATCAAACATACTACTTCCTCTTGCAGTTGTTCCTGAGCTTAATTTACTCCAGTCTCCAAAACCAGAATTTATTATTGAACTACCCCAATCATAAGCCATGGTTAACTAAAGTATTTTCGATCAGGTGTTGGTCTTGCAGCAAATACTGGCACATCTTGACGAGGCATAGATGTTATACCTCTTTGATATGCTTCTGCTGCTCTTACTGGACTTTGTGCTATATAAGCAAGCATTTCTGGACTACCACCAGCAATACCTGTTTCTATGCCTCTTCCCAAAGCACCTATTCCTGCCGCCATTAACTCTTGTCCAAATTTGCGTTGTGCATTTTTATTTGCTAAATCAGCTTGATATGTAGTCATTTCTTTAAGCAATGGAACCATTTTTGCGAATTCTTCTGCTTGACTTGGTTTTTGTTGTGATAGTAATACTGCTTGTCCCAACTCCCCTAATTTTGAAATATCCAAAACACCTTGTCCAGGAATTCTGACGCCAAATTGCGTATCAGGTCCAAAAGCATTTGCTAAAGCATCGGCTCCTACTCCCATAGAAGAACCAGCAAGCCGAAAATAGTTACTATTGTTTGCCATGATTAACCAAATTGGATATTAGGTGATTGACGATTAGCAAATTGTGCATACGGGTTAGTACCTGCAAATGTTCTTGCTAATGCACCAGCTTCAGCCTGTGCGCCCTTAGCTAAGGCTCCTTGTGTTGCAAGTATACCAAGACGTGCATCAATATTACCTTGAGTATTCAACAGAGCCTGCGTACGCACCATATCTTTATCTTTGGATTGTTGAATAATCGGATCCAGTCGTTTAGTAAGTTGTATCTGTGTTTCCATACTATGCTGAATGATGTCTTTCATTCCTGCTCTATCTGCTGCGCTGTACCCTTTATATAAATCAAGTTGTTGATTACCTATCGCTTTTTGACTTTCAAGATATCTTGCTGTTTCATTTAACGGGATATTAGTATTAGGGATATAAGCGGGGGGTTCTGTACCGCCAGGGGCTGTGCCTTTACCTGCACCTGTAACAGCTGCTTTAGCATATTCTGCGCCTTGCCCAACAGTCAAACCGCCTACTACAGAACCAAGAGCACCACCAATTAATCTACCGGGGGCACCAAATACTCCGCCCAAAGAAGCACCTAACTTTCCACCTGCAATACTGCCCCCCAATCCTGCAACCGCACCAAGAGGTTCTCCCCCTAAAAGTTGATTAGCAGCAATTCCTAAGCCTGCTGCTCCAGCACCGACCATACCTGCACGACCTTTGAGAGACTGTGCTGTTTTTGATTGAAGAAGTTCATTATATTTTTGCTTTGCGTTCTCAACGGCTTGTTCTCTTCCATATTTACTAAATCTATTCAAAAAAGCTTGCGCTGGATCGTATGTAACTAGGTCTGCCATTTATTGTTTAACCATTTATTTAGATAATTAAATTCTATCAGATATTATCTTGTTGTTGATATTCTGAAAGCTTAGGTAATTTTTGTCTATTAGCTGAAGCAATTGTTTCATTTATTGCGTGCCCCATGGCAACACCTATTGCTGATCCTATTGCACCTCCCACAATACTACGTCCTGCAATTTTAACTGTGCGCGGAGCAGTTTTAGCACCTATGATTGCTCCTGCTGTACCCGCAGCAAATCCACCTGCCATAGGAATAGAAGCTGGAAAACCTAATAAACGTGCCTCAGGAACACCTTGTAAATTTTCTGTTGTTCCTTTAACAATACCAAGATTAAGAAACCCTTTATCATTATAAAGAAAATTTAAATAATTAGCATATCGTTCAGGTGTGAGATCAGGAATATCTTGTTTTGCCGTTTCATACTTAAGGGGTCGTCCTGTTCTACCCAAGAAAAAACGTTCAAACAATTCTTGTGCTGGCTGAGTTGATTCACGACGATCTTCTGAACCTTCTTCTGCATATGCTTGAGAATAGCCTTTCGGTCTGAATTGTTGTTCTGGATTAGTAATGTCATATGTACCAGTAGCTGCAATTGCTGGTAACCCCACACCCAACCCAATAAGAGACCTTGTTACTGGGCTCTGCGGCATCCCTGCCTTATCTAACACCAAATCAGATACACGTTGTGCAATAGCCAGTGGATGATTATAACGCCACCAATATGTACGTGTTCCATCGTTTGCTGCATCTACAATGACCCGAGAGGTATAAGCACCAAGAAATTGCATTGGTGTTTCACGAGCTGTTATTCCTTCTAGTTTTAATTTCTTTTTAAATTCAGGAGACAGAACACTCTGTCCATACTGACCTGGAGCGCGGCCACCCTGAGTGCCACTCATCCCCCTCATGTTCGCTTGTACTCGTGAGCCTACTTGATAGCCCCTTTTCCCCGCTTCTCCTAAATCTTTTAATTGTGAAATAAGATTCATTATGAATATTGCAATTGTTTCATTTGTTCTGCTAAATACGCTTGTTGTTCAGGAAGTAAATTAATCCCTGGAATAAGTGATAATGTAACTCTTTCTGGTAATCCTTGTAATTGAAATCTTGTTCCTTGCGCAATAGATTGTATTGCGCCATTGTTTAAATTTTGAAATTGTAATCCTTGATGATATAACTGTTGCTCTTGTGAACTTACCGTTGGCGTTATTTGAGTATACAAACGTCCTCCTGTCACCATATCAACAGCTAAAGGCGATAACATAGAAGCCCCTAAATTAACACTTTGTTCTATAGCAGACGGTGCTGTGTAAGGTTTACTCACAAGTTTACCTGTTGCATCTTTTACTTGTAGTGTTCCTTTTACACCAGGTGCATATTTTCTTGCTGCCATTACCAAAGGTAAATTTGTAAGAAAGTCACCTGCGCCATAAGCAACACCAGCTACAGGTCCTCCTGTGACCAAACCCAATAGTCCTGATATACCAGATTGAATACCTACATCTTTTGCTACTTCTCTTCCTAAGCCGCCTTTACCAAAATATTTACCTGCTAATTTTGTTATTCCACCTAACATTTTACTTATCCTATACTATCTTTATTTTATACGCACTATTTCTGATTAGGTTCCAAGGGGAGTGTATTTTCTTCTTGTGTAGTTTTGCTACCTTCTTGTTGTTCTTTACGTATTTCTGAACTTGTTTGTTTTGACGGTAATAATTCAGCAATACTTCTATTTCCTTTTAATTCATTTTCTGCTCGTTGTTCAGCTATTTCCATCAAGAACCCTCTTGGATCAGGATTAGACATTGTAGGCATTGGATTCTTAGCTCGTTTAGCAGGATTTAAAGTAGGACTAAGTTTATATGCATCTAGCCAAAGGGGTTGGTAATCTGGTTGATCTTGTGGACGTTGTTTAGTAAGAGCACGTCCTTCTTGAAAATCATAATCTTCTCTGCGTTTAAATCGTCCCAATCCTTTAAATAATTCATAATCATTATTAACTTCTTTATTGTCATCAAAAAAAGGTGAATTAGAAAGAAAATTAAGATCTGAATTTAAAGTAAGTTGTTTTGTTTTAACTCGGTTTAATAGATCTTCTTCTGTAAAACGAGACGGTGTCCAAGGTGCTCTATTACTACTTGCTTTTGTACGAAATAAATCATCAAAAGAAAGTTTTTTATGATCATAACTCCCCCTATTAAAAGGGTTGGTAATGTAACGACCTAGATCAAGGCGAACATCTTTTGACATTAGCTAGCTTTTTCTTTTTTGCGGTTATTTAACTTTACTAAAGTTTTACGCAAGTTAGCTTGCTTTACAGTTTTTTCATCATATTTATCTGGTTCTGCAAGTACATTTTCTTGTAACTGAGCAGAAGTAATACCTTTTCGTTTAGCTTTTGCTGTAAAAGTTCCTTCTTTAATCTCAGCTTTTTGAATCCACTTTTTAGATTTTTCTTTTTTTTCTTTTGTCATAATTAAATACCTATGCCTAATTGTTTAAGAATCATTTGTGGATCACGCCCTTCGATTTTAGCTCTACGTAATGCCTCACTTACTATTAAACTTTTATTTGCTTTTTCACGTCGTTCTATTTCTTTGATAATAGAACGAGCCCCTGATGGACTTGACTTTTCTAATGCTCGTTGAAGGCCCTCATTTGAAACAGACGAAAAAGGTGTTTGCTCTTGTCTTAAAAGCCAACCGGGTACAAAACTAGGTTTTTGGCTTGCTTTTTCAGAATACTCTCCTGTAACTTTACTTACTGCACCGGGGACATATTTAGGTTCTATTCCATATAATCCTATACCAGCGCTTCCTCCTTTGATTGTTTCAATAGGAGTTTGATTTAAAAAAGAATATTGAATTTCTTGTTTAGAAAGCTCCTCTGCAGGAACATCAGCCGATAATGCACTAGATACTCGTTGTCTTCCTGGTATATCAGCAGCCAATTCATCGGGGGCTCCACGGACTAAGACATCAGGTGTTCCAAAGAGTTGACGAGTGTTTTGCTTGGGTAAAGATTCATGATAAATAGGAGATGCACCACGAATAGCTGTTCCACTTGCTGCTGTAGTAATTTCTGCTGATGGACCAATATTTAATACTGCCCGTAATGTTTTTGGTTCAAGAGCATCTTCTGGGTTTATCTCCTCAACAACATTAACTGCTTTACGTATTGTAGACGGCAAAGCGATATCAATTTTATTTAAGTCTTGCAAATTTCTAAAATTAACAGTTCCTGGTTCTGCTCCTGGTATAGATTTGGTTGTGAAAGATTGTGCAAGAGCACGTTCAAATCTTTCTGTACCTGGACGTAAACCACTTGCTTGTAAAGCTTGTCTTCTGTTAATCATTTCTTGTTTTGCTAAATCTGCAAATTCTTGTGAAGAAACAACTCGAGGTAATGTTGGATCTTCTTGTTCCATGCCAATACGATATTGTTGCTCTGCTATTTCTTCCATTATTTCTATTTGACTTGTGTCTAAGTTTTCATTTTGTTGTAAACGATGTTTTATTCGCCCTGTTATTTGATCTTCTCCTGATTCAATAGCAGCCTGTTGTTGTGCAGCAATTTGTGGCGTCTCTGCTTGTTGAATTGATGTAAGATCTGGAGCCTTAGCACCAGTAGATTCAATATATGCAAGATTAAATGGTTTAGCTTCGTTTTGTATTTCTGCTAATACTTGTTCTCCTTTTGATTTGATCGCACGATTTGCAAAACCACGCTGGCGATTTAATTCAGCAAGTTGTTGCATTTGTTCACTTTTTGTTTGCGGAGCAAATTCTTTTTGTTCTAAATTAATATTACCAATGTATTCATCAATTAGTTCTTGTGCACGATCTCTTGCAACAAGAGTGTTTTGTTGAGGTGATTGATCAACAACTTTAGATGGTTGAACAGCTTCAAGATTTGTGCGTACAACAGGAACTCCTGTCTTTACTACATTTTGTACTACTGGTTCAGCTGCTTGTGCTTGTTTGTTTACATTTTTTGCTAGACCTTGTAAAGTACGTCCTTTTAACATACGTACTAAACCCACTCCCCCTGCAGCAAGACCTAATCCTGCAGCAGTAAGTCCTGCAATAGCACCATAATCAGGACTTTGTTCTGGAACTTTAAGTTGATTACGCCTAAACTCAAGTACCTCAGGTGCTAATTGTGCCCTTTCTTCTGGATCTTCTGGAAATGGAGTACCAGTGGCACGACTATATGCGTAGAAATCAGTTGGAGAAAGGGCCATTTAGATTTATTGTCTTTATTTTTGTTCTGTAAATATTCTAATGTTGATAATCTAGGTTATAGTAAAATAATAAAACAAGTTTAACCATAAATGAACCCAGAAGCTAGGTTAGCAAGAATTAAAGGATTGCAAAGCATCCAAAAAAAAGCATTAAATATTGCTAGTGCTGGTGCAGATGCGTTTGAAGTACGTGATTTTGTAACAGAAGCTAAAAAAGGACTTGCTTATGCTATACCAGAAGAAGATCAATTTAGAAAATCTAAGGCTCTTGCATTAGAATATAAAAGACAGCAAGCAACAGATCCTATTACTGATTAAATTTAAATAAAAGTTAAACTACCGGGCTTAAAACCCGGTTTTTTTGTCTGTATTTTTGGGCTAATTAGGGATTTTACATACTAAAACCACTATAAAAAGGTCTAATTAGGGTAAAAATTTTGTTACCATTCTCCACCCACCCACGCGAAGTGAAATGTGGGGAGAAAAAAAAAGAATATGTGATGTATGTATAAATATTGTTTGTTAAGCCCCATGTAACGAGCGTGTTGGTGAGGTGAGGTAAGACCTGACTACGTTAAGAAGTGTATTAAGAGTTGACTACGTTAAGAAGTGTATTAGCTTCTGACTACGTTGATAGGTATATTAACCCCTGACTACGTTAGGAGGTTGGTATGACTGACTACGTTAGGAAGTTAATGAACCTAACTTCGATAGTAAGTTGGTATAAACAACGGCGCTAAAGGAGCGGAAACCTAGTATAACCTATTATCTTAACGTTTTCTTAACGTTTGTAGATTAGGTCGTGCTAGAATCGCTCGCTTTTGTTCAAATAAGAATGTTGGGTTATTGATTGATAGGGGGCTGCGCATCCTTACAACGCAGACACCTGATGGTGTAAGAGGGGTTCGACTCCCCTCTCAGGTATTGCCTAGTCCGCAGGAGATGGGCACCTGCACTATGGAAAAATTCATGATCAATTTAACTTCTGGTTGGGTACAGCACCCAGGTGTTTCTGGTGGTTGGCATTTGGAATATGTTGATCCAGTTGCTGGATTTGACATCTCCATCGTGACCGGACCGAAAGGTTCTGGATTGATGGGCGTTATAGCTCCAGGGCGACCAACGACCTATGAAGCCTGGCTACCAGGATTATCTAACCCTACGGGTTACTTAACCTTGGATGAAATACGTGGCATCATCATGTATCTTCGCGAGAAGCACCGTGATGACGCCATGTATGCAGACTGATCCGTAAAAGCGGGTGACCAGGTGCAAACCCTGGTCCAGTTGTTGCCTAGTCCGCAGGAGATGGGCACCTGCACTTCATTTACTCAATGAAAGACTCACTAATTAATCCTGTTCTTGCTGTTGTTATGGGCACTGGTCTTGGCATGCTGCTTACAGTAGCAAGTCAGAAAATGATTAATGCACACACTATTAAGAACTGTTGGCGCACACCTAATCATCAGTTGATTTACATTCGTGTATTTCAAGGAGATGCATGGTACTGCATCAATAAGAAGTACCTTTGATTTCTGCAAGTAAAACTGAGTAACATCAGTCTTTCCTGCAGAGTTCACTCTGCATTCACCATCGTTTAATTCAACTCATGTTTAGTAACACCATCATCGGCAACATTACATACATGGAAGTTGCCGTCCATGAAGGCAAAGAGTTCCTTGCGATTACTGTCGCAGTGAGCGATCGTTTTAACAGTAGCTGCCGCATTAAGTTTAACAACTCTAATGGGTTGTTAACTGCATACATCAACAAGACACTTGTTGTAGGGCAACAGCTTATCCTGTCCCAGTATGACGTTCGGATTGACAAAATCAGAACGCACTACCTAAAGGACGGTAAGATGTTGGCACTCAAGTATCCTGAGTTGACACTGACTGGGGTACGTGCAACCATTGGCGCCTTACCAAAGGCTGCTAATGGTACTGCACCAAAACCCACAATCGGTGCGGCACTAACAGAAGATCTTGAGTTAGAAGAAGCACTAGCTGTTTGATCTCTGCACTTAAACCTGATAGTTATATCGGGTTTTCCTGCAGGGTTCATACCCTGCTATACCATCGCTATTGCATCTAATGAAGAACAGTTACAAGATGAAGAACGGTAGGTACGTAACATTAGATTCGTACCGCCGATCACATGAGAACAGGTGGAACATACTCATTGTTCTCCTCGTACTCCTCATTGCTGCCGTCACTGGTGCAGCAGTTGTGGGAGTAGATATCACAGCTCCAACAGCTGGACCTGCTACACCTGCACATACGACAGGACCTTGAAGACTATAACTCTTGGCATCCACTCGTGGTATAAGTCCAAGATTTACCTACTTATATATAAGTTTTACTTATATCCTGTAGGTGTTTAAAACTTGTTTTTGTCTTTGCATTCATTTTTATTCCTATTACAAAACTATCATTATGCTTCACCCCATCACTCAAGAAATTGCTGCAACTTTTGGTTACGAACCCTTCGACAAAGAAGAAAGGCAGCAGCAGTACCAGGCAGAGTGTGACTTTCAGAACGCACCAAAAGGAGCAATCCCTTGCACTGGTAACGTTTACAGAAACAAACGGGGAGTCCTCAGGTGTTATTGGATTCCCGTCTACGGAGACAAAGAACTTGAAGGTTGGTACGACATCCCAACCAACGAAGAAATTGAGGAGTGGTCGTTCGATAGTGTCTGCTTCACCCCAGGTGACGACGAGGTTGAACCTGACCACCCAGATAGTTGGTTAAGAATTCTTGGTTTGATCTAAATCAAGTATTGTTTGACTACAAAAAACTACCAATACCTGGGCACCCATTACCGTGGGGTAAGTCCCAGGTATCTAATCAAACCTTAACCTTTTATTCAAGATGACTATCACTACACCACACATCAATGAGTACACTGTTCTTGAAGGTATTCTCAAAGACCTCAAGGCTATTGTAATCAGAGAAAGCAAGCGTCCACAAGGATATGAAGACCTCACACCTTCTATGCTTGCTCTTCTAGAAGAGGAGATCATTCCTCAACTAGAGAATGAACTTAACGATGATCCAACACCTCAATACCTGTATGACAATACAGGAGGTGAACCACCAGTAACCATGGCAGAGATGCATGCTTGTGCTTGGCAACAACATCAAGAACTGCATCGTTAAGTCATACGTCCTAGGTATGACATTAAACTGCCTACATCCCATTGCACTTCAACTCATGCTTACAGCATCCACAACAAGTCTCAAAGAGACCACAAAGACAATAGAAGATCGTATTGACGGTCTTATTTCAAAATTAATTTATAACTTTGAAAAGCAATATCCTAATCGTTACGGCGTCAAAACATTTGAAATCAACAAAGGCAATAAATACTACAAGATAATTGAAGTAACTCAAAATGTAGGTTTAAATGACTGTAGAGCAGTCCATGCTTTTGTCAGTAGACAAACAGGTGCTGTATACAAACCAGCAGACTGGAAGTCTCCGGCTAAACATGTAAGATACAATCTGTTAGACGATGCATCTTATGCAGAATGTCTAGAGCGTGCCGACTGGGCGGGAGGTTATCTATACATAAGATAGTTAGTTAATTATTTGTTATTGTCTAATCAATTACTGCGGCCCGCCAGAGCCGCACCCAATCTGGCATTCAACCTTTACCCACTTTTACTATGACTGACACTGCAACTGCAGGCGGTACCCTCTTCGGTGCCGTCATCGAATACAGGATTAAAATCAATGAGATTTGGACTGATCGTACTGTTTTTCTAGTAAACAAACAACACGCACTTACGTGGTTGTCAGAAGACTGGATAAAGATGGCTAAGAAATATGACGCCATACTTATGGATATTCGTATCGATTATCCTGTCTATTATCCAGACATCAATCCTGTAGATGTCATCGGCTATGAAGATCCAACAAATGCAGACATGATCTACAGTGTAGATTTCAAGTCTGAGAAAGTAAATTATTCAGAAGTATAAGTGTAGTTGTCCTGGGCATGACGTTAAACTGCCTTATATACTTAATCAATTCTTAACCTCCCTATCCATGACTAACTCCAACATTCAAGTACCTAACACTGTAAATAGTCAACGACTTCAAGCTATGGAACTTGTTGCCAAAATGAGAGCAGCTGCTGATCGTGTCGGCGCTGGTTTCATTGGTGGCTTCATAGATCCCAATACTGGTGAACTATTTACCATGACTAATATGCATTCTTTTATTACTCCTGATACTGATCCATTATTAGAAGATTGATTAACAAAGGGCTGGATCGCATTAGATCCTAAGTCTGGTGCGGCCAGATACCCCTCATTAAATAAGTTGGTCCTAGTGATGGCCTTCAACATCACTAGGTCCTGTTCTGATTAAACAAATATTAATCAGAGGAATATACCAGATTAAACTCTGGATTTTAAATCACCGGCCAGTGAGGTCTCGAGAACCACACCAATTGTACACAACAATTGTCCAGGCCGTGTTCACTATCCCTATCATTATTCAAATGACTAAACCTAAATCGGCTTTTAACTTTGACAAGACTATTGCTGGATTTAATATTACGGAAAATGGCATCAAGTCATTCACCAAAACTATCCAGCTTGGTCCACTGCAACTTACGCTTAACACCCGTGAGTCAGGGGTCCATGCATCTATTGCTTTACCAGGTACTGGCTTAAGTAAACGCAATATAAAGATATTGTAATTAATCTGATTCGTCCTGGGCATGACGTTAAACTGTCCATGTCCCACTGCAACTCAGCCCATGACTCCTACTGAAACCTATCAACTGACCGTCCGTATGGAAACCTACGGCGGTAAGTTTATTTCATCGTTAGCTGTAGCAATTCGCTACGCTGATCCTATCAACAAGAACAAGTTACTAGCTGCGTTCCCAGAAATCGTAGCTAAATACGGCCCTAAGTCTGCATTCAATCCAGCTGATCGCCAACCTGTGGAGGTAATCTAATGTCGAGCATTTCTGCTATAAGACACATTGACATTTATCCCAAAGGCGATAACGAATATCAAGTCTATGCGGAAGCATGGATAGAAGATCGTCTGCAGGTTAGTCCTGCCACCTGGGAAGAACCAGCGGAACATAAACCTGGTCTGTGTTTTGCTTCTACATATGTAGAAGATAAACCACCTAGTGATCCATCAGATCTAGAAGAATTTATCTACGAATTAAATCGTGGTAATTCTCTTGACTGGATCGACGTTGATTCCACTAACATCTAACTATTATGATTGGATTTAGTATCGAGTTCAAACCCTGGTACATTACAATACGTGGTCCCAAAGGTAGAGTTTATCTAGCTATGGGCTTTAGTAAACATGTGCCAGTCTTTACACCAAGACCGTACTTGGCTTCTGAATATTCTACGTTTATTAATAATACAACTAACTATATGTTAGAACATTACGATGAACTAGAAGAAGAAAGACAATACGATATTTACAATTAATCTTATCGTCCTGGGCATGACGTTAAACTGCCTACATCCCACCGCAATTCAACTCATGCAGTTCCAACTCCCATCCAACCTTCAACAACACCTTGCCAAATACGATCCTGAATTAAAGAAGACTATTTCAAACACAACAACTAAAACATCACGCAGCACTCTTGGCTTACCAGATGATCTAA
>Ga0214917_10004456_pt1 | contig 15553 bp, 16 predicted proteins | sample LL_1208_BB_MetaG_FD_177983 | JGI IMG/M metagenome (GOLD analysis project Ga0214917, IMG submission 177983) | Freshwater microbial communities from Lake Lanier, Atlanta, Georgia, United States - LL_1208_BB | ecosystem: Environmental > Aquatic > Freshwater > Lake | place: USA: Georgia | collected... | reverse complement strand
GCTGTGGTTTCACGAGAGTTTTATATTAATGACCGTGGAAACCAGATGGACATCTTTGGACAATCCCTATTTGCAGCCTCACAAAATAAATCGATCCCGGAAAATGGCTATCATGGTGAGTACATCGGCGATCTAGCTAATCAAATAATTAAAGAAAATCCCGAATTTAGCAAACTTACAGGTGACGAAGCGATGGCGGCATTTAGAGATGCCGGCTATAAGTTGCAACTTGATCAACAGCGACAAGTTTTAGATAACTTCGGTACTCACTTTGATACCTGGTTTTCAGAGCGCACGCTTTATGAAAACGATTTCTTTAATCACACACTTGCGAAATTAAAATCTTTAGGTCATGTTTATGAAGAAGAGGGTGCCACCTGGCTTCGTACTACCGACTTTGCCGATGATAAAGATCGAGTAATGATTAAGTCTGATGGAACATTTGCTTACTTTGCCTCTGACTCTGCATATTACGTCAGCAAGCGAGAGCGCGGATTTAATTTATGTATTTATATGCTGGGCGCAGATCATCATGGCTATGTTGGTCGGATAAAAGCAATCGCGGCATGTGCTGGAGATGATCCAAATAAGGATATTGAAATATTAATTGGGCAGATGGTAAAAATTATGGAAGGTGGCGAAGAGCTTAAACTTTCTAAGCGAGCTGGCACCATTATTACTTTAGAGGAGTTGGTTGAGAAAGTCGGCACTGATGCGGCTCGCTATACCTTGATTAGGTATCCAACCGATACGCCCATGGTGATGGATGTTGATTTACTTAAGAAAAACACCAATGAGAATCCGGTTTATTATGTTCAATATGCTCATGCCCGAATTTGTGCAATGCTAAGAAATGCTAAGGAATTAGGAATTAGTTACGGATTAGAGTTTTATTCACCGCAGTTGTTAACACATGAGCGAGAGCGAGAGTTGATTGGCTTACTTGCTCAGTATCCCAAGGTTGTTGCCTCGGCGGCAGAGATGAGACAACCTCATAGAGTTGCTAGATATATTGAAGAAGTAGCTGGTCAATACCATCGTTTTTATAATGATTGTCGAGTTTTACCACTTGGGGATGAAAAACCAACAGATTTGAACTCATCCCGTGCCAGTCTTTCACTAGCTACCGCACAAGTCATAAATAATGGTTTAGATTTACTAGGTGTTAGCGCTCCGGAGAAGATGTAATGGCAAGTGATATGAAGTATCCAAACTCATTGTTTTCCAGTAATTTAAAGTTTGATGGTGAAAATAATGCCGGCGGAGTTTTATCTATCGCAGGCTGCACCGCTGAAAAGCTTGTGAAAGAGTATGGCTCTCCGCTGTTTGTAATTGATCAAGCAGATTTTTATGTGCGGACCAATGCCTGGCGCTCCGCTATATCCTCTGCTTTTGAAGATTCCCAGCTTTACTATGCTGCAAAATCATTTATCAGTGTTGAAGTTGCCAAGTGGTTAAAGGAGTTAAATGTTGGCCTAGATGTTTGTAGTGGTGGTGAATTAGCTGTTGCACTAGCTGCTGATTTTCCAGCAGCAGAGATTGAGTTTCATGGAAATAATAAATCTGAGGTTGAGATAGCTGCCGCAGTTAGGGCCGGCGTTGGCACGATTGTTATTGACTCATTTGATGAGATTAGTAGAGTTTCAAGAATTGCAAAAGAGTTTAATAAGGTTCAAAAAATTTATTTAAGGCTTACGCCTGGAGTTGATGCCCATACCCATGAATTTATTTCAACTGCTCATGAAGATGTGAAGTTTGGTTTCTCTATTGCATCAGGAGCAGCGTTAGATGCAATTGAAAAATGTATGGCACAGAGCTCATTAAGCTTGGCTGGAATACATTGTCATATTGGCTCACAAATATTTGAAGTAAATGGTTTTAAAGTAGCAGCCCAACGACTCGTGGGAGTGCTAGCAATGTTTAGAGATAAATATTCAACGGAGTTACCTGAGTTAAATATTGGTGGTGGATATGGAATTGCTTACACCAAAGAAGAAACTGCAATCGCACCTGACCAAGTAATACCTGCCATTGCTGCTGTGATTAAAGAAGAGTGTGCAAAGGCAAAATTATCTATTCCAAGAATCTCAATCGAACCTGGTAGAGCAATTGTTGGACCAACTACAACTACTATCTATTTAGTTGGAACAACAAAATCTGTCACCTTAGATAGTGGAGCAGAGCGCAGATACGTATCAGTTGATGGTGGAATGAGTGACAATATCCGGCCAGCTTTATACGGTGCTACTTACTCAGCCTTTTTAGCTAATCGAGTCTCTAATGCAAAAAATATTTCTAGCCGAATTGTTGGTAAACACTGCGAGAGTGGCGATATTTTGATCTCGGAAATTGATTTACCAAGTGATATTAAATCTGGTGATTTGTTAGCTGTTCCTGCAACTGGTGCATATGGCAGAAGTATGGCTAGTAATTACAACCATATTCCTCGTCCTGCGGTAGTTGCAGTGATAAATGGCACCGCACGACAGATTTTGCGCAGGGAAAATGAGGCAGATCTGCTTAATTTGGATGTAGTTCAAGCGCCACGGCAACTGCCATAAGTTTGAGATACTTCTCCAATGAAAACACTTAAAGTAGGAATGCTCGGTTGTGGGGTGGTTGGCTCACAAATCGCTCGCCTGCTTGTTGAAAATAAATCAGATTTAACCTCTAGGGCTGGCGCCAATCTTGAGTTAGTCAAAGTTGCCGTAAAGAACGTCAAGGCTAAGCGAGAAGGCATTTCAAGCAGCTTATTAACTGATGATGCCCAATCTATTGTTAATGATCCAGAGATTGATTTAATTATTGAAGTGATTGGTGGAATATCCCCAGCTAAAGAATTGATTTTGAGTGCAATTAAAAATGGAAAATCTGTAGTAACTGCAAATAAAGCCTTATTAGCACAAGCAGGTGCTGAACTTTATGCCGCAGCCGATAATGCAAATGTTGATTTATATTATGAAGCAGCTGTTGCTGGTGCGATTCCAATCTTACGCCCTCTTCGCGAATCATTAGTTGGCGATCAAGTTCATCGAATTATGGGAATAGTTAATGGCACAACAAATTACATTCTTACTAAAATGGATGAAAGCGGAACTGCTTTTGATGATGCATTAAAGCAAGCACAAGCACTTGGTTTTGCTGAAGCCGATCCAACAGCTGATATTGAAGCAATTGATGCCGCTTCCAAGGCTGCAATCTTGGCTGGTCTTGCCTTTCACTCACGGGTAAGTGATGCAGATGTTTATCGCGAAGGAATAACAAAAATTACTGCAACTGATGTCAAGGTTGCTAAGGCGATGGATATGGTTATTAAGTTATTAGCAATTGCTGAGTTAACTCCAGAGGGTGAAATTTCCGTTCGGGTTCATCCAGCACTGATAGCTCGAACTCACCCACTAGCGTCAGTGAGAGAATCCTTTAATGCAGTTTTCGTAGAAGCTAAATCTGCTGGCCAATTAATGTTTTATGGCAAAGGTGCGGGCGGTGAGCCAACTGCAAGTGCAATTCTTGGAGATCTAGTTGCTGTGGCACGACATAAGGTTTCTGGTGGAATTGGGCCAAAAGAGAGTGACTATGCAGATCTGAAAATTGCAAAGATTGGTCAAACAAAAACTCGTTATTTAATAAGATTAAATGTTGCAGATAAACCAGGTGTTTTAGAGTCAGTAGCTCATGTTTTTGCTTCACATGGAGTTTCAATCCAAACTGTAAGACAAACTGGTGCAGGAGATAAGGCTGAATTGATTGTAATGACTCATAGCTCAACTGAATCAGCGCTGTCTGAGACTGTTAAAGATTTAAGTAAACTGCCGGCAGTGACTGATGTGGCAAGTGTGCTGAGAGTTGAAGGTGTTAACTAATGGGGTTGTTTGGTAAAAAAGGCGCCCACCAGTGGCGCGGTGTAATTGATGAGTATCGAAACTGGCTACCAGTAACTGATCAAACTCCAGTTATTTCATTGCGTGAAGGCGGTACACCACTTGTCTACGCATGTGTTTTATCTGAGATGTTGGGAAACGACATTTGGTTAAAGGTAGAAGGAGCAAATCCAACCGGTTCATTTAAAGATCGCGGAATGACTATGGCAATTTCAAAAGCAGCTGAAGATGGTGCTAAAGCTGTTATCTGTGCATCAACTGGTAACACCAGCGCAAGTGCTGCAGCTTATGCAACCAAAGCTGGGATGAAACCAGTAGTTCTGGTTCCGCAAGGAAAGATCGCCATGGGTAAGTTAGCCCAAGCAATTGCACATGGTGCAACTCTTCTTCAAGTAAAAGGCAATTTTGATGATTGCTTAACGCTGGCTAGACAACTATCTGAAAATTACCCAGTCTCTCTGGTTAACTCGGTAAATCCCTACCGAATTGAAGGACAAAAGACTGGTGCATTTGAAGTTGTAGATCTGTTGGGATCAGCTCCTGACATACATGTAATGCCTGTTGGTAATGCTGGAAATATCACCGCATATTGGAAGGGTTATCAGGAGTATCGCAAAGCTGGCATGTCAAAGAGTTTGCCAATGATGTGGGGCTTTCAAGCAGCCGGCGCTGCGCCAATTGTTCGAAATAAAATTGTGAAAAATCCAGAGACAATTGCAACTGCAATTCGAATTGGAAATCCAGCATCTTGGGATCAAGCAGTTGCCGCCCAGGTGGGCTCTAAAGGATTAATTGATTCAGTAACAGATAAAGAGATTCTAAGCGCCTATCACTTAGTTGCTGCTAAAGAAGGAGTATTTGTTGAGCCATCTAGCGCTGCAGGAATTGCTGGATTAATTAAGAAAAAGGCCCAAAAGAAGTTACCAAAGGGAAAGATAATTGTTGTGACTGTAACCGGCAATGGCCTAAAGGATGTTCAGTGGACATTAAACAATGCTGGCAAACCGATTGTCATTCCAGTTGATATGAAGCGAGCCGCGAAGGTCATTGGACTTAAGTAATGGCAGCTAAAAGAAACAGCGGACTAACCTTTAAAGCCACTATGGCACAAGTTAGCGTGCCGGCAAGTAGTGCAAATATTGGCCCGGGTTTTGATTGCTTTGGCTTAGCACTTGAGTTAAGAGATAGATATGCCGCACAGGTTCTAGATGATTCAACTTTTGATGTTGATGTAACTGGTGAAGGTGCTGATGAGGTTAAGAAGGATGCAAAGAATTTAGTTATCAAAGCAATGATGCGTGGCTTTGAACATATGGGTAGTAAACCAAGAGGTATCGCACTTCGTGCGTTAAATGTAATTCCACATGGCAGAGGCCTTGGCTCATCTGCGGCCGCAATTGTTGGTGGATTATCACTTGCAAGATCGTTAGTTTTAACTGGTGAGCAATACATGAGCGATGAAGATTTAATCACTTTGGCCACTGAACTTGAGGGCCATCCAGATAATGTGGCGGCAGCATTTTATGGCGGTGCCACAATTGCTTGGCTGGAAAGTTCTATTGATCCAGTTGGTGAAACCAAAAACATTGGCCGGGCAGTTAGTTTAAAAGTTGATGACCGAATTAGAGCATTACTACTTGTGCCAGATAATCAATTAGCAACTGCAAAAGCGAGAAAGTTATTACCAGAGGCAATCTCTCATCAAGATGCAGTATTAAATTCATCTAGAAGCGCGCTCCTTGTGCATGCTCTAGCCGAGCGACCAGATCTTTTATTTACTGCAACTGGAGATTTACTGCACCAAAAATACCGAGAGCCAGCTATGCCTAAAACAATTGCACTGGTAGATAAGTTAAGAGGTGCGGGTTTAGCTGCAGTTGTATCTGGTGCCGGTCCTTCTGTCATGGTTCTTTATGCTGGTTCTGAGGATGAGATCGATCAGGTGGCCTCCCTTGCCCCTGGCTTTACCGCTATGAAGTTAGCCGTTGCAAAGGCCGGGGTTCAGTAGCCCATCTTCCCTATTCAAAATAGGTGTGGTAGATTTACCTCTGTCGGAAAGTGCGACATTTAAATAAGTAAAAAAATCCCAAAAATTAAAACTTACTTTTTGCGGAATACCCATATTCGGGTAATAAAAATAAAGAAAGAATGGCAATATATAAATGGCAGAGAAGAAATCAACTAACCGCGCAGATGCGGTTGAGTTAGTGGACATGGCTTTAGGTGACCTTAAGAAAGTTGCTGGTCAATTAGGAATTGAAAATGCCTCCACACTTAAAAAAGCAGAATTAGTCCAATCTATTGGTGATCTACAGGCCGCGAATCGCGAAGCCGCTAAAAACGAACGAGAGGCTCGTCGTATGGAACGACAGAACAATCGAAACAGCAAGAACAATAATTCTGATTCTGAAGACAACGATTCTGACTCTGATTCTGATAACAACTCTAATAATTCAAGCAATAATTCATCCGGCGGCTTTAACAGCTCTGACCGCGGTGATAGCAACCGTCGTTTTGGTAATCGTGACAATCACCGCAGAGACCGCGGTCGGGATAGAAATCGTGACCGGGGTAATCGTGGCAATCGCGAAGAGCGTGAAATTGTCATTGGCCCAGATGATGTATTACTTCCAGTAGGAGGCTTACTGGATATTTTAGATAGCTTTGCATTTATTAGAACTGGTGGATATTTGCCATCACCTAATGATGTTTATGTTTCTCTGCAACAGGTTAGAAAGTATGGCTTGCGCAAAGGTGATGTAATCACTGGATCTGTTCGCGAACCAAAAGAGGGTGAGCGACGTGAGAAATTCAGTGCATTAGTAAAGGTTGAAACCGTTAACGGTGTTGAGCCAGAAAATGCCAAAGAAAGAGTTGAATTCTCAAAGTTAGTTCCGCTTTATCCGCAGGAAAGATTGCGTCTTGAGACAGAACCAAATGTATTAACAACTCGAATCATCGATTTAATCTCACCAATTGGTAAGGGACAACGTGGTTTGATCGTCTCACCACCAAAAGCAGGTAAGACTATGGTTTTGCAATCAATTGCAAATGCAATTACAACTAACAACCCAGAGTGTCACTTAATGGTAGTTCTAGTTGATGAACGCCCTGAAGAGGTAACTGATATGCAAAGATCAGTAAAGGGTGAGGTAATTGCTTCAACATTTGATCGTCCAGCAGATGATCACACCACTGTTGCAGAGCTTGCAATTGAGCGTGCAAAAAGATTAGTTGAATTAGGTCACGATGTAGTTGTATTACTTGACTCAATTACTCGCCTAGGACGTGCGTATAACATTGCCGCCCCAGCTTCAGGAAGAATTCTCTCCGGTGGTGTTGACTCGGCCGCACTCTATCCACCAAAGAAGTTTTTCGGTGCCGCCCGTAATATTGAAAATGGTGGCTCATTAACTATTTTGGCAACCGCATTAGTTGATACTGGCTCAAAAATGGATGAAGTTATTTTCGAGGAGTTTAAAGGCACTGGAAATATGGAACTTATTCTCAATCGTAAGTTTGCAGATAAGCGAATATTCCCAGCGGTTGATGTAGTTGCATCTGGAACTCGTAAGGAAGAGATCTTGATGGGAACTGAAGAGTTAAGCATTGTTTGGCGTTTGCGTCGCGTACTACACGCACTTGAGCCACAGCAAGCACTTGAGTTATTACTTGAGAAGATGAAGGGAACTAAATCAAATGTTGAGTTCTTACTTCAGATTCAAAAGACCACAACTGGCGGAGAAAGCCCAACAGCTAGTGGATCAAGCAATAAAGAGAGTGCTGACGCTTAAACAGGCGCAAATTTTGCCGGCCTGTATTTAAGAGTTATTCTTACACCCCTCTAGTACTTCACTAGTCCTACTGGTTCACAAGCTTTCTAACGAATGCTTGATCCAGTAATAATCAAGGAGAAATATGAAGAACGAGATCCACCCTCAGTATGTCGAGACCAAGGTAACTTGTGGTTGCGGTGAAGTTTTCACTACCCGCAGCACTAAAGAGACTGGTTCAATTTATGTTGAAGTTTGTTCAGTATGTCATCCGTTCTATACCGGTAAGCAGAGAATTCTTGATACTGGTGGTCGGGTAGCTAAATTCCAAGAGAGATTTGGAAAGATTGATAAAAGCGGCACCAAGTAGTTTTTTTAAAGAGAGCGCACCAATCATCGAAAGATGAGGTGCGCTCTCTTTTTTAATTTCTATTAATTTTCTAAGAGATAAGGGGGATCAGATGGAGCGGTTTGGCAAAGTACCTGAGCTATTAGCTGAATATGAATCACTTGAAGCGCAGATGGCTGATCCATCTATTCACTCTGATCAAAATAAAGCACGCTCACTTGGAAAAAGGTATGCCCAACTCGGACCAGTTATTGCCGGATACCGTGCATATAAATTGGCTGAAGAGGATTTAATTGCCGGCAAAGAGTTAGCAGAATCTGATCCAGCATTTGCTTCAGAAATTGCAGCTCTTGAAACAACTGTGGCTGAAGCCGCTGCAACCCTAGAGGAGTTGTTGCTGCCTAGAGATCCAAATGATGATCGTGATGTAATTATGGAAATAAAAGCTGGTGCAGGTGGCGATGAGTCTGCGATATTTGCTGGTGATTTATTTCGAATGTATTCGCGCTTTGCGGAAAAACAAGGTTGGAAGGTTGAAGTAATTGACACCACGCCAAGTGATATGGGCGGATATAAAGATATGTCAGTTGCGATTAAATCAAAGGGTGTTGCAAAACCAGGGCAGAGTCCATATGCAAAATTAAAGTTTGAAGGCGGCGTACATAGAGTTCAGCGAGTACCTGAAACTGAATCTCAAGGCAGAATTCATACTTCAGCGGCTGGTGTTTTAATTTTGCCAGAAGCAGAAGAGATTGATGTTGATATCAATATGAATGATCTTAGGATTGATGTTTACCGCTCCTCTGGTCCTGGTGGGCAAAGCGTTAACACCACCGATTCTGCGGTACGAATTACCCACGTACCAACTGGCATTGTGGTCTCTTGCCAGAACGAGAAGAGTCAATTACAAAACAAAGAGTCTGCACTTCGAATTTTACGTGCTCGTATGTTGGCTGCAGCCCAGGAAGAGGCGGAACGAATTGCCGCTGCTGAACGCAAAAGCCAGGTTCGAACCGTAGACCGAAGTGAGCGTATTAGAACGTATAACTTCCCAGAAAACAGATTGAGTGATCACCGGGTTAATTACAAAGCTAATAACTTAGATTCAGTTATGAATGGTGATTTAGATGCTGTAATTCAATCACTGCTAGATGCTGATCGAACCTCAAAATTATCAGCAGGTAACTCTTGAAAGAGCTGCTAAGAGCAGCATTTTCGCAATTTGAAAAAAACCAAATTGCAACGGTAGATGCTGAAATTTTATTAGCACATTTACTTGGAGTATCCCGTAAGCAAATCCACAGCCAGATAATTGAACTTTCAGAGGCAGATCAAGAAAAGATTTCTGGAGAATATAATGAATTGATTAGCCAAAGATTAATGGGCCGGCCAGTGCAATATATAACTGGCAGTGCCCCATTTAGATACTTAGATTTAGAGGTTGGTGAAGGCGTGCTAATTCCAAGGCCAGAAACCGAATTGATTGTTGATCGAGTAATAGGAGTTTTAAACTCAGATTCAGATAAAGACTTACCAAAGAGTGTGGTTGATTTAGGTGCTGGCAGTGGTGCAATAAGCATTGCAATTGCATCAGAGGCAGCGTTGAAAGGTTTAAAAGTAAGTATGGTGGCGGTAGAAAAATCACCTGAGGCTGCAGTTTGGTTGAACAAAAATATTGCAAAGTATGACCTACCAATTAGAGTAGTTATTGAAGATGTTCAGACCGCCCTGCCAGATGTTAAAGCAGATTTAGTTGTTGCAAATCCACCATATATTCCAAATGATGAAAAGCTACCAATGGAAGTTGCAAATTTTGAACCAAGTGAAGCTCTATTTGGCGGGGCTGTAGATGGAATGCAGATCCCAAAGTTATTTATTGCAGCAGCTGATCGATTGTTGAAACCGGGTGGATATTTCATTATGGAACACCATGAAAAACAGGGTGAATTAGTTAGAGAAGCAGTGTCAATGCAGTTTTCAAATGCACAAACCCACGCAGACTTAAATGGTCGCGATAGGTTTACTAGTGCAAGAAAGCGATAACAACTTATGGCTGAGCGCATTGTTTTAAACGGAGCAAGTGAGTCAGTGCTAACTGAAGCAGTTGCTACTGCAGTTCGATACATAAATGCTGGTGAAGTAATTGTGGTTGCCGCAGAGTTTGGGTATATCTATCTAGCAAATGCCTTTGATAAAGATGCCGTAAAAGCAGTACATATATTACGGGGTGATCAAACTGGTGTTGCTGCGCAAGTATTTATTAAGGACATGAAAGTGTTATCTGGTATCGCAAAGATTTCAAATATAAATACCGAGCTTCTATTATCTAAATTTTGGCCTGGATTGTTATCAGTAACAGTAAATTGCCAACCTGGATTAAGTTGGGATCTTGGAGATGAGCACAGGTTAGGAAAAGTAAATGTCAGAGTTCCAAATCGGAAATTTTTAAACACAATTTTAGAATCTACCGGTCCACTTGCAGCAGCATCTGTTTCTTTAACTGGAAGACCAGTTGTTAAAGATTTAACAAAGCTGCCAGTTTATGAAAGCGATGTCGGAGCAATATTTGACGAGGGTATTTTAGATGCTGGGCCAGCATCAACTTGGCTTGAGATATCTGAGAATGAAATCACAGTTAAGCGAGTAGGTGGGATCAGTATCGAGGAATTACAAGCGGTGATTCCTTCTATTTCTGCAACTAACCTTTAGGCTAAGCGCTATGTCCCATACCGAAAATTACTATGGCCCAGATTTTTCTGCCATGGAAAAACAGGATCCAGAGATTGCTGCAGTTGTTATCTCCGAACTACAACGTCAACGTCATGATCTGCAATTAATTGCGAGTGAGAATTTCACCTCAACAGCAGTGTTGGCGGCAATGGGCTCAACACTTTCAAATAAATATGCCGAAGGTTATCCAGGCAAAAGATATTACGGTGGCTGTGAAGAGGTAGATAAGGTAGAAGTAATTGCGATTGATCGAGCTAAAAAACTATTTGGTGCTGAGCACGCCAATGTACAAGCACATTCAGGTGCAAGCGCAAATGTTGCGGTCTACCAAGCATTTACTAAACCCGGTGACACAGTGCTTGCGATGTCACTTCCGCACGGGGGGCATTTAACTCATGGCTCAAAGGTTAATTTTTCTGGTAAATGGTTCAACGTTGTTTCATACGGTGTTCGGCAAGATAATGAGTTAATTGATTACGATCAGTTGCGAGATCTGGCAATTGAACATAAACCAAAGATGATTTGTTCAGGAGCAACTGCCTATCCAAGTTTGATTGATTTTGAAAAAGTGCGCCAAATTTGTGATGAGGTTGGTGCAATTATGTGGGTCGATGCTGCTCACTTTATTGGCTTAGTTGCTGGTAAAGCTATCCCGTCTCCGGTTCCATATGCAGATGTCGTTTCCTTTACTACTCATAAAGTATTACGTGGCCCAAGAGGCGGAATGATTTTGTCTAAGGAAAAACATGCCGCCGCTATTGATAAAGCAATTTTTCCAGGTATGCAAGGAGGACCAATTATGAGTGCGGTGGCGGGTAAAGCAATTGCACTCAAAGAGTGTGCAACTGCCGAGTACCAAAGCTACGCAAAAAATGTAATCGAAAATTGCCAATCTCTTGCTAAGGATTTAGAAGCAGAGGGAATGCGAGCAGTATCTGGTGGCACACAAACACACTTAGCATTAATTGATATTCGATCCACAGGGGTTAATGGCAAAGTGGCTGATGAAAGATGTGGGTTATCTGGCCTTTCATTGAACAAGAATTCAATTCCATATGACCCTGAATCTCCTGCAGTAACAAGTGGTATTCGAGTTGGAACTGCTGCAACTACGACTCAAGGTATGGGAAAAACCGAGATGAAACAGATTGCAGGTTTTATTGCCCGTGCTATTAAAGATGGCGCAGATGATAATAAAGCGAAAGAAATTCGATCTGAAGTACATCAATTAACTAAAAAGTTTCCGGTTTACCCCGAGCCTAAAAACTAAACCACTGAGCCAATGCGTGAGTACTTAGTAACCGTACTACTTGCCGCAGTAATTACATATCTAATTACCCCATTGGTTAGAGATCTAGCGATTAAAGCTGGCGCAGTAACTGCAATCAGATCCCGAGATGTTCATTTACAGCCAACTCCAAGATGGGGCGGGTTAGCAATGTGGCTGGCAATGGCATTAACGCTAGTTATCGTGAATTACTTGCCTCTAGTACATAAATCATTTGGTTCAGATGCGACTGGTATTTTTTTGAGCGGGACATTTATATTATTTCTTGGCTTGATAGATGATCGATTTGATTTGGATCCAATTACAAAGTTTGCTGGTCAGGCATTGGCCGCTGGAATACTTCTTATTTATGGAGTTCAAATTCTCTGGCTACCGATTAATGGAATTACCACACTTCCATCAAATATCGGCCAACTGCTAACGGTCTTATTTGTAATGGTTGTAATTAATGCTATTAACTTTGTTGATGGTTTAGATGGACTTGCCACTGGAATAGTTATGATTTGCGCTGGTTCTTTTTTTGCATTTTCATATCTATTAGCCGTCATAAATGGTTTAAATCGTGCAGGTGCACCATCACTAATTACTGCGGTAGTGATTGGTTTATGTCTTGGCTTCTTACCTCACAATTTTCACCCGGCTCAAATATTTATGGGCGACTCAGGTGCAATGTTTTTGGGACTTTTATTAAGCGCCTCTGCAATTACTTTAACTGGTCAGGTTGATGCCACCGCAATCACTGAAGAAAATGGTGGCACTGCACTGCTCCCATTACTCCTACCATTCACAATTTTAGCAATCCCATTGTTGGATTTTGCGATGGCAATCGTTAGAAGAGTAAAGGCTGGTCGATCACCTTTTGCAGCAGACCGAGAACACTTACATCACCGAATAATGCGAATGGGCGTTAGTCAACAGCGAACAACGGTAATTTTATATTTATGGACTGCTATGTTTGCACTTCCAACTGTTATATCAGCATTTGTGCCAATTTGGATAGCGATTATTTCTGGGGTGGTTATATTTTTATTTTCAGTACTTGTAATTAAAACAAATAGCCCAAAGGTTAGTGTTTAATGAAAGAAAATTTATCTAGTGATATCACTCTTTGGAAAGGAGCAATTCTTCCATCTTCAGTTGCTGCAGTATTCTTAATTATTACCATGAGTGTTGTTAATGGCAGATCTGGTTTGCTTGGAGCAGCATTAGCTTCTTTTACCGTACTAATTTTCTTCAGTATCCACCTTCTGGTTGCAAGAGTTTCCCGAGATTTAGATCCAATGGCGACTATGGCACTTGCGATGTTCTCCTATTTTGCAAAGGTAATTTTTATGGGGGTATTTTTGCTTCTGGTCACAAAATTTACCGATCGCAGCACAGTTGATCGCCCTAGTTTTGCCATCTGTGCCATATTGATTACCATGGCATGGTTATTTGGTGAGATTCGCAGCTTTCTTAAGTTGCGCGTTAACTTACCGCTACCAAAACGGGAAGAGGATAGGTGATGAGTCCAAATTCAAATAATGATGATCTAAGTAATTCTCAAAATGAAGAGAATGCACTTTGGTCAATTGTTGGCTATCTTTTATCTGGATTGTTAATTTGGGGTGGAATTGGCTGGGGCCTTGATAAGTGGCTGGGAACTGCATACTTCCTGCTTGTTGGATTACTTCTGGGGGCAGGGGCCTCTTTGTATTTAGTATGGCTGCGCTTTGGGCGCGATTAAAATCACCAAATCCCACCTTTTGGCAGCATCTGGGCAGTTTTTACCCCCGAAAATTTCGCGCAACTCAGCCTTACCTAATAGGGTTTCGCCCGTAGCCGTTATTCCCGCCGGCTAGATAAGTACCAAAAGATTGAAGAAGAAATTGCATCCGCGGTTCTAACATTTTGGAGATTTAAGTGGGCGTGCTACTAGCAAGTGAGGGTGGTTTTAAGCCACCAAGCACAGCCGACTTTGAATTACCGCCAGTATTTGGTGACAATCCTTATACAACTAAACCAGTATTTTTAGTTTTCTTTTCAGTGATTTTGGTTTCAGTATTTTTTATTCTCGCATCCCGAAAAGCTGCAGTGGTACCAAGCAAGCTGCAATTCGCCGGTGAATCAATTTATAGCTTTGTTAGAAATGATTTAGCAAGAGATGTTATTGGACATGAGTTCATGCGCTTTGTGCCATACCTATTTACTCTATTCACATTCATATTAACTAATAACCTGTTTGGAATTATCCCATTCCTGCAATTTCCATCGATGTCTAGAGTGAGCTTTCCATATGTATTGGCACTTTTTACCTTTGTAATCTTTCATTATGTGGCAATTAAACATAAGGGACTAGTTGCATACTTGAAGGAAATTATGTTTATGCCAGGTGTTCCAAAGCCGGTTTACATCCTGCTTACCCCAATCGAAGTTGCGACCTACTTCTTAGTTCGTCCCCTCACGCTTTCACTTCGTTTATTTGCAAATATGTTTGCTGGCCACCTACTTCTATTAGTTTTCATTTTAGGAGGCGAGCATCTTTTGCAAGGAGCGATTGGTCTAAAACTGGTCTCACCATTTGCATTTGCCTTTGGAATTGGGCTCACATTCTTTGAGTTTATGGTCCAATGCCTTCAGGCATATATCTTTACCCTGTTGACTGCTCTCTATATAGCGGGCGCGTTAGCAGATGAGCACTAAGAGAAAAAAATAACAAAACCACCAACAAAGAAAGAAGGAAAAGAAAATGACAGGCACACTCAACCTGGTCGGTTATGGCCTATCTGCAATCGGACCTGCAATCGCAACTGGCATGATCTTCGCTGCTTACATCAGCGGTGTAGCACGCCAACCTGAGGCACGTTCTGTTTTGCAACCGATCGCATTCCTAGGCTTCGCGTTAGCTGAAGCTTTGGCACTGTTCGGTCTAGTTCTAGCTTTCGTACTGTAATCAAAAGCGAGAATAGATAAACAATGTCTTTAATAAGAATTAGTAACTGGGCTGCAGAAGAGGGTGCTAATCCGTTAATTCCGCACACCGCAGAATTAATTGTTGGTTTCATAGCCTTTTCACTTCTCTTCTTGGTTCTTCGTTCCAAAGTTGTGCCAATGTTTGAGAAGGCATTTTCTGAGCGCACAGAAGCAATTCAAGGCGGAATGGAAAAAGCCGAGCGAGCACAACTAGAAGCAGAGAAAGCACTTGCGCAATACACAACTCAGTTAAATGAGGCACGTGGTGAAGCTGCAAAAATTCGGGAAGATGCCAGAGTTCAAGGGGCAGCAATAATTGAAGATCTGCGAAATAAGGCAGCGGAAGAGGCAGCAAGAATTACCGCCGCAGCAGTTGCATCTATTGAAGCAGAGCGCCAACAAGCAGTTACTTCACTTCGTAATGAAGTAGGTGCACTTGCAACCGAGTTAGCCGGAAAGATTGTCGGAGAAGCATTAGATGACCAGGTCCGTCAATCTCGAATTGTCGATCGCTTTATTGCAGATCTGGAGAAGAGTAAGTAATCATGAAGGTATTAGGCGGCACTAGCAGAGCTTCAGT
>Ga0214917_10004455_pt1 | contig 15556 bp, 1 predicted proteins | sample LL_1208_BB_MetaG_FD_177983 | JGI IMG/M metagenome (GOLD analysis project Ga0214917, IMG submission 177983) | Freshwater microbial communities from Lake Lanier, Atlanta, Georgia, United States - LL_1208_BB | ecosystem: Environmental > Aquatic > Freshwater > Lake | place: USA: Georgia | collected... | reverse complement strand
TTTAGATAAGGTACAAAAGGGTCTTGATGAAATGACTCCCTTCTATAACTCTGAGAAAGAAGATAAAGCAGGACTCTTTACTGCAGACTATCTTACTTCTGCAGGATTCTGGGGTAATACTGTAGGTAAAGGAATTTCCTTTATTGCAGGTGCATATCTTGGTGGTGCTTCCTTAGCTAAGGCTGGTAGTACTGCTCTTAAAGGACTCTCTAGAGCTTCTAAGAGTTTTGGTAAACTTGTTAATGGTGAAGAGGCTACTAGTGGTCTTATTAGTGCTGCTAAACAAGGTAATATTCCAGGATGGATTGAGAGAGCAGGTAAAAGTTCTACAATTAGAAATGCATCCTCATATTATGCTCAGAAAATCTCAGGTAACATGTTTGAGGCTGGAATGGAAGCTAAAGGTGTTAAGGAAGAAATTCTTAGAGCTAAACAAGAAGAATATGCTAAACTTCATCCTAATGCTCCAGAAGCTCCTGAGTGGCTTAAGAAACAATGGGATGAGGATTCTAATACATTTGGTAATGTAGCTTTTGGACTTAATTTGTTACTCCTTCAAATTGATGGTATAGGACTTGGTAAAACCATGTATGGTTACAAAACTACCAAGAGAACTATTGAAGCTGCTAGAGATGCTGCAGGTAAGTATGTAGAACTTTCTGCTAAAAGAAAGATGCTTAATAAAGCAGGTAGAATTATTGGTGGTGGTTTAGAGGAAGCAGCACAAGAAGGTGGTCAGTTTATTGTAGAGAAAACTTCTACAGAGTTAGGAGTAAATGATAAAGCTAAGACTTTTGCAGATTATGTAAATGCCGGTTTTAAGGGTTTAGAACAAACTCTTGGTACCAAGGAAGGTCAAGAATCTATGCTTGCAGGATTTCTTCTTGGAGGTGGAGGTAGAGGAGTAGGTGAACTTAGAGGAGCTGCTGAGAGAAATATCTTAAATAAAGCCGGTATTGAAGCATTAAATAAGTATATGCTTAAAGATACTGTTAAACCTCTTGTAGATTTAGCAGGTAAAAGTTTTGATGAGGGTAATGGTCAAATTCTTGAGAATGCTACTCAAGTTAATGATAAGAAACTTTTTCATGATGCTAAAGCCAAAGATTTCTTCAACTGGGCATCTACAAGAATTGAGATGGGAAGATATGAGGATGCTGTTGAAGAATTACAGCAACTTAAGAATACTCCTGTAGATATTCTAGATCAGATTTATCCTAATCATGGACTTACAGAAGCCAAGAAACATATGATGTTTGATGGTCTTCTTAGTGATATGAAGGACTTAAATAGTATGCAGTCTGATGTAGAAATTAACTTTGGTAATAGTCCTTATAAAAAGAATATCTTAAATACTGCTTATAGAATTAAGAATATTGATAGAAGAATTAAGGAGATGAGTGTTAAGGATAAAAGTATGCTTGACATTTATCATGATGAAGATTTGCAAAACCTTCTTGCTGAGAAAGAAGAACTCTCTAGAGACCTTGCAATTCTTATGATGACTAGACCTAAACCATCTACTAATACACAAGAAGAAAAGATTACTCAAGATACTAAAGAAGAAAATAAAGGTCTTACACCTAGCAATCCTAATGTAGAAAATCCACAAGAAGTTGTTAATAAACAAGATAGAAAAGAAAATATTGTAGGTACTAAGATTCCTGGAATGGGAGTTATTACTAATATTGTTAATGATGTAGCTACAATTAAAGATGAGAATGGTAATATAACTCATGAAGAATTAGATAATTTACCTAACTCTGCATTTGAGGAAAAAGTATTTCTTCCAGAACCTACTGAGGAGGATGAGGAAACTTTAATGGTTCCTGATTATGCTGATCCTGAAACTAAAAAGAAAGATGTAACTTTTGTTGATCCAAACATTAATACTGAAGATCCTAATTATAGATTCTCTGGTAAAGAAGAATTTGTACAAGCATCAGATTTTGGTTTAACAAATTTAGATAAAATGGATGGCGGTTTATCAGAAGATGATGCTGCTCTTGTTCCAGGAATTACTGCTCTTAAAGAAGGTATTCTAAATAAAGAAGTAAAATTTAATAATTTAGATTTTAACTACTCACAAGATTCTTCTGGTAGAACTTCTGTTACTACTGGTAATAAAGGAGAACTTGCAAAGAGTAAAATTGGATACATTCCTAACATTAATACTCAATTAGCAGGCAATGCTAAACAGGGTTCTCAAAGAAGTATCCTTCAGTTTATGATGGATTATTTCTCTAAACTTGTAGGTACTGATAGAAAGAAAAATAAAAATTCCTTTATTCCTGTAATTCAAGGTATACGTTCTCTTCTAGAAAAAACAGGTCAAAATATTACTGAGTATGTAAGACCATATTCTAGAATTAAGAGAGGTATAACTCCACTTACTGAGGTACTTGATAGTCCAAGATTTTTAGTAAATGGTAAACTGGCAATGGCTTTCTTTAAGGATGGAGTCTATCAACCTGATCCTAGTCTTCCTAAAGAACTTCAGGATATTATTAAAACACAACTTCAATTACCTTATAATAGAAATAACCTTGGAACTCAATATGTTCTTATGGTTGAAAGACCTGGACAAGAAGGAGTATATACTTTTATTGGTGTAAAGGGTAGAAAACTTTCTTCTGATGAGAAACAAGCTTATGCTACACGTATTGCTGAAAACCCACAAGGTCTTGTTGCTCAATTAAATAAAGAACTCTTTATTTCTTCTGAAGGGGATCAGATTCTAGGTAGTGATGGAAAAATGTATCCTGTACACTATGAGTTTGATAGATATGAGGAAACAAATGCTGAAGGACAAATCATTAAAACCGGTAAACTTTATGTAAAAAGATTTATTAAAGGTACTATTGATAATGACCCTATTAAAGATAAGAGAAGAAGTGGTATGTCTGTGCAAGAAGCTATTGAGAGGTCTGCACTTAGAACTGCTGCTAATATTGAAGAAGCCTTTACTCCAGAAACTTTCTCTAATCTTCAAGTAAATGCAAGTAAAGAACTCTTTGATTTATACTTCCAATTTAATGCTAAGAAATTCTTTGCTGAGAATCCTTTAGAATTTAATCAAGAAGACATTATTAATAAGGCTTTTGAAGAAGCTGAGAATGAAAAAACTTCTAAAATTTCTGAAGTTGAAAAAAAACTAGAAGTTCTTAAGGAAAAAAGTTTTAATATAGTTGGTGATAAGTATCAGAATATAGATGATGTTACTGATGAGTATGATAGAGTATCTTCTCTTAAAGGTAAAGGAACTTTTAATGCTGCAGAAGCTGCAGATAAAGGAACTATTATTGATAGTCTTCTTAGAGATTTTGTAAGTGGGAATATTATCTCAATTGAGGATTTAAAGAAGGCATACTTATCTCATGATAAACAAGCCCTTGTTTCTCCATTTTCTGATAACTTTTTACAAGAACTTTTTAATATTTTTATTGATGTAAAAAAAGCTGCTGGAAATATTAAATTAATTTCTGATATTCCAACTCTATGGGGAGAAATCAATGGTGCTAAAATTGCAGGAACTATAGATTTACTTGGTATTAATGATAAAGGTGAAGTATTTATTATAGACTTGAAGACTTCTTCTGTAAATAGAAGAATGCATTATCAGATTACTAATAAACTTAAAAAACTTGCTGGACCTTTATATAATGACCTTAAAGAAAAAATAAAAAATTTACAAGAAGGAGGTAAAAAACTTGTAATTGGACCACAAACCAAAGAATTTTTTAATGAACAAGAAAGAAATATTTTAGGTAATCTTCTTGGTGAATTTGAGGGTAATTTTGATGATACTAATGGAGAATTTCCTATATACTTTTATGCAGATGATGATACCATTCAACAATCTGCTTATGCTGAACTTTTAAGACAAAGAACTGGTATTACTGTAAAATCAGTATCTATATTTCCTATCTTAACTAGAAAAGATAAAAGTAAAACTAAATTTGATAAGGCAATTGCTAGTAAAAGTGAAACAGGCAAACTCTCACTTGCAGTACAAATTGATAAAAATATATTTCCAGATACTCCTAATGTAGCTCCTCAACAGCCACCTGTTTCTACAGATGCTAAAGCTGATTGGGTAAGTAATTTATCTACTATTAAAAGTGAACTTAATAAACTAAAAACCAAAGAAGAAAAACTTCAATGGTTGGCAGATAATAATTACCTTGAACCATTTACTGAAAATGGCAAAACCAGTAATTATTTAAAAAATGCTACTGGTAGAGTTATTACTAAAATTAAAATTGGAAATATTACTATTCCATTTTACATCTCAACAGGACAAGGTGGAAAAACTGATGTTGAGGTAGATAAATGGTATGTATTTTTTGGACAAGGTAAAAATGGATGGTTTAATAAAACATCTGGTCCAGATATAAATAATCAATATGGTGTAAAAATATTTCAAGATATTGCTAATATACTTAATGAAGTAGGTAGTAAAAAAGATGAATATAAAGTTCATCAAGATAGTAAAGGTTTTATGGATTTAAATTGGGTCAATTCTGCTGAAGAACAACTTCAAACAGTTATTGATTTTATAACTCCTGTACAACCTACTATTATTAATGGAGAACTAAGAGCTACACCTGAACAAATTATTCAATTAAAACAGAATATACAAACTGTAAAAGATAGAGTAGCTGCAGAACTAACTTCTTCAGAAGGTGGTAAAACTACTACAACAGAAACTGGACCTGAAGTTATTAAAGTAGGTGATGTTGAGATTCATAAAAACTCTGATGGTACATACTCTGTTCTTGATAAGGATGGTGAAGTAATGCTTGATGGAGTTACTCTTGAGGAGGCACAGGAAGCTGCTGAAACCCTTAATGGTATTGATGATTTAACAAGAAAAGGCATTGATGATGCTAATAAAGATCCTCTTGAAGGAGATCCAAAAGCTAAACTTCTTAAAGAAATTGAGGAAGAAGCTCCTGAGGAGAAAGAAAAAATTCTTAGGGAAGTAGCTGTTTTTGAGAAAGAATTAGCTAGAATACTTCCAGGAATCAAAGTTAATATAGATTTTACTAAGGGACATTCTTATTATAGAAATGCAGTTATTACTTTAACTTCTGGACAAGTAAGTAGAGCCAAATGGCATGAAGCTTTCCATGCAATCTTTGATTGTTTTAGTCCTGAGGAAAAAAATAGAGCTATTAGGATTGCTGCTGAGAATTTTGCTATTGATCCTGCAGAACTTCTAATGTACAAAACATTCTATGATGATTTGTATAGTAGGGACTTGGCTCTATTTGAGAGTGGACAAACAAGTAAGAAGCCTGAGAAACTAACTGAGGAACAACTTGTTAGAATTATGTATGAAGAAAAGATTGCTGATCTTTTCCAAGATTACATGGAAAATAGACCTGTAGAAAGAGGACTATTCCAAAGATTCTTTGATGCTATTGCAAAGTTCATCATGCACCTTCTTGGTAGAACAGATGAAGCACCTTTTACTGCACTATTTGATAGTATTAATAAAGGAGACTTTGCTAATAGAAATCCTAATTTAGGAGAAGAAAATATTAGGATGAAATTGCCTAACTCTTCTTCTTCCCAATCAAGACAATTAATTGCTAACCTTGGTGTACAAACTGTTAAAGCATTACAAGAAGATCCTAAACTTGATGTTGCAATCTTTATTAAGGGACAAATTGAGAAGTACAAAGCAATGTATACTAAGGATAGAACTTCTCAAATGAAGGATTTGACAAAACAGCTTCTCTTAAAGAAAATTACTAAAGACCAGTTCTCAGAACAAGTTAAGATTATGGCTGCTAGTAGGCAGATTATGGATGAGAATAATCTTTATCCTCCAATGCTTGCTGCAGAAAATGAAAGCTTAATTATTAATGCAGTTAAGAAGTTCAGTAACCTTATTGATAAGTATGAGGTAGAACTTGAGGAAAATGATGAGGAGAATACAGAAACCATTAAGAATCTATCTTTGATGGAAAGTAATACAGATGAGCTTATTGAAGCTCAAGCTGTACAGAAGAGAATCTCACATCTATATTATCAGGATGAGAATGGAATGCTTACTGCTGTTGACGGTAAAGCAATCTATGATAACTTAAAAATGAATCTTGAAGGAATTCCTAATGAGGAATTTATTCCTGTTCTTGAGAAACTTGCAAGTGGTAAAAAAGATACTCCTTATACAAAAAGTATGAGAGAGTTCTTGAAACTCTTCAAGAGTGATGAGACATTTAGAACTCAATCTTATAATGCTTTCTCTAATTACTTTGTACCTTCATACTCTTCTAAAATTGATGTAGCTGGAACAATAATTGATAAGAAAACTGGAGAACCTATTAAAGGATTTGAGAGTGTTGTTTATGCTAATAATGCTGATAACTATGCTGATACTCAAATGGAAACATGGAGATCAGAGATGTTTGGTAAAGAACTTGAGGTAATTAAGAATCCTGAAGATTTACAAAAATACATTACTATTCAAGATGAGGTATTTGATACTCCTGAAGGAGTTCTTCTAATTAACTCTCTTATAGACTCTATTAATAACAAACTTAATGCTGGTAGAAGATCATCAGATATTATTAATATGATTACTACAGGTAGTGATAATGCTACCCTTAAGAAACTTGCTGCTGAGAATATTAAGTTTAGATTAGATCTTGGAGACTTAACTTACAAGTTTGCTAACAAGAACTTTTACTCAATGCTTAAGCAAAACTATGTATTTACTAATCTTAAAAAGTCTAAGAAATTTAAAGATAAGTGGGGAGTATTTACTGGTGTAAACTTTAGATTAAATACTAATACCTTAGGTGAGCAGTCTCTTTATAAAGAGATAGATCCTGCTACATACTTACTTACCAACTTACAGCTTTATAAGCAAGATTGGTATATTCCACAACAGATGGAAAACAAGAGTACTGTAGTTATTGTTAAAGCCTCAGGTAAATCTAAAAGTGATTTGCTACCATATGTTAATGAGGAAATTAATAGACAAACAGCTCTTATTAATGGATACATTGATGAACTTAATAGTAAGAAAGGTATTGTTAAAGGATTTCATATTTATGATAAAGCTCCAAAAGAAATATCTAGTTTAAAGGGTTTTGCTAATACTCCTGAGTTTATTTCCTCACTTCTTAAAAAAGGAGTTAAGAGAAGTTTGCTTCCAAGGGCCTACCAGTATATTAATATTGTAGGTGCTAATGAAAGTTTGTCTACAGAAAAACCTATTTATAATGAAGCTGCAACTCTAAATTACATTGCTAATGATGTTATAGAACTTAAGAGATTAATTGAGGAGTTAGGTATTCCAAATGAGATTTTAACAAAAATATTCCAAGTAGCACTTAATGATCAGGAAAATCTTGATAAAGAACTGAATAACTTTATGATATCTCAGTATATTAACAGGATGGAAATGCTTGCTACTATGAATCCTGAGTTGACAAAGTATAAGAACTTTGTAGACATTACTAAAAGGGGTGCAGGTCTTCTTCTTGCAGGACCATCTCATTATAATGCCGGCAAACCAGCAACTTTTGGAACAGTAGTTCTTAAAGATGTTGAGTATACTATCAATGCTAAGACAATGTCTAGAGATGATGGAGCTTCTTTAAGTGAGAAAGATAGAAAAGAATTAATTAAGGAAATTAAAGCTACTGATGGTCAAAGTATTGAGACTATTGGTAGAAGAATGGATAGACACCTTAGACTTGGTAGAGCATCTACTGATGTTAATAATGATTTTTATAAGCAAGCAGAAGTACTACAGGCTTATAAGGATGATGACAGAGAAAAGATTGCTGCATTGGATAGTGGTAGTATGGTTCTTATGGTAGACAAAACTGGTGGATTTGATGGTAAGAAATACATTAAAACCTCAGTATTCCCGCTTACCAGATACTTTAGTTCTTATGAAGTGCCGGCAGGTACTGAGGGGTCAGTAGTAGATACTTACAATGGTAAATCTTATCTTCCTTATCCTCATAGAATTCAATCTCATAACCAACTTAATAAGTTACAAGCTCTTGAGGTTGAGGTTACTAATACTAAGAGAAAGAGTGGAGAAATTAAGGATACAGATACAATATACTTTGAAGCTCACTTTGCTAGTGCCATTAAGTTAGGTCTTTCTACCATTAATGACTTGGATAGTGATAAATATGAGTACTCAGAATTTGGTAATGGAGATTATCGTCTTCAACAAGAAAACCCATCTGGTAAAGATATAATTAAGGATGGTACTCAACTCATTCAACTTATTGGAGCATTTCTTCCTGATGAGTTAGAATTTACAGGTGAGTTTAAAACTTACTCTGGAAGAACTGGTAAACAAGAACTTCTTAATGATATGTCAAGTATGCTTGCCAATCTTAGGGAGTTTGATAGAAGAATGATTCCTAATTCCTTCAAGAAACTTCAACTTCTTGGAGAACAAAATGGTGGGTTATATGTTCCATTTATTAAGTATTTGCAAGATAGTAAAGAAGCTACAGGATCTTCTGATAATGATTCAGAATTCTTAGCTTCTAAAGATGGAGAGTTTATTTATTCTCAAAATATGCCTCACCTTGTTAATGGTTATGAGCAAGCATTTATTTCCTACTTTAATAAGAACTTGTTTTCTCAGAAAACTCCAGGAGGTAAGGCAACTCTTGTATCTGCAGTTTATTCTGAGGTTATGGAATTTGAGGGTAAAGTTATTAGTACTTGGGAGTTTGAGAATAAACTAACTCCAGAACAAAGAACTAAGGTAACCTCAAGACCTCTTAAGTGTCATAAGCCAGGAGGTAATGTTGAAGATGCTTATGCTGAGGTGGTTCTCTCAGAAGAATACCTTGAAGATATTCTTGGTATTACTCTTGAAGATTATCATGAGTTAAATGCTGAGATGCAAGAAAAAGTTAAAACAATTCTTGGATTTAGGATTCCTACACAGTCTCACCACTCTATGATGCCTTGTAAGGTAGTAGATTTTGCACCTAGGCACTATGGTTCAATAGTAGTTGCTCCTGCAGAAATTACTTATCTCTCTGGTGCTGACTATGATGTGGATAGTTTATTCTTCCAGAGATATGGTTTCTTTAAAAACAAAGATGGTAATCTTGCTAAGATACAATTGGATGCAGATTCATATTTCCATACAATTAAGGATAACAAGATTGTTAAGGAGTATATGCAAATGAATAATCCAGAGTTAGATGAAACTAAAATGGATATTGCTAGAAGTAAAGCTAGAATTAAAGCATACTCAGCAAGATTAAGAACTATTAAAGCTGATCCTAAACTTAAGGATAAAATAAAAGGTGCTGAAGAAGAATTAGCAGAAGAAAAAAGAAATAGAAGAACTCTTGAGAATAAACTGTTTGCTGATCAAAGACGAGCTCTTACAAATATTCTTAAAACTTTAGGATTTCCAACTACAGAAAAAGAGTTCAATAACTTAAAAAATAAAGCTGCTTTTATTAAAGATTATAGTAATAATAATCTTCTTTCTACAAGATTAAATATCTTAACTTCTAGTTTTGATGGTAAATTCTCACCTGCTGTTGATAAGTTTCAAGGATTGTATGAGAATAAAACTATCTCAAAATATCTTCCTGAGGTAAATAAAGATGGAGAAGTATATACTTCCTTCATTACTTTCTTTAAACATTACATTAATAACTATGCTGGCGGTAGAGCTATTGGTGCATCAGCAAATGGTAACAAAGTATTTGCTCATTTGCATGCTACTAATAGTACTCTCTCTAAAACACTTGAGAAGGATTTAGTAAAAAGTCTTGATAGAAGTTTATTTACTAATACTAATGATACTAATGCAGTAGATTATAGACTTGTTGAGGAGAATGGTAAATTGGTATTTAAAGAGCAATACACTGACTCTAAACCAGACAACCTTTCTTCTGCAGTATCTATGACTGTAGATAATGTTAAGGAACAAACTCTTGTTAAGTTTAACTTAAATGATAAAATTATGCCACTACTTACCTCAGCTTTTGGTATAGGTATTGGTAATAATGTAATGGCAGCTTTACTCTTAAATCCTGCTACTAAAGCATTCTCTCAAATTTTTATGAAGAAATCTTCACCATTTGGAGAAAAGGGTGTTGATATGAGAAATGTTCTTGCAGAAATTACAAAGAAATATGCTGGTAGATATGCAGAAGATGAGGAACCTTATAGAATTACACCTAGTAATTTAAATGATTTCTTAGATGATGCTCTTATAGGTTTTGATGATAAATTTGCCTTACTTAATAAAGTTATTAATGAGGATATAAAGTTAGATCAACTTACTGCAGATGAGATGGCTTTTATGGATAGACAGTTTGCAGTCTTAAATCTATTCTCAACAATAGCTGAAATTGCTGAAGATTCATTTGTAATCAATACTCTCTTAAATCTAAATAAGGAACTTGGAGAACAATCTTCTGATGCAGATTATGTTCTTGCAAGATATGAGAAAGCTACTAAAGGTGATGACCCTGAGGGAATGCCTCCATCTAGATTCTCATTTGATTATTTTATGCCTTCTTCTGTAACAGCAAATATTAACAGTGTTTATGAAGTAAAAGATATTCTTGATGATAATCTATTATTCTATGGAGAAGGAATGCTTGAGCTATTTAAGAACATTGATAATGTTTGTTTAGGTTCTCCTAATAGCAAAGCAGACTTTGAGAGTAGAGTTGGAATGAAGAAAGAATTTTTGAATTTCCTAATTGTTAAAGCTTATGCTACTCATAACTCAAGTTCAATGGATATTAATAGGTTAGACCTTGTTCAAGGAGGACTTATTAAGATGTATGAGGAAAATAAAGATGCTATCATTAAGTATCCTTTTGGGCAAATGCTTAAACCCCTTAATCCAACTAGACAATATCCATATGGAAGACTTGGTATAGATTCTTTTAAGAAACTAGACCCAAGAAAGAAAGATGATATTATGGATAGTTTTGGAAGTATGCTTATTGATCCTGAAACTAAAGAGTTTGCAACTAACTTACTATCTTATATTGCTACACATGATAACTTTAGATTTCTTGGACAATCTACTGTATCCTTTATGAGACCTAGTATTTTTAATGCTTTAAATGAAGTTATTAAAGGTACTGAGTCTTTAAATGGAATTGAGGAGTTTTTTATTAAAACAAATAAAGGTACAGTTTTAGATACTGCAGCTATAGCAGAACACTTAACTGGTAGTAACAACTTTATGCCATTGTTTAAAGATTTCCTTGCATTCTGGTTTTCTGATAATAGAAATAGTAGAAGGTTAGATAGAAATATCAGCAAGCTTATTAAATATGTTAATGGACAATATATTATTGAGAGTTCTAAAATTAAAAACTTACCATTAGTAACTTTTACTTATGTAGAAACTGATTATGGTAAAGAAATTCAACCCTTAATACTTGATAATGTATTTAATTCTCAAGCAGTTTATAAACCAATAGCTCGTAGTAAAAGTAGTTGGAAACTTTATCAACTTTCTCATCCTGAGAATATTGCACTTTATAATGCTGCTACTAATAGTGTTACTAAAGCAGATACTCCTAATGATAAACAAACAGCTGGTATTATTAAAACTGTTATTAGTAAAAAAACTATTAATGGCTTAGAAGAGTATATTAATAGTCTTAGTAGTTTGTATGATAACTTAAATCCTGAAATTTTAAGTGCTGTTGAGAGTAAGAAAATAGAATTAAGTAAACCTGTTACTACTACTCAAACTTCTGGCAAATTAAAAGGTAAAATGACTTTTGAGTATGGTGAAAATAAAAGATCAGATGTAAAAGCTAACTCAACATTTGATGCAATACTTAGTGGAGAAAGAACTGCAACTACAAGATATGAAAGTCAAGGTAGTCTTGATTACTGGAAACAAGCTAAAGTAGGTGATACAATTACATGGGAATCTAATGATGGAAGAACTGTAGATGTTATAGTTACTAAAGCCCTTCATCCATTAAAAGGTTCTGGTAAAACAGCAGAACAATGGTCTAAACTTGAAGGATGGTCAACAGAATATTTTAATAAAAATGTTAAATCTAAATTAGATGAAGCTTGGCAAATAGAATATAAACTTGCTACTCCAACACCTGTTCAACCATCTAGTGTTAGAGAATATACTCCAGAAGTAGTTACTAGAAATAACATTCCTACTAATGGTGTATTTGTATTTGGTAGCAATGAAGGTAGTTCAAAAGGAGGTGCACCTACTCATGGTGCAGGAGCTGCTAAAATAGCTAGAGAACAATTTGGTGCTATACAAGGACAGTCTAGGGGATTACAAGGTAATTCTTATGCTGTTGTTACTAAAAAGTTTTGGGATGTAGAAAGATCTTCAACACTTCAAGAAATTGGCAAAGAAATTCAAGACATGTTGTTATTTGCTAAATCTAGACCTGATCTTAAGTTTTATGTAACTAAAATTGGTACTGAAAAAGCAGGATATACTATTCCTGAAATAAAAAGTCTTTTTGAAAAATTAACTAAATTTATTCCTGATAATGTTATTCTTCCAAAAGAGTTTGAAGTTAGAGATACTCCAGCACCTACTCAACAATTTAATCCTGATGAAGAATTAAAAGAGTTATTAAAAAAACCATACAAAGGGTATGAAAATTTATTATGGTATTGGTTTGTAGAAAAAGCTAAACTTTTAGATCCTTCTAAAGTAGACAGTATTAAAAATGCAAAAGATTATCATGCAGCTTATTTAATAGGAAATAGAATTAAAAATACTCCTGAATCAGATGCACTTTTTAATTCTATTATTAATGAAGCAAAATCTACTCAATTAACTGAAGTTAAACCAGTAGTAACACAAACTACTATACCTCCTGTATCAACTGGAAAAGCTTCCTTTAATTATAAAGGAAAAGAAATTGCTACTGAGTTTCCTCTATCAGAAGACCAGAATAATGCACTTTCTAAACTTGTAGATTTTGTAAATTCTCCTAATAAAGATGTTATAACTCTTGAGGGTGCAGCTGGTACAGGTAAAACTACTATCATTGGATACTTGCAAAAGTATTTTAAAGATGCCTCAAGTTTTGTATACATGGCTCCTACCCATGCAGCTACTGCAGAACTTGCTTTTGCTACTGTTAAAACAGGTAACAACTCTCTTCCTGCAACAATACAAAGTTCTATTACTATTGATAAAATGACTAAACAACCAACTTTTACTGTAAAAATTAGAAGGAAGTTGGGAATAAATCCAGTTATTGTTGTTGATGAAAGCTCAATGCTTGGAGAAAAAGAAATTACTGATCTTTTAGTAGCCTCTAAAAATAATGGAGTTAAGGTTATTTTTATGGGAGATGAGAAACAAATCCCTAAGGTTATGCCTTCAGCAAAAGATGTTAAACCTCTTTCTCCAGCATTTACAAACTTTGACAAAGTTAGTTTGCAATATGTACATAGAACTAGTAATCAAAATATTCTATCTCTTCTTTCTGAGATGAGGAACAGCAAAACTTTTAATGTTCCTAGACCTGCACAAAATACTAACTCCCTTCAGTTCCTAGATAACTTTATTGATTTTAAACAAAAGTTTATTACTGATTTGATGAATGATCCTGAGAATACAGTAATGATTACTTACACCAATAAAGCTGTTAAAGATTATAATGTTGAAGCAAGAAAAGCTTTTGGTAGAGAAGGTGACCCAGTTGTTGGAGATGTTATTACTGGATATTTAGGTTACGCAAGTAAGCAGATTGAGAAAAAAGATATTGCTAATAGTATTCAATATACTATTACAGGAATCTTAAATAATGGTTCAGCAAAAGTTATTCAAGCAGAATCTTCAAGATTAAAGAAACTTGCAGAAAGTGGTATTGATGTTCCTCATGAAGCAACTACAGTTTACTATCAACTCTCAAGAAATGATAGCTTTAGTTTTGATGATTTGACTCTTGATGATTATCAAAATAATAATAAATTTGTTTCTGGTATTTTTAGAGAATTGCATAATGTAACTCAAGCATTCTTAAATAAACAAGCTAGATATGATGACCTATTAGCAGCTCAAGCTAGTGTTTCTGATCAAATGAGAAAAATTTCTCTTGGTCAAAATTATATTTATAATCCTAGTACTGATAGAATGGAAATATTTGATCAAATGACTCATGGAAATATTGATTCTAAATTAAAGGTTGAAAAGGATATAGATTATGGTCATGCTATAACCATCCATAAATCTCAAGGAACTACAATTGGAAATGTGTACTTTGATTTAGCTTCTGTTAAAAATATTGGTGATCTTAAGATTATAGATAAAGCAGGTAATATTGTTACTACTGAAAAACAAGCTCTTGCTTATGTAGGTTTGTCTAGAAGTAAAAATAAACTTGTAGTATTTGATGGAGCAGGACAATTAACAATTAATCCTTTTGAAGAAGATGAAACTCTTCCTTATGATAAACCATATGCTGCTACTCAAGAACAAATTAAAACAGCATTTAATCCTTGGGGAGATATTCCACCAACAGGTAATGGAGGAATTCCTATGGCAAAACTAAATAGAAGTCTATTTGGATTACCAGAACCTCAAGATGCTGGTCCTAAAACAGTTAGTACTGATGTTCTTAGTATTGTTATTAATAAAATAAAATCTAACTTTGCATTATATAAAGATGTTTTAGGCATTGAAAGCGTAGAACAACTAGATAATATGAATAGCTCTCAAGTAGCAACCTTAATTAAAAACTTTTGTAAAATATGACACTTAATAATAAAATAGTAGCCCTTCTTAATTTTAGAATTCAACAAGAAGAAGAATCTTCTAGAATATATGAGCAGTTTGCTCTATGGCTTGATAATAAAGGATTTAAAAACTTTGCAGCATTGTACTATAAGTATGCACATGAAGAATTAACTCATGCAAAATTTGCTAAAGATCATTTGCTTGCATTTGGTATTGAACCTCAACTTACTAAGTTACCTGCTCCTGATTTAGAGTTTGATTCTCTAAAAGAAATCTTATATCTTACATTAGAACATGAGCAAGAAATTACAAGACAATGTAATGAGTTAGCTGGAATAGCTATGCAACTTAATGACTTTCCAACCATGACTCTTGGTATGAAGTATTGTGCTGAGCAAATAGAAGAACTTGATAAAGCTCAAACCTTTGTAGATCAAATAGAAACCTTTGGTGATTCTAAAGAAGTAATGATTACTCTTGAGCACAATGTTAAAGACATGCTATGATTAGTTGTCCAAATAAAAATTCTAAAGCTTGGAAATCTCTTGTAACTGCAAGAGGTGAAGACATGGCTCTTATTTTATGGAATGCTTATGATGGAGAAGTTCCTGAAAGTGAATACTTTGTTGAGGAAGAACCTTCTATACCTAAGTTTAAACTAACTCCTATTAAACCAGGAGTAAAAAATATCTTTAATAATAATCCTGAGTTATCTTCTATTGGTACACAAGAACAATACTCTCAATACTTAGATACTATATTTCCAGGTAGTAAAGTAAAAGATATTCTTTATCATGGTACTAATCTTAAATTTGAAAAATTTGATAAAAAAAG
>Ga0214917_10004454_pt1 | contig 15557 bp, 15 predicted proteins | sample LL_1208_BB_MetaG_FD_177983 | JGI IMG/M metagenome (GOLD analysis project Ga0214917, IMG submission 177983) | Freshwater microbial communities from Lake Lanier, Atlanta, Georgia, United States - LL_1208_BB | ecosystem: Environmental > Aquatic > Freshwater > Lake | place: USA: Georgia | collected... | reverse complement strand
ACCAGGCCGAAGACGATCAGCCGCAGGTCGCCGATCGGCCGCAGCAGCTCCGGCAGGGCGGTGAGCGCCAGCCCCCCCAGCACCGGCCCGGCCCAGGTGCGCGATCCCCCGAACACCACGAAGGCCAAGGTGGTGATGCTGGCGTCGAAGTTGCCGAGGCGGGCGTTCCAGGAATTGAGGAAGTGGGCACTGATCACCCCGGTGATCGCCGCCACCACGGCACTCAGCACGAAGGCCACCAGCTTGGTGCGGTCGGTGTCGATGCCCTGGCAGGCGGCGGCCAGTTCGTCGTCCCGGATGGCCTCCATGGCGCGGCCGATGCGTTGGCGCTCCAGCCGATCGCACAGCCAGCACACCAAGGCCAGCACGGTCAGGGTGAACAGCGCGTAGCCCTCCGGCTGCAGGAACGGCTGCGGGATGCCGAAGATCCCCACCGCCCCCCCGAGCGATTCCTGGTTGAGGGTGGTGACCCGCAGGATCTCCACCAGGGCGATGGTGGCGATCGCCAGATACACCCCCCGCAGCCGCAGCACCACCCGGCCGATCCCCACCGCCAGCACCCCGGCCAACAGGCCCGCCAGCAGCATCTCCAGCAGCACCGAGCTGAGTGGATACACCGGATCGGCTCCCCCCAGCCCGGCCACCCGCGTGGAGAGCAGCGCCGCCAGCGTGCCGCCGATCGCATAGAACCCGGGCGTGGCCAGCGACAGCTGCCCGCAGCGCAGCGGCAGGTACACCGAAAGACCCAGCAGGGCCCCGATCAGCATCTGTTGCAGCAGGCTGGCGTCGATCAGCAGGGTGTCCATTGGGCCGGCTCCGCGCTCACACCTTGCTGGGCAACACCCGCCCCAGCAGCCCCTGGGGCCGCACCAGCAGCACCACAAACAGAAATCCATAGGCCACCACATCGCGGTAGCCGGAGAGATCGGCGGGCACGCAGGCTTCCGCCAGGCCGATGATCAGGCCCCCCAGCACCGCCCCAGGCACGCTGCCCAGGCCGCCCAGCACCAGCACCCCCAGGCCCTTGAGCCCGTAGCCGATGCCGAAATAGGGGCCGGCGATGCTCACGCTCAGGCCCACCAGGCCGCCGGCGATCCCCGCCAGGAAACCGCTGAGGCCGAAGGCGATCTGGATCATGCGATCGCTCGGGATCCCCAGCAGCCTGGCGGTGGTGGGGTCTTCCGAGACGGCCCGCAGGCCCTTGCCGCTGCGGGTGCCGTCGATCCACAGGCTGAGGGCCACCAGCAGCAGCGCGGCCACCAGCAGCAGCAGCAGTTGCACGCTGCGCACCTGGGCTCCGAGCAGCCGCACCGCCGCCGGCAGCCCCGCCAGGGCCCCGGTGGGAATGGCGTAACTCTCAGCGCCCACCAGCAATTGGATCAGGTTCACCAGCACCACGCCGGCGCCGAGGCTGGTGATCAGGGCCAGCAGCGGATCGGCGTTGCGCTGGCGCAGGGGAGCGAAAGCGGTGCGTTCAATCAGCAGCGCCACCGCCGCCGCTCCGAGCCCCGCCAGCGGCAGCGCCAGCCAGAAGGGCAGGGCGAAGGGCAGCTGCAGCCCAGCCAGCAGCCCATTGGCCCCAGCCGCCCCACCGATCAGGAAATAGGTGAAGTAGGCCCCCAGGGTGAACACGGCACCGTGGGCGAAGTTGATCACCCCCAGCACTGAGAACACCAGCGTGTAGCCGAGCGCGAACAGGGCATACACCGCCCCGGTGGACAGGCCGTTCAGCAGCAGCTGCACCAGATCCTGCATCCCTAGGGCAGCAGGGCAAAGCGGCCGCTGCGGCCATCGGGGTTCATGCGCACCTGGGCCACGAAGAAGTTCGTCTGCACCACCTCACCCTCGGGGGTGAAGTGGATGTCCCCCAGGGGCGTTTGGTAGGTGCCCGCGAGGATCGCGTCCATCAGGGCCTTGCGGGCCTGCGCCACGGTGAGGGTGTGCAGCGGGGTGCTGCGGTTCAGCCGTTGCAGCGCCTCCCCCACCACCTGCAGGGCGGTGTAGGCCTGGGCGGTGAGCTGCGGCGGGATGGTCGGGCCGCTGCCGCTGCGTGCCTGGTTGGCGGCGAAGGCCCGCACGAAGGCGCGGTTGGCCGGGGTGTCGAGCTCGGGGCTGTAGGCCTGGGCGATCAGCAGGCCATCGCAGTACTTCTGGCAGATCGGATAGATGTTCGGGGTATTCATGCCGTTGCCCACCACGATCGTGCCCCGATAGCCCAGTTCCCGCAGCTGGCGCACCAGGTTGCCGCCGTCCACCGCCTGCAGGCTGAGCACGATCAGATCGGGCTTGAGGGCCAGGGTGGCGCTGATCTGGCTCTGGAAGTTGCTGTCCGCCAGCTGGGTGCGCTGCACGGTGATCGGCTTCAGCCCTTTGGCGGTGAGGGCCTTTTGGAAGATCGTGGTTTCGGCGGTGCTGTAGGCGTCGTCCTGGGCGTAGAACACCGCCGCCCGGCGAATCGAGGGCTGCAGCTGCAGGGCTTTGGCCAGCGACAGCGGCGCGATCACCGCGCTCTGGGCCGACACGCGGCTGATGAAATGGCCGATCTGGGGGATGCCCGTGGCCGTGTTCGAGGGCGCCACCACCGGCACCCCGCGCCGCTGGGCGATCGGGTCGGCGGCGAAGGCCTGCTGGGAGAGGGTCGGGCCGATCACCGCCAGCACCCCGCGGTTGATCTGCAGGGTCATGGCGGCGTTGGCGCCCGGGTCATCGCTGCCGCTGTCTTCGATGCTCAGCCGCAGTGGTGTGCCGCCGATGCCGCCGCCCCCATTGAGGGCCGCCAGGGCCAGGTTGAGCCCGATGCGCTGATCCTGGCCGTACACATTGGCATTGCCACTGAGGGCCAGCACCGCCCCCACCGGCACGCCGCCCCGCAGGTCAACGGGTTGCTTGGCAACGGGATCGCCGCTGCTGCAGGCGCTGAGTGTTGCCGTCAGGGCGGAGGCCCAGAGGAGCCGGAGGCGACGGCGCAGGGCCAGGGACATCGGGGCGGTCTCGGGCGGGGCTCAGGCCACCGCCGCGAAGCACTCGCGGAAGGCCGCGATCGTGGCGTCGATGTCCTCGTCGGAGTGGGCCAGGGAGGTGAAGCCGGCCTCGAAGGCGCTGGGGGCCAGGTAGATGCCGCGCTCGAGCATGGCGCGGTGCAGCTTGCCGAAACGCGCCGTATCCGCCGCCTTGGCGTCCTCGAAATTGCGCACCGGGCCTTCGCAGAGGAAGAAACCAAACATGGCGCTGATCGAGCCGCCGGTGATCGGCAGGCCCGCCTGGCGGGCGCCGTCGAGGATGCCGTTGATCAGGCGGCTGGTGATCGCCTCCAGGCGCTCGTAGGTGCCCGGTTGCTTGAGCAGTTCGAGCGTCTTGATGCCGGCGGTCATCGCCAGCGGATTGCCGCTCAGGGTGCCGGCCTGATACATCGGGCCGGCCGGGGCCACCATGCCCATGATGTCCGCCCGGCCGCCGTAGGCGCCCACCGGCAGGCCGCCGCCGATCACCTTGCCCATGGTGGTGAGGTCCGGGGTGATGCCGAACTTGGCCTGGGCGCCGCCATAGCTGATGCGGAAGCCGGTCATCACCTCGTCGAACACCAGCAGGGCGCCGTGCTCCTTGGTGAGTTCGCGGATGCCCTCCAGGAAACCCGGCTCCGGGGTGATGAAGCCGGCGTTGCCCACCACGGGCTCAAGGATCACGCCGGCGATTTCACCGGGATTCTCCGCAAACAGCTTTTTGACGGCCTCGAGGTCGTTGTAGGGGGCGGTGAGGGTGCTGGCGGCGGTGGTGCGCGGCACACCGGGTGAATCCGGCAGGCCCAGGGTGGCCACCCCGGAGCCGGCCTTCACCAGGAACATGTCGGCGTGGCCGTGGTAACAGCCTTCGAACTTGATGATCTTTTCGCGGCCCGTGAAGGCGCGCATCAGCCGCAGCACCGACATGCAGGCCTCGGTGCCGCTGTTCACGAAGCGCACCATCTCCACCGAGGGCACCGCCTCGATCACCAGCTCGGCGAGGGTGTTCTCCAGGGCGCAGGGGGCGCCGAAGCTGGTGCCCTTGTCGAGGGCGTCATGCAGGGCGGCCAGCACCTCGGGGTGACCGTGGCCGCAGATGGCCGGCCCCCAGCTGCCGATGTAATCGATGTAGCGGTTGCCGTCCACGTCCCAGGCGTAGGCACCCTTGACCCGGTCGAACACGATCGGTTGGCCGCCCACGGAGCGGAAGGCGCGCACCGGAGAGCTCACGCCACCGGGCATCAGCTTCTGGGCGGCACTGAACAGGTCCTGCGACCGGGTGGTGTTGTGCACGGGTGCCGAAACAGGGGCCGAGGTCAAAACGGAATCCGCAGACGGAGCTTGAGCGTCGCCCATCCTGACGCAAGCAACCCCCCTGCGGCTTGCCGCGGCGTTGCTCGTTAAGGTCTTGCCATCGCTGACGGTTGCCGTGACCCCCTCTGTGACCCCGGACCGGGGCTTGGATTGGGGCCAGATCGAACGGCAGTTGCGCCGCCTGTTGCCGCAGCGGGCGGTGGTGGCCAAACGTCAGGAGTTGCTGGCGTACGACTGCGACGGCCTCACCCTGCACCGCCACCAGCCGCGCCTGGTGGTGCTTCCCGAGACCACCGACCAGGTGGCGGCGGTGGTGCGCTGCTGCAACGACAACGGTGTGCCGTTCATCGCCCGCGGCAGTGGCACCGGGCTGTCCGGCGGGGCGCTGGCGGAGGTGGAGGCGGTGGTGATCGCCACCAGCCGCATGCGCCAGGTGCTGGCGATCGACCTCGCGAATGAACGCATCACCGTGCAGCCGGGGGTGATCAACAGCTGGGTCACCCGGGCGGTGGCCGGCGAGGGCTTCTATTACGCCCCCGACCCCTCCAGCCAGGTGGCCTGCAGCATCGGCGGCAACGTGGCTGAAAACTCCGGCGGGGTGCACTGCCTGAAATACGGGGTCACCAGCAACCACGTGTTGGCCATGGAGGTGGTGCTGCCCGACGGCAGCGTCACCACCCTGGGCGGAAACCTGCCGGAGATGGCAGCGCTCGACCTGCGCGGGGTGTTCATCGGCAGTGAAGGCACCCTGGGCATCGCCACGGCGATCACCCTGCGGTTGCTGCGCACCCCCCAGACCGTGGCGGTGCTGCTGGCGGACTTTGCCTCGATGGAGGCCGCCGGTGAGGCGGTGCGGTTGATCACCGGTGCCGGCGTGCTGCCGGCGGGGATGGAAATGATGGATCAGCCCTGCATTCGCGCCGTCAATGCGTCCTTCGGGGTGGACGAGTACCCGCCTGAGGCGGCGGCGGTGCTGCTGATCGAGCTCGATGGCCACGAGCTGGAGGTGAAGGACGCGGTGGCGCTCGCCAGCCGCCTCTGCCTGCAGGCCGGCGCCGGTGCCGTGCGCGAGGCCTGGACCGAGGAGGCCCGGGCACGCCTGTGGAAGGGGCGCAAGAGCGCCATCTCCGCCCTGGGGCGCCAGTTCCCGAACTACTACCTGCAGGACGGCGTTGTGCCCCGCACCGCCCTGCCGGCGGTGTTGGCGGCGATCGAGCGGCTCAGCCAGGAGCACGGCCTGGCGGTGGCCAACGTGTTCCACGCCGGCGACGGCAATCTGCACCCGCTGATCCTCTACCGGGCCAGCGAGCCGGGGGTGAACGAGCGGGTGCAACGGCTGGGGGCTGCGATCCTCAAGCTCTGCATTGAGGCGGGCGGCAGCATCAGCGGCGAGCACGGCGTCGGCAGCGACAAGCGCTGCTACATGGACTGGATGTTCAGTGCCGACGACCAGGCCACCATGCAGCTGGTGCGTCAGGCCTTCGACCCCGATGGTTTGGCCAACCCCGGCAAGATCTTCCCCACCCCGAAAACCTGCGGCGAATCGCTGCAGCGGCTGGTGGAGTTCAAGCTCGAGGGCGTCCCTCTGCCCGATGGGGCCGAGGTGTTTTAGAGGTCGTCGTCCGACGCCTCATCCTGCGGTGGCCAGGCCAGGTTCACCACAACCGGGGCGTGGTCGCTGGGTTGCAGGTTGCCGCGGGTGGCCTTGTGGATCACGCAGCCGGTGGCGCAATCGAGCAGCTGCTCGCACAGATAGATGTGATCGATCCGCCAGCCCTGGTCGCGCTCCCAGGCGCCGCTGCGGTAGTCCCACCAGCTCCAGTGGCCCCGTTCCGGTTCGAACACGCGGAACACATCGGTGAGCCGCTCGCCCAGCAGCGCCTGCAGCGCCTCTCGCTCGGCCGGGCTGGCCATGATGCCGCCGCTGTTGCGGGCCGGGTCGGGCAGGTCGCGGTCCTCGGGGCCGATGTTGAAGTCGCCCAGCATGCAGAGCGGATCCCCCTGCTGCTCCTGCACCGCCAGGTAGCGCTGCAGGCAGGCCAGCCACGCGAGTTTGTAGGTGTACTTGTCGCTGCGCAGCGCGCTGCCGTTGGGCACATAGAGGTTGAGCACCCGCACGCCATCCACCAGGGCGCTGATCACCCGCTTCTGCTCGCTCAGGGCGGCGGCGGCCGGGTCGTCCGGCAGCAGGGCGCTGAGGCCGATCTGCACGTCGTCGAGCGGCAGCCGGCTGATCAGGGCCACGCCGTTGTAGGCCTTCTGGCCGCTGATGGCGCAGCGATAGCCCAGCTGTTCAAAGGCCTCGGCCGGAAACAGCGGGTCGTCCACCTTGGTTTCCTGCAGGCAAAGCAGCTCCGGTTGCTCCTGCTGCAGCCAGGCCAGCACCTGCTCCAGGCGGGTGCGCACCGAATTCACGTTCCAGCTGGCGATGCGCATCGGTGCGGCGGCATGGGCGGTTGCCCCACAGCTTCCCCCAGGACGGACGCCCTAACATCCGACCAACTGACACTTCCGCCTGATCTGCGGGCCGGCCATGTCCCTTCGCCGTATCCAGCTTCTGCTTGGTTTGCCGGCCGCCTGGCTGTGCTCCGCGGCTCTGCTGCAGCCCGCCGCCCAGGCCCAATACAACGGCAACCTCAACACCCAGGAACAGCGCATCTACGACTACGGCCCGGGTGGAAGCAACGGCAGCTCCAAAGGTGGCTCGATCCTCGATTCCGCCAACCCGCTGGATCTGATGAACAAGCTCAAGCGGGGCACGGCCATGGACGATGCCACCAACCCCACCGACGCCGTCGATGCGGCGCTTAAGGCGTTGGAGGCCCAGGCTCCGGCGACGGTGCGGCCGGGCTCGTCTGGGGCGGCTTCGCAGGTGAAGAAGCCTTAGGGCCGACACCCGCCTTGCGCAGGCTGCTGAGGCCCCAGCTGGTGGCCACCTGATCCAGGCGCTGGTCGGGTTTGTCCGGTTGGCGACTGCGGGCCAGGGCGAGGGCCTCCTGGGCGGCCTTGGTGTCGCCTTGCTCCTGGCGCAGCAGGGCCAGGGCCAGCAGCGGCCTGGGGTCGCGCGGAAAATCGTTGGCCAGCCGGGTGTAGAGGGCGGCGGCGTCCGCCATCTGGCCCTGCTGTTGTTGCAGATCGGCCAGCAGCAGGCCGATCGGCAGCAGCTGCGGCTGCACGGTGGGTTTGCTGGTTTTCTCCACCAGGGCCTTGAGCTGGGCCTGGGCCTGGCTGCCGCGCCCCTGCTCCAGTTGCAGCAGCGTCAGCAATTGCAGGGCCTCGATGCGATCGGGCCGCAGGTTGAGCACCTGGCGCAGCTCCCGCTCGGCGCCGCTGCGGTCGTTGCCATTGCGGCGCAGTTCCGCCAGCAGCACCCGCAGCTGCCAGCGATCGGGCTGTTGATCCGCCATCTGCTCCAGCAGCGCGGTGGCCTCCTGCTGCTGGCCGAGCACGAGCAGCAGCTGCAGCAGCCGTTGCTGCTCGGCGCCGCTGGCCGTGCCATTGGCGAGCCGTTGGCGCAGCAGATCCGCCTGATGTTCCACCCCCGCCCGCGATCGGTCGCCGCCCGCGGTGCTGCGCTGCCCGAGCCACCACCCCCCCGCCAGCCCGGCGCCCACCAGCAGCACCGCCCCCAGGCTCAGCAGCAGCCCCGGGCGGCCGATGGTGCTGGCGCGTGGGGTCATGGACGGGCGCGTCGCGGGTGTGGCGCCAAGTCTGGGGCCTTTCAGGCGCTGGTTACATTGTGGCCGGGCCTTTGACGTCAAGCCGGCCCCTGAGGGTTTCAGCCACGATGCGTCACCACCCCATTTCCCCGGTCACCGAACCGATGCAGTACCGGGCCATCGGTGTGGTGCGGGGAACCTATGTGCCGGAAGACCCCGAGCAGCTCACCCGCGGCACCATCCAGGCCGAAGACGGCACCACGATCGAAGCGGTGGTGCTCGGCCGGGTGCTGACGCTGATGCGGCGACACCTGGACCTGAGCAAGCCCCACCTGTGGGTGGCCTATCCCCGCTACCGCGACGCCGACAAGCTGCACCTGCAGGTGGTGGGGGTGTGGGAGCCCAGCACCCTGGCCGCGCCGGATGCTGAATCTGCGGCCGAGTCTGCGGTGGCCGCCGAGGCGGATGCCCCCAGCGACGACCAGCTGCCCGAGGGCGATGGCTACTTCTCGGTGCGCGGAGAGCTGATCTACACCCGTCCGGAGGATGGCGATCTGGTGGTGAAGATCCGCCAGCAGCCCCGGGCCGACGGCAGCCGCCCCACCCCCTTCAAGCTGCAGCTCAAGGGTGAGATCGCGCCTGAACATCTGCGCCATTTCGTGGCCCTCGACCTGCGCCGCCATGGCCAGCAGCTTCAGCTGGAGGGCCATGAGGTGATCGCACCGGTGCCGCAGCGGGCCGGCAAGGGCCGCGGTCCCCGCGGTGGCGGTGGCCCCCGTGGCGGCGGCCGCGGCCCGCGGCGCTGAGCATGGACGGGCCGGAGCGTTTCCCCAGCTCCGATCAGGGCTCAACCGCTGCCCTGAACGCCGGTGCGGCCGTGGCCGCCGTCACCGGCCTGGCGGTGGTGGGCCCCCTGCTGGGCCTCTCCCCCTGGTGGATCGCGGTGGCGGTGGGCGGTGGCTTGGCGCTGCTCAGCCTGGATGCGGCCCGTTTTTCCGGCCTGGGGGGGCATCTGCTGGCGGAGGCCCTGCCCCTGGGCATCGGGGCCGCCCGTCTGCGTCGCATCGCCATCCATGAGGCGGGCCATCTGCTGGTGGCGGCGGAGAACCAGCTGCCGGTGAAGCAGGTGTTGGTGGGCAGCCGCGCCTGCCTGCGCCAGGGGTTGAGCGCCAACGGCAGCACCGAGCTGGAGCCCCCGGCGCACGCCAAATTGCCGCTGGAGGATCTGCGCCGCTGGAGCCGGGTGCTGCAGGCGGGGATGGTGGCTGAAACGCTGATCTATGGCGGCTCCCGCGGCGGTGCCGACGACCGTGCCCTGCTGGGGCGGCTGTGGGGCCTGTCGGGCCACGATGTGGCCACGGCCCAGCAGGAGCAGCGCCGTGCCCGCCGCGAGGTGGAGCAGTGGCTGCGCCAGCACCGCCCCAGCCTCGAGCTGCGGGCCGACAGCCTGCTGCAGGAGGCCCGATGAGCGGCGGCTCGCCCGCCGCCCTGGCCGTGGTGGATTGCCCCACCGGTCTGGCGGGCAACATGCTGCTGGCGGCCCTGTTTGACCTGGGCCTGCCGGCGGCGGTGGTGGACCAGCCCCTGGCGGCCCTGGGCTTGGCGGGGGCCTACCGGCTGCGGCTGGAGGAGCGCCGCAGCGCCGGCTTGCGGGGCCAGCACCTGGAGGTGGAGCTGCTGGAGGCCTCGCCGCCCCATCGCCACTGGCGGGAGCTGCGGGAGCGCATCACCCAGGCGCCGCTGGACGCCGCGCTGCGCCACCGGGTGCTGGCGGTGTTTGAACGGCTGGCCGCCGCCGAAGCGGCGGTGCATGGCCTGGAGCCGGAGGCGGTGCACTTCCACGAGGTGGGTGCCGTGGATGCCCTGGTGGATGTGGTGGGGGTCTGCGCCGGCCTGGAGCATTTCGGCGTGCAGCAGCTGGTGTGCACGCCGCCGCCCGCCGGCCACGGCCAGGTGCGCAGCGCCCACGGCCTGCTGCCCGTGCCGGTGCCGGCGGTGCTGGAGTTGGCGCGCCGCGGCGGGGTGCCCCTGGCCAGCAGTGAGGGCTTCCCGCCGGCGGAGCTCACCACCCCCACCGGCCTGGCCCTGATGGCGGCCCAGGCCCAGCGGTTTGGCCTGGCGCCGGCGCTGCGGCCGCGGGCGGTGGGCATTGGCCTGGGCACGCGCCAGCTGGATCGCCCCAACCTGTTGCGGCTGGTGCTGGCCGATCCGTTGGGCCCGCAGGGGCTGCCCGGCGCCGAGGGCGATGCTCCGCTGCAGGAGACCCTGCTGCAGCAGCAGGCCCAGATCGATGACGCCACCGCCGAAGACCTGGCCTTCCTGGAGCAGGAGCTGCGGGCCGCCGGCGCCCTGGAGGTGTTCAGCCAGCCGGTGCAGATGAAGAAGGGGCGCCTGGGCAGCCTGATCACGGTGCTGGCCAGGCCCGAGTTGGCGGAGCCGCTGCGGCGGGTGTGGTGGCGGCAGGGCAGCAGCCTGGGGGTGCGGGAGCAGCTGCAGCAGCGCTGGGCCCTGCCCCGCGAGCTCGACACCCTGACGACCCCATGGGGGCCGGTGCGGCTCAAGCGCGCCCGCCGCCCCGATGGCAGTTGGCTGTGCAAGCCCGAGGCCGACGACCTGGCTGACCTGGCCCGCCGCCACCAGCTGCCGATCGCCGAGCTGCGGCGGCGGGTGCTGGACCAGCTGGAGGACGCGCCATGAACCTGCCCAACCTGCCCGGGGGCGTGCGGCGCTGGGTGACCCTGGCCAGTGCGGGCTTCCTGCTGGCGGCCCTGGCGGCCCATGGCAGCCAGTTGCTGCAGCTCAGCCTCGATGGCCAGGGCTGGTGCTGGCTGCTGCTCGGGGTGGGCTTCACCCTGCTCAGCCTGCTGGCCAATGGCCTGGCCTGGGGGGCGGTGCTGGCCTGGCTGGGCCATGGCCCGGCCTGGAGTGCGCTGGTGCTGCTGTTCCTGCAGTCCAACCTGCGCAAATACCTGCCCGGCGGCATCTGGCACCTGGTGCAGCGTTGGCGGGCCCTGCGCTCTGGCGCCGCCGCAGACCTGTCGGCGTCGCAGGCGCTGCTGGCGGTGTTGCTGGATCCCCTGTTGGCGGCCGTGGCCGCCCTGGCGCTGCTGCCGCTGGGGGGCTGGCAGAACGGCCTGGCGCTGCTCGGCCTGCTGCCGTTGCTGGCCCTGCGTCCCCGTTGGCTCAATCCTTGGCTTGAGCGGTTGGAGCGGCAGCGCCTGCGCCAGTGGCAGAAGCAGGGGGTGGTGGATCAGGCGCCGGCGGAGCTGCCGCTGGGCCCCGTGGGGATCGCCAGCTACCCCTGGCCGCCGCTGCTGGCGGAGCTGGCCTTTGTGCTGCTGCGATTCGGCGGTTTTGCCTGCTGCGTGCAGGCCTTTGATCTCGGGTTCAGCCTGCCCTGGGGCGGCTGGTTGGCGGGCTTTGCCCTGGCCTGGACGGCCGGTCTGGTGGTGCCCGGGGCCCCGGGCGGGCTGGGGGTGTTTGAGGCGGTGCTGCTGCTGCGGTTGAGCGCCGTGGTGCCAGAGGCACCGCTGCTGGCGGTGGCGATCAGCTATCGGTTGGTGAGCAGCCTGGCCGACCTGCTGGCGGCCGTCACGGCCCGGGCCGACCTGGCCACACTTCGCAATAGGCGTTACTGTTGAGAAGAGAGCAGCAGCGCCGTCGATGCCCGCCCCCCCGGCGCCCAAGCTGCCCTCGGAGCTGCAGGCGGAGGCCCTGCGCAGCAGCCTGCATGGCCGCGGCCAGCGCCTGACCCCCCAGCGCCAGCGGGTGCTGGCCCTGTTTGAGCGCATCGGCGAGGGCTCGCACCTCAGCGCCGAAGAGGTGCATCAGCGGCTGCTGCGGGCCGAGGAGCGCGTGTCCCTGGCCACGGTGTATCGCACCCTGCGGCTGCTCAGTTCAATGGAGCTGCTGCGGGAGCTGGAGCTGCCGGAGGGGGGGCGTCGCTTTGAGCTGGCCAGCGACGACGACCACCGCGACCACCACCACCTGGTATGTGTGCGCTGCGGTCACACCGAAGAATTCGAGAGCGCTGCGGTGCTGCTGGCGGGTGAGCAGGCCGCAGGTCTGCATGGCTTCCGCCTGCTGGAGTGCGTGCTCAACGTGCGAGCCCTGTGCCCCAGTTGCGGGGCTGCGGAGGCGGCGGTGGCTTCAGCGGCGCACTGATGAACGCACCGGCAGCAGCACCGGCTGCATCAGGCCGCCGCCGTGGTCGTCGTCATCGGAGCCGGCGCTGAGCCAGTAGGCCAGCCCCGCAAGGGCGATCGCAGCGCCGATGTTGATGCAGATCAGCACGGGGTCGACCATGGCGCGCTGCGCGATTGGGGTCACGCTAGCTGGATTGTCCAGATCCGGGGCGATCAGGCGAAGCCCCGGCCGGCGTCCTTGGCCACGCAGGCCTGCAGCTGGCGCCGCAGCTTGTCGTGGTCAAGGTTTTTGCCGATCAGCACCAGCTGGTTCTTGCGCGTGTCGTCCGCGGTCCATTCGCTGTCGTCGATCGAGAAGCGTTTGCCGGCCAGGTGAAACACATGGCGCTTGGCACTTTCGTTGAACCAGAGGATGCCCTTGGCGCGGAACACCCCGGCGGGCAGCTGATTGTCCAGGAAGTTCTGGAACTTGCGCAGGGCAAAGGGTCCGTCGGCCCGGAAGGAGAGCGAGGTGAAGCCTTCGATCGCCAGGTGGTCGGGGTGGTCGTGGGAATGGTCGTGATCGTGGTGGTGAGCGTGCCCGTGATCGTGGCCTTCGTGGCCGTGCTCATGCGCGCCATGTTCATGCGCGCAGTGGCCGTGGTCGTGGTCGCAGTCGTCGTGGTTTTGTTCGGCCGCCACCTTGTCGCTCTCGAACAGGCCCACGCTCAGCAGCAGCGGCAGGCTGACTTCGCCCTTCACGGAGCGCAGGATGCGGGCGTCGGTTTTGATCTGCCGCAGCTGTGTTTCCAGTTGCTCCAGCCGCTGCTCGCTCACCAGGTCGCACTTGTTGAGCAGCAGGATGTCGCCGTAGACCACCTGGGCCCGGGCCACCTCCCCTTCCAGGATCTCGTCGCTGAAGTTCTCGGCGTCGACCAGGGTGATGATCGAATCCAGTCGGGTGGTGTCGCGCAGGTCGCTGCCCAGGAAGGTCATCGCCACCGGCAGCGGATCCGCTAGGCCGGTGGTCTCCACCACCAGGTAGTCCACCGGATCGGGCCGATCGAGGATGCGGTACACCGCCTCCAGCAGCTCACCGTTGATCGAGCAGCAGATGCAGCCGTTGCTCAGCTCCACCATGTCTTCACCGGTGGCAACGATCAGATCGTTGTCGATGCCGATTTCGCCGAACTCGTTCACCAGCACGGCCGTTTTCACCCCCTGCTGATTGCTGAGGATGTGGTTCAGCAGGGTGGTTTTGCCAGCCCCCAGAAAACCGGTGAGGATGGTCACCGGCAGGGCCGTGCTGTCGGCCTGAACCGCGGCGTTGGCGAGGGGGCTGGTCACGCTGGTGCTGGAGCTGCTGGGATCAGTCTGAGGCCGGGGTTGGCAAGGCGGGGCTAGAAGCGGAAGCTGGTTTTCACCAGGCCCCCCAGCACACTGTTGGTGGCGGTGCCCGGCGCTCCGGAGAGGTTGCGGGACCCCAGCTGGCCGTCGAAATTGCTGATGAAAAACAGCGCGGGGGTCAGGGTGATGTGGTCGCTCACCCGCACCATGTACCACCACTCCCACATGAAGTTGGAGTCGTAGGCACCGCTCTCGCCGGTGCCGCTGCTGGCGGTGATGGCGGCACGGGGGCTATCGGCGGCGTTGGAGCCCAGCTGGGTCACATAGGGGGCCTGGCCGAGGGCCATGCCCAGGGCGTTCCCCTTGATGAAGGCGTCCTGCCACTGCAGGCCGGTGTACCAGGAGGCGATGGTGACGCCCTTGGTGGGGCTGCTCTCGGCCGTGGCCCCGATGCTGTAGGAGCCCAGGCCGGCCCCCCAGCTGATCGAGGGCACCAGGCCGGGCTGGGCCGGTTGCCAGTAGCCGCTCAGGCCGATGGTGTTGGCGCTGTCGAACCCCTGTTTGCCCTGGTTGTAATCGCTGAATTGCACCGCCAGGGGTGTGCCCACCGGCACCGGGATGTTCTGGCTGTAGGTGTAGGCGAAGGCGATGCCATAGCTGCCGCCGATCAGCGGTGGGTTTTGCCCCGCATAGGCGATCTGGGTGATCGCCACCGAGCCGGCACCATCGCTGAACATGCCACCGATGCCCGGGTTGCCGCTGCTGGCGTTGCCCACCACGTTGTTGTTGAAGCTGGATCCCTCCGCCGACACGTAGTTCTGGCTGAGGCTCAATCCCTTGGCCCAGTTGGGGCGATACACCACCCCGCCACCGCCCCCCAGGCCGCCGGTGTTGTAGACGCCGGGGGCGCCGGCGTAGGTGAAGAAATCGAGGACGGTGTCGGCGGGATACACACTCGGCCAGAGACCGAGCATGTTGTCGTCGTCGGTGCGCACCAGCGGGCCCACGCTGAAGGTGAGCTCCTCCCCTACGGGGAAGTTGTAGTACAGCTGAAACACACCGAAGACGTCGTCACCGGCGGGCTGTTCGTAGAACGCCTCCAGGGTGCTGAGCATCCCCCTGGAGTACATCGAGCCGTTCTCGCCGCCGGAATCGCCGCCCCGCAGCACCGTGCGCAGCAGATCCTTGCCGGTGAAGCTGGTGTCAAAGCTGAGTTGCAGGTCGTAATCGAAGCTGGTGGCGCCGTAGTTGGCCCGGTTGAAGATCGGCGTGTGGGGGGTGGTCAGATCCGCGCTGCTGCGGTTGGTGCCCATGAAGGCACTGCCACCGATCACGTAGGTGGCCAGGCCTGAGAGTTTGGTGGTGGTGGAGAACCGTGTGGCCTCCAGCTGGCCCACCCGCGCTTCGAGCCCATCGGTGCGGCCCTTGAGCAGCGCCAGCTCCGCCTCGAACTCCTTCAGCAGCCGCTTGAGCGCATCGGTGCTCTCGCCGATGCGATCCAGGCAGGCGTTGAGCAGGGCGGCCGCTTCAAAGCGGCTGATCGCCCGTGTGCCGCCGATGGTGCCGTTGGGGTAGCCGGCCAGGCAGCCATAGCGCTCGATCAGGCTGTTGAGGGCCTGGTAGGCCCAGTCCGTGGGCCTCAGGTCGGAGAACTGGCGGATCGAGCTCACCTGATCCTTGCTGGAGCCGTACTGGCGGAGCCCCGCCAGCTTGAGCTCGGCCGCGGCGGCGGCCACCGGGGCCATCAGCCCCAGGGCGGCAGGCCCCAGCAGCAAGCTCAGCAACGGTTTCATCGGTTCCTGGTGCCCCGGCCGGTGGGTTGGTGCCACGTTATGGAATGCCCGCGGCAAGATCGATCGGAGCGCTGCCCATCGCTGTGCCATTGGGCACCGGGCCGGGTTCCCGGGCGTCGGAGCAGCCCATGGCGGCTGATCGGGGCTGACAGGGCAGCGTTTGATCCTTATAGATGGATGTGCCGGGTCGGCCCATCACCCGCCACAACCCCCCGCAATCCCCGCACGATCCATGGTCAGCACTGCTCCGATCGACATCGGCATTCCCGCCGAACAGCGGGCCCAGATCGCCGAGGGCCTGGGCCGGGTGCTGGCCGATAG
>Ga0214917_10004451_pt1 | contig 15561 bp, 13 predicted proteins | sample LL_1208_BB_MetaG_FD_177983 | JGI IMG/M metagenome (GOLD analysis project Ga0214917, IMG submission 177983) | Freshwater microbial communities from Lake Lanier, Atlanta, Georgia, United States - LL_1208_BB | ecosystem: Environmental > Aquatic > Freshwater > Lake | place: USA: Georgia | collected... | reverse complement strand
TGGAAATAATAACAATCTTAATCCTCTTCAATCTCAAAACATTCCATCAAATCCACAATCTGCAGAAGATGTTTTCCGAGCATCTCAAGAAACTTATACTTTTGGGGTGAGTAATAGTGAAGCACTTCAATCAGCACCAGAATCTTTATCAGCAAATCCATTATCCATACAAGCAAACCCCGAAACTGCCTTCTAAATAATTTTAACTGAATTTCTATAGGTCATTATGCCTTTACCTAAAATATCTACACCAACCTATGAGTTGGAAATTCCTTCTTTGAAAAAAAGTGTTAAGTATCGTCCATTTCTTGTGAAGGAAGAAAAAGTTTTAATCATCGCAATGGAAAGCGAGGATCCAAAACAGATTGCCGAAGCAGTTAAAACGGTAATCAGCAATTGTGTTATTACTCGTGGAATTAAGATTGAGCAACTTGCAACTTTTGATATTGAATATTTGTTTCTCAATATTCGTGGAAAGTCTGTTGGAGAATCTGTTGATGTTTTAATTACCTGTCCTGATGATGGCACGACACAAGTTCCAGTAAGCATCAATCTGGATGATATTCAAGTTGAATTCAGAAAAGATCACACAAGAGATATCAAACTCGATGAGCATCTTACTTTGAGAATGAGATATCCTTCAATGCAAGAATTTGTGAAGAGCAACTTTGTTGTTGGATCTGAGATTTCTGTTGACGAAACATTCGATATGATTACTGCTTGCATCGAACAAATCTACAATGAGGAAGAATCTTGGTCTGCTTCTGATGTTACAAAAAAAGAACTTAACGAATTTCTTGAGGGATTAACTTCACAACAATTTAAAGATATTGAGAAGTTTTTTGAAACAATGCCAAAACTTTCTCATACAATTAAAGTTACAAATCCAAATACTGAAGTGGAAAGCGAAGTCGTCTTGGAGGGATTGACAAGTTTTTTCGCCTAGCGATGATGCATGAGGATCTTGCATCATATTATAAAACAAACTTTGCCCTTGTACAACATCATCGATGGTCTTTAACTGAACTAGAAAATCTTATACCTTGGGAAAGGGAAGTTTACATTACTCTTCTCCAACAATATATTGAAGAGGAAAACTTAAAAAATAATCAAAATTCTTAAATTATCTTATTTTTTCAACTTTTATAATGTCTTTATGTTTTTTTCTATTTCCTAGATAAACCATATGAATATTTCCACAACTATAATTATTTTCCTTTGCCCAACTAGGCAATCCACATATTTTTATCGTGTTTCCATTTGAGAAAGTAAGTTTCCACCAGTTTGCCCTAGGATGTTTTTCGCCTAATTGTGCCTTACTCATTTTTTCTCTGGTTTCTTTGGATGCAGATTTTCCATAATTATGATTTTTTTCTCCTTTCTGTGCATTGCCTATTTTTTCTTTATGCTCCTTTGAGAGAATTTTATTTTTGTTTATTTCACTCAAATTTAATTTAAATTCTAAAGAACGAATGGCACCACTTGATCCTTCGCCCCCGCTTGTTTTATTAAGAAGAATACCTGTGCCTAAATCTTTTCTACCAAAGACATAAATCATATATTCTTCGTGATTAAATGCTTCTTTTTCTGTGAGATTTTGTTTTAATATTATTATTCTAGATTTATCTTTTGGAGGCTTTACATCACTCTTTTTTCTTTTGTGCAGTCTATTATTACTTCCTTTACCAATATAATATGGTGTTTTGTTTTCACGCAAATATGCGTAAGTGTAAAATCTTTTAAGATTTTTCATTGTTACTCTAATCTGGTGGTTATTACTATTTATACAGGAAAAGCACCCAAAGGTGCTTTATCCCAACCTGAAAAGAACCACCAGATCAGGTATTCATATTTATCAAATAAATAACTTATATTGAAGAAGAAACCCTGAAGAATCAAGCGAATGGATAGGGCAGAAGCTGGTTTAAGAGCACAATCCGGTGAAAAACCAGGTGGTGGGTATTATACCAGCTCGGAAAGAATTACTCTACAAAAATTTTCACTTGGTCGAATCACAACTCTTCCAAGGTCAGTTTTTGGATCTCGGGTTGTTTCTGGTGGCGGGAGTGCTGGAGTTGGTGGGGGCAGTGGTGGCACCGGTGCTACCACCGGTTCAGCAATTGTTGTTCGACCTCAAGTGAGTTTGGTCGATCGAGCACAAGACTTAAGAATTCAAACAACACAACAATCTGTTGGTGGTCTTCAACAAAGTCTTGATGTCATTCGCGTTCAAGTTACAGAGTTAAATCAGGGCACACAAAATGTTGCAAGACAACTTCAGGCAGAAAGTGTTTTAGAGCAAAATCAACTCAAACAAGAACAAGAACAGGAAAGAAGATTAGCAGAGCGTAGAATTCGTCTTGGAAAAGAAAGTGCTCTCGAAAGAGGAATACAAGCAGCACTGATGAGACCAATCGCTCAACTTCAACGGACTATGACAAGTCTGTTTAATCGAATAATGGGAGCTTTGACCACATTATTCTTTGGATGGCTTACAAATCAAGGAATTGAAACTCTAAAAGCATTTGCTGATGGTGATACAAAAAAACTGGAAGAAATTAAAAATAATGTCATCAAAAATGTTTTGTATGCGATAGGTGCTTTTGCTGCTGTAAATATAGGATTCGGTCTCTTAATAAGAACAATTACAGGATTGACATTAAGATTGGGAGCACTCATTGCCCGAATCGCTTTAGCACCTTTTAGATTGGCAGGTGCAGCAATTAGTGGATTGCTTGGTCTTGGTAAGGGGGGTGCAAAACCACCAGTAAAACCTGGTGGTAAAGTTCCAATTACTACAAGTGGCGGAAAAGTTTTAAGTAGAAGTGGTGGACTTTTAAATAACTTTTTGGGCGGAGTTAAAAATTTGGGAAGAGGTGCTCAAGGAGTTTTGAGAGGTGCTGGAAACTTGGCTTCTAAACTTGTTGCCCCTGTAGCACTTGGAGTCGGAACTTATCGATTTGCAACAGGAGATCCAATTGGTGGAGCACTTTCTTATGCATCTGCGATTCCCGGTGTTGGATTGGGATTTGCTGCATTGGATGTAGCAAGAGAATTTGGATTTGGAAAGGGAACATTTTTTGGTAAAAAAGAATATCAACCACAAGCACAACCATCATCACAACAACAAACTCCTCCACCCCCAACACCAACTCCAGAAAGTGCAAAAGTATCGCCATCACAACCACAAACTCCTGCGATGCCGACACCAGCAGAGATGTCATTTAATATTGATACTGCAAATATGTTACAGGCACCAGCACAATCTTTAGCACAAGAAACAGCAGCTCCTTCTATGATGTTAAATGTTGATGGACTGATTCAAGAAAAACCAGCAGCAAATATGCAGGCACCACCAAAACCTGCTACTCCTGTTGGCACATTACCTGAAGCAAAACCAAACATCATTATGGCAGGGGGTGGAAGAGACAGAACTCAAACAATGGTGGCACAACAAGAACCTTTAACCGATGTGCCCTTTATACCATCATCTAATACTGATAATTTTTATGTGCTTTATTCGCAAATGAATTACAATGTGGTGATGTGATATGGCAGTAGTAGCATCTCCGTTAAATTTAAAGCGAGTCACAGTTTCGGCAAATGATTCTAAAAAAAGAGTTACCGAGGCTCGAAATTCAATTAAAAATGTTGGGCAAATTATTTTTAGAAGAACCAAAGTCAAGAGAGACGCATTTACTCAAACTAATTTGTTTAGAAAAAGAAGGGAAGAAAATGAAAAAAGACAACAACTAGAATCTGAATTAGAAGCACCAAGAGCTGTTGTTACTCCTGGAGGTCCTCAAAAATTAGCACAAACTGGTGTTGGGGGATTCTTTGATCGAATTTTCGGATTTCTTGGTTATCTTGCTGCCGGTTGGTTGATGAATAATCTTCCAACTTGGATTGCAATGGGAAAAGAATTCGTTGCAAGAATTCAAAGAGCAGGTCAAATTGTTTCTGGATTTTTTAACAACACCATCAAATTGTTTATTAATGTTGGAAATGTTTTAGGAGCACTCGGTCAAAATCTACTAAGATTTGATTTTTTTGACACTTCAAATCGTGTAAAAGATGCGATGGGTGGTTTGAATACAACAGTGGGAAATCTTACAAGTCAAATTGAAGAGGCATTTGGACTATTGACAACCCCATTGACAGAAGGTAAGTATAGTGGAGAAAAGATTCCTGAAACAGGAACACAATATCAGGATGAAGGCGCTTATACAGAACCACCTCCTTATAGTGGTAGTGCTCCTTCTGGCGGCGGAACAAAGTATCCGGATCTTGCATCTCTAGTTGTGAGAGGTGAAGGTGGTATCAATTCCGTCAATAGGGGAAATGCCGGTGATACTCCGGGAGGAGCAAAATCTATCTTCGGAAAAAATCTAACGGACATGACAATTGGTGAAATTATGCAAGCTCAAAGAGAAGGTAGAGTTTTTGCAGTTGGTAAATATCAATTTATTCCTGATACTTTGGCTGGAGCTGTTAAATACACTAAAGTTCCATTAAATGCTAAATTCAATTCTGCAACTCAAAATAGGTTGTTTGATTATCTGATTGATGTTAAAAGACCTGAGATTGGTGCTTATATTAATGGAAAATCGAATGATAGAAGAACAGCTGTTCAACAATTGGCAAGAGAATTTGCTTCAGTTGGTCTAGAATATCCAGAAGCAGGCAGAGTTCGTGGGCAATCTAGGTATGCTGGTACTGGCAGAAATAGGGCTAGTATTTCACCAGAAGCAGCAGCAAGTGTTCTTGATAAACAGAGAAGGGGAGGTCCGTCTCAACAACCATCTCAATCCGGATCGCAACCTACTGTCGTCAGTGCTGGATCTGCACAATATACAAAAGGTAATTGGGAAACTGGAAGTGGATTTAATCCTGCTGGAGCAAAGGATGTTTATGGAAGACCAATAGTTCTTTCACGAACGGCAGCAGAAGCTTTTGCTGCAATGATGAGAGATTCTGGTGGAAAAGTAAAAGGATCTGATGTTGCCAGTAGCCAAAGAAGTCCTGCAAAAAATGAGAGAGTGGGGGGAGCAATACAATCTAAACACTTAAAAGGTCTAGCTCTTGATATACATGGATCATCCAATTCTTGGATAAGAAAATTTGGATCTAGATATGGTTGGGTTGCCAATGATTACTCTGGGAGTCATGGTGGACATTTTGAATTTAGGGGAGGTTCTACATCAAATGTATCAGCACCAACACCAGCACAAATGTCTGCACCACCACAACAATCTGTAATGGTGCCATTCTCATTGACACCAGAAAGAAGGGGACAAGACATTATGATTATTGAGCCCCAACAACAGCAAAATATCATTACTCCTGCATCTGGTGGGGGAGATATGGCACCATCACCAATCAACGACTTTGACCTGTTAAATAACTTTATCAAAAACAAACTTCTGTTAGATTTGGCTTATCTATAATGTCAATTCAAAAGTCCATTTATGAGGAATTAGTTTTAGAATCCAGCGATCGTAGTCGGACGATTGACATTTCTACTGGTGCGATTTCGATTGATTATTATGAAGATATTTTTTCTCCGACAATCACAGCAAAGATTAAAATTATTAATACGGGAAACACAATTGTTGCAGAAAATGGAACTGGAAAACAATCAATTTATAACGGACTTCCTTTGAGAGGTGGTGAAAGAGTTTCGATGAAAATTGCAGGAAACTCTTCTACTAATCCTGGACTAGATTTTACAAAAAGAGTTGCAGACTACTTATATGTTTCAAGCATTACAGATGTAATCTCTGAAACGAATCAAGAAAGTTTTACACTTCATTTGGTTGCAAGAGAAGCAATTACAAATGAAACGGTACGAGTTGGTAAAAAGTTTAGAGTTGATACGCCGATTAGTTCTTCTGTAGAAAATATTCTAACAAACTACCTTAAAACGACAAAAGTAGGCACAATCGATAAATCATCAAACAAATATGGATTTATCGGAAACTTAAGAAAACCTTTCACAATTCTAGTTTGGTTGGCATCAAAAGCGGTGCCAGAATCTTCTGGAAGTGCTACAGCAGGATTCTTATTTTATCAAACACAAGATGGATTTCAATTTAGATCTATTGATGGACTCATTACCCAGACACCAAGAGAAGACGTAAATGGAAATAGAGTCGTCTATACGTATAGTCAAGTGAATCAAGCATATGATGAAACAAACAGCAAGGTCAACAATGATTTTAAAATCCTGAATTATTATGTGGAGAAAAATCAAAATCTAATTGAAAAACTCAAACTTGGAACTTATGCAAGTCATCGAATGTTTTTCAATCCTCTAGATTTTTCTTTTTCCAAACCTGAAGATGGTTTGTTTAAACTTCAAGATTATGCTGGAAAAACCAATAATCTTGGAAGTCAGATTAAACTTCCCCCTCTCTCTGATGGGTCTGATTTAACTTTAGGAGATGTGCCAACAAGAATTATCACAGCAATTTATGATGTTGGTACGATGAATCCCGAAGTTTCAACTCAAATTAACTCAGATCAAACATTATATCAATCTCAATCGTTAATGAGATACAACATTTTGTTTACTCAAACTTTAAGTATCATTGTGCCATCCAATACAAATCTAAGAGCAGGAGACATTATTGAATGTCGTTTTCCAAAGATTGCACAATCTGATGCAAAGGAATATGACACCGAAACAAGTGGTCTATATATGATTAAGGAATTGTGTCATCATTTTGATGCAACTCGTTCATACACTTCAATGAAATTAATCAGAGACACGTTTGGAATTAATAAGAAGGCATAGTAAATGATAGACGAATCGCTTCTTAAGAGTAATTTTATTGGTAGAGATGGTTTCCGTTGGTGGATAGGACAGATTCCTCCTATCGAAACTATGGGCGGTCAAGTTGACGGAAGTGGATGGGGAAATAGATTTAAAGTTAGAATTATTGGGTATCATCCTTATAGTGAAGCAGAGCTTCCCAATGAAGATTTGCCTTGGGCACAAGTGTTGATTCCCACCACTTCCGGAAGTGGCGCAGCAAATGTTATGACTGGAGTGCAACTTCAACCCGGTGATGTCGTTCTTGGATTCTTTTTGGATGGAGACAATGCTCAGATTCCTGTAATCTTGGCAACATTTGGTAGAAGTGATTCTGTACCTTCAAAAACTTATCAATCACCATTTGTTCCTTTTACTGGATATTCAAGTAAAGTTGAAAAGGCAAAAGTTACTCCAAATGAATCGAATGAATCAAAAGAAAATTCCAACCCATCACCCGCAAGTGTTACTGAAGAGCAGGCTGCAGCAATATCAGAGCGGGTAGGATATCCTGTTTTTTCTGAAAACTTTGGAATTGGAAATCAAATTCCCCTTGCAAACACGGTTAAAAATACGAGAATTGATAAAATCAAATCAATTGTCAAAAATCTTCTTCGCAAATTGAGAAACTTACAGGGTAAACTAGAAAAAATAAAACAAACGATTCGTGAAGCAGCAAATAAAATTGTTACTTTATGCAATGATTTAATTGGCGGACTCTTTAACTTTTTAATTTATGGAAATGAGGACTTTCCCGGTCTAATAGGTCTTCTAAAACAAGGACTAGATTTACTTTATAAATTAGTTTTTTCTCAAATTCTTGCGGCTACAGGAAATCCAGTTGCTGCACATTTAGGTGGAGTTGCAGCACAACAAGCAATGGTTTTACCAGTTAAAGCATTAGAAGAAGCATTTGGATGTATTGCTGGTGCTGCAATTGAAAGTATGAAGAGTTTAGTTTTTGATATTCTAAACTCAACGGTCAATAATGTGGATCGTTTTGTAAGTTGTGCAGCAGATCAGTTTGCTGGCACTTTGTTAAATTCGATTATTGGTGTGCTTGAAACTTTATTTGAAGGTCCATTAGGTGCAGTTCAAAAACTTCTTCAATTCTTTTCTAATTTTAATCTGGGAAACATTTTGAGGGAAGGAATTGGATTGTTGTCTGAATTTGGTGCTGGATTTGCTTGTAATCAGAGTTTGGATAATTACAAAGGGCTTGTGAATGAATGGACAGTTGGTGGAGGACCATCTGGTTCGGTTTCATCAACTACATCTTCTTTGGTTAATACTTATGGAAACATTAGAGATATTACAAATATCATTAGTTCTGGTGTAGATATCAATTCTGTGACGCAATGTTTCACTGGTGCTCTACAATTTGCGAGTCCACCGGTTATTAATATTTTTGGTGGTCGTGGGTCTGGTGCATCTGCAATTCCAATCTTTGGAAATCTTGTAACAAATTCGGATGGAAACACGACCGCAAGCATTATTGGTGTTCAATTAACCAATCCTGGATCTGGTTATGCTTATTCACCATTTGTTGAAATTATTGATGATGCAGACCAAGGATATGGAGCAGTGGCAAGAGCACTTGTGAATGAGAGTGGTCAAGTCGAATCGATTTATATGGTATCAGAGGGAGAAAATTATTCTGTTGGTAATCTTGCAGAGTTTTCTGTGCTGCGAGTGCTGGTTGAAGATGGTGGCAGTGGATATGAAGATGCCATTGTCACAGATAATCTTGGAAATGAATACAACTCTCAGATTGTTGATGGTCGCATCTCCCAGGTCATTCCTCTAAATAATATCGTTGATAGTCTACCTAGACTTAACATAGAATCAGATACTGGATTTGGAGCAATTTTACGCCCTGTCATAGGAGCACTCAAAGAGACTGGACCTATTCCTGCTTCTCCGGATGCCGATCCTAATTCACCAAATTCAGCAAATCTTTTTGCACAAGAGGTGCAAACATCCATAGATTGTCCGATATAAAATGGCAGAAAGAAATAAAAACGTCTTTAAGAGACAATTAATTAGTTTTAACCCAAACTTTAGAATAGACACTGCCAACCCTCAAATGGGATTAAGTGGCACGGATGTTTATAAAATTTATGGTGTCACTGATAGTGGAGATAATCAATCTTCAATCAGTTTAAGTAGTGGTGGACTGTTTTCAATTTATAATGACCAGACTATTCAAATTTCTGGTGGTTCTAAAAATCCAGAGGGAAGAGAAGATGTCGTTATTATTGGAAACAATGGAAATGTTTCCATATCGGCAAACGGAATGGTTCGCTTATATGCAACCAACATTATGATTGAAGCAGAGGAAGATATCCATTTTAAAGCAGGAAGAAACATCACAATGAAAAGTGGTGCTGGTCGCATCATGATTGATGGTCAACGAGTTGATATCAAAGGAACGAGTGGGAACATTCCTTCTCTACTTGGAATTGATTTTACCAAAAAAATATTTTCCGGAAGTTTTGTAGGCATTGACTTTATTGATAATCTTGTCGGTGGAATCGTTGGTAACATAGTTAACACTGTTGTTGATGCAGTATTATGAGCAACAATCAATATTTCGGGCAAGAAACTTTTTTTAATGAAAAAGCAACTTTTTTTAAAAGTTTAGAAGGTGAGTTGATTATAACTTCTCCATCTGGCAAAAAATATAAATTAGTTGTTGATGATTCTGGAAATTTGTCTACCGAATTAATTTCCTAACCCAGACCCCTTGACACCAGACCCAAGACCCTCTATAATATGGGGACAATCAACAAAACACCAAATGAGCACCGCGCAAGAAACCGTACAAGGCATTGTGATTGATGTTTGCACCCGCACTTTTCTTCTTTTCAGCGATCAGGGCAGTGAGCGTCGAGTAGAATGTGATACTGTCGAAGAGTTTATGAATGTGTTGGAAGTCATCACCGCTCAACTTGACCCCGAGCAGATTGAGTACGCTGACCTTGCAGTTTATGGGCAGTGATGCTATAATATAAATATCGAAAAAGAAACGGATGGAAGTTTTCACTGTGGAAGAGTTTCAAGAGAGGTTTGATGAACTGATTGAAAGAGTTGAAAATGGAGAGCGATTAGGTATAATTGATGAGAATGGTAGAGCGGCAGTTATGATACCTGCGGATGATGACCTCATACGAATACACACAGAGTATAATAACGAGGCATCATAAATCGCAAGGGAGCATAGCTTAATTGGTTAGAGCGGGCACCTTATAAGTGCTTAGTGCGGGATCATTCCCCGCTGTTCCCATTCGCTATTTGCGAATAGCGAATCTAGGTCGTATAGCCATCTGGTTGAAGGCAGCGTTCTCATAAAGCGCCGTAGAAGAGTTCGATCCTCTTTGCGACCACCAGCCCGTGTAGCCCAGCGGAAGAGGCAGAACACTTAAAATGTTCCAAGCGGTGGTTCGAATCCACTCACGGGTATAAAAATAAATATAAGATATGGGAGTAAGTCCTATGTCTTATCGTATCGACACCGCATACTGCTGGTATAACGATGGCAGTATGATTGTGAAGATGTATTTTATTAATCACATTCCTTTCACGTTTGACGAACTTCCTGACGGACACTTATACGATCAAGACCTTTGTAGAGAAGCAGATAAAAATCGCACATTTGAACCAGAAGACTTATACAGAAGTTCTTTCTATCTGATAGATGAGGAGGTGCATCCTTGCTTTTTTCCGGTTGAGTTGGAGAATCCTGAAGATATGCCTGATGATATTATTGAGGGGGATCTCACTAACTAAATAATAATGCTTTTGTTTGTGGTTATTCAGAAGCAAAGATTGGGAGCAGAAATGCTCCTTTTCTTTTATAAATAGTATTACCACAAACAAAAAGCAGATGGAATATTACACTTACGCATACTTGCGCGAAGACGGCACACCTTATTATATTGGTAAGGGTAAGGCAGGAAGAATTACTAATAATTTACATAGAATTGCTGTTCCTAAAGAAAAAGAAAGGATAATTTATTTAAAGAAAAATCTTACAGATGAAGAAGCACGAAAGCACGAAATCTATATGATTGCCATATTGGGCAGAAAAGATTTGGGCACAGGTATTTTGAGAAATATGACCGATGGTGGAGAAGGATGTGCTGGTCGTCGTTTAAGTAAGGAAACTAAAAAGAAGTTAAGTGATAGTCATAAAGGTAAGAAATTTACAGATGAACATAAACGAAAATTAAGTGAGGCAGCAAAGAAAAAAATATTTACGAAAGAGCACAGACACAATATGAGTAAAGGACTAAAGGGAGTAATGTCTAAAGAAAAAAATCCAAGTTATGGAAAAAAATGGTGGAATAATGGGGTAGATAATAAGTTTTCTAAAGAGTGTCCCGGTGATGATTTTAGTTTAGGAAGAGTTGGAAATAACATAGGAAGAAGAAAAAATCAATAATAAATAAAGCATAGAAGATTGTAAGAAAAGAGGACAGAACTTTGCCACTTAATAAACTTGATAACTTTATCAAAAACGTTGAAGGGCGTACATTATATGTAAATCCAAACGATTTAGACGCTACAGATTCGATTACAAATACTGGCAACTCTCTTGCTCAACCATTTAAAACGATTCAAAGAGCGTTATTGGAAGCAGCAAGATTTTCTTTTGTGAATGGAAAGGATAATGATTTAGTAGAAAAAACAACTATTTTAGTTTGGCCTGGTGAGCATTTAATTGATAACAGACCTGGTTTTGCAATTTACGACAATGGTGGAACTGCTTACTCCGTGCCACCAACCGGAGGAACTGGATCTCCAGCACAAGGAGTTTTATCTCTAGAACTAGATTCTAATTTTGACTTAACACAAGAAGATAATATTCTCTATAAGTTTAATAGTGTCAATGGTGGTGTTGTAATTCCAAGAGGCACCTCAATTGTTGGTTTAGACTTAAGAAAGACGAAAGTTAGACCGAAATATGTTCCTAATCCAACAGACCCACTGATTGGAAAGTCGGCAATTTTTAGAGTGACTGGTGCCTGCTATTTCTGGCAGTTTTCATTTTTTGATGCAGATGAGTCTGGTCTTGTTTACACACACCCCTCATTCTTCACAAGCAATTATCAGTCAACGCCAAAATTTTCTCACCACAAACTCACTTGTTTTGAATATGCTGATGGTGTCAATGAGGTTGGCACTTATGGTCTGACCGACCTTGATATGTATTATAGCAAATTATCAAACGCTTTTAATTCATATCGTCCAATTCCAACAACTGCAAAGTTTCCTACAAGTAGTGAAGATTTTGCAAAGAGAAATCCAGAATGGCAAATCGTTGGTGCTTTTGCTCCAGATCCTATTGAAATTTCAACAGTTATTTCTGGAAATGGCACAACCGCAAGCACACAAGTTACCGTAACTACGGCAGAAGCACATGGTCTAAATGCAGGTACTCCAATTAAAATTAGAGGAGTTTCTGCTCCAGAATACAACATTGCTTCGACTGTGCAAACGGTGATTAGTGACACACAATTTACATATCTGCTTCAAACTTTTCCAATTACATTGCCTGCCAGCCCAAGTGCATCGGGTGCAACGATTACCGTAGAAACCGATACTGTTTCTGGTGCTTCGCCATACATTTTCAACTGCTCCTTGAGATCAGTTTGGGGTATGAATGGAATGCACGCTGATGGCAGCAAAGCGTCGGGATTCCGTTCGATGGTTGTTGCTCAGTTTACAGCCGTATCTCTACAAAAAGATGATCGTGCATTTGTAAAATACGATCAAGAAACTAGAACTTATAATGGTGTTATTTACAGCACTGTCATTGGCGGAGACTTACCGACAGGTGCTTCTCAGACAGATACGACAAAAGTTTATCATCTAGATCCGGATGCAATTTATCGTCATGGATGGGAAACGAGCCACATCAAGGTTACAAATGATGCATTTATTCAAATTGTTTCTGTCTTTGCGATTGGTTTTAACAAACACTTTGATTTAGAATCTGGTGGTGATGCATCAATTACCAACTCAAACTCTAACTTTGGTCAAATTTCACTCAACTCTGATGGATACAAGGCAGAGGCATTTTCAAAAGACAACAATGCTTTTATTACATCAATTATCACACCAAGAGACATCAGTCCAGTCGAAGAAGATATCGAATGGTTGTCGATTGACGTTGGTCTGACAACTTCTGTTGGTGTATCAACTCATCTCTATCTTTTCGGTCTCAATGCAGAGGATAGTATTCCAGTAAGTGTTACTCAGGGATATCGAATTGGTGCAAGAGTCAATGATAAGTTGTATCTCTCAATTGGATCTACAGAATATTCTGCAAACATTTATATGCAGGATGGAGTAACAAGCTCTTTCCATGCATATTCGGTAACAAACGTATCTTCTTCAATTCTAACTCTTGGAACTCACGCTATTCAAACTGGTGAGAAGATTATTATCAATAGTGAAACGGGAGATTTGCCAGAAAATGTGACCCCACACATTGTTTACTATGCAATTCGAGTCAACTCAACACAAATCAAACTTGCAACATCATTCACAAACGCTCTGAATAATGAAGCTCTGACACTTTATCGTGGCACACAACTTAAAATTTACAGTAGAGTTTCGGATAAAATCGCTGGCGACATTGGATCGCCAATTCAATTTGACTCCACGGCAGGAAACTGGTATGTTACTGTAAATAGTGCAAACCAAATTTATGATCAAATTAATTCACTAGGAGTCTCAGAACTAGGAGAAACAACCGATCTTACTTATGTAAAGAGAGTTGTTGACGAAAGAAGTTTGGATGAGAAGGTCTATAAAATCAGAGCAGTGATTCCAAAAGAACTTTCTAGGGCAAAAGACCCCGAAGAAGGATTTATCATTCAAGATTCTAGCACAACAGGAGCTAGACCAAATGACTTTACAAGAACCAGTATTGCCAGCACAGATTATGATTACAATAAAAATCAAAGATTCATTACAACTTGCTCTGTAAGTTCTGGCACAATTACTGTTTTATCTGAACTTCCTCACGACTTAAATGTTGGTGATATTGTTGTTGTAAAAAATGTAACGGATAGCAGCAACTTAACTGGCACCGAAAATCGTGGATACAACGGAAGATTCCGAGTTGCGTCGGTTGTTGATGATATGTCGTTTACATATTCTACCACAGACTTGAGTGGTAGACTTCATTTGCCTGGACCAACTAGTACAAATAATATTGATTTAAGAGTTACGGATCAACAAGTTAGAGATCTTCCTCGCTTTGAGAGAAATGACCTGCAACAAAATCTTTATGTGTATCGAAATGAGGTGATTTCTCCATATATTGATGGACAGCAGGATGGAATTTATCATCTTTATGTGCTCAATGCAAACAATGGAATTCCAGAAGAATTTGTAAATCTTAAGTATTCTCAAAGTCCTGTAAATCTTTATCCACAATTGGATCGAGACAACGTTGAAGCAAATCCACCATCAGCAAAAACATTTGCTCTTCGTAGTCCAATTGGAGATACAAATACAAGCGATCTGAAGAAAAGTATTACCAGAGAAACGATTGATAAATTTACAACTTCCATCGGAGTTGGACAATCAATCACTGCAACATCCACATCATCAACAAGTTCGACTCTAACATTTGGAAGAAGACATGGGCTTGGCGGAATTGCAATTGGTGCAATTACCGCAGGTGCATCTTATACTGATGGTACTTATTATGATGTAAAACTTCTAAACACAAGTGCAAATCCTTCTGTTGGAACTTGGAAAGGAGCAACAGCAAAGGTTGTGGTTACTGGAGGAGAAGTCATATCGGTTGATATTATTTCTAGTGGTTCTGGATATACCAATGGTGAAGCACTTTTCTTTGATTCGTCTAGAATTGGTGCAGGAAATGGAAACGCAAGATACACACTATCAACTGCCGGAATCTCCACAAGTGTTGGAGATGTTGTGCAAATCACTGGCATTGGTACAACTGCAGATTCTTATCATCGTATCAGCTCTATCAATTCAGCAACTCAAATTTCGATTGCTAAAACTGCTGGAGATCCAAATCCTGTTGTTGGGCAGTATGCAATTGTTGTAGGACCATCTGCGGGAATTACGACAACAAGTTATAGCTCTGCAACCGGAATTTCAACATTTACAACGATAACTCCACACGGATTATTGGCTGGAAATAAATTTAGAATCATCGATTCTTCCAACAACAATGTCGGAGATTATGTTGTAAAAGAAAGAGTAGGAGTTACCACATTCACTGCAATTACAAATAAATCTTTGAGTGTTGTAAATGGTTTTGTTCTCAAACATGCTATATCCGCAAATGATGCAATTTCTGATATTAGAGAAGAAAACTTTGGAATTCGCCAAATCTCTTTCTATGATAACGAAATCATCAAACTTACAACAGCAATTTCGGATGACTCTGCAGCAAATACACTGCAAGTTTCGGCAATAGCATCAGGTATTGGCACCGGTGCAAGATTCCCAATGGGATCTTACATTCAGGTTGATAGTGAAGTTATGAGAATTACTTCTTCGAATAATAATTCTCAATTTACCGTTCTTCGTGGTGCTCTTGGTACTCGAAAAGAAACTCATGATGCTGGATCTCTCATTCGTAGGATTAATCCACTTGCTGTTGAATTCCGAAGACCATCCATTCTTCGTGCTTCTGGGCATACTTTTGAATATCTTGGATATGGTCCTGGTAACTATTCCACAGGATTGCCACA
>Ga0214917_10004450_pt1 | contig 15562 bp, 15 predicted proteins | sample LL_1208_BB_MetaG_FD_177983 | JGI IMG/M metagenome (GOLD analysis project Ga0214917, IMG submission 177983) | Freshwater microbial communities from Lake Lanier, Atlanta, Georgia, United States - LL_1208_BB | ecosystem: Environmental > Aquatic > Freshwater > Lake | place: USA: Georgia | collected... | reverse complement strand
GACCAAGCTGGCAGTGTTTTGTGTGCTGAGGTAACAACAATGTCAGCGCCTTCTGCCAATGGGTGCTCTGGAAGTTCAGGGTGGAAGCCATAGTGAGCGGCCCAAGCTGCATCAACTACCAGAGGAATACCAGCATCGTGACAGACTTTGGCAAGTCTAGGAATGTTGGACATGGTGCCAACATAAGAAGGTTCACCAATTAATACAGCTTTAGCATCTGGGTTGGCTTCAATAGTTTCCTTCAAACGTGTTGAAGGTAAATACTCTGGTAGTCCAGTAGCTGGGTTAATTTCTGGTCTTACCCAGACTGGAATAACTCCGGCATAGACCATACCTACTAGAACTGACTTATGCAGTGTTCTAGAAACTATTACTTTTTCTCCAGGTCCGGCAACAGCCATGACTGCAGCGTGATTAGAACCAGAAGAACCGTTCACACCGAAACGACAGAGATCTGCACCCCAAAGATCAGCAGCAAGTTTTTCTGCAGTGAGAATTAGTGAAGGTGAAATTCGGTAAGGGTGGTTACCTGGCAAAACTGGAATGTCACCGTCAACAATGGGACCGGTGAGATTAGTGCGGCCTTTATGGCCTGGAATTTGAAAAGGAGATCTAGGAGTCTCCATGTCGCGTATCCACGCGTCTAACAGTGGTGCAATTTCGCGAAGACCCATTGGGTCTTTGGTATCTAGCAGGGTTGCTGCGCCAAAAGCTTCTGTTGCCAATATCCCAACCTTTCGAACTACATTCACATTTGATGTGAACTGCTTACAAGATGACGAAGGGCCAGAATTACTTCCGGCCCTTCGAGCCTAGTATTCAAAACTGAATACTAGGTAAAACTTTTAGAACTCTACTTTGGTTACGTTGGTGTCTAGTGGGATACCAGGACCAAAGGTAGTTGCGATAGAGGCCTTCAACAAATACTTACCCTTTGAAGATGAAGGCTTCAAACGAACAACTTCGTCTAGAGCAGCAGCTAGGTTCTCACCCAACTGCTCCTTGGTGAAGGAAGACTTACCAATGATGAAGTGAAGGTTTGACTGCTTGTCGATGCGGAACTCGATCTTTCCGCCCTTGATGTCGGTAACAGCTTTAGCAACATCTGGTGTAACAGTTCCGGTCTTTGGGTTTGGCATTAGGTTACGAGGACCTAGCACCTTACCTAGACGGCCAACCTTACCCATAAGTTCTGGGGTTGATACTGCTGAGTCGAAGTCGGTCCAACCAGCGGCAACCTTCTCGATTAGCTCATCGCCACCAACTTCATCAGCACCTGCTTCACGAGCTGCATCAGCAGCTGCACCAGTTGCGAACACGATGACTTTGGCAGTCTTACCGGTACCGTGAGGAAGTCCTACGGTGCCACGGATCATCTGATCTGCTTTACGAGGGTCAACACCTAGCTTGATTGCAACTTCAATAGTTGAATCAAACTTTGAGGTCGTGGTTTCTTTAACTAGGGCAACAGCTTCTGCTGGTGTGTAAAACTTACCCTCTTTGATTTTTTCGGCTGCGGCTAAATAAGCCTTTGAGCGCTTTGGCATTCTGCTTTTCCTTTTCTTTGGTCACAGTTCGTGGTCAACGAGTCGCGCGCGACTCTCCCACTCACTTCTTTTGTTTTTTGTTTATAGACCTTCTACGGTGATACCCATTGAGCGGGCAGTACCGGCGATGATCTTTGCTGCTGCTTCAACGTCATTGGCGTTGAGGTCAGACATCTTGGTCTCGGCGATCTTTAGAACCTGTTCGCGAGAAAGCTTCGCTACCTTCACGGTGTGTGGGGTTGCTGAACCCTTACCAACACCGGCAGCCTTCTTGATTAGCTCAGCTGCTGGAGGAGTCTTTAGGACGAAGGTGAATGAGCGGTCTTCGTAGACGGTGATTTCAACGGGAACGATGTTACCTCTCTGGTCTGCAGTTGCATTGTTGTATGCGGTGCAGAATTCCATGATGTTCACACCGTGCTGACCTAGCGCCGGACCGATCGGTGGAGCTGGGTTAGCAGCGCCTGCCTGGATCTGTAGCTTGATCATGCCGGTTACTTTTTTCTTCGGTGCCATTTCTTATTTTCCTTTTGTTTTAGACCAGAGCCGAAACCTGGTCGAAGCCTAGTTCTACTGGTGTTTCACGTTCGAATAGTGAAACCAAAACAGTTAGCTTGCCGCTTTCTGGTTTGATTTCGCTGATGGTGCCTGGAAGACCTGCGAACGAGCCTTCCTTGATCATGATGGACTCGCCAAGCTTGAAGTCCACGTTGACTGGAATAACCTTGCTCTTGGCCTTACCGCCTTGAGACTTAACTGAAGCCTTCTCAGCTGCTTCTTCAGGCAAGACATAGAGGCTCTTCAACATTTCGAAAGCTTCCTGTGGTCTTAGCGGGCTTGGGTATTCGCTGTGACCAACGAAGCCGGTAACCGCAGGAGTTCCACGAACAAGTGACCATGAGTCTTCGTTCATGTTCATGCGAACCAAAACATAACCTGGAATACGAACCTTGGTAACCAGCTTGCGCTGACCGTTCTTGATTTCGATTGATTCTTCCATTGGAACTTCAATCTGAAACAGGTCATCTCCACCGGTAACCGAAAGCTTACGGTTTTCTAAGTTCTGCTTCACACGCTTTTCGTAACCTGCATAAGAGTGAATGATGTACCACTTGCCAGGTTGTGAAGAAAGTTCTTTCTTGAACACTGCGTAAGGGTCATCGTCTTGCGCTGCTTCGTGAATGTCAGCAGCTGCAGCAGTTTCACTTTCAGCAGCAACTTCAACATCACTTTCAATGTGTAGCGCTGACTCCTCTGCTGAAAGTTCATCAGCATTGGTGTCATCGATGTAGGCAGGATCAGTTTCTGCATAGTCTGACGACTCTGCGGTAAGGTCGAAACCTTCCTTTTCCTGCTCTGATTCAAACTCAGTCACGTGTGTGTTCCTCTATTACTTGGCGGGATTGAAAACTGTGTAAAGAAGTGAAATCAACTGTCCGAACAAAACGTCCAAACCGAAAATGATCACCATGACAACTGCAACGAAAGCTAAAACCACTCCGGTGTAGTTGCGAAGTTCTTGGACAGTAGGTCGGTTAACTTTTCTCAACTCAGCAATTACTTGCTGGAAGAAAAGAATGATGCGACCGAAAGGTCCTCTGGCAGCTGCGCGGTTAACCTTGGCGTTCTCGACCAGGTCTTCTGAAGGCTGCTCTAGTTCTTCTGACATTTCACTTCCTTGAGTTTCATAAATCCATTAGGGCAAATGCTCTAACTTGCAGGGCAGACAGGACTCGAACCTGCAACCTGCGGTTTTGGAGACCGCTGCTCTACCAATTGAGCCACTGCCCTAAAAGGGTTCCGCCGGCAAAGGCTAACTATCAATATCAAAAGTGATTAGTCTGCCAGATTAGGCTTTTGGGCAGTTGTCAAACTACCTCTAAGGAGTTTATCCCCGATATCCGCTAAATGCAAAGGGGGATCTTGATACTTGAATAGGTAATGCAACTGCATTACCATTACCCCATGGATGAAAACGAACTTGAATCAAGCCTTACCGATCGGTATCAAACAACCGTTCCAGCCAGAATACGTAAACTCCTTGGCCTAAACAAGAGGGACAAGCTGGAGTGGATTTTGGACGAATCTGGCGGGGTTCGGGTAATCAAGAAATCCGACCAGTCAGTGCACTCGGATCCAATTTTTGATCAATGGCTAAATTTCCTTGAAAAAGACATGCTGGAGCACCCAGAACGTCTAACTCCACTGGATGAAAAACACTACGAAGACATGGTTTTCCAGTTTTCAGGGGAGCGAGGAGTAGGCGTGCCTGGCTTTCCGCCTACTTTGGCCGAGTTTATAGCCCAACCATTGCCGTTCGATTTAGACGAAGCCCTAGAAGAAGACACGGCCGAATAAATGCCTGCGACACAATGGCTAAAGCTAATTCATCCCGCTTTTGAATTCGAATTCAATCTTTACCAGAGCAAAGCGCTTGAGGCTCAGTCCAGAGTCGGCGAGAGTTGGGTAAACACATCAGCTGGTAAAAAATTTCTTGCCTTGAATTACCAGATTCGGCAACGTATTCCGAGTGACCCCACAAACCCGGAATTTCGCCTTGGCCATACTTTAGGTAGGCAACATAAGCACTGGTTTAGAGGTAAGTTTTTGCAACAATATCGAATCTTCTTCAGATACAGCACTCGCTCAAAAATAATTGCGTACGCCTGGGTCAACAACTCAGAATCGCTTCGTAAATACGGATCGCATTCAGATGCTTATCTAGTCTTCAAGAAAATGCTTGAGTCGGGCAAAATCCCAAACAACTGGGATGAACTAATCGCTGAGTCTAAAAAACTTAGCTGAAAAGTTTTTGCAGTCTTTGAATACCTTCAACTAGTTGTGCATCACCCAGAGCATAGGAAAGTCTTACGTAACCTGAAGGACCAAATGCTTCACCTGGCACTAGAGCAACTTCAGCAGCATCAAGCATGTAATCACAAAGCTCAAGGCTGGTGTTGATGGTTTTCCCACCCCATTGCTTGCTTAGAAGTCCAGTCACATCTGAGTAAACATAGAAAGCACCCTGTGGGGTAGGTGCTACCCAACCAGAGATCTTGTTTAGTTCCTCGACCGCAATGTGTCGTCTGCGATCAAAGGCATCACGCATAACCAATACCTCATCTTGAGGTCCAGTGAGGGCTGCAATGGCTGCTCTCTGACTGATGTTAGAAACGTTTGAAGATAGGTGTGATTGCAGGTTTGCAGCTGCCTTCATGGCATCTAGTGGACCTGCCATCCAACCTAAACGCCAACCGGTCATCGCATAGCTCTTTGCAACACCGTTGACCATGATGGTTCGATCTGTTAGTTCTGGAACAACTTCGGTAATTGAGTATGCTTTCAAACCGTCGTAGGTGAGGTTCTGATAAATCTCATCGGTAATAATCCAGAGGCCATTTTCATAAGCCCACTTACCGATAGCTTCAACTTCGTCTCGATTAAACACTGAACCAGTTGGGTTAGATGGGCTAACAAAGAGTAATACTTTGGTGCGAGGAGTTCTAGCTGCTTCCAGCTGTTCAACAGTCACTAAGTAGTTCTGTTCAGATCCAGCAAAAACTTCAACTGGAACACCACCGGCTAAGTGAATAGCCTCAGGGTAGGTTGTCCAGAATGGAGTTGGCATAAGCACTTCATCACCTGGATCTAACAAAGTTGCAAATGCTTGGTAAACAGCTTGCTTACCACCGTTAGTAACCACAACCTGTGCTGCGGTTATTTCAGTTCCAGAGTCCTGCTTCGTCTTCACGGCAATGGCTTCACGAAGTTCAGGTAGACCTACCGCTGGTGTGTAACGGTGGTTCTTCGGGTCCCTTGCAGCAACAACAGCAGCTTCAACGATGTGTTGGGGAGTTGGGAAGTCTGGTTCACCAGCTGCATAAGAAATAACCGGCTTACCAGCAGCCTGCAAGGCTTTAGCTTTGGCATCAACTTTTAGCGTTGCTGATTCAGCAATAGATGCGATTCGATGAGAGATTCTTGGGAATTCGTTCACCGTTAAAGCCTACCTAAACTGCTCAAGAAGGTAACCTTTTGCTAGATGAAAAGCCAGAGAAGGGCAAAATGCAAGCTCTAATTACCGGACTGTTAACCGGCCTTTCACTAATCGTTGCCATCGGAGCGCAGAACGCCTATGTATTAAGACAGGGTTTAGCCAGAAAGCACGTCCTAGTGATTGTCTTACTTTGTTCTTTCAGCGACGCCCTATTGATAGCCCTTGGAGTTTTGGGGTTTGGTCAGGTTATCCAAGCATCATCACTAACACTAGAAATCATCCGCTGGTTTGGAGTTGCCTACTTAATTTGGTTTGGTGTTGGAGCGCTTAGAAAAGTTTTCAAAGCAGAAAAACTCGAAGCATCAGATAAGCAAGTGAATACACTGAAGATCGCAGTATTAACAACCCTGAGTCTTACTTTTCTAAATCCCCATGTTTATTTAGACACCGTGATATTCGTCGGTGGCCTAGCCCACCAGTTTGGTGATCAGACAATTTACTTTGCTCTCGGGGCAATTCTTGCCAGTTTTATATGGTTCTTTGGTTTAGGTTTTGGGGCTAGCCGATTGTCTCCCCTAATGGCTAAGCCGGTGTTCTGGAAAATACTTGACACCACCATCGCAGTGATTATGTTCAGCATCGCTATCGCGCTAGCGATAGTGAAGTTCAACTAGAAACCAATAATGTTTGGTTCGGGAACCAGATAAATACCGAAAGTATTGCCCACCTGGGTTTGAATAAAACTTGCCAACTCAACTATATCTTCGCTAGTTGCTCCCCCACGATTAGTAATCGCTAGGGCATGTTTGGTGGAAATGGCTGCCTTTGAGTTAGGTAACGAGAAACCTTTGGTTAGACCAGCATTCTCAATCAACCATGCGGCTGAAAGTTTTACTTCATCGCCAACTTCCCACTGTGGTGCATCCAATGGCAGAGTTCTAGCAAAACTAGGAGTCACCAAAGGGTTCACGAAGAAAGAACCACAGGACCATGTGTCATGATCGTCTGCATCCAGCACCATGCCTTTTGCCCTTCTTTGATTTAGAACATCTTCGGAAGTTTTTTCTAGTTCGCTGACTTCAGTACCATCAAAGACAAAGCTAACTGAGGTAACAATTCCTCGGCGGCCTCTTTTGAAAACGCTGTCCCTATAGCCAAATTCACAATCCTCATTACTTAGAACAACTAGCTCTCTGCTGTCATAGTCAAAGAATTCAACGCTCTGAATCACAGTGGAAACCTCTTGGCCATAGGCACCGATGTTCTGAATAGGTGCAGCACCGACAGTGCCAGGAATGCCAGCCAATGATTCAATTCCAGCCCAGCCCTGACTGTTGGCATACCTAACAAACTCATGCCAGTTCTCACCTGCTTGAACGGTAATAACATTTCCCATCACATCAATGCCTCTGGTTGAAACCTGAATAACATCCAGAAAAGGAATGCTGTCGTTAACAACAACGTTCGAACCACCACCAAGCAATAACCAGTTTTCAGTTTCATCCCAAACCCGATTAGCGAAACTAATCAATTCGTCTGTGGTCTTGGCAACCAGGAGTTGCTTGGGGGTTCCACCAACTCGAATTGTGGTTAGGTCTGAAAGCTTGGTCATAACTTGATAACTGCCTGCGCCTTACCTAAAACTGCAACCTCACTGCTTATTGCAGTTAGATCTAATCTCACAGTTCCAGCTTCTAAATCAATTGCACCAATCTTGCCAGAAACAAAAACTTCTGCATTGCCTTCGGCTGGAACAAACACTGGCTTAGTAAATCTAACTCCGTAGTCAATTACTTTCCCACCATCGCCAATCCAGTCAACCGCAACCTGAACCGCAGCACCCATGGTGAGCATGCCGTGGGCTAAAACACCATCTAGTCCAACGCTCTTGGCAAAATCATCGCGGTAGTGAATTGGGTTGAAATCTCCAGAAGCACCGGCATACTTCACTAATGCATCTCTAGTGAAAGAGAAAGTGTGTGAACCGATTTCTTGTCCAACAGACAATTCATTGATGTTCATTACTCTCCCCCTCTAACTACCAGAGTGCTGATTGCTGTGCAGACCAAATCCTTTTTAACATCAAAGATTTCGGTATTAAAAGTAATCATTGAGTGAGCACCTAGGGCTTTTACAGAGGCAACGGTTAGCACAGAAGTTAGTTCATCGCCAGCAACAATCGGTCTATTCAAAACAAATCTTTGGTCACCATGAACTACTCTAGAAAAATCAATATCTGCTTCAGGATCAGCTAAAACATCGTGAAGCGATCTCTCCTGGATAACCACTCCAAAAGTTGGTGGGGCAACCAGATCCGCATAGCCAGCAGCTTTAGCAGCCGCAACTTCGTGGTTGATTGGGTTGGTGGAGAAAACCGCATTGGCGAATTCTCGAATCTTTTCTCGACCAACAAGGTAGCTGGGAGTCTCTGGGTATTTCTTACCCTGAACATTTGGATTGACCATGGGTTCTAGTTTCGCAGGTTTTTGTTGGTAGCGGGGGCGGGACTTGAACCCGCGACACCACGATTATGAGCCGTGTGCTCTAACCACCTGAGCTACCCCGCCGCGGAGCCCCGAGACAGGATTGAACTGTCGACCCCTTCCTTACCATGGAAGTGCTCTACCACTGAGCTATCGGGGCGTGACCTCGATGAAGGCCAAGACACCAATGAAGATTACCACTTAGCCGCCGTTGAGGGCAAACCTTGTTAGGAGACTAGAACCACCACATCAGAGCCATCGTAATCTGTGGTCGGTAACGCCCAGATGTTGATGGACATTGGTTCATTAGGCAGCATGACCTGTTTATCTATAACTTTGAGTTTTGCCCCACCGTAGAGGTTTTTGGCCTTGCTAATCCCCTTTATTGCCTTGGCGGGGATGCTGGCGTTCTCATCTTTACCTCTAGAGGCAACCACCAAAACTATCTGGTTTTTGTTCTCTCGAACATATGCCACCACTTCTGCTGAAACATAGACAAAACGCATCGAACCATCGTGCAGGGCAGGGTTTTCTTTACGAATCTTGGCAAAAGCTTTGTAATGCTCAAGCATGGAGCGATCATTGGGTCTTTCATTGTTCCAGGGGATAGGAGTTCTAGAGTTCTCACCAATGGTTCCATCTAAACCAAACTCATCTCCAGCGAAAACAACTGGCATACCTGGGAAAGTGAACTGCATACCGGCAGCTACTTTTTGTGCTCCTGGAATAGTGAAAGTTTTGAATCTCGGAATATCGTGTGTATCCAGCGGATTCATGTTGTGTAATCTCACATGCCATGGGAAACCAGCTGCAAAGTCAAGGTGCTGCTTCACCAGTTCATTGCCATCGATCTTGGTTCTACCAATACCTAAGAAACCAGCGGTGTCTTTCACATCAGTGTTATAGAACCAACGCCAAACTGGCTTGGTGAAGTTGTAATAGGTCATGGCTCCGTGCCAACCTTCACCTTGCATTTGGTAAGCAGCATCGCCAGTGTATTCACCTAGCACGATAGCCTTTGGGTTAATTGAAGTAATCGTGTCATGGAAAAGTTTTTGTATTTCTAAATACATGTCTTCTTCACGAATACGACCGGTCATGTTGGCAACATCGATACGCCAACCATCCATGTTGTATGGCTTCTTCAACCATTTAGCAACAATGGAATTCTTACCAGTGATAAATCTTTTTCTAAGTTCTTTGGAATTCCAGTTGAACTTAGGTAGCGACCTAACTCCAAACCAAGCATCGTAATCTTTGTTCTTTTTTGAGAAGTAATAAAACTCAGATTCTTTAGCACCTGGTTTCTTATAAGCAGCTTGGAACCATTCGTGAGTGTTACCAGAATGATTACTGGTGAGGTCACCGATAATCTTGAAGCCTTTTTTATGGGCTGCTTTGACTAACTCAATCAACGCTTTGTCGCCACCGAGCAGTGGATCTACCTTGTCAAAAGTACTTGCGTCATACCGGTGGTTTGATCGCCCTGGAAATACTGGAGTTAGATAAATCAAAGTAACACCCAGGTCTTTTAGGTGATCTAGGTGCTCAATGATTCCGTAAAGGTCCCCGCCAAAGAACTGTTCACTGGTACCTGGACCACTGCCAATAACTTCATCTCCCCAAGCTTTTGGTATTGCCCAGTCAGGCAGCTCTTGCTTGTCAGCGTGCTTTGATCTAGCAAAACGATCAGGGAAAATTTGATACATCACAGCACTCTTGGCCCAAGCTGGTGCTGAAGCAAAGGTGTTGATTCTAAAGTCTTCAATGTCTGGTTGTTCCAGCGTGGACAAGCCTCGGGAGTTTAGCCAATAACTAGAACCATCTTGGAATTCCAATAGCCAGCGATAGTTCATGTATTGGTTATGCATAACGATGCTGGTCTCATACCAGTGCCAGCCATCTTTTTTATGGATGAGTTTGGCCGCTGGCCCTGGGAAAGCCTCACCGGATTCACTGAATCTAACTTGGATGTTCTTGACCTTGCCAAAGTCAGGGTGAACTCGGATACGTAGCTTTACCTTCTCTAGAAGTTTTGGCTTCTGATTAGCAACGTATAACGCTGAACCGTCGTGGTGGGGCCAGAGCGCTCTGGAAACAGTCTGAAGTTTGTCTTGCATAAAGTTCTGTTTAGCCCTTTACAGAACCGGCAGTTAGACCACCGATAATGTAACGCTGCAAGGACATGAAGACAATGATGATTGGCACCGAAGCGAGCAATGAACCTGCGGCGAATGGGCCCCAGTTCTGACTGTATTGTCCACCGATGAACCCTTGTAGACCAACCGCAACAGTTCTGTTTTCGGTTTCAGGTAGGAACAGTCTTGCCATAACGAACTCGTTGAACAAACCGATAAATGAGAGCAGAGTAACCACAGAAAGAATTGGCATGGCCAGAGGTACGAAAATCTGCCAGTAGGTCTGCATCGCTGATGCACCATCAACTTTGGCTGCCTCATCTAGCTCCAGTGGAATGGAGTCTACGAAACCCTTCATCAGCCAGATGTTAACACCCATTGATCCACCTAGGTAAACCAGAACCAGACCACCTAGGGTGCCAAGACCCCACTGTGGAGCAAAAACATAAACACGCTCCATGATTACGTAGATAGCACTCAGAGCTAATACTGAAGGGAACATTTGCACCAATAGCAGAGCCTGAAGACCAGTTCGCTTACCTCTAAATTTCAAGCGACTGAATGCAAATGCTGATGAAGCACCGATCAGAACTGAGAGCAAAGAAACTGAGGCAGCAACTATTGCCGAGTTCTTCATCCAAGTTAGGAAAGGCACCGTTGGGTCGGTGAAGAGCATTTTGTAATTTTCAAAGACAAATCCCGTTGGTATGAATGAAGTCGAAGCCAAGCTCTTCTGGGGGCTAAATGATGCTAAGACCACAAGGTAGAGCGGGAAGATGGCGAAGAAGCAGCAAAGCCAAGCAACCACGTGACGCCAGGCGTTATTTTTGAACCAATTGGTAATCATGCGAAGTCATCCAATACTTTAGATTTTCTAATTCCATACATGGAAATACCAGCGACAATCAAGAAGATAACTACCGAGATAGCGCTAGCTAAACCGTAGTCCTGAACCGTAGTGTCGAAGGCAAGTTTGTAAGTGTAGCTGATCAGAATGTCGGTAGAACCAGCAATGCTTCCGAAGCTAAATGAAGGGCCACCTCCGGTCAACAGATAAATGATGTTGAAGTTGTTGAAGTTGAATGCGAAGGATGCAATCAAAAGTGGGGTCAACATTCTTAGCAACAGAGGTAAAGTGATCATCCGGAAAATCTGCCTACCGTTTGCTCCATCGATAGATGCCGACTCGGCAAGTTCTTTAGGAATTGCCTGTAGCGAACCGGAGGAGATTAGGTAGAAATATGGAAAACCCAACCAGAGATTTACCAACAGGACAGAAACCTTAGCCATGGTTGGCTCATGCAACCAGTTGATATGAGTGTGAAGCAAACTGTTGATAGCTCCGTTGTCATCTAACATTCCACCCCAGATAAGAATCGACATGATCGAAGGCATGGCGTAGGGCAAAATCATCAAGGAACGATAAACGTTTCTACCCCTAATCTTCTTATCCATAGCTATCGCCACCAACAGCCCCAGAGCAAACTGGGAAACCACGGTTAGCACCGCAAAAGCTATAGTCCAGAGAAACACCTGGAACAGTGGTTCACGAATCTTTGGTTCGGAGAACAAGTTGACAAAGTTTTCAAACCAGACTCCCTGACGCCAACCCGGGTCCAAATAGTCCTTTTTATCTTTTATGTTTCGGTAGTTACCTCGGCCATCATCTTTGTAAACAGCCTTGGTAAGGACGTTCGTGAAAGTATCAGCCTTCTGGTCATATTGAATGTTCTTGATCTTCACTTCGACGCGTGCATACTGGCTGCCACCGCCGGGCAGTGTTTCAATACCGAGGAAGTATGGCTTCGGTTTTGAATAAGTCAATCTAACGTTTCCGATGGTGTCGGCGTATTTAGAAATCTGTGCTGATTTGTATTTCTTGAAGCCAATAGCACCAAGAGCTTCACCAGACGAATCCTTAGTTACTGTGGCTGGATCAAGGATCCGGTAGCTGTTTTCGGTTGCCATAAAGTATGTGTAAACAAGTTTGGACTGGTTCACCGAAGCTTCAAATAGCCCCTTGACCGGTGAGCCGAGTTTAACGAAGTAGTCTCCCTCATATTGGAACTTCATCGAAGGGATTTGATCCAACATCGAGGTCAGTTCATCCTTAGTAAATGATTTGAAGCCAGCGGTGCCTAGACCCACGTAGTTGTCATCGAAAGAAGTAATTTTGTCCTCAGTAAGAGGAGTGAATTTGTCTGGGGTTGCCAAGAAGAAGGCGTATTGGCTATCTCCCCAGGTGTCAGTGCAAAGCACCGCAAGTTTAGTTTTGTCGCCATCGAGGTAACCCAAGACGGTATCAAATTTGACGTAAATTCCAGCAGCTGCACCTTCCTCTTCATTGGAGATGCTGCCAAGAATTGCCACATTGGTGCTCTTCTTTCCGGCATAACCGAGAATTACATCGTAAGAAGTTTGGTTTTCGTCGTTGATGGTTCCTTGCTGGTCAATTGTCTCAATTGCTTGCTCTTTGGAGAGCATATTTCCAGTCTGATACTTGAAACCTGACATGGACAAAGTGAAGACCATTGGAACTATCACGAATGCGATCAGGAACATAATTCCTGGTGCGAAGAATTTCAGTGGGATAGAAATGTTGGTTAGGTATGCAACAGCAAGGATAAGAATGCATACACCTAAAAAGATTGCGATGTTGGTATCGCCAGTGCCGATGGCTGCCAGCATGAAGAAACTTAGAGTTGTAATGGCAATAGTTACCGCAATAATTTTGGCGATTACGGCAATTAGTTTGCCTTTAAAGATTCTCAAGTTTGCTCCAAAACTGAATAATTCTGCTTAAATCTTAGGGTGTTTTTATTGGAGAGTTCTCTCCATCGTAGAAACTGGTGGGGAGTAAAAACTCCCCACCAGTAACTTAGGTTGGACTTCTAAAGAATTAGAAGTTTGCACCTGCCACGATGTTGGCCTTCAGCAAGGTGCTGAGGTTGTTTGTGGTAGTGGTTATGTTCTCACCGTTCATAGCTACTCTGTAGAAGTAGTTTCCGGCTAGATCCCACCATGAGTTTCCTCCGGTGCCGTTCAGGATGCTACCAATCTGTGGGATTGATGCAAGACCTGCAGAGCGAGCCATACCCTTTTGGAAGGTTGAACCGAACTTAGCTGCCTTTGCGTTAGCGTGTGGACGGTTTTCAATCTTCTGGTAGTCTCTCTGACCTGCGCGTGAACCGAAGTAGTTCAGCAATGACTTAGCAGCAGCTAGGTTACCCTTGCCGTTAGCAAATGAGGTTAGAAGAGCACCTGAAACTGAACCGAAAGCGTTTCCGTAAGTTCCAGCAGTGATGCCAGGAACTGGGGAAATGGTTGCGTTTACAGCAGGTACTAGATCCTTCTGCCAGTTACCTAGGATTGCGAATGGAACCTTGCCAGCCTTGAAGTCTGCTTCACAGTTGAAGCCAGCAACAGTTGCTGCTGCGTCCCAAGGTGCGTAGAAACCATTGCTCTTCCAGTTTGCACCGTCAGGAGTCAATAGGTAGGTCTTCATGTTCTGAATGAATGAAGGAGAAATTGGGTCACCTGATGTTGCAGCCTTACCTGGCTTTGACAAAGCGGTGTCAACTTTTCCACTCTTCATACGGTATGGCTGCATTCCAAGAGCTGAGTATATGGACATACCACCCCATGAAGTTCCACCACCCAAGATACATAGACCGGCCTTTAGGCCATCTTCGGCTTTGTTGTTCATGTAGTAGTCAACCATTCCACCGAAAGTGGTCTGAGCTGGAACACCTACGTTACGAACCATAGCAACGTTGTTCACATCTAGTGGAACACCGTATAGCTTGCCCTTGTATGACAAGTCACCAAGCTGGTTAGCGGTGAAGTCTGCCTTGATTGTTGAAGGCAGGGTGAAAGCAGCTAGCTTACCGTTCTTGGCACCGGTTGGTACCCAGTCGTTAGGACCTAGAACTACGTCTGGACCAGATGCAGCAGTTGCATTGTCCAAAGCAGTCTTTAGAGCATCGAAGCTTGTCTGGGTCTTGACGTCGATTACGTATCCATCGACAAAGTCGCCTGGATCTTGGTCATCAACAGCGCCGAAAAGCTCTAGCAGGTGAGGACCACGAGTTTCGTCAGCCCAAACTGTTAGCTTCTTGACATCTGCGTGTGCTGGAGTTAGTGCAACTCCACCGAGCACGACTGTTAAGACAGCGAGCGCCGCTGCTCCCTTCTTATTCATTGAAAACATTTACTCTCCATATCGATATTGAGTTAGCACGGGATTGTGCTGGTACTAGTTAGCCCTAAAACATGGGGTTTAGTCAAATGTGAAACCGCTTACACGATAACAGTCTGGTAAAGATGTGGTAACCCTTTGTTCACTCAAACCCCTTATAAATTCGGGGATTTAGACTAATTCAGGATCCAGAAACACTGCAATTTGAGCTTGTAATAAAGATTCAAATATGGGCTAATCTGGAAACGCTTACATACCGCCCAAATTTAGGAAAATATGCCTTCAACAGAGATTTTGACCACCCCGCGCAAAGATGCCGAGTGGTGGCGTACCAGTGTTATCTATCAGATTTACCCACGTTCCTTTGCCGACGGCAACGGAGACGGCATGGGGGATCTTAAAGGTGTAACCGAGAGACTCGACTCACTAGCAGCTTTAGGGGTTGATGCAGTTTGGTTTAGCCCTTTCTTCAAGTCCCCACAGAAAGATGCCGGTTACGACGTTTCTGATTACAAGGACATCGACCCATTATTTGGAACCCTTCAAGACTTTGATGCCATGGTTGCAAAAGCTAAGTCGTTGGGCCTAAAAGTAATTGTTGACCTAGTCCCCAACCATTCTTCTGATCAGCACGTTTGGTTCCAGGCAGCACTCAAAGCAGCGCCTGGTTCACCAGAAAGAAATCGTTACGTATTTAGAGATGGTAAAGGTGAGAACGGTGAACTACCTCCAAACAACTGGGAATCAGTTTTTGGTGGCAATGCTTGGACCAGAATCAATGAAGCTGATGGAAAACCTGGTCAATGGTATTTACACATCTTCGATTCATCACAGCCTGACTTCAACTGGGATAACCAAGAGGTTAGAGATGAGTTTGATTCAGTATTACGTTTCTGGTTAGACCGAGGTGCTGCTGGTTTCCGAATTGACGTAGCTCACGGTTTGATCAAACGCGCAGGACTACCTGATGTAGTTCACCACTCTTCAACTATGTCTGGTCAGGATTCACCAGATGCGGTTAAGACCACTGAGTCAGATGAAGAACTGATCAAGCGACTAGAAGTTGAAAACCCGTTCTGGGGTCAACCAGAGGTGCACGAAATTATTCGTGGCTGGAGAAAAATCCTAGATGAGTATGACGACAGAGTTATGTGTGCTGAAGCTTGGGTACATCCACTCTCCCGCATGGCTAACTGGGT
>Ga0214917_10004449_pt1 | contig 15563 bp, 13 predicted proteins | sample LL_1208_BB_MetaG_FD_177983 | JGI IMG/M metagenome (GOLD analysis project Ga0214917, IMG submission 177983) | Freshwater microbial communities from Lake Lanier, Atlanta, Georgia, United States - LL_1208_BB | ecosystem: Environmental > Aquatic > Freshwater > Lake | place: USA: Georgia | collected... | reverse complement strand
GAGGAAGCAACACCGATTTGAGGCTTTTCCCAGTCCTCATCCCCCATACCAACAGCTCGAAGCATTCCTCGAGCAGCTGCACGCTCAATACCGTCGGTAACTACTCGGCTACGCGGTTTCATATCTTTGGCCATTAGACAAGTTTAGGCGAAATCCCCTGCTCTGGGGCAGTCGGTGCCAATTCTCAGTTAGCCTTAACAGGTGCCAAAACCTCAAGAAGAACTAGATAAGCAGAGCCTTGCTCGCTATACGGATGCTGCAATCAGAGCCAGCCGTGAGGTTATTGCCACATACTCAACTTCCTTTGGCTGGGCAACCAAGCTACTAAAGCAACCAATTCGAACCCAGGTTCAGAACATCTACGGTCTAGTTCGAGTTGCAGATGAAATCGTCGATGGTGCTGCCGCTGGTGCTCTAGGAGATAACCGACTAGAAGCAACTTCACAATTAGACAAGCTTGAACAGGAAACCTATAAGGCAATGCAACTAGGTTTCAGCACCAACCTGATTGTTCACGCCTTTGCTGTCACAGCTAGAGACACCGGCATCGATAGAAAACACATCGAAGCCTTCTATCACTCAATGCGAATGGATCTAAACAAGACCCGTTACGACCACAAGTCCTTCTCAACCTACGTCTACGGTTCTGCTGAAGTTATTGGTCTTATGTGTCTGCAGACTTTCATCCACGATAAAGATTTCAACAACCAAGAACGTGAGACTCTTCGTCTAGGAGCACAGGCTCTGGGAGCAGCTTTTCAAAAGGTGAACTTCCTCAGAGACCTGGCTGCGGACTTCGAACAATTAGGTAGAAGTTACTTCCCATTGGTAAACGTCAATAACTTCAACGAAGAAACCAAGGTTGCACTGGTTACCGATATTCAGAATGACTTGGCCGTTTCAGCAAAGTCAATCAAGCTAATCCCTAAATCAGCTCGTAAAGCAGTTGTCGCAGCGCAACTTCTATTCACAGAGCTAAATGACAAGATTTCACAAACCCCAGCTGAAGAACTAATTAGAACTCGAATAAGAGTTTCTAATCCAAGAAAGTTAGTAATCATCCTCAAAGCTCTGTTAGGAGTTAGCCCCAAATGACCCAAAAGACCGCAATCGTAATCGGTGGAGGTATCGCTGGTTTAGCTACCGCTGCACTTCTAGCTAAAGCTGGAATGAAAGTAAAGCTTTTTGAAGCTAGAGAAAAAGTTGGCGGTCGTGCATACATCTGGGAGAAAGATGGCTTCACATTCGACATGGGTCCTTCTTGGTATCTGATGCCAGATGCTTTCGATCAGTTCTTCAAACTGATGGGAACCACAGCAGATAAAGAACTAGATCTAGTTCGCCTTGACCCTGCTTACAGAACAATCTTCGAAGGTCAAGATGAGCCAATGTTCATGCACGAATCTCTAGAGAAAAACCTTCAAGAGTTTGAAAGCTACGAACCTGGTTCGGCAGCAATGGTGCAAAAGTATTTAGATAGCGCTGAAGAAACCTACCTTCTTGCTAACAAGCACTTCCTATACACAAACTTTGAGAACGCTAAGTCATTCACTCACCCGGATGTTGTGAAGAAGGCTGGAACTTTCATCAAACACCTGCTGACTTCTCTCTATGGCTTCTCAGCAAAGCATGTCAAAGACGAGCGTCTTCGTAAGGTTCTAAACTTCCCTGCTGTTTTCCTAGGTGCATCTCCTTATGACACCCCGAGCATGTATCACTTGATGACTCACATCGACATGAACGTTGGCGTTTTCTACCCTCAAGGTGGTATCTACAAGATCATCGAAGCCGTTGAGAGATTAGCTAAAGCTCACGGTGTTGAGATTCACACCAACTCACCGGTCAACAAGATCAACGTTGATGACAAAGGTCAGGTCAAGGGTGTTCAGGTTGGTAAAGCAACCCACGAAGCAGATGTTGTTATTGCTAACGCAGACCTTCACTTTGTTGAAACACAACTACTTGAACCTAAGTATCAGACCCTTCCACAAAAGTGGTGGGATAAGAGAATCCCTGGACCCTCAGCACTACTTCTCTACTTAGGTGTCAAAGGAAAGATTGACAACCTAGATCACCACACCCTTCTATACACAGATGACTGGGCGACTAACTTTGCTCAGGTCTTCAAGAAGGCTGATGGCAAGAGCAAGGTTGCATCCCCTGCAAGCTTGTATATCTGTGCTCCTAGTAAGACTGACCCTTCGGTTGCTCCAGAGGGTTACGAGAACCTATTCGTTCTAGTTCCTGCAGCAGCTGATCCTTCAATTGGTAAGGGCGGAGTCGATAGAGCAGGAGACCCAGAGTTCGAAGCTGAAGCAGATCGAATCATTCAGCAGATTGCGCACTGGTGCAAGATTCCAGATCTAGCAGAACGCATTGTGGTTAGAAGAACCATGGGACCACAGAACTTCGTAGAAGAACTAAATGCTTGGTCAGGAACTGCTCTAGGCATGGCTCACACTCTTAGACAGTCTGCATTCTTTAGACCTAAGAACAAGAGCAAGAAGGTCAAGGGTCTTTACTACGCAGGACACCACTCAATCCCAGGTATTGGTTTGCCTATGTGTCTAATCGGTGCAGAGCTTGTCTACAAACTCATGATTGATGACAAGTCAGCAGGACCAACACCAAACGAGATCACACCTATTGCTGAAGATGGTTGGAAAGGCTTGAACTAGTGCAGTATGCCTATCTACTAGGACTACTCTTTTCAATCATTGGCTTAGGGCTATTTGATTGGAAGTTCAAACTTGGTTTCTCAACCAATAGGAAAGCAGCAACGCTAGCGACGCTCCTCCCGCTGATTTACTTTCTTCTCTGGGATGGAGCAGGAATTGCTCTAGGTATTTTCTTTAGAGGTGAAACCAGTCACCTAACTGGAATATTGGTTGCACCTGAACTGCCTCTCGAAGAACTGTTCTTCCTATTCCTCTTGAATTACACGACTCTGACTATCTTCATTGCCGTCAAGAGAGTGCTGGCTAAACGATGAACTATCTGGCACTCAACATGGTCTTTATGCTCATCGCTTTCGTTGTCTTGAATGTAATCAACAGAAAGTCTCCTTGGCGAGCAATCAGCTGGACACTTCTGGTTATGTGCCTAGTGACACTGATTTTTGACAATGTAATTGTTGGCCTAGGAATTGTTGACTACGACAGCGACAAGATCAGCGGTCTACTCCTAGGCTTAGTTCCTGTAGAGGATTTTGCATACACAGTAGTTTCAGTACTTGCTGTTAGCTCTATCTGGCACATGATGACAAGGAAGAAGTAATGGAAGCAATCAAGCAGCTCTTCTGGTCTTCCAGACCGGTTTCCTGGATCAACACTGCTTTTCCTTTCGGTGCTACCTATGTCTTTATCAATCACAAAGTTGATCTAACGCTTGTGATTGGAACTTTGTTCTTCCTAATTCCATACAACCTGCTGATGTATGGAATCAACGATGTCTTTGACTATGAGAGCGATCTTCGTAACCCTAGAAAAGGTGGCATCGAAGGAGCATTACTAAACAAGAAGTGGCACAAGCTAACCCTGTGGTCATCGACTCTTCTCTGCGTTCCTTTCCTCGTTTATCTCTATGCCATTTCAGATTTGAACTCAGCTCTCTGGCTCACTCTTTTTGTCTTCACAGTCATCGCATACAGCGCTCCTAAACTGCGTTTCAAGGAGCGTGGTTTCCTAGATTCACTAACCTCATCTAGCCACTTCGTAGGTCCAATGATCTACGCGCTCTCGCTCTCTGGTGTTGACCTCACCGAGCGTCCAGTGCTATCAAGCATCCTTGCCTTTACTCTATGGGGTATTGCATCACATGCATTTGGTGCTGTCCAAGACGTTAAGGCAGATAGAGAAGCGAGCATCTCCAGCATCGCAACCATGATTGGTGCTAAGGCAACTGTCTGGTTTGCATTCATCTCATACGCTGCTGCCGGTGTTCTTGTTCTAAACACCATCTGGCCAGGACCGCTTGCTGCAATTGCTGCAGTCCCATACCTACTAATCCTCACCCCGTATCTAAACATCACTGATGAGAATTGCGAGAGAGCTAATAAGGGTTGGCGCAGATTTATCTGGTTGAACTTCTTTGCTGGGTTTGTGGTTTCACTGATTCTGATTTCTTCAGCCGTGTTTAACTTGCCCTAGCCATCCAGTCGATCAAATACTCTTTTCTAAACCCAGAAGCACAGTGGTGGCAACTGTATAGACGCTTTGGTCTTTGATATCTAAAGTGCTCATGCCCATTAGGGCAGAGACCTCGGTAAGGCGCATAGGCTTTAGCAATCTCGTTACCGGTATAAGTTTCATTACGATAACCGATTCGTTTAGCGGTCGCTAACCACTTCTTACCATGACCTTCTTTAGGGCCAACAAGAGCATGTGCAATCTCATGCTTTACGGTCTGCATAACATCATCAATTGAATGAACCAGAGCAAGATACTTACTGACTGTAATTCTCTTGTCGTTATAACTACACAATCCAGCTCTTCTTCTGCCACTGTCAAAACCAAAGGACCACTCTCTATCTTCTAGATGCTCGAGCATCTCGGTTTCAGCTAAAGCACGAAGGTAGTCCCACCGGTCAGCAACCAGTCTGAGCTTCTTCCCACCCTGACTGGTTGATTTCTGAACAAAGCCAAAGTCTTCTAGCGCTGCCACAAGAGATAACTGACTCACATAGGCTTTAACAGACACCCTGCCAAGTTTGAGTTCATCAAATGAATAGTCCAGAACAGCTCTAATCGCCTCAGCTACCCAAGCCATGGTCCCAGCGTCCCTCTGTTCGACAACCAGCACAGCTCCAGGGCCTGTTTCCTTGAAATCAGTCAGGCTTACTTTGGCTATCTCAACGAATCCCTCGCGTCTAACTAGCCACACATTCTCTTCGAGCGCTAGCAATTGCAGCCCAGATCTGGTCAATGCTGGGGTCTTTAGGCTCAAGGTGTCTAACATTTCATCCAAAGGCTAACCCCAACCCACGTGTTTATTGGGCTTAATTCCCTGCCTGTTGAAAACTTTTTACTGTGTATAAAGAAATGCCGTTTGTTTTCAGTTGGTTAACCTTGTGTTTGCCACGCCAAAATCACTGAAAATCTTAGGCGTTTGCCAAGAACCTAGACGCCTTCACACTCCAGGTAATACCCAGGAAACATTCCGCACTTCAAGGGTGGCAGGATCTGAGTTGCTGATGACTAAGTCTCAACGATAGCTACTTCAGCATTTGTTATAACTTTGAGACTAGTTGCTTACGAGTAGACCCATCAGGGAACAATAGAGTTATGCCGTTCAACTAACCTGAAAGGCATAAAATGAAGAACACTCTATCTAACTTGGCAATTATCTTTGCTGGGGTTTAACTTCTACTGTTCCCGCCATTCTTTGGGCTCGCAGCATTCATATTGGCAATTATTGGATTGGTCAAGAAAGAATCTCGCGGAGTACTAGCTCTGATTCTTTCAATCGTCTTACCAATCGCTGGAATGGTAATCGGCGCGCTTGTCTTTACAAGCATAGCTACCATGAACTAATTAGAGTAGAAGTTCAAATGGTGCTGGAGTTTTCTCCAGCACCATTTTCTTACTTCAGCTCTCTCAACCACTTACTAGCGTTCTTAGCTGAACCCTTAACCTGTTCAAGCCTCACCGCCACGAATCCAATAAGCCCTGCTAGGAGGAGCAATCCAATAACCACACCAGCTGATTCAAGCGCAGTCATTCTTGTCCACAGCAATGGAATTACTGTAACGACCAGTGAGATACCACCAGGTACGAAGAAGCCGGCAAGCTTTCGAACTGATCCAAGCAGCAAGAAGACTACTGAGACACCGAGCACAATTGCTAGTCGGGTCCAGTCTGCTGCTGTTGCATCCTCAGCACCTGTACCAAGCTTTCCAATGACTCCAAACAAGGTTGGAAGCAATGCGATAAGTGCTGGAACACCGATGTAGATCAGGGAGTTCATCTGAAGCTTGAATGTAGCTCGAAGGCCAGCAAGGATTCCGTAGATGACCAAACCAATGAATAGCGCTTGAAGTTCGAACTTCGTTCTGTCATCACTTACCTGCGTGATTGACTGCCAAAGGATAGGCAATACAGTCACAGTTAGGAAGGTTCCGCTAGCAAGGGCGATACCTAGGTTTCCAATTCGAACACCAACTGTCAGCAAGACACAGGTAGCCACGATTAGCCCCATGGCTTCAATCATCTTGAACTGAGACACTCCAGTGAAGTCCGCGCTTACAACTGAATAGACTGCGAGGACGCCAGGTACGAGCAAGACTGCCAGCGGTAGTCCTTGGCGAATAATGCTCTTCCAACGATCTGAATAGAGTTCAGAGAGTTTAGGCACAACTGTTGCAAATCCAGCAGCCGCAATTAAACCGATTAGCTCGTTTGCAAATTCTGTAGCGCCTGGTGCAGCTCTAAGAATCAAAGCGGTTCCAGCAAAGGCTAGTTGAATTGCAGCAATCAGAGATGCGTAGATAGCAACCGGTGCTTTGAATCTTCTAATGAACACTGCTAGTGCAGCAAAGGCAACAGCAGCCACAATCATCATCTTGTATTCAGTTTCAGCCTCTGTTGCACTGATGCCTGTGTATCGGTAACTGCTTAGGTAAAGGAGCACTGAGCTAATCAACATTGGAACACGAGTGAACCTAGGCTCTCCCAAATATGTTCCTCTGCTCATAAACAAAGCCACAACTGCAAGACCTAGCGAGACAAGCATCTCTGTGTACACAAGAGCTGGGTTAATCTCATCTCCCGACCAGATAGACGAAATAGGAGCAAACAGCAGTGAAAGACCTACAGAAACTGGAAGTATTATCGGCCAACCAAGCTTGTCGAAGCTGTAGTTGATCTTCTTCAGAACAAAGGTGGTCAGAACGTAGAAACCAAGTGCTCCAACTAGGAATAACAAGTCAATGGTGATTCCACGGTTGTTGATTAGGTTATCCGCAACAATGTAGAAGGTTGTTAGGACACCAGCTGCGTAACCAGCGAATGCTTGAACTGGGCTCTTCCTAAAGAATGCTGTGATGTATGAGAGAACAGCTATTCCTGCAAAGTAGACAGCAGTCCACAAACTCAAATACATAATCAGCCAGAGGAACAGGAATCCACCAGTTGCCGCCTTGGCTTGAATGAGCGCGAGGAATCCGAATACCCAGATGATCGGAATAGAACGAGCAACAGCTAGATCGGCATCCTCAACAATGTTCTTTGACCAACGACGACTAATGAACAGTCCAGAGACCAGTAGGTAAATGGCGATTGTTAGAGGAACTGCAATTGAATCCTGGCTGTTCTGGTAACTCACTGGAGAGTAAAGACTCATGATTCCAGCTGCAAAAACGCCAACTATAGAGATGGCAAGGATTCTTAGCGGCAATACTCTCGGAGCAAAAGCGAACTCAGCATTTCCTGTTGACTTGCGAATCCTTGATCTAAGTGCGATGTAAACGGCACCTGTGAGTAAGAACGCGATTGCAGGCAGTTCAATAAGCCAAATGGTTTGAACTTCACCATTGCTGAGCTTTCCGATGATTGCAAGCTGAATCAGAACAGCGCTTGCTGCCCAAGCATCCAAAGTCCTAATTACTGAACGCTTAGTGAAGGTAAAGAGAGCACCAACGATCACAGCCAGAACAGCGAATCTAATGAGTGAATCAGATTCAAAAGTAAGGCCGCTTTGGATTGCTGAAGCCGCTAGTGCAATGCCTGAAACGATGTCAAAGGAACGCTTAGAACCGTCTTCGATCTTGAGTAGTTTGCCAGAAGCAATAAGGAAGTGAATTACCCCGAATAGTGCAAAGGCACCAAAGGTGTAGTTGATGACATTCAGTGAAGTGCTACTCTCCTGCACAAGATAAGCAACTGAAAGACCTGCGACCGAAACTGGGTAGAAGATCCCTTTGAAGCCAGACAGCGACTCATCAATTCGCGAGGCAAGCTTTGAATGCACGAACAAACCAGCACCGAGAATAACCATGAAGACAGCTGGAGTAGCGAAGTCCGCAAACCAGTCCAAGCTCCATGTCTGCGTGCTTAGTGCGAGAAGTGCAGTGAAGAGTAGACCTGCTCTAATCGCAATTAGTCGCTTGGCCATCACTCCGTAGACAGCCAGAACGGTCATTACCATCAGTGTGTATGCGGAAAGAAGTGGGAAGTAGTTCTCCGCGCCAAAGCCAGATGAAACTCCGAGCGCACCGAATGACAAGAAGCCGGCGGCTAGAAGAATGAATGAGCTGTAGGCAAGAGTCTTGCGAAGATCTTCAATTGCTCTAAGCGCTGGGATAAGAGCTAGTGCCATGAAGACCAGACCGAATCCGGTGAGCACTTCTAGAAGCGGAAGCATATCTAGCGCTTCGGTTGTTGGAAGAACATTGCTCAGTTCTCTGAAGAGTGCAATGAAGGTGAAGATTGCAACACCAAAGGTTTGAAGTCCTGAGACAAACTTGCTCTGAATGCCAATACGTTCTCTAAGCAGAGTAAGAGCAACGTTCCAGGCACCTGTTGCTGCAAGAGAGATTGCGAAGCTCAGGAAGATGTTTACTGGTACTAGGTCTTCGCCGCCAAAGATGTCGGAGCTACCGTTAGTGAAGATGTAAATCAGAAGACCACCGAAGTAGACTCCAGAGCTAAAGCGAGCTGCTCTCGGAATCTGGAACACTGCACTTCTAGTTAGCAGAGCAACAGACACAACCATTGTGAATGCAACTAACTCAGAGCTGCTCTTTGGTTGACCATCGAATGCCCAAAGCGACAAGCTGATGCCCCAAAGCACGATTGAACCAACTAGTGAACCAAGTCTCGCTGAGACATCTGCTGAGACTCTAGGAATAAAGGATTGAGCAAAGATCATGACTGAACCAAGAAGAGCTCCAGTCAGAAGTATCGCGAATGAAGAATCACCTGATACCCACTGAGCTGAGTAAGCAACTGCGAATGCTGTCATTGAGAAAGCTGTAGTCCAGATGAAGTTAGCGAGCTTGGTTGATACTTCCCCAGCACTGGTGAACCCGCCGCCAAACTTGTTCAGTAGTGCAGCACCTGTCATCCAGAGCACAGCAGCGATTATTAGACCAACTGGGTCAACCCCTGAGAATTCCTGCCCGGCAATACCCTTTGTGAACGGGAAGATCTGAGTGGCGATAGAGCCGGCTAAGAATGCAAGGTAACCAAGAATTGCAAAGATAGAGAACTTGGAAGCTAGAGACAGAGAAACCTGTTCCTTGTTGTGAAGCTCAAGTTGATATTCAGCTTCAGCAATTTCCTTGATAACTTCTTCTGTTTGATCCTTCTTTGCTTTTGGCAGCGCAGGAACAACAGGTTCCTCAAGCCTGGTAAATCTTGCGACTACAACTACTCCAAGAATTGCTAGTGAAAGCATCGCAATCTGGTAGCCAGCATGGTTATAGCCATCGCTCAGGAGTGTTCCAACATAGTTGTATGTGAAGAGAATTGAAGAAACTGCAGCACCTACTGGTGCAATGATTAGCCAACCCCAAACTTTAAATCTTCTACCCATCAACAAGCTTCCAGCTGTAACGATGGCAAGCATGATTGAAACGAATGGAGTGTTCTCTCCATCAGCCCAGGCCTTCGGCAAGATTTCATATCTAGATAACGACTGCAGGCTTATGAAAGTTGTTACGCTGGCAATAATCGCCAATACGTTAGCCAATGCGACAAAGTATTTCTTAGCTTTGATTGCACCAAAGCTAAAGCCAACGGTAAGCGCTGCAACTACACCGACTTTTCCAAGTGCAGGAATCTGGTCCCAGGTAACACTGAAGAAGATTGTTAGTGCAATGGCAATCAAACCAGCCATTACTGTTAGCAACCACTGTGACGTGCTCAGGGTTGGAAGGTTTCTCTCTCTCCTGATAACCGGCGCTTGGACAGCAACTGGCGCTGGTTGGAATCGAGGCTGATCAGATGGAATTCCATTTACAGCCGGGCCACTTTGGTAAACAGTTGTTGAGGAAGCGGTTGAGGATTGTGACGGTGCATAGCTCTGGCCCATTTCGAGAGAGTGTGCCGCACTGGAAGTTCTGGCATATTCACGAATGTCAGCAAATTTCTTCTGAGCCGCAGAGAGGTTCTCCCGTGAGTTTCTGAACTCAATAAGCGTCTGCTCAGTGAACCAGTGCCCACATGAGCACCTGGCCCACTCATTGTTAGTGAATTCTGAACTGTCGAAAAGATCGAGACAAAGCGGTGATCTATAAGTAGTCATGACTACCTCCCCCAAAGTATGTGTTGTTGCCTAGAAACATTATCACCCAATAAGTCTAGGAAATCTTCACTGACATCTGAAAGAAATGCCACTAAGGCAACGTTTTTGTTATGGATGAAAAGCAACCGAAGCCCAAAGCGGGCAGAAATAACCAAAGCACTTAAGCTACTTCAAGTGATTCCTCAACCATGCTGAATTCGAAGTTGCTGACATGTACCCCTAGGCGCATCAAGAGAATGATGGATAGTCGTGCTCCTGAAGACTTCTCATAAGTTTAATTTCTACAAATTGTGGGCAATTAGCCACACCAATTGTTTTCAAAATCTAGAGTGTTGTCTTCTCTATCTGCAAACTCGGTACAGGTCACGTACTTTGAGGCACCGTCACTAAAAGTTCCGTAGTTTGGTTTGAAAATAACCCTAAATTCCTGGAGCGTATCGTCTTCCGTGGATCTGTAAATTCTGAAAAAGGAGCCCTTCGGATAGTCTGGCGAAGCGTTACAAAGTTCTATGTCTTCAAGAAAAGTAACTTTACTGAGGCTCTTCCACTTACCAGCGTCATTTAGTTGCACATCTGCAGTCACATTTCCATAGCCGCTAAAGCATCCAGCTGAAACTTTGAGTGTATGAATGTAGGTTTTTTCGACCCCACACATTTCTTCCATCTTTGGCATGTTCTTGTCTTGGAAATCGAAATAAGCGGTCTCTGTCACTTCTGAATCTGACTCATTGAATTCCTTGAAAGTTTCAGAGAATTGTGACATCAGTTTGTAGAGATCATCTTGTAATCCACCGTTATTTAGCCACACGTCAAGAGCAGAATCGAGAAAGTTGTGCGCAGATTCAACTTGCACAGATGACTTTGGCGAATTTTGGCTTGACGCAGCTATAACATCTTCCATTTGGCTGCAGGCTATTTGTTTATGATCTGGTCCTGAGGCGCACCCACTGAGAAAAATCGATAACATAACCCCGAGAGCTAAAAGAGACTTTTTCATCAACTGCTATCCTCCACAAACATTAGTATCTCCAGTTGGAAACAGTATATACATCAGCTAAGGTGGAATCAAGAAACCCCGGTCCTCGTGAGAAGGAACCGGGGTTCGTGCGCCCCCCGGGAATCGAACCCGGAACCCACTGATTAAGAGTCAGTTGCTCTGCCGATTGAGCTAGAGGCGCATTGCTTTTGGCAACGATTTCCAAGAATAGCAGTTATCTAGGTGCGTTACAAAGTTGCACTTGCCGTGGCTTTGATTAGATTAGAGCCATGACTGAACTAACTGTTGGCTCTAAAGCCCCCGCATTCAAACTAACTAACCAAGATGAGAAGGCAGTAACACTTGCTGAGTTCAAGGGAAGCAGAGTAATTCTGTATTTCTACCCAGCTGCTTCAACCCCAGGTTGCACCAAGCAGGCCTGTGATTTCCAAGAGAACATGTCAGTTTTGAAGAAGGCTGGCTATGTGGTTCTAGGTGTTTCCCCTGACAATGCAGCCAAACTAACCAAGTTCCGTAAGGCTGAGAACCTAAAGTTTGATCTCCTCAGTGACCCAGACATGAAGGTAATCAAGGCCTATGGAGCTTTTGGTGAGAAGAGCATGTACGGGAAGATTTATGAGGGTTTGATTAGATCTACCTTCGTAATTGACGAAAAGGGCAAGATTGAGCACGCCCTATACAACGTCAAGGCAACTGGCCACGTGGCCATGCTCCGTAAGGTCTTGGCTATTTAGATTCTGAAGTAGCTTTGACAACCTCAGAGCTAAACAGGGTAAATAAGACCGCTAGTGATGCTAGAGCTATAGCAAAGCCACCTAGCAGGCTTGCCTCAAAGGTTCCTAGCGCAATGGCTAGCTGAATCAGCTGCCAGAAGACTCCAGCGCTTCTAGCCCATCTCTTGCCCTTGGTTATGGCAATACCTGCAAAGGTCAGCCAAACGCCTGCTGAGAGGGTTAAAACGACCAATGCGGAGTTAGTAAGCAACGCTCCAGCCTGGCTTGTGGTCATTCCCCAGATGATGGCTGCGGTGGCAACAAAAAGGACTAGAGCTTCTAGAAAAAAGGCAACTGAAATAGCCCTAAGAGTGGTCTCAATTTTGAATTTGCCCATAGTTCCAAGCCTAAATGCCTATTTACAAACGACCCCTCGCTGTGGGAAAATTGTCTAGTCGCGGTCGCGAATAAACCAAGTAATCTTCCAAGATTTGCCTTTATTGTGATGCGCTTCCCCTGTTATTCGATCTAAGGAACATAAATATATGGAACTGCCATGGCTAACCGAAGCTCGCTGTAGAACAGAAGACCCAGAACTGTTCTTCCCAGTAGGCAACACAGGCCCAGCAGTAGACCAGATCGAACAAGCTAAAGCTATCTGCCGCGATTGCAAGGTAACAGCTAACTGCCTTGAGTACGCCATCAAAGAGAACCAGGACAATGGTGTTTGGGGCGGTCTAAGCGAAGACGAGCGTAAGTCACTAAAGCGTAAGTACGCTCGCGCACGTCGCTCAGCCTAAATAAGCGGTAGTTCTAGAGAGACTGTAGTTCCACCGGTCTTATCCGATTTGAATTCGATCTTCCCTCTTAGCTCACCTTCAACCAGAGTCTTCACAATCTGAGTTCCGAGACCAGTCAAAACCTTACCTGGCTCTAACCCAACTCCGTCATCAGAAACTGTGATGTATAGACGCTTGGACTTTCTGGAGGCGTTAACAGTCACGTGTCCGGTTCTATTAGCTAAACCGTGCTCGTAGGCGTTGGTCACAATCTCAGTTAGGACAACTGAAAGTGGTGTAGCCATTTCACTCGTTAATCTTCCAAACTTTCCAATCCGGAGGTTGGTAACCCTAGCGTTGAAAGCCAGTGCCAACTCACTCACAAGAGCGATGATGCGATCAAAGACTTCATCAAAGTTCACATCCTGGGCAAGACCTTCGGAGAGTGAATCGTGAACAACAGCGATCGCTGCAACTCTTCGCTCTGCATCACTTAGTGCTTCTAAAGTTTCCTCAGACTGACTTCTTCTTCCTTGAATACGAAGAAGGCTGGCTACAGTTTGTAAGTTGTTCTTCACACGGTGGTGAATTTCACGGATGGTTGCATCCTTAGTGATTAGTTCACGCTCTTGTCTTCGAAGTTCAGTCACATCACGACAGAGCAGAATCGCTCCAGTGTTTACAGAGTTCTCGTAGATAGGAACAGAACGCACTGAAAGAGCAGCGCCATTGCCTTCGATGTCTGCTCGTCCAGCGAGTTTTCCTGAGACAACGATTGGAAGGTTCTCGTCAATGTTCACTCTGTTCTTGTTGATCTCTTTGGTGACTTCTAGAAGACTTCTTCCTTCTAGTTCGCCTGTGACACCAAGTTTCTGAAATGCTGACATTCCATTTGGTGATGAGAACACAACAGCACCATTTGCATCTAGGTGAAGTAATCCATCGTTGACACGTGGTGCACCTCTTCTAGGTGCACTCTGTTTGTTGAATTCTGGGTAACTACCGTCAACCACCATGTTCAGAAGAACATCTCCTAGAACAGTGAGGTTGATTCTGGTTTTGTTAGGGGCAGCAACTTCACCAAGGTTGGTGTGTTTAGTAACAACAGCGATAGGACTTGGTGTGATGTCAGTTCCAGTTTCAATATTCAATCTTCTAAAGACTGGAACAGCACTAAGTCTTGCTGGAACGCCTTGATACTTATCCGGTTCACCGTTGTCTACGTTTTTACCAGTTTTGTATGCGGTGCTAACTAATGAAGCCCAAGACTTTTCAACTGGCTTTCCAGTGATGTCACGGTAGAAGACAGTTGCGGCACTAGATGGTCTAGCGTGACCTGCAGCGATGAAGCCATTCTTACCGTCAGGAATCCAGAGCACTAGGTCAGCAAAGCTCAGGTCTGCGATGACCTGCCAGTCTCCAGTGAGAGCGTGCAACCACTCAATATCGGCAGAGTGGGTCTGGCCGTATTGCTTCATCAAATCTGAAAGTGTGGACACCTAAGAAAGTTTAGCCAGCGCTTCCCCTGAAGCACTATCCAAGAGCAGCTGTCTGGCTAGATCGCTGATTGCCTGCCTAGCTGGAGACGAGCGTTTGAGTAAAGCTAGTGGCAGACCGTTGAAAAGAGCACGATCAAAGTTGCCTGGCTCATCTGGGATGAAGGTATCGATTCTCGCTTGGGCAAGGGAAAGGTAGGTTTCTTGGAGTTCTGCTTTAGCCCTTGAACCAAGGGCACTAGTTCTAAACCTATTTACAACCAAATACGGATTAGTTCCCTGCACATTGCTATCAAAGTATTCTTTTGCCGCCAGGAAGCGGTGGGCTGAAACGGGGTCCGAACCGGTCACCAGAACAACTTTGGAACTTCTCTCTAAAACCTCAACCAGCAGGCTGTCGCGGTTGAGTTCTCCAACGAGAGAACTGGTCGATGGGTGATTGAGGTTTGACTGGAAGTTAGTTGCCTGCGGCAAATCAAGAACTACTTGATCGAACTCTCCCTTCAATGTTGTCAGCATTTTGCTCACTCGCTCCAGCGTTACTTCAGGCCACCTTGAAGGCGAACTTAGACCTGACATAAACCTGAGTTCATGCCTACCAACTTGGATTGCAACTGTGAGCCGGCGATACTCCTCGATGCTCAATCTGTTCTGATCTGCAAGTCTTAGGCAAGCGGACAGCCCAGCAGGAGTGTCCACTAGCCCCAGTGTCACCGCAAGCGAAGGAGCGAGAGTATCGAGGTCGATTAGCAATACACGCTGACCCAGTAGGGTCATCTCGCAGGCGAGATTAGCGGCTATCGTGCTTTTGCCAGGAGAACCTGCCGGCCCCCAGCAACTGATCACGTTGACATCAAACTTCTCACTCCTGGATTTAGTTGGAACTTCTTCTTTGCCAGTGACTAAAGCTAAATGGGCTCTTCGTCCGTGAACTTTCTGCTCTGTCAGAGTCACGTTCTTGACCTAACAGCAACAACAGTCGATTGCTTAGCAATTGCTTCGACAACCGACCTAACCTCGGCGGCTGAGACACAGACTTCAACTTTTTGCAGGCTCTCCCCCATCCCTGAGTCAATTTCCCTGACGGAAATCAGTTCTGCGCCTAACGCCAACTCATATGGAATGGAGTCAAATGTTGTTGACTGCTGTGCCGCCCATAAATCGACTATTGAACCTGCTCTAAGTGTGCTGGGAAGAGTTGAACCTAGGCTCAAGATGATCGGTGAGCAATCTTCTTGTCTCTTGGAAGCCAAAGAACTAATCGGAATCAGTTCACCTGACGCAACAGGTTCAGTTAGGAACCACTTATCGAGTTGACCTTCATCCGCCAACAGAT
>Ga0214917_10004448_pt1 | contig 15564 bp, 12 predicted proteins | sample LL_1208_BB_MetaG_FD_177983 | JGI IMG/M metagenome (GOLD analysis project Ga0214917, IMG submission 177983) | Freshwater microbial communities from Lake Lanier, Atlanta, Georgia, United States - LL_1208_BB | ecosystem: Environmental > Aquatic > Freshwater > Lake | place: USA: Georgia | collected... | reverse complement strand
GCTGCAAAAATACTATTTTTGCAGCATTTTTTATATACCTCTATATGGGTTCTTGATACAGGAAATATATTAAAAAATTTTGTTGGCATATCTACTTGCTTCTAAAGAGTGCTCAACATTTTTAAGTAGCCCACGGGGGCATACCCCCTTCTTGGAAGTCTGAGTCGTCGAACCAGGTGAAGCCTCCACGTAGCCATGGCTTGTTAGATAGAAATTCTTTAATCACTTGTCCGACCTGGCTGGCTTTTTGTTGGGCGAGCTCTTCTGCTTCTGTTGCGGTCATCAGTCCATGATCTATTTTTTTGGGTTTGAAGCCTGGTGCTGGAAAGAATCGGCGGGCACATGGTCGCTCGGAAATAGGTTTGTCGAAGTTTTTGGCTAGATAAAACCCCATCTTGACCAGCCCGATATCGGACTCGATCTTTTTGCTTTGCGCTAAGCCGTTTCTCTCCCACTGCTCCTCCACTGGTTCAAAATTGAAGTCATCTGGCAGCATTAAGTGAAAGTGCAGGCGTTGTTTCTCACTGAATTCGGGCACCAACATGTACGGGAATCGTTTTTTATTTTCTGGAAGCTTTTTGCGGACTCGACGCAACATCAAATCAAACTCTTTTTTCGGGTCAACCAAGCCACTTTCAACCTGTTTTAAACGCTCATCGCTGAAAGAGAGGTAACTGGAAGTGGTCAACCTGTTTGTATAGGTGTAAACGACTTCACGGATACGGGCCTTAGCCCCAGATGCTGGTTTCTTTAACTGGCGAGGTGGACGCTCAACAGGTTGATCTCCGGTTGGCTTTCGACCGAGAACCCACTCGACAAGCGTAAAGAGCTGGAAAACCTTCGTACCCAGAGACTCTGTAAAGAAACTCCCCGTCCGCGTTCACATTTGTCGGACGGGCATCCAACCAACTTGTATCATCAAAGACCAAGTTTGTTGCTTTATCGGGTTCAAACGGCCCGGTTAGCACTCACGTTCATATTTAACTTCCTAACTCTTTTGATTTCACCGTCAATTTTACCACGGGTCGACATGTGCTGTCGAGTGGAGACCGAAAATTAAATTAACTTGTCCGACTTTTGAAGATTATGACGGGCACAAAGCAGCTGAATGTTTTCAACCAGCGCCGATGAGCCACCTTTTGAAAACGGCAAGATGTGATCGAAAAATCGGTCTTCATTTTTGAAACTTGCATGCGAGCGGACAGTGGGCTCGGATTTGGATTACCTTACTTAACTCCAATTGGCGTCCTATTCGCCATGACCTCAACAAGTCGTTTCATCGTCTTAACTTTGGCATCGATTGAGTCAAAATCTTCTTGAGAGATGAACAATGGAATAAAAGATCTTTTTACCTGATCATTTTCAGAGGCATCAACGCACCATTGAACTAAGCGATTCCATTTAGGAGCGACATCCAAATCCTGTAGACCCTTTGTCTCAATCACATAGATACGATCTGGTGAGGTACGCACAATGAAATCAGGATAATAGTGCGATATTTCTCCAGTCACGGTGACATATTCCATAAAGAATTGAATGTTTCTTGTGTTCTTCGCAAATGCTTGGACATCCTCAGCTTCATCTAAGAATTTTGCAAATCTAAGCTCAAGATTAGAATCACCGATAATTCGATTGAATACTGTTTTCTTGGATTGGACGAATTCCTGATTGTTCACAACAACTGGTCTTGTTTTGCATATTCGAATTTCACTTACTAATTCAGTTGTTCCCACGTCAGATAAAGTCAGTTCATTAATAGACTCAGCAAATTTTTCAAAAAGATGTCTTCTTGGTTCTATTTCCGACAGATTTCGGAGAATATTAAGATCGTTAATATCAACTGAATTCTGAAATAAGCGTTCACTGATATAAATTTTCAACTTCCCGTATAAAATATCGTGACCTCCGACAAGACGCATTCTGTGCATCAATTCTGTTGCAAGATATGCAAGAACTGATTGTGGTGTCGGTGTTACTTCTTCACCTAAATCCGTACTCCAGATCGGCTTGTCGGTATCTAAGTCGCGAAAAATAATCTCGCGCTGTTCAGCGTCAGAAAATCTCCTAATTGGAAATTCGCCACGCACAATATTTTTCACATCCAGATCATCTAGATTTTTCATCTTTCGAACAAATCGACTTGAAAGTCGTGGCAAAGTTATATCTAAAGCCTCAATGTCTTTTTCTGGGTCCATATGATCAACTTCAATAAGCAAGGGCTTTTGCGGAGTTGTCTTTGACCCCATTGGAACTTTCTCGAGCTCGACTCCCTCTGAGCGCACGGATTCAACAAAATCGAGAAATGCTTCTGTGCCAACTACCGATACATACTCAACAAGTGAGTTGTCACCTCTAAACATTCTCCTTAATCCACGGCCAAGTGTTTGCTCAGGGAGGATACTGCTCTTTGCGGTAAACGGACGTAAACCGACCATAGAGATTACGTTCTGAACATCCCAACCTTCACGGAGCATTAGAACTGACACAACACACAAGTAAGGGCTCTCATTAGAGTCGATTTTTCGACTCGCTTCTCTTAACCGCTCCAGCTCGGCGTCGCCCGGCTTACCACCAGGGTCGCCATTTGCCTTAGTGTGAATTACCAAAACCTTCCCGAGAAGGTCTGGGAAAGTTTTCTCAACATAAGTCGCGACCTCATTCGACTCATCTGTAGTCGTGGTCATAATAAAAAGTATTGGTTTCTTTCCCGCTTTCTGGAGATCATCCCGTCTCTTTACCCACTCCAGATATCCCAATTTGATGTGATCGGCGTATTGCTCATACACCTTGTCGGAAGGACGCTCGACAAGTTTTGCTCTTGAAGGACCGTCAGGAACAACAGGGGTCTTAACTACACCTTGCCTAATTGCCTCAACCAAAGGGTAAGAACACACCGTCTGCACGAACACTGAACCATTCGAGTGTTTTGGAGTAGCAGTTACATCAAATTGACCGCTTATCCCGTGGCCTGTTCGCTGACGCATCTTTGCATCGATGCTTTCGATTGCCTTAAACCACGCCAACCCCTCATCATGAATGTGATGGGCCTCGTCATTAAGCACAACTAAATCGTTTATTCCATGCACTACCTCGGCAAGATCAAAGGTCTTTTGAGTAGTTTTCGCTACAGGCTTACCACCCAGAAAAAAATCTGTCACATCTTCATCACTAAAACTTGGTACTGGCGCACCCTCGTACATGCGATGGACGTTCGTCAAAAAAATATTCCCAGTTTGAGAAATAACTCCCACCTCGTCCTGCACGTGCAATGTCACCTGAAAATCACTTTTCCAATTTTTGCCTTGGTAACCGTTCTCGGGAATGACGGGATCGGTTGAAAAAATTTTCAAACTACCAAAATCGTCTAGTAAGCGGTCCAATACGATGATGTTTGGAGCTATAAGAAGGGCATTCGTCGAAAGAGTACTATTCAACTCATACCGCTTGTGAAAATAGGACCAAGCAATAAGCATCGATAGAACTTTTGTCTTTCCAGCGCCTGTAGCCAATTTAAAAACATACCGTGTCCAATTCTCAGGAAACATTCCCTTTGATACTTGTCCCGCAGCGTCATATCTCATGAGGGCGTAGGGGTCTCGCGCCATTTCGTGTTCAAAAAGCCACACGGCTGTTTCTACTGCTTCCCGTTGAGCGAAGAAGTATCGAAACTCGTGCATCGCTCCATCTTGCTGTTTAATTAGATGAGGCTTCAAAAACCAATGATTCAAGAGCTCACGCGACGTCGCCGATACACCTTCGTATCCAGTCTTTCTCCATAAATGAACTCCCTGCCTAATCTCACCTACCAGGGGAGGAATTAATTTAGTCGAGTCTTCAAGTTCTAACTCTTGCGTTCCGGGATACCACCGTGCCGATGGCTCAATGACTTTAAACGGGTCGATTGGGAAGTTGATTCCTAACGGCATCACTTCACCTTAAATTTCACTACTTTTGTTGTATCGTTACCGAAGACATCGACAACCTTGACCGCGATCTTGTACTCCCCGGGCACTTTGTAAGTATGTGGCGCAGAAGTTAGCCTAATCTTTCGATCACTCTTCGTGCGGAAATCCTGCCATTGGTTTTCAAAAATATAACGACCGGTCCAAATTGAAGTGATTCCTTCGTTGCTCGTAACGGCGATCACTTCTTTTTGAGACGTAAAGTCAAAATCAACAGCCCAATAGTCAATCCAATCTGCCCACGACTTTGTCAAAATTTCTTTCCTAGCAATTCCTTTCTTATCCTTACTTACCCTCACAACCTGCCCACTGTCGATTACGATCTTTGCGCCACCATTCTTCAACCCTGCAGCAGTTGCGTCGGCGTCTTCCTGTGCATAGAAGACTCCAAATTCTGAGAGCTCCACAGTCACTGCGCCAGATTTATCCTGTTTTGGTTTAATTTCTAAGTATCCGACGTCGAAAAACTTTACTTGCCCCTTGAATATCGCCCGTTTTTCAAATACGTCATTCGGAATGTACCGAAGTGTCATCGTTATCCCCAACTCCTTAGCCTCATCAGACATGGCTGGCTTGATTCCCATTTCAAATTCAAATCCGAGCACATCGACTCTTGTAACTCCATGCTTCAAGGCATTAGCGATGGCTTTTCGTACGTCATCCTCTGTGACTGGCGCATCAAGAGGCCCAACAAAAACGCATGAGTTATCCTTAACGCCATCAAAACCTGGTAACTGTTCTGACCGCTTTCCACCATAGGCACTCAAAATCAGCTCGAGAAATTGTTCACGCTTCTGAATAGATGCTGCTGCACGCTGTTCGGCAGGAAGACTCATATCTATCCCCGCAAAATATTGTCGCTCGTATGATCCGAGGTTAAGAATTTCAAATGCTCGATATGACCTGTTTTCTTTTGCCTGCTCTCGCTGAACTGATATGAGCCGCTTTCGACTTGTGTGGATAGCAAATCTTCCTAAGTCTGCACCAATCCACTTTCGGTCAAGTCTCTCCGCGACCTCCAAAGTTGTTCCCGATCCACAAAAAAAGTCAGCTACCAAATCGCCCGGATCGCTCGAAGCTTCAATAATTCTCTTAAGAAGGCCTTTAGGTTTTTGTGTGGGGTAATTTAAATATTCACTTGACCCGCTTATTAGCGGCTTAGTGCTATCACAATCCCAAACATCGCGAATATAAACATCGTTGTAGTAGGTGTCAAACAATTGGTTTTTAAGAGCTGGCTGGAGGCTCTGTCTTGATCTAATTCGAGCGATTATTTCTTCAATCTTTTTTGACGATAAGTTTTTAATTTCAGACTCATGGCGCTTAGTGTCTATGAACGGTTTATCATAAATCACGTCCTCTTTTTGAGGATGAAAAGTGTAGACGCTTGATTTCGAGTAATAAAAAATTGTGTCGTGCTTACGTGCCCATGTACTTTTACCAACACCTTGTATTCGATATCCCCAAGTAATTTCATTCAATAGACGCTCGGACCCGAATACTTCATCGAGAAGCATTCGTACAACACCGCTTACTCTCCAGTCGCATTGGACGTAGATCGCACCATCAATGGACAGCAATGCGTGAGCAAGTTTGAGTCTCTCAAATAACATGGAGGCGAACGACTCCCGTCCACGTCCCCAAGTATCTCTGTATGCGAACATTTCTACAACAGATGCAGACTTAGTGATACTGTGATCACCTACTTCAAGTTCGAGTGAAAAATCGCTGCCAACATCGAATGGGGGGTCAATATAAATAAGTTTGAGGCCACCCGCGTCGTCAATTTGTTGTCGCATGGGACCATTAACAAGTGAAGACAAAATTAGTTTGTTATCGCCCCAAACAAGTTTGTTACTCCAACCACCGGTCTGCCTTCCTGACCCTTCATCCATCGAAAAAAGAGTGGGGCGGACGACAGTCTCTGAACGAGGCTCATCAATATGTTCAATACTTTGGAATGGAAGAACTGTTCGTTCAACATCTGTAGTCTTTCCTGGCCATATCAATTCTGTTTCAAGGGCATCTTCAAAAAGTGAAGCTCTATAGCGAGCAGGTAGTGGGCGTCCCTGCCTTATCAAGTTAATAATTTCTTCGCGCTCTTGCTCGCTAACGTCCACAATTTTCCTTATCAAAACGCGTAACTAAATTTACGTCAGTGAACATTCCGCATCGGCTTTCGTTTTGAATTCGATCATAATCTAAATTTGTTACTTATTTGTCCTGAATATGCAAACAAATTCTTTCAACCAATAATTAAAATCTGACTCACTGGAACTTAATGATTACTACATCTGCGTCACAGACCAGTTGAGTTGACGCCGTATTCTGCCTGTGATTGAGTGAAGCCCTCATAAATCAATTGATCAATCAAGCCAGAACGAGAGAAAGCCATTGATTTCAAATACTGCTTAGCCGACTTGGAGGCTTGCGCATTCCAATCAGCGTTCTGAGCATCAACTCCATAAATAGCATCTGCTGACGAGAAGCCCTCGTACTCCAATTGTTTAATCAATCCAGCCCGAGAGAAAGGCAAAACCCCTAGGTAATTCTTGGCTGACCTTTTTGCATTGATCTGGCTAACAGTTTCTTTGCTTGTCGTGGGTGGTGTTGCTTTTTTAGTTGACTTCCAAACAAGTTTGTTACCAACTTTCTGACAAATCAAAGGTGCAGCGGTTGTACCCGATAGTGCTCCTGCCCTCGGGCATTTCTGACCTGCGCTTGCCCCAACAGAACCTTGCTGTGTGACAAGAAAAAGAGCGATCACAGAAACCGAAACTACAAAGCGAAACTTCTTCATGTTGCCCTAACCCTACTCGTCCAACTCCTCTGGAATTCCTCAACCGCTAACTCACCAGATAAAGCACGGGTATATCGTGCCACCATTGCCCCACTAGACCAGCCTGCCGCTGCATGCTCCAAGTCGTCAGACCAACGAAGCAACTTGAGTCCGCTACTGTTTCACTTTTATGTAGGCGCCGGTTTGGTCTAGGGCAACGACTGTGAATTCAAAGTTACCGTACTTAAGGGTTTGTCCATTTTGCAGAGTGTCGATTGTCTTTATAGGCCCTGCTCCGTGTCCGATATAGCTGTTGAGTTCGTAGATATGAATAGCGTTGTTGTTGTACTCAATAAAAATTGCACGCCCAAACCCAAGAGGAATGACTGTTAGTTTTTTCCCCGAATTTAAATTGAAGTGAGCTAACCGATGAATTGACTCGCTTCCACCAGCCTGAATACAAGTGACTTCCGAGTCATACAGAAATCCGGCTAGCCAGCGATTCCAGGCAACATAATCATTACCGGAAGACATTGCATCAAACTTGAGAGGAAACACGTTCTGACCAGCCGTGCGATAGTAAGGGTGGAGGTATAGATCTTCGAAGTAGTAGGCGGTGTGCCCAAGATTGTGTTGCAAGGCAGTGTTTGAGGCTGGTCCTGTCTGAAAGTAGACACTTCCAACATCACCAGACGAGTGCTTGTACGTAGCGGACTGGTCCATACCACCCCAATACGATGTGCCGCCTGCAGCGACAACAAATATTGAGTCAAAATCTCTGAGATTCTGACGTGGAATCAAACTGACGATATCTTGCGTGACACGTTTTAAGTCACCGCTTCGTGCGTCAATGAATTGTTGTGAAGTCTCAGCAACACTGATCCATTGCGATTCAGATTCAAGAGTGAAGAAAGGGGTCACTCGTTTGTAAGAATTTCGCTCAAAAAAAGTCTTGGTGTTTTGAAATTCTCGTTCAAATTCCTTTCGAAGCTGCTCTTCGGTAATTGGATTGTTGGCGTACCTAACCGGGATTACAAGTACATTTAGTTCCTGTTTTCCGGGTTTAGCACGTGGAGGACGCGGAAACCCTTGGGCGACATCGCCTGGCGTAGCGTCAGAAATTTTGCACTCACCAACGTCAACAGTGGAAGCTGTCTCAGTGGGACAATCAGCAAGCCCAGCTCCGCAACTAGCTTTCATCACCCCGGGCGGAATAGTCGTGGTTGTAGTCGTTGTTGTTGGAATAGACGTGGAATTGGTATCGACGACTTTCGAAGTTGCTATATCCCATCGCAATCCTCGGGCTGACTTCTTGCACTGGTATCTAACAGTCTTTGACGTGCGAAAAGCCCCAACCTTCATACACTTTGTTCCTGCAATCCCCGGAACAACATCCACGCTTACTTGACTTGTTTCCACTTTCGCAGGTACTGATTCCTCCACCAAAGCCGAAGGCAATACCGATGTTAAAACAGACGAAACTGCCATCGCGCCGACACAAACCACGCACATCCCTCACAAGATAGCTCATCACTTTCCGATCGGCAATCTACTCACTTAATAAATCAAATTTCGGACGACTGAGAGACGAATGTATAACAATTACGACAAAACCCCAGTTAAAGCATCGTTAAACCATGCCACCATTGCCCCACTCGACAAGCCGGCAGGGTCACACTCCGATTTACACAACTCTCGCGATTTGGATTGAAGTACGCACTCTTCAAAAATATAAAGGTGCACGAGAATCGAAAAAAGTTGTAAGTTTTTTGGCCTTGGCAATCATTAGTGCGTTATCTCTATCTTTAAAATCGGAAACTACTCAAGCATTTTCGACGGCTCCGCAATCTGTATCCGGAAAACAAAAAGTTACATGGGGAGTCGGAGGAGACTGCGCCGACCTATATGACGACAACCAAACTTCCTACCTGATATATGAGGGCGAAGATTGCTACTTCACGGTGAAGGTAGTGCCGTCTAAACCTCAACGAACAGTCGCGCTTCAGTACCAAGAAGGTGCGAGATGGATCACAGAAGGTGAAGTAAAAACAAGCAAAAATGGTGTCGCGATTTTGAGACCAAAAACAACCGACTCATATCGTGACTTTTTGTGTAGCTATTGGGATTACCGACTAGGAGTAGCAAGACTCGGAAGTGCTAAACCACTGTTGTCATCGACATTCAATGTTGAATTTATCGCTGACGACGGTTTTTGTTCCTGAAATTATGAAACTACAGAATTAGTCCTGGCGCATTGAAATGCCAAACCAGATTAGTTGTTGAGTTTCATCCCTCAATTGCGTCTCAAAAATTTCCGTCTAAACCATTATTTCCGATTCGTCTTTCACCCTCGCATACCAAATATCTACCAACTACCTTTCAGGTCGAGTTCTTAAACAGTGATTAGTTCTTTACCTGATATCTAGCTCCAACCGCGCTTTGTAAAGTAGGAATTAACCTCGGCGTAGAACTCAGAGATATCTTTTCCAGTCACGCTCCGGAAATGTTCGGGGAAATTTGCGTAACCGGCCAGGGTTTTCGTGGTATGCAATCTCTTTAAAGTTTCGAAACCACCATAGTTTGCGATTAAAACTTCGACAGCTAGTTGTCCTTTTGAATATGCACACCAGCCCGGTCCTGGCCAAGGAGTCCACGGGATGTTCATCTCTTCAATCGGCACACCAACACACATTGACCGCATATCTGGCCTTTGACTTGTGTACCAATCGTCATGCCACTGCTGGTGTGTTTTTGCCTTGTTCCAAGACCAGTATGCAAGCCTGGTCATAACTTGTGGAGTTCCCTCCCAAAGCCACCTCGGAAAGTCGGTGTTTCCGCACCGCCAAGAACCACACCACGAAGTTGAGTTCATTTGCCACTGATGAAAGATTTCATGAGGAAGTGTGTGCTGAAAATCAATGCTTTGCTGATCACGCGACCATTGCGATATCCGGCCAGCAATAACAGCCACTCTCCCAGAACCGCAAGAGCCACTTAACGCTGAACCAGTACTTGAGAGAAACTGGTGACTACTGCTTCTCAAAGCTTGACTTTCGCATCCTTGATTGATCAGTGTCGAACGAAGGCCCGCTTCTGTTTGGGCGAAAAGGACTATCACTGTGCTCGGTAAATCAAACCCTAGTTGCGAAAAAAGTTTGAGCGATTTATCTACCCCCATTTTTGCAGCTTCTTCGCCAGCAACATTGCTGGGTGGTTCCGATATGTACTCAATCCTCGTCCCAGCCACTGCCTCATTATTAGTAGCGACTAGCGCCAAATCGTGAATTTTTCTTGCGACTTCATCTACTGGCATCGGAATCGTCGTAGTCGTTGTTGTGGTTATCGAAGTTGTTGTTGAATTACCTTTCGCAGATATGGTCACCCATCGCAAACCTTGGGCAGACTTCTTACACTGGTACTTAACATTTTTGGCTGTGCGAAAAGAACCAGCCTTCACACAATTTGTTCCAACCACCTGTGGGGCGGCACTTGAGACGGACGAAACACTCAAAAGTGTCAGAGATAAACAAATCCCAAGAACGACTCCGATGCGCTTTTTCATAATTTGATGCTACTAACTCAAGCTCTAATGAGATTTTGGATCACTAACCCACCTAAAAATGCAGGGACAGACCGTTTCGCCATCGCGCCCCACCAGTTAGGTCTATTTGTGGGCGATTGTGGCGCGGTTTGCAAACACGAGAATCAACTTACTGAACCAAAAACAGTACATTTAGGTTGGTGTTCAAGCGACTATATAAACTCACTATTGCTTTTTCGATGATTACTTTAAATCTAATGTCAGCCGTTGACGCTGACTGGAGTGTCAATTGCCCTCAGATAGTTGATGTTCAACCAACATCTGCCCAGCCAATGGTTACTGGCTTTAGTTTTACGGGAACTGGGCAGAGATTCACTCGCCTTGGCGCCGACGGCCGAACCCCCGTCTCGGCATCAAGTCCAGTTGTTGGTTGCTATGCCTCGCTCTCTACAATCACAGGTCCTGAACCTGGTTGGCAGTTAGGCGTGATCGGTCGAGACGGTGCGGGATTTTATTGGCTGAATGCAGCAGGACGTAAATGGCGACTGATTTTGGACAATTCTCAACGATTCTTTCAAACAGGTGACGACGCTCCCTACAAGGGTTCAGGAGATCAATTCCTGCTTCTACCTAAACAGTCGAGCTACTCCGATTGCAAGGCCGAAGACATCGCTATGGGTGCACAAAGAACTGGTTTTCCTAAAGTCTCAACTTCTGTGAAATCTATTGGGATATCAAAAAACCTTCTGGTTGTAGTCGATTTTGCTGATGAAACTTGGCAAGGGACCGCCATGTCCGTTGCAAATGAGCTTTCCTCACCCCAAACAATTGAAAGATTTTTTGAACTAAATGCCTACGGTCAATTGGATCTTCAAATTGATGTTTATCCAGATATTGTCCGTCTACAAAAACCTGCTTCGACTTACTTCCCTGTCAATGGAAGCGAATTTGTCAATGGCGAATGGCTAGGTTTTAAATTAATCAAAGACTCAGTACGGCAACTTGAAAATTTGGTTAACTTCTCGAACTATGAAAGTGTAAACATCATTGTCGCATCAGCTCGACCAGAATTGAAATTTGGTGCAGCGACTGCTGGAAATCTTGTGTCTACTTCCTCAGGTGTTGTTAAAAATTCCTCGGTTGTCGGGCGTGGAATTCTTCAAGATGCGACCGTGCCGGGCTGGAAAGTGATAGCGCACGAATTGGGTCATCTCTTTGGTTTTATGGACTTCTACATTTCTGGCAATGGAAATACGGGCAAATCACCTGGTCCATTTGACATCATGGCAAACACAACAGGAACATCACACAGTTTTTTCGGCTGGCATAGGTGGATGCAAGGCTGGCTAACCGATAACAGCGTCATTTGCGATACAAGTGGAAAGTCCACGAATTCATTTACTCTCCAAACACTCATGGGCAATCAAGGCCAACGCCTATATGTCAGCCGTTTATCGGAAACCCGATTACTAATCGCTGAAATGCGGACAGATACCGAGTTTGACAAACTTGGTGCCCAATCTGGGGTGCTTTTCTACATTCTTGATTTGGAAACTCCAACCCTTCAAGGTCCAGTAACAGTACTGCAATCTGGCGAAGATAAGCCCACATCTTGGACAAATGACGTTGAACGATACTCAACTGCCACCGCAACACTTGGGCAAACAGTTCGATTCGAAAATAGAGTCTTCAGGGTCTCGAAAAGCTCATCAAGTTCCGCTCAAGTTAACGTTTTCACAGCTGAAGAATATGAAACGTATGTCAAGTCAGTAAGTCGAGTTCAACCTGTAATTCAAGTTGCGGGAAAGAAGTGCCCAAAAGTTGGCCAAACACGCTTAATTCTCGGCGTAAAGTACCGATGTACACGAATCGGTTCAAAGTTTGCGTGGAAAAAAATGTGATCAAAAACATAAAAGTTTTTGGAACGGCCAAATTCTTGTTAACTCTTCTAATCTCAGGGATCTTGTCTACATCAGTTGAGTCAAACTCAATGGCTACTAGCCAACACCAATGGGCAGCCGCATACTTATCTTGGAGCGAGCCTGTTAACTCTTCAAGCTTTGTGAATACGAAAGAATTTTCACAGAAAATAACAGTCCACGAAATCAGTGACAACATATTTTGGGCAGCACAATGGAATTCGCCTGCGGTAGTGGCATATGGCGGAATTCAAAGTTCGGGACACCTCAACTTTGATGGTGTCGGTCAGAAAGTTGCAATTTTCTCTGTCTGGGATGCCCGGCTCGCCCGTGCGCCAACAGGCTCAGTTTGTAAAGCTTTTGGAGGCGAAGGTGTTGGCTATTCATGTCGTCGTCAACTTGAATTCAGTCAAGGATCAACTCTTACAATCAGGTTTAAACTCGTCGACGAAGAATCCGGAACATGGTTAGTAATGGAAGTCAACTTAGAACCCGGAGGCGAACGTGTCGTTGTCGGCCAAATTCTCTTTCCGCATAGTCTTCCAAAATTTCACAACCTAGGTAACTTTATTGAGTATTACGGAAGTGCTCGAAGCTGCAATGATGTGCCGTTGGGATCTGCATCTTTCGGGCCACCAATTTCACCCTCGGCTGGACCTCTGAGATTCAGTGCATTCAGCCTTCCCAAAGAGGCCTGTGTAAGTGCTGCAGCTGATTCGCCTCCGATTGGACAGACAGGTGATGTGACTTTGAGGTTTGGCGGCAAAGACCGTCCACCATCAATAACAACAACTACGACTACTACAACTTCGATTCCTGCTATCGGGACATCTCCAAATACCGTGTCGGGGAAAAAGTGTGCAAAAGTAGGCACTACGCGAAGAGTTGTGTCAACTTTTTTTGTCTGTAAAAAAACTCCGCGTGGGTTGGTGTGGCGGCCAGAGACCTAAATTTACTCGCCGCTCTCGCCGCGTACGAGACATCATGGTCTAACGCTTGCAGAATCGCTATTGAGGAGGCAATTGACGACGCACTTGAAATTGGGCTGCCGCTAAGCACATACCTTTATATCCAGTTGACCGATTACCTTAAGGCTTGGTATCCAGATAATTTCTTGGCTGACGGACTCACCAAATTTGAAGGTTTATTTAAAATCGTCGAAAAGTAAGTCGGGTAAGTAGCGAGCTATTTAGCAGTCATGTTTGGCGCCATTGGGTACTGGCGCACCGCAGGCCGAACATCGCTCTATCAAATATGTGGTGTCAGTCTCTGGTCTATTAGATTCCATCAATCGAGCAACTTTTTCTATTGGTGTCGCTGGCCTAAATGACGACTTAGTATTATTTTTCTTTTTCTTCGACTTGGATTGTTCATTAATTTCATCAGATGCTTGAGTTTGTCTAAATTTCCGTCGTTCGAACCATTTTTCTTTATTAGTGATTTCAATTTCTCGCCGCGAAATCAAACGTGTGACATGCAAAGTATAAATAGGATTAGTCATTCTGAATTCCCCATTTACAGATTCAACTCTTCCAACTACATCTACTCGGCTGCCAATTTTTAAGGTTTTCAGTGAGGTTGAATTTCTTTCATTTAACTCGATTGTCAACTTCGCACCATTTTCAGAAATAACCCACTGCTGCCACTTATGATGTTTTGAGTGCCATCGATAGTCTCCTTTAAACATTGCGGTTCTGGTCTTCAAAGTCGCAAATTCAAGTGTTCCACTTGTTTGCATGACAGCACCAACAACTAAATCATTTATTGAAGAATTGATTGCTTCCCTACCATCTGCCTTTCTACACAATGCGTTCACGTACTCATAAACTTCAACATACGAAACAGAATTCAATGAAATAGTCTCTGTGTAACCACCCTGTGGCATGTCACGAGGGCGTACCGATGGACCGACCTTTAAATGATTTCTCCACCATGCAATCGCTGCACCCTCTACGTGCTGAGCATTTGAGTGGTCTTCAAAATTCCAACATTTTTCTAATTTCCAACCATAATCCAGGTGGCTTTTAACTCTGTCGTTTTCAGAATCGGCTTTGGAAATTCCAATTTTGAGAGAATTTAATTCTTTATTGCTTACTAGATATAAGAGCCCCGCACTTTTTTGGCTCTTTGATGCAGACGAACCCTGCGTTGGGCGAGCTACCTTGTCGGCAGATATTTGGATTTCGTAATTTTTAGTCAACTTCGCATTTGTTTTTCCTTTTCGTGTTGGATTTTGATATCCATGAATCCAGATAACGAAAAAGTAAATCAAGAAACCTAATATCAGCAATCTAAACATTGCTGCAAAACCATTTCGAAATGCCAAACATGGTCAAAGACTAATCCCAGCTTCTTTGGAACTCCTCCACCGCTAACTCACCAGACAAAGCACGGGTATACCGTGCCACCATTGCCCCACTAGACCAGCCTGCTGCAGCCCTAACTGACGTTTCAGACACACCGTTACGTAATGCTTGTACTGCCCAGCCACGTCGCCAAGCGTGAGCTGAGGGCACACCCATTTTGCGCAGTCTGAGCCTTATCGCGTTCCCTGTCATATTTAATATCAGCCCAGTTTCTCGTCTGCCGATTAACTTTCTTAAAGCCAGTCTTGCTTGGGGTGATAGTGGAACTATTCGTGGTCGACCATTCTTTGTTGAAGGCACCATGATGAAGCCACCAACAAAATCCACATGTTCAACACACGCTCTTGCTATTTCTTCTCTTCGCATACCTGTTGACCACAACATCTCTACAAGGGTTAAATCCCGCGTTGTAATGCATTTAGAGAGGGCTTTTTTGTAGTCGGCCGCCACAACAGTGCATTGAGGTTTTACTTCTATTTTTTGTACCGGTATTTGTTTCCAGAATTTAAATTCTTCTAACCCAACTTTTTCGCACCAAACACCAAAAGCCCTCGCAGCTTGTGCCCGTTTACGACAAACCTCTTTAGAGTTCGTGGTGGTCAACCATTTTTTAATATCACTCAACTTTGGATCTGAACAATAATCAAATAATAAAATTAAATAATTCTTGTAAGCACTACCAACAACTTGAGATTTACCTGACAACAACCAATCAGACAAAAATTCATCCACCCATGAACGCTTCACTAGCTACCCCTCCTATGCACGGAAGAGGTCTGCCGACAAACAAGCCAGGTATCTAAACCCAGAAAACCGAATTTTGATTGGTTAGCTCAACAACAAGAGCCCTTAAATAAAGGGCTTTAACAAGTTAAAAATAAAATTTAAATATCCCTGGTGGGCGTTGAGGGACTTGAACCCCCGACCCTCTCCTTGTAAGGGAGATGCTCTAGCCAACTGAGCTAAACGCCCAAACTCTGAAAATTTCTTGCGAAAC
>Ga0214917_10004447_pt1 | contig 15567 bp, 9 predicted proteins | sample LL_1208_BB_MetaG_FD_177983 | JGI IMG/M metagenome (GOLD analysis project Ga0214917, IMG submission 177983) | Freshwater microbial communities from Lake Lanier, Atlanta, Georgia, United States - LL_1208_BB | ecosystem: Environmental > Aquatic > Freshwater > Lake | place: USA: Georgia | collected... | reverse complement strand
ACAAAGAGGAGAGTACTTTTTACTTGTTTATGTTGAGTAAGCTTTTCCCTTTTCTAGAGAACGACATGGGTGTGGACCTTGGCACGGCCAACACACTGGTTTACGTGCGTGGTAAGGGGGTGGTCTTACGTGAGCCATCGGTTGTGGCGATGGATCAAGCCTCGAGGCGTGTTTTGGCGGTGGGTGACGAGGCGAAGCGCATGTTGGGCAGAACCCCAGGCTCTATTATTGCGGTTCGTCCATTGAAAGATGGTGTGATCAGTGATTTCGAGGTTACAGAGGCAATGTTGAAGTGCTTTATTGAAAAGGCCTCCAAGTCGCAAAATCGCTGGAGACCTAGACCTCGGCTTGTGATTGCCGTTCCCTCAGGAATTACGGAAGTAGAGCGTCGGGCTGTTTGTGAATCAGCAGCTCACGCGGGAGCACGAAGCGTGCGATTGATCGAGGAGCCTTTGGCTGCGGCGATTGGGGTGGGTCTTCCTGTGCAGGATGCTTCGGGTAATATGATTATTGATATCGGGGGTGGAACAACGGAGATGGCGATCATTTCTTTGGGGGGGATTGTTTTCAGTCGTAGCGTGAGAGTCGCGGGAGATGAGTTGGATGAGGCTATTATGAATTACCTCAAGAGAGCCTATAATTTGATGATCGGGGAAAGGACTGCAGAGGATATCAAGGTGAAGATTGGTTCTGTGTATCCAATGGAAAAGGAGATTTCAATGGAGGTGCGAGGGCGGGATCTGGTGGCAGGTCTTCCTAAAACACTGACGATTACCTCGCAAGAGGTTCGGGAGGCTCTCCTTGAGCCCGTACAGATCATTTTGGAGAGCGTGAGGTTGACCTTAGAGAGGTGTCCTCCTGAGTTGTCGAGTGATCTGGTGGAGCGGGGGGTCGTGTTGGCAGGTGGCGGAGCGTTGTTGCGGGGATTTGATCGGCTTTTGACTGAGGAAACAGGGTTGCCCATCCATGTGGCAGAGGACCCATTGAGCGCTGTTGTGGAGGGCACAGGAAAAGTGCTCGATGAACTGGAGTTTTTAACGAAACTAACGACTTCGGATGGACGCGGGTAACCGCTTCTTGAAGAAACTGTTTCGCAAAAAATAAAAAATGTCGCGGAAGTGGGTTTGGGTCGGAGGAGGCCTCGCCGTTTTGGCGGGGGGCGCGGTCATCTTTTTCGCACCTGTGACGTCCCGTAATACGGAGAAAGTAACGATCGAAACCATCTCCCCCTTGGCGAGGACGTGGAGCGAGTTCAAAATTCGCATTGAAGATTTTAGGCAAAGCCTCCGACGAGCAGATGCGCTGGATGAGGAAAATCGCAATCTACGAGCTGAGAACGTCCGCTTACAAACGGAGATTCGTCAGGTGGATTATCTAAGGACGGAGAACGATCGGTTTCGGGAAATGCTGGCCTTCCGCGACAAGCAGTCGTATCGGTTGTTAGCCTGCCGCGTTGTGGAGCGGGATTCATCGAATTGGTGGAATTCGGTGCTGGTAGATCGTGGATGGAATGACGACCCCAACTTAGCTCAGGACCAACCTGTGGTGACGCCTCGTGGGGTAATTGGGAAAACAGGAACCGTGGGAAGAACCACGACACGTGTGATGTTGATTTCGGACGAGAACTGCAAGGTGAGTGTTTTGACGGAAAGCACAAAAGCCCAAGGAATCCTTTTGGGAAATACTCCACTGAATGGGGGAACGCCTGTCTGTAAAATGACATTCGTCACACGAGAATCAAAATTTGAGATTGGGGAAAGAGTTTTGACAACAGGTTTAGGAGGAACCTTTCCTCCGAATCTTTTGGTTGGAACGGTGAGTGAGGCGCCTCCGTTAACTGCTGAAAAAAATTCCGGGTTATATCGGGAGGGAAGCGTGACGCCTGCGGCGGATTTAAATGATTTGAGAGAGATGTTCATTTTGACAGGTGGAGCGCCTGCCAAGAAATGAGTGCTCTTTTTGGGCGATTGATTGGGCTGGCCTTCGGGGCATGGCTCATTCGCGCTGCAGGACCCGATTGGCATGGGGTGGGAGCGCTTGGAACGAACCTTCTTGCGGCCGTGGTCATTCAGGCTGGGCTACTTCTTTCGGTTCCGGCGCTGTGTATCTGGGTGTTGACGGTGGGGTTATTTTGGGACTTTGCTACGTTTTCCCCTTTGGGGCATCACACGTTGGTGATGGGCGTGGCGGCGACGTTGGTTCGCACGCAGAGGGGTTGGTGGGTGGGGGCCTCTTGGGGTGAGCAAGCCGTGGGAGCAATTTTGGCTGGGGTGGGTTTTTTTGCCTGGGACCGATTTTTGCACTGTTGGGAATTTCGCGAATGGGCTTGGCCTTTTTCCCTTAGCGTGGCCTTGGTGTTTGCGGGAATACTCAACGGCCTTGTTTCCGTGCCTCTTGGGCTTTGGCTCAAAACACGTGCCGAAAGGGTGCGAGTCCACGTCACGGGAAGGAGGCGGTGATGCTTTTAGCGCGACCTCAACCAAACGTGCCCAAACGGATGGGGGCAGCGATGATCGTTGTCGCCTTGGCGGCGTTTATTCTTCTGCAGAGGCTTTTTGTCGTTCAAGTGGTGGAGGGACAAAAACATGCCCAGACTCTGATTCAGCAAACCACCATTCCGATTTTGTTGTCTCCACCCCGAGGATTGGTGCTGGACCGAAATGGGTTACCTCTGGCTGAAAATCGTGCCCGATACGATGTGGATTTATATGTGAGGGAGTTAACAGGAAATTATGCAAGAGCACATCGGGGCAGGTTGCCCATGACATGGGTCGAGGTGGGGGTGGGAGAAAAGAGAAGAAAACAGAAGCAAGTGGACATTGCGAAAATCGTGGATGAGACCTCTACGGAGCCGTTAAGAAGTTTGGGAATTGTTCCTAACTATGAGGTGGATGAGCTCAGAAAACATAATCAGCAAAGGCCCAATACTCCGTTTCAGTTGGCCACTCAGATCGATTTTGCGACGTTGTCACGAATGGCGGAAAGAGATCCTCGAATTCCCGGGGTACAAGAGGCGGCCCGGCCCGTTCGCTGGTACCCATACGGGGCTCTGGCCTCCCATATCATGGGGTTTGTCGGAGCTCCTGAGGAACAAACCTTGGAGACCTTTCAGCCTGAAGTAATTGGCAAGGAAGGCATCGAAAAAGGCTTCGAGGCGGATCTGGAGGGTGTTCCTGGCGGAAAGATTCTAAAGAAAAATAATTTAGGTTTTATTATGGAAGAGCAGGGGTATCAGGCTCCTGTTCCGGGTCACAATGTGTATCTGACACTAGATGCTCGGGTGCAGACAATTGTGGAGGAGGTAATGCGACGTGTGGGTCGAGGTGCTTGTGTCGTGATGGATCCAAACTCGGGTGATATTTTAGCAATGTGCTCCGTACCAAATTTTGACCCCAACAGTTTTGTGCCGGGAGGAACGGGTAAATCCACAGATTGGAAGCAGTTGATGACGGCAGAGACGAAGCCGATGTTGAATCGGGCCTTAGGAGCCTATGCGCCTGGATCAACTTTCAAGACCTTGACGGCATTAGCAGCTCTGGAGAATCCTGCGGCGAAGTTTACACCACAGACGGTCATTCATAGTCCTGGATCGATTGAGATGGCCGGAAGGACATGGCATGACTGGAATCCCGATGGTCAGGGTAGCATTACCTTGAAGCGTGGTTTGGCAATGTCGTGCAACACGTTTTTTTATCAGTTGGGTGTGAGAACCGGTATTGAGTCCATAAGTGAGATGGGAAGGCGAATCGGGTTTGGTCAAAAGCTTCTTCTGCGTTCGGATGGGGAGTCAGTCTTGACGGGAGAGGATCCTGGAACAATGCCTGGACGTGAGTGGATGGAGAATCGAATGGCTCAAAGAAAAAAAGCGTACAAAACAAAAATCGAGACTTGGGTGGCTGAGGGGCAGAAAACCCCCCGTCCCGCTCCTCCAGCTGTGGAGCGTTGGAGTGATGGACATACGGCCAACACTTCGATTGGACAAGGATATGTGCGGGTGACTCCTTTGCAAATGGCCGTGATGCTCTCTGCGGTCGCAAACGGAGGTACGGTTTATCAGCCAAGGTTGGTCCAAGGAGTGGGTAGAACGACGGAAAAGGGAACGAAGGCAACGAAGGAGTATCCTGTAGCCGTGAAGAGGGGTGATCTGGGCGTGAAAGCTGAAAATCTGGCCGCGGTGAAAGAGGGGTTGCGTGCTGTGGTGACGGAGGGGACGGGAAAAAATGCAGCAGTGAAAGACATCGAGGTAGCGGGAAAGACGGGCTCGGCGCAATTTGTGACAACGATTGGAGGAAGCACGGTGAAGGATACCCGTACTTGGTTCACCGGATTTGCTCCAGTAAAAGATCCTAAGTATGTGGTAATCGTTATTGTGGAGGGGGGAGTTTCTGGGGGTTCAACTTGCGCCCCGTTGGCATCCGAAATTCTTTTTAAGCTTTTTGAAATGGAAAAGGGAGTGCTTCCTCAGTTGGTGTACCAGGCTCCTGTGGCTGGCCATTTCCACGGTGTTACGGCATCAGACGGATCTTATACACCAGGGGCTGGGCCGCAGGCCGATGGGGATGGGGATAACGGGGGAATCGGAGGATTCTTTAACTGGTTGGATGAGGGTTTCGGCGGTGGGGCAAGCAGGGGGTTGCGGCGCCGATGAAGGTCAAACGAGCTTGGAGGGGAATGCACTGGCCCAGTCTATTTCTGATGTTGGGGCTCTGCATGTTTGGTGTGATGGTCATTTATAGCGCAACGCATACGAGTGAAGCGGCCGATTTGCGCCATGCGGCCACCCAGCAAGCGGCATGGGTTGGGTTGGGACTCATCTGTTTTTTCCTTTTTGCCATGGCGGATTATCACCGGTGGGTGGACCAGGGATGGTTCTGGTTTGGAGGAGGGTTACTACTGCTTTTACTTGTGCTGGTTTTTGGGAGGGAAGTGAATGGAGCCAAAAGCTGGATCCGGCTGGGGCCTGTTGGATTTCAACCTGCCGAGGTGATGAAACTTGCCTTTCTAGCTGGAGCTTGTGCTCTCATGGTGAGCATGAGGGAGAGAATTGAGAAATTTAGCACTGTTTTGGCTTTGGTGGGGCTGGCGCTCATTCCAGTATTTCTCATTTTGAGGCAACCGGATTTGGGATCTGCTGCTGTTTTTTTGCCGATGTGTTTTGGGTTGCTCTTTGTGGGAGGAACACGATTGCGGTATCTCTTGGTGCCAGCGGGGCTGGGATTGGCAGCGGCGTGTGCGATCTATTTTTATGTGGGGCACCTCAATAAGGAGCTGCCTTTTCTTAAGACGTATCAAAACAACCGAATCCGAACATTTTTTGACCCTAATTTGGATCCCCTAGGGGCAGGCTGGACGATACGGCAATCTATCATCGCGATTGGTTCAGGGGGTTTGACGGGGAAGGGATATTTGCATGGAGATCAAAACCTGTATGGGTTTTTGCCCAAGAATATCGCGTATAATGACTTTATCTTTTCCGTTTTAGGTGAGGAGTGGGGGTTTATGGGTGGGGCGGCTCTCATTTTGGGTCAGGCTGGTCTTCTTCTGTGCATTGCTTGGATCGGTTGGAGGGCGCCTGATTTTACGGGAAGGCTTTTGGCTGGGGGAGTTCTTGGGATGCTTTTCACACATTTTTTCATCAACGTGGGAATGACAATCAAGGTGGTGCCCATCACCGGCATTCCCCTGCCCTTTGTCAGTTACGGAGGAACCTTCCTGGCCGTTTGTATGGCCGCGATGGGATTGGTGCAAAGTGTATGGCGACAACGGCACTTGGGCTGAGCCCAAGACCCATGTCGCAAGAAAGGTAAATTATATGATATTAGAAACGATTAAAAGAATGTTGGGAATGAAAAGAAGGGAGGAGCGGCGTAGTCTTCTCCTTTCCGTTGAACCTCTCGAAAAGCGGGTGGCTTTGCTGGAGGGAGGTGTGGTGGAGGAGTTCTCGATTGAGCGTGAGGGAGACCGAAGCATCTCGGGGAGTATTTACAAGGCACGGGTCCACAATGTGGAACCGTCTTTGAAGGCTCTCTTTGTCGATATCGGTTTAGAAAAAAATGGCTTTCTTCACTTCTGGGATGCTGTTCCTGCGGCTATGGACGAGCAGATCGAGGCGGTCGAACGAAAGGGAGGACGTGGACGGCAACCACGAATTACGAGTAACGACATTCCGCGACTCTATCCTCCAGGCGCTGAGGTGATTGTTCAGGTCAATAAGGGCCCGATTGGAACAAAGGGGGCAAGGGTGACAACGAACCTTAGCCTGCCTGGTCGCTACCTTGTTTTAATGCCGTTTGGAGAAATGAGTGGAGTATCTAGAAAAATTGAAGATCCAGAGGAGCGGAAGCGCTTGAGGAAGATCCTGCAGGAACTGGATGTACCTGAAGGAATGGGTGTGATTTTGCGAACCAATGGAGAAGGGCTCCAGGCGCGGTATTTTGTCCGAGATTTAGCTCTTCTGCTAGAGCAGTGGCGTAAAGTGGAGGAGGGAATGAAGACAAAAACTGCTCCTGCGGTGCTCTTAGAGGAGCCCGATCTTGTCGAGAGATCCGTGCGGGATTTCCTGACGGAGGAAGTAGATGAGGTTTTGGTAGATAACGAGGAAGCTGAGAAGCGGGTCAAGGATTTGGTGGGAGCCATTTCGAAGAGATCTTTGCGGAAGGTGAAGAGGCATCTTGCTGCGGAGCCTCTTTTCGAGGCCTTTGGTGTAAATCGGCAAATTGAGAGTGCCTTGCGACGGCAAGTCTGGTTGAAGTCGGGAGCCTCCCTAGTCATTGATGAAACAGAAGCTTTGGTCTCAATCGATGTGAATACGGGAAAGTCACGAGGAGGAAAGGATCATGATGACACGATCCGCCGCACAAATTTGGAAGCAGCGGAGGAGATTGCGAGACAGCTGCGACTTCGAAATTTAGGTGGAATTATCGTGATCGATTTTATCGATATGAGAGCTCGCCGTGATCAGATGGCTGTCTACGAAAAATTTAAGGATTGCTTGCGTAGAGATCGCGCCAGGACACATACACTGCCGATCTCTCCCTTGGGGCTACTTGAGATGACGCGACAGCGGGTTCAGGAAAGTATTCGAAAAGCGGTATATATGGAGTGCCCTGCATGCCGAGGTAAAGGCATGGTGAAGTCATTTGAAACAATGAGCGTTGAGATACAGCGAGAGATCAGTCGAGTATTGCGAACGCACCCGAACGTGCATGAGATTAAAGTTTTGGTGCATCCTGGAGTATTACATCGGTTACGGACAGAGGATGATGAGCTTTTGATGCAACTTCAACGGCGGTGCTCGGGGGCATTTAGCTTTAAGGCGGACCCAGCTGCAAATGTTGAGGACTTCAAAATACTCGATTCGGCTACGGATCAACCTCTGGAATAATGGTGGATCTGGCTACTCGGGCCGTGGAGGACAAGCCCCCGCAAATCGGTGGGGACGAGGATAAGGTTTCAGCCCGCGTCCGTGGCGCTTTGGATGGAATTCAAGAAGATAAGCCGGAAGAGTTGAGGGAGGCGGTGCGGGGACTTCTTGAGAAGGAGTCTGCCCATTGGATGGATCAGGTGCGGAGGGGTGGGAATGGGTTGAGTGTTGCAAATCAACGATCCCACTTCTTTTCCATTCTACTTTGCGAGTTGTGGAAGCGGGCGGGCGGAACCAAGGTAGGCGAAACACTTGTGATGGGGGCAGTCGGCGGATTTGGGCGCGGAGAGATGAGCCCAGGCAGTGATTTGGATCTGGTATTTATTCGAGATGGGTCGCAAGCGAAGGATGCTGAGGAGGTCGTCAAGAAGGTGCTTTATGTATTGTGGGATTTGGGATGTAAAGTGGGGCACGCTTGTAGAACCATTTCGGAGAGTATTGAGCGTTCGGAATCAGAGCCCATGATCAAGACGGCGCTTTTGGATGCGCGTTATTTAGCAGGATCCACTTCACTTTGGGAGAAGTTTCAATCGGAATACAAAAAAAGAAGTTTGGAGCGTGAGGTAGAACGGTATCTATCGTGGAGGTTAGAAAATCAGCAGTCACGTCATAGCAAAGAGGGAGGGACCGTTTTTGTCCAAGAGCCGAACTTAAAGTCTGGGGTGGGAGGGCTAAGAGATTTTCATAATTTGCGTTGGGTAGGCAAAGTATGTGGAGAGGGTGAAAGCCTAGAGAAGTTAGTCCAACGAGGTTGGTTGGGGGAAGAGGAGGCGCGACAAGTGAGTCATGCCTTTGAATTTCTTATGATGGTTCGTGAGTGGCTTCATTATGGGCAGGGAGGCCCTGGGGATGTTCTCACGTTGCGAAGACAGGGCGAGTTAGCCGAGGCGATGGGGTATCCTCAACCCAATATTTTACGAAAGAGTGAAGCCTTGATGCGTGAAGTCTATGGGCAGATGCGCGTCCTGCATTTGCTGTGCAATTCGACAGCCACTCGACTTTGCCAGCAGCGCCTAGGCAAACCACGCGGGTTTTGGGGGTTTTTTGGTGGATGGAAGGGGGCACGGCGTGCGACGGATGGATTTGTTTTGGTTGGGGCCGAGTTGGAGGGTGAACACCCGAGAATCTTTATTGAAGAACCAGCGCGATTGATCCGAATGTTTCGAATTATGCAGGATCAAGGATCAGTCCCTGGGGCAGAGTTAAAGGCACTGGTTCGGGCTAATTATGGGCTCCTTACAGACGACTGGGTGAAGCAAAAAGAAACACAAGAGACGTTCCTGCACATTCTAAGACAGAAAGGGAAAGTGGGTCGTATTTTGCGGTTGATGCATGAGAGTGAAATCTTAGGGCGAATTCTGCCTGAATTTGCCCCTTTGACTTGCTTGGTTCAGCACGAATTCTTTCACCGATACACAGCAGATGAGCACACCCTAGGTTGTTTGGATCAGTTGGATGCGATGTTAGGATCGAAGGAACCCGATTTACGAAAATATGCTGAATTGTATGCGAAAGTAGAGGCACCCGAAATCTTGGCTTTGGCCGTACTCCTGCACGACACGGGAAAAGCGGAGTTAACAAGGCACCATGAGGAGGTGGGAGCCGCAAATGCGGCGATTGTTGCACGACGATTCGGTTTTTGGGGTAGAGGGCTTCGGCAAATGACTTTTTTAGTGGATCATCACATGACGTTGGGAGTGTTTGCTCGCAAGAATCTTGAGGAGCCTGAAACGATCCGTGAATTAGCCAGAATCGTTGAAGATCAAGAGAGGCTCGATTTACTTATGTTGATCTCTGCCGCTGACGTCCGTGCCGTGGCAGGGAAAAGCAACTGGTCAAGTTGGCGGGAGTTGTTGGTATGGGATCTTTATCAGAAGACGAAAAACATGCTCAGCGGAGAAGAGGAGTTTTTGCGTGGTGAGGAGAGGAAACAGGAGGAACGCAGACAGGAGATTCGGACGGTACTGGCTCGGGAATTTACGGATGATGAAGCGAGTGAGCATTTAGAGAGAATGGGGAAAGAGTATTTGCGAGTATGTCCGGCTGAGCTGGTCGGACGGCATCTTAATGCGGTGCATGAATTTCTTGAAAAGAGGGTATCAGGTGCGGATGCACTCGTGCCTCTGGTGAAGTGGATGGATCAGCCGGAGGAGGGGCATACCGAGGTGATTGTGGTGACTTGGAATCGGGAAAGGCTTTTTAGCAAAATTGCGGGTAGTTTTGCCGTGGCTGGGCTGAATATTCTCAGTGCGAGCATTTTTACGCGTACAGATGATGTAGTGGTTGATACCTTTCGTGTCTGCAACGAAAGGATGGAAGTGGTGGCGCATCCAGTGGATCGGGCGGCTTTTGAAAAAACACTAACCGAAGCTTTGGGGGATACTGAGGATCGTTTGATGGAACGGATTGCAGAGGTGGGGCCGACCCTTTGGCAGAAGTCGGTTGGAGAGGGAGAATTTCCTGCCAGTTTGCGGGTTGATCAAGCCAGTGAGCCGGGCCGAACGTTGCTGCATGTAGAAGCTCCAGATCGAGTTGGGCTTTTGCACTCGTTAACGAGAGTTATCGCAGATGAAGGAATGCAGATCTCTGGTGCGCGAATTACGACGGAAAAGGGCGCAGCATTGGATACTTTTGTGATCGAGAATAGGCAAGGAGAAGCAGTCACGGCGGCGGAGCAGTTGGGTCGTCTGGTGCAAAGTCTAAAAAAAGTGGTTAGCCCGTGAAGCAGCAGCGGAATGCTTTGGGAGTTGGTCCAAGTGACCTTGCACTGCCACAGCGATTCGTGCGAAAGATTTTACAAGCAGTACAGAAGCATTTCGGGGTCGAGCGAGCTGCGCTCTATCTTTTTAATCCCAACCTCGGTGATTTGGAAATTGATCAGGCCGTGGGCGTGACGGCGAAGTGGAAAGAGAGGAGAGTCGCTTTAGGGCAGGGGGTGGTTGGCTGGGTTGGGAGCCGCGGTGAGGCGGCACGTGCTGATCTTCGAAAAACGGCTGGTGGTTTAGGGCTGGAGGGAAGTGAGATGGCGGCACCTTTGAGCGAAGGGGAAAGTTTAGTAGGAGTTATCGTGGTTGGGACGAAGAAAAAGAATTATTTTAAAGAAGGTCAGGAGCAGGAGTTAGCCGAACTAGCAAAGGAGGCGATGGGCTGGTTGGGTTTGGCCTGGAAGCTAGCTGGGACGCAGGAGGAGGGTGGGCGTTCGGCGGCACTGGCGGGGGTGGGTGCGGCGATTGGAGCGGAAGAGACCTCTTCCGCTATTCTAACAAAGGTCACCCGGGAGGCGGCGAGATTGTGCGGTGCAAATCTAGCATCTCTCTTTCTGTTTGATGCAAAAAGTGAGACGTTGCGGTTAGAGGTTTCCGAGGGGGCTTCGAAACGGTATCAAGCGCAGCCTGTCATCCATATGTCGGAGACGGCACTGGGATATGTTGTGAGAAGGCAAAAGCCGTGGTCGGTATCTCAGATTTCACAAAGCCCGCAAGATCCTCACACGGAGTTGATTCAAAAAGAGGGGATTCACTCCTTTCTTGCGGTTCCCCTTGCTGAAAAAAAGGGGGCATTGGGGATTTTATGTGTAGGGACGCGGAGAGTGCACCGATTTTCAGATTCGGAAACGAGACTTTTCCAGGGGCTAGCAGGACTTGCTGCGGCCGCGCTCCAAAGAACGAAGTTAGCTGTGCAGTTGGGGCAAACGGAACTGGAGCTTCGGCAGCGGGAGAGGCTTTCGTCGCTGGGAATGTTGGCGGCTGAGGTGGCCCATGAGGTGCGAAATCCCCTCGCGGTGATTCGAATGCTTTGGCATACGGCAATTCGTGGATTATGTCCGACTGAGGAGCAGGGACGAGACTTGCAGCTCATTGAAAATAAGTTGGGGCAAATGAATGGAATCTTGGATCGCGTTTTAAATCTGGCCCGATCTGCAGATCCTTTCATGGGGGAAGTGGACGCAAAAGACGTCATGGAGGAGGTAGCGCTACTGGTAAGGATCAAGCTTTCTGCATCGAAGATTCGACTTAGCCTGAATTTTCAAAAAGGAGAGCCGATTCGAATTCGGGGGGATCGTTCCCAGTTGGAGCAGGCTGTTCTCAACCTCGTTTTGAATGCTCAAGAATCGATGGCAGAAGGTGGACATTTACAGTTGGGTGCGGTCAGGCGGGGGGAGGAGGTTGTTTTTGTTGTCGAGGATTCGGGAAAAGGGATGAAAAAAGAAGTGGCGGACCGTTTGTTTGAGCCCTTTTTATCGGGTCGGCCAGAGGGAACTGGATTAGGAATGGCTTTAGTACGCAGGACAGTCGAGGCGCATGGGGGAAGGCTGCGAATCAAATCAAAGCAGGGAAAAGGAACGAAGGTGGAGATGTGGTTGCCCGCGTGGGCGGATTCGAAGGCTAGTTAATCAGTTTTTCGAGCTCAGGATCTTTGGGAACGCCAAGTTCGAGCGCCCGGCCATAGTGGCGTTTAGCGAGCTCTTTTGCTGGAGGAGTCTGAGTGGCATAGATTACGGCCAAGTTGAAGTGGGCGTCTCCATATCCTTCGTCGAGTTCGATGGCTTTGCGGCACTCCTGTTCGGCGGCTTCCTGAAGGCCTTTGCGAGATGAGGAGATACCAAGGTAGTTGCGAGTTTTGGCATCGGCAGGATCGAGGGCAACAGCTCGACTAAGTATTTGGATGGCATCGTCATACTTCTCTTGTTGAACGAGGGCGATACCCAAAACGGAGTGTGAAAAAGCGTCGTTAGGAGCCACACGAATGGCTTCGCGCAGAGCCTTTTCGGCTTCGGGGTACTTTTGCTGTTGGAAGCGGACGACACCCAAATTGGAGAGCGCATAAATGGACTGGGGGTACTTTGCGAGGATTTTTTCATAGGCAGCGGCGGACTCATCAAATTTTTTCTCGTTATACAAAGAGGTGGCTTGAGCTGCGGTATCCTTAAACTCATCCGGGATGCGTGGTTTTTCTGAATAGGATTCGGGACTGACAGGCTTTTCTGTCTTACTGGAGAGAGTAGGAGTCGCTGCAGCAGCAGCGGCGGCTGGTTCAGGAGCGACAAGAGTGGGCGCAGAGAACTTGAGCATTCCCTGCTCCTCATCTGTCAAAGACAGAAGGGGTGAGCTGAGAACTTCCATCTGAGTTTTCAGGGCATCGGTCGAGACGGCTAGATTTTTAAACTCATCCAATACGAGTCGGCGGGCAGCCTCCCTACGGGCCTGCTCTTTTAGCTGGCGATCCAAGATGGAGCGCAGCATGGAGTTTTCCTTGGCCAAAGTGCCGTCGGATTTTCCTGTAGTTCCTGCTTGTTGAAGTTGGGTTGTAAGGGAGGCGATCTTTGTTTTGTACTCTTCGTTGGCTCGTGCGAGTTCAGCCGATTTATTATTGGCTTCAGCCAACTTCTTTTCGAGCTGGTCCACTTGACCGCGGAGAGAGGTCATCTCACCTGCAATTTCGCCACCTGCTACTTTTTTGAGGCTTTCCTCGGCCGTGCTTAACTTTCCTCGTAGGGAAGCATTCTCCTCTTGAAGTTTTGACACATCCGCGTCAGGGGCAGGGGAAGCAGAGAGCTTTTGCTGAAGTTGTTTTTTATCGGCTACAGCAGCATCGAGATCGCTTTTTGCTTGGCGTAACTCCGTTCGAGCCGATTCGAGTTCGCCCGAAAGTGCGATAACTTTTTGGCGGAGGGCAGAGGGGTCATCGGCAACAGTGGGGGCAGACGAGGGTGCAGGAGCAGCAGGAATTTCAGCCTTGGGCTCAGAGGGAGCGGGTTTCTCGGTAGAGGCGGGCTTCTCAGGCGTGGTGGGGGTGAGAGTTGCGGGTGCAGGAGTGGACTTGGGGGCAGGAGAAGCGTCTTTTGCGGATTTTAGGGACTCCAATTTCTCATTTAGATACTTGATCCGATATTTGACGATCGTGGGTTCCCACTCAGGGTTCTCATTTTTAAGTTTTTCAAGGCGCTGGATTGCGGTTTCGTATTTTTCCCGACCTTGGGAGTTCTGGCCACCTTGGGTGAGTTTATCCCCTTCCTGAATCATGACGTAAATCTGGAGGTAATCGTCTTGGGGAGAGGCAGCGGAATGGAGATGGGTAGAAGTAGCCCATGCAAGGCAACCGATAAGGGCGATCCAACGAAAGAGGTTCATGGAAAGGGAAGTGAATTAGGCGATGAAATTGGATTTGGGGCAAGAGAAAATCAGTCCCGTTGACGATAACTTTTCTCCGTCTAAAGGTAGAGGGTATGGATTTAGCCACACCTCAGGGGGTTTTAGTCCTAAACCGCTTTTGGCAAGCAGTGCACATCTGCTCTGTCCGGCGAGCCTTTAGCCTCCTGTATATGGGGCATGCCCAAGTTGTAGAGGGTAATGGCGCAGGGGATGATTTTCGAACCTTCGACTTCCATCGGTGGCGAGAGCTCAGCCAGGATTATGATGGCGAAGATGCGGTTCGCACCATCAGCTTTCGAATCCGCATCCCACGAGTTATTGTATTGATGCTCTTTGACCGGATTCCAAAGAAAGAAGTTAAACTGACTCGGCAAAACATTTTCGAAAGGGACTCCTATACCTGCCAGTACTGCGGGGAGTTGAAAGATCGGCGGGATCTGAATCTGGATCACGTTATCCCGCGGGATCATGGGGGTACAACCACATGGGAAAATGTGGTTTGCTCTTGCATCCCGTGCAACACGCGTAAGGGGAATCGAAGGCCTCCCGAAGCCTCCATGAAGTTGATACGTAAGCCAAAGCGGCCCAAGTTGCGCACCTTCTTGAACGTTCAGATTTCACGAAACGGGCCTGAAACTTGGCGACACTTTTTGGACTTGGCGTATTGGAATGTGGAGTTGAGCGACTGAACAGGCAGGGCAATTCCCCTTGGCCAATGGGGATAGGGACGAACTTGGATCGAGACCGACTTTTCCCTGCAGCGAAAGAGGGGATTTTTTTGGCCCATGCGGCTGTAGCTCCTATCAGTGGCCCTGCTCAGGAGGCCATAACAAATTGGTCGGCGGTTGCGGCGCAAGGGCGACAAGAGGGAGGGGAGGTGTGGCGGAGAGTAAAAAAAACACGTGAGGTTGCATCCATTTTTCTAGGTTGCGATTGGGACGAGGTTTCTCTGTTGGGGCCCACTGCGTTGGGATTGGGATTGGTGGCCCTAGGGTTGGATTGGAAGGAGGGAAATGAGGTGATTTACGATCCCTTGGATTATCCTGCCAATGTTTATCCGTGGAGGGATCTTGCGAAACGAGGAGTGAGGGCGGTTCCGATTGTGAGGCAACCTGGGCAGGAGATTCGGTGGTCGACAATTTTGCCTTTCATAACAAAAAAAACGAAACTTGTGACCCTGGCCACTGCACACTATTTGAGCGGATGCATGCCAGAGTTGGCAGTGATCGGGCCCGAACTCAAGGCACGCAAGATTCTCCTTTGCTTGGATGGAATTCAGACCTTGGGAGTTGTGCCGACGGATTGGGCTGAGGCAGATTTTCTGGCGGCGGATGCTCACAAGTGGATGTTGGGACCTGTGGGAGCTGGAGTTTTGATGGTGCGCCGAAGGGTGTGGGAGCGGATGTCGCCTCCTTTGCTCGGTTCTTGGAACGTCCACAGCCCAGATTTTTTGGCTCAACCCAATATGGTGATGGAGGAGGGGGGGAGAAGATATGAGCCGGGGAGCTTAAATCTTCCTGGAATTGAAGGAATGAGAGCCTCGTTGGAACTGCTGGAGGGGTTGGGACGCAAAAAAACAGCGGAGTATGTTTTAAATCTGGCTGGGCAAATTCGGGAGGGAGCGCGGCGGGCTGGATTTACGATTTATGGGGAGGGAGAGAATCCGCGACCGATTACCAGCTTATGTGAACCGAAAGGTGGGTGGGGGGAGGTGGCTCAAAGGTTGGAGATGGCTAAAATCCGTGTGTCCTGGAGAAAGGAGCACGGGGGCAAGATGCTTCTTCGGGTTTCTCCTCATGTCTCAAACGTTGCAGATGAAGTGGATGAATTCCTAAAAGTTTTGGGAAGAGCGGGTTGACTCCGAGGGGATTCCTCGGCACGATTTAACCCTTATTCATCTTTTGCAATGAAACCCACGTATAACCCCTCCAAGCGCACCCGCAAACGCCAGTTTGGCTTTCGGGCGCGTATGAAAACTAAGGGAGGGCGAGC
>Ga0214917_10004446_pt1 | contig 15571 bp, 25 predicted proteins | sample LL_1208_BB_MetaG_FD_177983 | JGI IMG/M metagenome (GOLD analysis project Ga0214917, IMG submission 177983) | Freshwater microbial communities from Lake Lanier, Atlanta, Georgia, United States - LL_1208_BB | ecosystem: Environmental > Aquatic > Freshwater > Lake | place: USA: Georgia | collected... | reverse complement strand
ATGGGCCGTCGAGCCGGCCAGCAGGCCGGTGTAGCCCGTGGGCGACAGGAGTTGCTCCCCGGCCTGATGTCTGCCGAAGAGCAGGTCGAGCGGCTCCAGCGTGCCAGAGAGGAAGTCCGCGCTCGACGCAAGGAGGACCGACTGCGAGAGCGTGCCAAGCGAACTGCTCTTGCTGGCCGGATGCAGGCTCGCATCGGTCGGATCATGGCTGCCGTCGAGGCGATGCGCCAGAGCGCCGATGAGGACTCCGACCAACTGATGCGCCGTGCGCTGCGAGAGATGCTGCGCCGCGAGGCCGCCGGCAGCCGCACTGGCTACGAGTTTGCTCGTCGCGAACTGACGGCGCTCAAGCGCGAAGCAGCCGACGCCGTGCGCCTGTTGCCGGCGAACATGCGCGGCAAGTACCTGAATCGCATCGCGTCGGTCCGGTCTGCCGTTGGGGTTCTTCGCATCAGCGACTCCGTCGTGCGCGACCTCGCACGGTACGAGGCTCGATCGTCCTTCAACCGGCTGCGCCGGCTGGAGCGTCGATATTCCAGCCCGCAGACCGGCATGACCAACGAACTCCGCGATCAGATCCTGCCGATCGTTCGTGCCGGCATGGCGCTGCTTGGCGGTCAGCGCCTGATGCAGTACACCGACGTGAACGACATGAGCCAGCGCATCGCTGCTGCCAACCAGTTGGCCGCACAGGCGCGTGGCATGTACGAGCAGGAGCGCGAGAACTGGCGTGCCGATCGCGAGATGCGTCGCGAGGGTTATGCCGATGCAGCGGAGGCTCTCGCCAACAACATCAGCCAGATGCCTGAACTCCCGCCGTCGAGGCTGTGGAGCGAGGGACGTACCGCCGGCATGGTCGGTGCGCTGGCGATCAAGAACAGCGACATCCACACGATTGCTGCGCTCATCGACGGTGCGATCGACGGACCGATCCACGACATGATCCACCGGCTGTCCGCCGGCAAGGATGCCATGTACAACGATCGCCGTCGGATCGACCAGCAGATTGACGGCCTGCTGCGTCAGGCCGGGTTCACCGGCATCGACGACTACGTTCAGCGAGGTGCCGGCTACGGTGGAACTGCCGCCGCCGATGTCATCGACGTAGTGCTTGGCGGGACCGCTCGCCGTATCACGATCGGCGAGGCCATGTCTCTGGCTGCGATGGATGACACCACGCTCGCCCTGCTGGCTGACGAGAACGATCCCGAGCAGCCGGGTAGCCCGATCACGTTCAGCCGTGACGGTGGCAAGTTGCCGATCCCCGTGACCCGGCAGGAAGTCTTGGCCTTGCGTGGCCGTTTGTCACCCGGCCAGTTGGCGCTCATCGATGGACTCAAGGGTCTGATCGACACCGAGATTCGCGAGCGTTCGTTTGAGGTGGCGTACCGAATCAACGGTCGTATGCCCGAGGCTGTCCCGAACTACTACCCGCGCCGACGGCTGAGTGATGCAATCGCCGGTGATACGGTTGACGTGAACTCCAACCCCGGCAACGTCGTGATGACGATGCTCGACAACGCCGGGTTCCTCCAGCGTCGCGTCGCCAGCACCAGCCCGCTGGTCGTTGACGACCTCGTCCGCACCATCGACGGCCACGTCGATGAGGGTCTCCGGCTGATCCACATGAGCGAGCCTCTGCGCCACAGCATCACCGTGCTGCGGTCTGCCGGCGTGAAGGACGCGATGGAATCCCGGTTCGGCAGCAAGTTCAACGACCAGATGCGAAAGGTCGTGTTCAACGCCGTTGGTCTGAGTGGCCGCCCGACTGGCGACTTGATCGACCGTATCAACGGCAACATCAGCGGCGCTCTGCTGATGCTGAACCCGAAGACTTGGTTCCGCCAGTTGGGCGGGATCTTCCGCCTTGCCAGCGAGTTCGACATGGGCGACTGGGCAGCAGGCAGCCGGCGCTCGATCGCGTTGTCTCCGTCGCAGCGCACGGCTATGATCGACCGGATCGAGGAGACCAGCGGGTACTTCTTTGACCGCCACCGCCGTTCGCAGGTCGGGTTGTTCGCAGGTGTCATCGGTGATCCCCGTCAGAACCGTGAACGCATCGCGTCGATGCTGCGGTCTCTGGCTTCTAACCTGCGTTCGGCTGTGGATGAGGCCACGCAGGGGAACATCCAGCGCATGGCGGCTGACCTCTCTGCTGGTCGCACGAATGCGCTCACGATCCTGCGGTCGGTTGACTTCGCCCTGCGCGGCATCGATCGTCAGGTCATGCTGGCCGCGTACATGACTGCGCGTCAGTCCTTGTCGCGAACCGACCCGTCGATGCCAGAGGACGAAGCGCACGCATCGGCGTGCGTGATGGCCGAGCAGTCGTTCCGCCGCACGCAGAACGTCAGCGACCCGCTCGACGACACGGTGTTTGCGGCAGAGCAGAAGTTCTCCAAGGGATACGGTCGCCTGTTGTTCCCGTTCTCCAGCGATCCGCTCAAGGGCTGGAATCAGGCTCGTCGCGCAACGCTCAACCCGCAGAACGCTGGACGCACCGCGTTCGCCATTGGCGCGAACATGCTGTGGAGTGCAGCCGCGAACCCGTTGAGCCTTGGCCTCGCGGCGATTGCCACGGGACTCGTTGCGAGCGATGACGAGGACGACGAACTGCTCAAGCGTGCGCTCATGGAGAAGCAGGCTGAGGGCGCGATGCGACGTGTTGCGAACGAACTCGTTGCGAGCGTCGGCGGTTACGCTGGCATCATTGCCGGCGACATCTACACGGCCTACCGTGCGATGAGTGACGGCTACGCGCCTGACCAGACAATCCAGTTGATGCCGCTGCAAGTCGCCAACGAGGTGATCCGCAGTGCATCGATGGGCGACTACGGCGCGATGGCTGGCGATCTCGCGATGATGGCCGGCATCCCGGTGACGATGCCGATCGAGTCGATCTCTCGCGATGTCGAGAAGACCATCGCCACGCCGGACTCCATCCGCAAGATCCTGCTGGCTCGCAAGCAGTCGGTCGGTCTGACACCTGCCGAAGAGCAGCGTCTGCGCGAGGTGCAAGCCGAGATCAGGGCGCTGAAAGCCCTACAAACACAGTGACTTGACAGCATACTGTTCGTGCAGTACTGTTCCTGCATCGGACCACATTGTGTGGTCTGTTCGCAGAACGGAGAACTATGCCACGCAAGAAACGACCACGCCCTCCGCGTTCGGAGAGGTATCGCACTCTCACGATTCGCAAGAGTGACTACGACACTCTCCAGACCATCCAAGCCAATACCGGATGGTCGATGCTCCTGATCCTTCATTTCATCATCGAGCATCACCGACAGAAACTGCCCACGTCACTGACCGACGTTGGCTACGTTCGACTTGGCAACACCGTCATCCGCATGGATGAGAACAACAACATCCTGTCAATCACCGAGGAACCGAAGAATGACAACGACAACCCCGACAGCATCACCGTCACGAATCCTGCACGATATGAGTGAGCGCGAGTACCACCTGACTGCTGGTGCCTCTGCCTCCCGCCTGAAGAGCCTGCTCACCAAGACCCCGGCGCACCTGCGTTGGGAACTGGACAACCCGCCGGCTGACACCGCTGCGTTCCGGGTCGGTCGCCTGCTGCACTGCATGGCGCTTACCCCTGATCTCGTCCGTGCGAACTTCATGCCAGCGCCGGATGTTGATCGCCGCACGAAGGCCGGCAAGGAACTGTACGAGCAGGCTCTGTTGCAGGCAGGCAACCGCACCCTCATCAGCACCGAGGAGTGGGACCAGTGTGACAACATGGCAAGGGCTGTTCGCGCTACCGGCCTGTTGGAGAAGGGCCAGCCCGAGGTCAGCCTGTTCTGCGAGATCAACGGCGTCAAGTCGAAGGCTCGATTCGACTGGTGGAACGAGGGCCAGATCATCGACGTGAAGACGACGGCCACCGTCGGCAGTCCGCGTGACTTTCAGCGCACGGTGTGGAACTTCGGCTACGGATTGCAGGCTGCTTGGTACACCCGCATGGCGCGGGCCTGCGGCCTGAACCCGACTGGCTTCACGTTCATCGTGGTCGAGAAGGACGAGCCGCACGTCACCGGCGTCTACGACCTCGACGAGGCTGTGATCACCCTGTTCGACAAGCAGATCGACGACCTGCTGGTTGAGTACAAGGCATCGCTGGCGGACGTTCCGCCGGCTGCAACGTGGGGGCGGCACACCATCAAGGTGCCGACGTGGGCCATGTCGGCCCTTGAGGACGAGGTCTGATACGAAAGGAACAAGCACATGAAGACATCTGAAACCATCGGCGCTCTCATCACCGCTCTTGCTGCCGCGCAGAAGAGCATCACCAACCCGGCGTTCGACAAGGTGAACCCGCACTTCAAGTCGAGGTACGCCACGCTGGCGGCTCACCTCGACGCCATCCGGCTGCCGTTCGCTGCGGAGGGGCTGTTCATCATGCAGCCGATCAGCAGTGATACCGGCACCATCACCGTCACCACGCGCATCGCTCACAAGAGCGGTGAGTGGATCGAGGAGTCGGCTACGGAGCCGCGACCGGAACGCTGCACGATCCAGCAGTTCGGATCGATCTGCTCGTACCTGCGTCGCTACACATTGGCGAGCATGGTGTCGATCACTGGTGAGGACGACCTCGACGGCGAGGAAGTCGTTGCACCGACCCGCCAGCAGGCGCGGTACGAGCCGCACCCCAGCCAGTCGGCCCCGGCCCGCACGTTCCAGCAACGCGCACCGGAGCGTCAGCCTGAACCGCACCCCAGCCAGACCCCTCCGGCACCCAAGCCGGCACCGGCACCCGCTCCGGCACCTGCCGAGCGCGTGGTCGAGTCCGATGCCGGCGAGTGGCTGTGGATTCAGGTCCGGTTCTGCGACGAGAAGCAGTCGCAGGGCAAGACGGCTAGCCCGTACCTCGCCGTCAAGACCGCCGACGACCAGCGCCTGACCTGCTGGGACACCGACCTGTTCGACGTGATCAAGGCTGCTCACCGCGACCGCTCGACGATCGGCGTCATCGTGGACACCAGCAGCAAGTTCCCGAAGATCGTCGAGGTCAAGCGTGGCTGACAACCTGTGGGATCTGACCGAGGGAGAGCGCCGGCGCGATCGAGGGATCGCGCTGGCCTCGATCCCACGGGCTGACCTGCTGGAGCGGGCTAGGGTCGCGGCTGTGGCCGTGGCCCAGTCCCGCTCAAGCCGGGAGGCCAGCATCGACGATGTAAAGCGGCGCATGGAGGACGACGGCATTGACCCATCGGCGCTGGAGAACGCGGCAGGAGCCGTGTTCCGAGGCTCGATGTGGTCGGACACCGGCAAGCGCGTCCGGTCAGAGCGAACGGCGGCCCGAGCGCGGGAGATCCGCATCTGGAGGCTGGTGTGAGGAAAGCCCCGTGGTTCCCCATGTACACGCAGGACTTCGTGTCGGCGACGATGGCGATGAGCAGCGCGGAGGTTGGCTGCTACATCAGGCTGCTGTGCTTCCAGTGGTCGAACGGTGGAATCCCTGACGACTACGAGGCGGCGAAGCGGATCTGTGGTGACCTGACGCAGGCCATGTGGAAGGTGTTGCGTTGCCGGTTTGAAGACCACGACGGCCTGCTGGTCCATCCCCGGCTGGAGTCAGAGCGAGTCAGGATGGAGAGCGTTTCGACCCGACGCGCAGCCGCAGCGCGTAGAGTGAACGAGCAGAGGCGGCGAGTGGAAGACCCAGTTCAGCAACTCAAGCGAATCAGGAAAGACCAATGACGGACGAACACAAGCCCGAACTCAACAAGCCCACCCGGCACTGCTACTGCCGGATGTGCGGACAGGTGTGGCAGCACGCTCGCATCGGCGAGGTGCTGTCGGATGTGGACTACTGTGGCGGTTGCGCCAATGAGATGTACAACGACGAGACCCCGACGAGGAGCGACGACCATGAGTGAACTTGAATCGGCACTTGCGGCACTCGACTGCATGATCGACGAGCGCAACGCGGCGCAGCAGATGGTGAACGTACTCAACTCCAGCGTTCATCGGCTGACGTTTGAGCGCGACGAGTTGAAGATCGAGGCCGGCAAACTCAAAGCAGAGCGCGACGAGGCGCGGCGCGAGGTGTGCGCCCTTGAGGCCGACACCTTGGAGGACCAAGTCGAGTACGCCAAGCAGCGTGGTTGGATCTGTTTCCCCGGTCAGGCGAACAACGGCAAGCAGGACGGGATGACCGACGCCGAGTTCCTTCGCTACCTCGCGCAGAACGACTACAACATCGACGGCGGCCTGCTGGCCGATGCCGTCAGGCTCAACGAGATCGCAGACAGGATCGAGAAAGGACACCGATGAACGACAACACCAACGAACTGAACCAACTGGCTGCCCGCAACGCGGTGCTGGTGATCGAGATCGATGCGCTGAAGGAGCAGTTGACCCGGCTGCGCTCGATGAACACCATGCTGTACAAGGATCGTGACGAACTCCGGCTGAAGTTGCACCAGTACATCGACGCCGAGCGTGACGTTGCGGTGGCGAGGATGGAGGCCGGCGATGACGAGCGCGCCGCTGGCGACGAGGACGACAGCGAGACGCTGCTGGCAATCGAGGGCATGAACGACTGCATCGTCGGAATCGGACGGCGGTGCAGCAAGCCTGACGTGCTGGTGTACAGCCACGCAATGTTGGTTGCGTCGTTCGTCAGGCAAGGCATGACGGAGACCGAGGCTTACGAATGGGTCGAGTTCAACATCACCGGCGCGTGGCTGGGAGACAAGACCCCGATCGTGATCTACCCCAACGCGGACGACTGACGACACGCAACACGGAAGGAGACTGACACATGGAAGTGCGAACCTACCCTCTGAACTACGCGATGATGCGCGAACTGTGGCCGGACTGGAATGCAACCGATGCCAGCGCCGGACTGTTTGCGGAGAGATGCGCTGACCTGAACCAGCGCGTCCTGATGGACGTGATCAAGCGCCATCGGTGCGAGCCTGCTGGTCAGTACAAGGAACCGAAGATCCACCGGGTGCTGGAGATGTACGGCGAGGTCATGCGCGAGAGCAGTGTCCGCGCACAGTTCTCCTCGCAGGTGGTGTCCACCGACCTGACGGCGGAGGAGGCTGCGGAGTTGGACATCGAGGCCGACGAGATCATCTCGACGGCCACCGACGAGGAGGTGCGGGCGGCACGGTCGCTGTACCCGATCAATCCCGACCTGCCGGGTGGCAAGCGGATGCTGGCTGCCGCGCTGCGGAGGATGCGGGGTCGGCGATGACGAAGGACAAGATCCCCCCCGACGTGTTGCTGCGCGAGGAGATCGGCAAGCGTATGGCGAGTGAGGATCGCGAGGCTCGCCATGCCACGGTGGCCGCCGCGCTCGACGAGACGCTGGTCGAGTTGATGTCGGCGATGATCCGTGCCAGCAAGTCTTGCAGTTGCAGCAAGGGAATGCGCCGCCATCTCGTCGCGCTGGTCGAGCGGTTCGGTAGAATCCGGGAGGAGGCTCTCGATGGCCGGAACTGTTTCGATATCCCTCCCGCTCCCGAGGAGCAAGGGCAGTAACGGCAGAGATCACTGGGCTGCGCGAGCCAAACTCGTGAAGGCAGACAGGGCATTGGCGTTCGCGGCGGGGTCCACTGTGGCCCCGCCGATGCCATTCCGGGATGTCAGCCTGACGATCGCGTACCGGACGAAGGGGGCGCAGGCACCCGACTGCGACAACGCGATCAGCCGGTGCAAGGCGTACATCGATGGGCTGACGGACGCTGGCTGGTGGGTGGACGACCGGCGGTTGGTCGAGATCAAGGCGGCGGTGTTTCGCGGCGCTGGTCAGGACGCCGGGGTGACGATCACGGCCCGGTGCGTGAACCCGCCGGAGTGACTGGCCGTGCGCCCCGTCTATGAGACATCCGCAGACCGGCGGGCGCAGGCCGAGGCCATCGGGTGGCTGGCTGCTGCGACTGGCAGTACGCCGGTCGAGATGCCAGCGTTGGCACCGTGGGACTACGAGATGGTTCGCGAGGGACTGGCCGTGGCGATCGTCGAGGTCAAGGTTCGGCGCTGCACGATGCGCGAGTACCCGACCTACATGGTGAGCGAGGCGAAGGCGCGTGGCTTGCGCGACGCTGCCATCGAGCGTGGCATTGCCGGTGTGCTGTTGGTTCGGTGGTCTGACGCTGCCGGGTGGTTGCGATTGGACGCTGGTCAAACCGTCAAATGGACGGTCGGCGTTGGTGGCCGGGTGGATCGGGGCGATCCTGCGGACATCGAGCGGGTGGTGCTGCTCCCGATTGCGTGGTTCGGGCTACTGGCCGTGCCAAGGGTCGGCAAATGAAAAAGCCCCCGAGCGCGTTGGCGCTTCGGGGGCCGCACATGGAAAGACTGGGTGATTCTACTACTGGGGTTCGCCGTAGACGGCACCCGTCGCAGGATCCCGGTCTCCGTCGTCGGGGAATCCGTCGGGCTGTCGGTTGGTCAGGTCCATGAGTACGCCGGTCACGGTGAACCTGACGAGGTCACGGTGGAGGATGCGGATGATCTCGCTGCGCGAGGGTGCCACCCATGCGCGGCGGTTGGAGTGTGCGATCCAGCACTGGCCGTCGGGTGATCGATGCAGGCAGATTGGGGTCACAGTCGGTCCTCCTGATCAGAGATTACCCCCGGCAGGTCGGGTTCCTGCCAGTAGTCCGGGGATCGGTAGTAGGTTGGTTGCACACGGTCACCGCCCCGTTGACCGCTACGGTCACCGCTACGTTGACCGCTACGTTGACCGCTACGTTGACCGCCCCGGTCACCGTGGCGCAAATCGAGGGTATTCACATTCACATCCACAGTCACAGACCCCCCCTCCCGGGGGGGTTGCAGGGGGGGAGCGCCTAGGATGGCTTCTGCGGGCTTGGCTTCCTTGGATGACCCGAGGTAGCACTTGCCCCCGTCGGACGCCTTGGAGCGCCTTCTAGCCGCCTTCCTGTCGATGCTGGTGAGCCACTCCGCCTCCTCCCATGCAACCCGGGCGGAGTGGGCTGCGATCCGCCCTTCCCGGAGCCGGACGGCCACGGGGTGGCGGGACCGGACGGCGTCGGCCACGTCCCGTGGGCAGCACAGACTGGCCGAGCCGGGACGGTCGTCCAAATCCTGACACGGGTATCCGTCATCGTTGACCCGGCACAGGTAGGCGTGGAACTGTGCCTTGCCTCGCCGCCTCCGGTTGCGCCCCCGACCCTGTCGCCTATTCATCGCTTCGCTCCCATGCTTGGCGGGCCTTGGCCCGGTATCCCTTGGTCGCCGACTTGCGGTGGCCCTTCGGGCCTCCGTTCCACACTCCGGCCACGGTCTCGATGGACCAGTCGGGAGCGTATCGGCTGATGTACGCCACGAACACGGCTTCCGCGTACTCGCGATCGTGGACATCGAGGTACTCGCGCTTGCCCAGCGCAGGGCTGTAGGCCACGGCATCGACCCACGCACATCGGTGGATCTGCAACCTGCCACGGGCCTTGCCACCGTCCCCGACGGCAGCGTCGGGGTTGCGGTGGCCGCCAGTCTCGACAGCCTCGATGGCATCGAGGATCCGGCGCACGTCGGTCCCCTGCGGCGGAGGCACGACGAGCGCCACGGTGATGAGCGCGGTGATCATGCCACGCCCCGCGTGCTGTGAAACTCGTAGCGAGGCTCTTGCAACGAACAGTGCTGCACTGCGCCAAGGTGCGCGGCAAGCAGGTTGCGGACCGCACCGCGCAGGGTGCGATCGCTCGCCATCGCCACGGTCTCCCACTCCACGCGGCGCGTGGACTGGTTCGGGCTGCCCCACCTGTCGAGGTTCATGTGGGTCGTGGGAATCCCGACCAGCACGGTCACGCACTGTGGTTCCGACAGAACGCGCACGTTGGCACGGTGCAGGAGGTTGCGAAGGTACTGGTCGTCGCGGGCGACCACGCGGGCGCGGAGTTCGCGCTTGATCAGGCGAATGATGTCGATCATGGGAGTGTCTCCGGGTTAGTTGGTGCTGGTCGGGTACAGGACATCGCCGTGGTTCGGGCCACCCACGAACAGGATCTTCGTCCCCATCAGCCCGATGGTGATGCTGCGCTGCGGCACGGGGTTGCCATCGATGTCGGTCCAAGTGGTTCCGCCGTCGGTGGTGATGCAGTCGATTCCGGTCAGGTAGAGGTTGTACCGATCGTCGCCCCACATCACGGGGTAGTACTTCGCGTCGAAAACCTTTCGGATGTTCGCCGGAACGGGGTTGCGTCGGAGCATCGAGGCCAGTTGCAGAGCGGTCATGTGTGTCTCTCCATGTTGAGGGTTGGGATCAGGCATTGCCGCCACGCTGGCGGCGCTCATGGTTGGCGTGGTCGGTCGCGATGCGGAGGATGGTTGCCCACTGATCACCGGCGAGCAGCATGAGGTCAGTGACAAGGTCGGTGGCAGCCTCGATCGAGGCATCGTCAAGACCGACGGGCGCGTCGGACGAAATCAGCAAGCCCGCGAGGTCTCCGCCATCGAGGCCGTCGGCGACGGCCTGTTCGTAGTCCTTCACGTCCATGCTGCGGACGGTCAGGCTGGTGGCGGATGCGTGGATGTCGTCAACGATTGCAATCAGGTGTCGAGCCATGTGTCTCTCCATGTAGGGGGATTGAATCCTGCACAGTGCAGGGCAAGGCACCCCGGAGGGTGCCAAGCCGCGTACTGGGTCAGATGCGCGGGTAGCGGTTGCCGTGTCGGGCGTGAAGTTCGTCGGACTCGTATGCGAGGTAGCCGTCGATGAATGCATCGATGAATGCGACCATGTCCCTGCGCGAACGCGAAACGACCTTGGTCCACTGGAGGCGCGGACCTTGCGAGGTCTGCATCGTGACCATCCTGCCCAGCGTGTACTGCCCGTTGGAGCGGTGGAGATCGAAGAATCCATCGTCCCCATCCTTCCAGTTGCCGCAGCGGTTCAGTCGGCTCACTGCGGTCTCGACGTATTCATGCGTGATGTAGGTTGCCATGTGTGTGTGTCTCCGGTTGAGGGTTGAATCAGCCCCACAGCCACTGCTGTTGGGGATCGAGGGCCACCGAATCCACCAGCGCGTCGGCGCTGTGGGCTACGGTCGGCTTGACGGTCGCCGTCCCGGCCAGCACGGCATCGCCGATGTCGGCCAGCACCTGACGGGTCCGGTCGGTCACCGCGTGGCTGTCAGACTTGCGGACCTGCACGGTGTACCGGACGCTGGTCTTCGACCCGACGAACCACACGCCGCCAGTGCCACGGATGCGCCAGCGGCGGGTGCCGCTGGTGATCTCCGTGGTCACGTTCGGCGAGGTGAACGCCACGAAGTCGCTGCGGGGGATGCGCTGCCCGTCACCGCACAGTGCGGTGAGCGCGGCGATGTATCGATCGCGAAGGGTTGCCATGTGTGTCTCTCCATGTGTGAGTGAGTGAATCCCGGACAGTCCGGGCCACGCCGCCCCCGCAGGGGCGGCTAGGCCGGTGCTGTCAGGCCAAGCGGAACCTGACTGGCTCCGCCTCGAACACTACGCCCGTTGGCCCGGGCTTCGCGTGAGCGGTCCACGACGCCCGGGCGATCGTGCGGTGGTGACGCTCGTCGCGTGCGTTGCCCGTCTTGCTGTGGGCAACGACGTGCGCGGCCACGTCGGGCTGCCAAGTCTCGATCGGCGGGATCGCGGCCAGCGCTTCCTGACGTGACGCGAATCGATGGCCTACCGCGTTGCCGTTGGCGTAGACCACGCCAACGATCCAGTACGGGGTGTGGATCGGCGGCACCGCGTCACCACGGCGGCGCAGAGTCGGCTCGACGATCGAGCGCACGGCTTCGGCGGTCAGTTCGGTGTCGCACTCCCCGGCGGCGAGCCGGAGTTGCTCGACGAGGACATCGACCAGCGCCGCCTTGGACAGGCGGGCGAGGTACGCGGCGTCGGGGCCGGGAACGGACGGGGGTTTCTTCAGGGTCATGTGTGTCTCCATGTGTGAGGTGTCGAGGCATCCTGCACGGTGCAGGGCAGGTCGCCCCGGGGGGCGACGAGCCGCGCATCGGTCAGCCGTTCGCTTCAAACGAGTTCCACCACTGCTCCATCAGGTCGTTGTCTCCCCAATCCGCAACCGACTCGTCCTTGGCGACGGCGGGCCACAGGATCAGGTAGACCCATCCGACCTTGTTGCAGTCGGCATCGACGATGGTCAGGCGGGCGTCGCCACAGGTCGCGACGGCCTTCAGGATCACGTCGGTGTCGTTGGAGGGGAACCGCAGTGCTTCGGTGTAGTTGGCGGGGTCCGCGAGGAACAGGCTGCGCTCGCGCAGGAAGCCGCAGAGGTGCGAGATCGCGCAACGGCTGGCGGTACGGTCGGTCATGTCAAGGCTCTCCATGTGAGGTGTGAATCGAGGCATCCTGCACGGTGCAGGCCAGCCAGCCCCCGCAGGGGCTGGCGTGGCGAGCGTCGGGCTGGTCAGGCGATCCATTCTCCGGCTCGCAGCGCGTCGGCGCTGCCAGTGGTGTAGACCGTGGTGTAGCGGCTGTCAGTGATTCCCGCGTAGGCATTGACGACGAACTCGTGCCGCTCGATGACCACCGCAGCGTGGTCAGGGGCGATGCGGTCAGCGTATTCGCGGGCTTCTTCAAGCGTGTTGAAGCAGTCAACATCGATTGTGTCGCCATGAATGTCGAGGCTGCGGACATCGAACTCTGTTCGCTTGCGGTTCGGTGGTGTGAATGCTCCTGCCATGTGTCTCTCCATGTGTGAGTGTTGAATCCTGCACGGTGCAGGGTAGGGGCCACCCGGAGGTGGCCCGAACCGCGCATCAGGCGGGTCAATCGACGAACAGGGCTGCGAGGGCGAGGGGAAGGATCGCGAGGGCGATCACGACTTGCAAGGCGAAGGTGGCGTCCATGTGTGGCTCCGGGTCAGCGTCCACTCTCGATGGACTGGTAGCGGATGGTCAGGTTGATCATCGTTTCGCGGGCTGCGGCGTAGGTCCGGTGGATCTTCGGCTCGCGGTCGCCATCGCAGAGGCGTCCATCGGCGTCCAGCGGCAGTCCGGCGACTTCGCTGTACACGATCCAGCCCCCGCAGGGCTGGCGCTCCATCGACGCGAAACGGTTGCGGTAGGTCTTCATGTCAGGCTCTCCATGTGTGAGGTGTGTCGAGGCTTCCTACACGGTGTAGGCCATGCGCCCCGGTCCGGGGCGGCAGGCTCAAACCGTGGGGCTTGAGGGTTGACTTGTCAAAGAGAACCGATCAGCAGGTGATCGATGCACACACAGTACTGCCCGGTACTGCACGGTCAAGGGGGTAGTGGGCAGATTCTGAAGATTTTTTGGCGGGTCTACAGATGATCAGGGAATCGGGGGTGTCGAATGCACCGCAGCATGGGATTGCCTGAACGAACGAAGAGGGGCGGACCAAGCCTCGAAGAGGCTGCGGAGATCGAGTCGAGGAAACTCGTCTTCCTCGCCTCGCTGCCCTCGCTGGGTGTCACCGCCGCTGCACGCGAGGCGGGCGTGGCGGAGTTCACGCCGTGCAAGTGGTACGCGAACGACGCCAAGTTCCGCGCTGCTTGGGATGCGCTGGAGCCGCTGACTGCGAGGCGGTTGGAGGCCATCGCCGACGCCGTTGTAAACGGCGAGCGAGAGTTGAACAGCAGCGCCGCGCAGATCCTCATGTTCCGGCTCAAGGGGCTGCGCCCGTCGGTCTACCGCGAGCGGTCCAGCGTGGAACACACCGGGGCCAACGGCGGCCCGATCGCCATCGAGAACGGCGAGGCCAGCAGGGGCGCGATGATGCTCGCGGAGTGGAGCGCCGCCATGCTGCCCGCCCCGCTGCCAGCCATCGAGGCCAAGGCGGAGGGCGACGAGTGAGCATCGCCACAGCCGTCGCCGTCGCGCTCGCCATCACCCTCGCGCTGACCGCAGGGCAGCGGCGTGACTGACCCGCTCGCCATTGTTCAGTTCCGGCAGCGCATTCTGAAAGCCACGGCGGAGGAGCGACCGCACCTGCGGGCAGCCTTCGCCAGCGACTTCGCCGCGTGGTGCGATGCCACCGCGTGGACCTTCCGCGTCAAGGAAGTCGGCAACGATGGGCGCGAGCGCCCGGTGCGTCAGCCCCACGTCCCGTTCATGCTGTGGCCGTGCCAGCGACGCGCCGCTCGCGAGGTGATCGAGGGCATCGAGGCGGGCCGCGACGTGGTCATTCGCAAGAGCCGCGACATGGGCGCGTCGTGGCTGGTCTCCGCCATCGCCGTGTGGGGCTGGATGTTCAAGGGCTGGCAGTCCCTGCTGGTCAGCCGCGTCGAGGATCTCGTCGATCGCAGCGGCGACCCCGACTCGCTCTTCTGGAAACTCGACTACCTGCTGGAATCGCAGCCACCGTGGCTGCTCCCCTGCGCCCCGGACGCGCTCGCCAAGGGCGGCCAGTTCCGCCAGCACATGGTGCTGCGCCACCCGACCAGCGGGGCCACGATCACCGGCCAAGCCAGCACCGAACACATCGGGCGCGGTGGTCGCCGCACGTTCGTCCTCTTCGACGAGTTCGCCGCCCTCGACAACGCAGCCGCAGCGTGGCGCTCCGCAGCCGACTGCACGTCCTGCCGCGTCGCCAACAGCACGCCCATCGGCGCGGGCAGCGAGTACTCCCGGCTGGTCGGGGCAGCACGCACGCGGGGCGAGCCACGGCTGGTCGAGTTGATGTACCACGACCACCCGGAGAAGGGGGCCGGGGCGCAGCACCGCATCGACGACGACGGGTCCGTCACCGGGTTCGCCGGGTCGCCGTTCGTGTGGACCCCGTGGCTGGCGGAGCAGGTGCGCCGCCGTGACCGGGTGGACCTCGCGCAGAACGTCTTCGCGGAGAGCGTCGGCAGCGGGGCCGCGTTCTTCCCGTCGCACATCGTCACGGCCCACCGCGACCAGCACGGGGCGGAGCCGCGACGGTGCGAGGTCCGCCGCGATCGGCTGGTGCCGGAGCCGCAGGGGCGGTGGAGGGTGTGGGGTGAGCCGTCGCGCACGGCGGAGTACGTCGCCTTCATCGACCCATCGCACGGCACGGGCAGCGCCAACAGCGCCGTCTGCGTCATGGACGCGCTGGCTCGCCGGGTGGTGGCGGAGTTCGTGGACCCCAACATCGCGACCTACGACCTTGCGTTGGAGGTGGCGAACGCCATGCGCCGGGTGTGGCGGGGCAAGCGTGCCACGCTGGTGGGGTGGGAGACCAACGGCCCGGGCGCGGCGTTGCAGCACGACTTCGACCGGGCGCAGTACCCGGCGATCTACCGGCAGCGGCAGACCGGGACGACCAGCGAGCGGGCGACACGGCGTGTGGGGTGGACCAGCACCAAGCGTGCCAAGCGTGCGCTGCTGGGCGACTTGAGTCGCGCCATCGCGCAGGGCGAGGTGGTGGTCCCCAGCATGGACGCTCTGGACGAGATGCTGGAGTACGTCATCCTCGACGATGGGTGCATCGAGGCCGGGTCGCGCCGTGACGAGACCAGTGGTGCGCGTGAGGCGCACGGTGACCGTGTGATCGCGTTGGCCGGGGCGTTGATGCTGTGTGCGGAGGTGGGTGGTCCGATCGAGGACGAGCCGCAGTACAGCCCTGACACTTTGGGGTCAATCTTGCGTCACGACG
>Ga0214917_10004444_pt1 | contig 15576 bp, 16 predicted proteins | sample LL_1208_BB_MetaG_FD_177983 | JGI IMG/M metagenome (GOLD analysis project Ga0214917, IMG submission 177983) | Freshwater microbial communities from Lake Lanier, Atlanta, Georgia, United States - LL_1208_BB | ecosystem: Environmental > Aquatic > Freshwater > Lake | place: USA: Georgia | collected... | reverse complement strand
GACGTTCACAGTTAATGCAAAATATGATATTATGTTTGGTTCAAAAAATTCATATACACCCATGCGATATCATACAAATTACAGACAATTTATTTGTATTAATTCTGGTAAAATTCATGTTAAAATGACTCCATGGAAAAGTAGAAAATATTTGCATCCAGAAAACGACTACTACCATTATGAATTTCGTTCTCCAATTGACGTTTGGAATCCACAACCAAAATATTTAAATGAAATGGAAAAAATAAAATTTCTCGAGTTCGATGTTAATAAAGGATATGTGTTATATATACCACCATATTGGTTTTATAGTATAAAATATTCAAATGAACCAGATAATGCTATTATTGGTATAACATATAACTCAGCAATGAATTTTGTAGCAAATGTTCCAAATTATACAATGTACTTGTTAGAACAGCAAAATACTAAAAAAAAGGTAGTTAAAGTATTAAATATAGAACAAATGTCGGATAATTCTACGCAAGAAATGCCTTCACATAAAACAGAAAATAATACAGATGAAAATAAATTAGCTGAAAATACAATTGATACAAATATATAGTATTATAGTATATAATAAAATAAATAGAATAAAATGTGGAAATCAAAAGAACTATGGAATTTTATTTTATTGCCAGCTATCATATTATTAACACTTGACTCCATATACATATATGCGACATTAAACGAATTTAGATTACAAATAGCTGAAGTTCAACGCGTCGTATTACAAGTTAAGTATTTAGGTGCAATATTGTGTTATTTTTTCCTTATATTTGGATTATATTATTTCATTCTTAGAGAACATAAATCAGTTTTTGACGCAATGCTATTTGGGTTTGTAATTTACGGTGTATATGATACAACAACATACGCTCTATTAAAGAAATGGAAATTAAAACTAATGATTATGGATACATTATGGGGTGGTGTGCTAATGGGTTTAACTACGTGGTTAACTTATAAATTTTCTATAAAAAATTGAACAACCAATAATAAATAACATTAATAACTCATTTACACCTTTGCACATTTAAAACGCCCATTATAGATACATTTTCTTTGGGTTTTTGCGAGTTTTATTCTTTGCAATATATTTTTCTTTTCTATTATAAGCACCTTCTATGATGTTCTTATAATATTCTTTCGGTATTATTTCTATTGCCTTTGTTATGTTTTCTCTTAAATTCGCATATTTCAATCCGCTAAATTTTTGTAATTTTGATTTCAACATACTAAAATAATTTTCAATTGCATTGCTAAAATGTTGATACGGAACACTATATAACAATTTGTTATGCTTATTTACTAATTCACGTATAGTATCATTTTTATGTGCAGATGCATTGTCTAAAATGATAATTTTATTTTTGTATTTTTCTGTGATAAATTTCTGTAAAAATTCAACTAATCGTTCGGTATTTATACCACCTTTTTCATATAAATCCCATCCTTCTACACCATTTACGGAAATCGCAAATATCCCAGTATATTTCTTGAATACATCTTGTGATTGTGTTTTTATTACACAACGTTTCCCTCTTTGACTATAACAATGATTACGTTTCTGTAATGATTTTATACTTGTCTCGTCTATACAAATAATATCTTCTATTTTATATTTACTAATTTCCTTATAGAATTCATCTAATTTTTCATTGATATTTATTTCTTTACCCCATCTATGCGTAGGTTCATGTCGTATCCGCGTTAATTTCAAAGTTATATTGTTGTTATTTACAACTCTATTTAGATGAAACCTACTCAATGATAAAGATGGATATTTTCGTTTCAATAAAAACAACAAATCTTCCATGGTAATTGTTTTGTTTTTGTTGATTTCATCTTTGATAAACCGAATATGTTCTCTTTTTACTTTGTATGCAATAGGTGTTCTATTATTTCTTTCTAAATTACCTTTTTTCTTATATTGTTCAACCCATCTCATCAAACTACGACGAGAACATTCAAATACTTTACAAACTTCTTCTTGTGTATTATCTTCCACTAAATAATATTTAACTGCTTGTATTTTATAATCTTCGCTTTTGTGATGCGTCATATAAAATTATAACATAAAAAACTTAAAAATGTATTTATTATATATTTTAGTTATATATAATGAATTCTAACGACGAAGTAAGTGAATTGAAACAAAAAATAGAAAAAATGGAAAAATATGTTAATGAATTAGAAGAACATTTGAAAAAATATACAAATAGCAATAGGCATCTAAAATATTACGAAAACAACAAAGATGTTGTTAAAGAACGAACAAAAAATTATGTGGAAAAACTTAAAAATGAAAACCCCGATAAATTGAAAGAATGGCGACGAAATTATTATTTGAAAAAGAAAGAAAAAATAAAAACTCAACAACATATTAATGAATAGAACGAAATTTTTTTTGTAGAATTTTAATAGAATTATTTATTTTGTTCCAATCGTATTCCCACATAACAACTAAATTATAACCTAAATTTTTAATTTCTTGTTGGCGGTCTAATGTTTTTTGATATAATTCACCATAATTTTTACCAAAATAATTACAATCTATTGGATTGCAACATCTGGGGTCTCCATGATATATTGTTCCATGAAATTCATAAATAGTGTTTGTTTCCTTACAATAACCATCTGCTTTATATCTTGTATTTGGAATTGAATACTCACCAATGTTTTCTGCATGTTGTATTTTTATATTATAATTTTTTGATATGAAATCTAAATATGAAATAGATACTTTTGAAAATTTCCGTTTAGAACATTTTTGACAACCACACCCAGATAAATGATCACTGACAGTTTGTAAAAAATCCCCATGAATTTTACAATTTATAATTACTTTCATTTTACAATTTACATATTCTACTTTTGAATAGTCATAATTATCTCCATGTACTTTTTTTGATTTTTCTATGAATTCATCTTTACAACTTTTGTTTTTATTTATTATTATTAGATTTGCACATTGTTTACATCCACCAGATAGATGATTATGTGGTGTTTGTAAAAACTCTCCATGTTCTTTACAAATAATAATTACTTTTGTTTCATAACCTAAATATTCTACTTTTGAATAATCATATTTATCTCCATGATTTTCTTTCGCTTTTTCTATAAATTCTTGTTTAGTAAATCTATTTTTATTTGCAGTTATAATATCAGCGCATTTTTTACATCCATGATTAGTCAGATGATTGCCAGCTGTTTGTATAAATTCTCCGTGTTCTTTACATATAATAATTACATTTGTTAATGAGTTTATATATTTTACTTTTGAATAATCATATTTATCTCCATGTTTTTCTTTCGCTTTTTCTATAAATTCTTCTTTATTACTACTTCTCGCGTTCTTTTGTGAAATTATTCCACATAGTTTACAACCGCCTGTCAAATGCTTAGCAGGAGTTTGTAAAAATTCTCCGTGTTCTTTGCAATTAATAATTACTTTTGTTTTACAATCTACATATTCTACTTTTGAATAGTCATATTTATTTCCATGAACTTTTTTTGATTTTTTTATAAATTGCTCGGTATTTCCTTTTTGTAAATTGCTACTAATAATTCTTCCACATTTTATACAACCCATTCCCATTAAATGTAAATTTGTCTGTTGTAGGAATTCTCCATGAATATTACAAATAATAATTACTTTTGTTTCACAACCTAAATATTCTACTTTTGAATAATCATATCTATCTCCGTGTATTTTCTTTGCTTCTATTATAATTTCTTCATTTGTATATTTTTTATTTTCATAAGCACATTTTCTACAACCAGCGCCTTGTAAATGTTTTCCAGGTATTTGTTCAAATTCGTCGTGTGTTTTACATACAATAACTATTTTTGTTCTTGCATTTATATATACAACTTTTGAGTAATCATATCTATCTCCATGTATTTCTTTTGCGTCTAATATAAATTGTTCTGTTGTTTTCATTATTTGTATTTATTAATAAATATAAATACAAAAGATTTTATATCAATTTTTTATATAAAATTTATTAATTATAACATAAAATACTTAAAATTAAAATATTTAGGTATATTATAATGGGAAAGAAAAAGAAGGAAGATACGCCCATCAAAGAAAAAACAACACGGAAAGACGTTCAAGAAAGAAAAGAAACAAATAAAAACACAGAATTTACATGTGTAAAAACAAGTTTCAATAGTTTAGTAGAAAATAATTATTTGAATGGAGGAATACAAGAAATTGTATTGAATATCAATAAAATATGTTTTTTATCATATCAATTGTTAAACTATCATTTTACACGATTAATTCAAGAAAATAAACCACTTCCTGAAATTACACAGAATTTATTTTATCAAGCATGTTCTGCTGTTTCTGTTATGAAAGAACGCAAAGAAAAAATAGATACTACCGATGAATTATATATTAGTTTTTCACATTACAAAGACCATTTAGGAGAACTACCATTTCGTGATAGAATGGGTAATCTCATCAATAATTTAAACAAACAACAACTCACTATGACTGAAAACCATTTGAAATTGAATTTTTATAAACGATTTCATACGTATTTAGAAATAAAAACAGGAGAAACGCGAAAATCAGTTATTTATAAATGGTTGAAGGATATTTATGCGAATGAATACACTGGAAATAATTATTTTATAAAATCTATGCGTGAATGGTTAAAATATACACCTACCGAATTCAATATAAAAGCACATTCTTCTCACTTTGTAAAAATATATTACAAAATACTAAAAACATTTGAACAATACCCTAATTCTAAACATATTAGAACATTTAATTTATTACCTACTAAAAACTCATTTACTCTTTCTACGATAGAAATATGCAGTAGTTGTCTAAAAGATATTATAGGATATTTTACAAAAGAACCTCTACCTGATGATTTCAAAGACAATAAATTAGTATACTGGTATGAATTTTTCAAAATAGAAAAGTTTGAAACAAAACAAAGGAAATTTGCGAATACTATTTTTACAGATGGTAAAATCGCAGTTATTAGATTACGAAAACCAAAAGTAGAACTATTGAAATCAAAAGACATCAAAAAAATTAAATATGAACAATATGTCGGCATAGACCCTGGCGTAAGAAGTTTGCAAACATCGTGCAATGATGCTGGTAGAGTTTTAGAAACAACTACACCAAAATATAGACATGATTGCAAAATGAAATATGCATGTAGAAAACGTGAAATGTGGTATAAAGGATGGGAACATTATGAGATGTGGAGAAATATACCCAGTTTCAAAACAACTAATTTAGAAAAAATGTGTAAATATTTTGAATATGTATATCCAAATCTAAATACCATTTTCAAGTTTCATCTATATAAGAACTTTCGTGGTTTATCATTTCGTTCATATTGTCGTGGTAAAGCAACTATGCATAAACTATGTAAAACTATTGTTGAAAATAAGAAAACATTAGTCGGTTTCGGTGATTTTTCACAACAACATGGTTTAGTAAAGAAACACCCAACAGCACCTATTCAAAAATTTAAGCATGAATTAAGAAAATACTGCGATGTCATTGATATAGACGAATGGGGAACAAGTAAAACATGTAATTTATGTATGAAACCAATAGAATTATACAAAAATAAAGTAATAAGAAAGAAAAGGGATGGAACATATACCAAAGCAAGAATATGTCAAATCAATAGTGTAATCCGTTGTAAACTCAACGAGTGTAAATTATGCTGTATGGATAGAGATATTAATGCATCAAAAAACATTCTGTATTTACTGCAATTACAACAAGCAGGAAAAAAACGACCAGAATGTTTTAGTCCAAAGAATATGAACGACTATGATACTCCCTTATGGGAAGATAAGTATGTCGTGGCGTGAAATCCGCAATTACCGTTTGTTTATTTTTTAGCGTCTATAATGGGCGTTTTAAATGTGCAAAGGTGTAATAACTTAGACTTCTGATATACATATCAATTCTTGTCTATTTTTATTAAAATTTAAAACCCTGCAGGGATTCATAAATGAATAAGTTTTCTCTGAATAACCACCATTATTATTTTGACAATATGAACTTAATATTTTACCATCATTATCATATGATGAATCTTTGCAAAATGATTTAAAATTACCTAAAGTATTTAAAACTTCATTGGGAACTTCGCAATTTTCACAATTTTTTAATGTTACATTATCTGGATTTGTTTGTTCAAATTTTTCATTACTCATATTTAAAAAAAGTACTAATAAAACAATTAATACAACAATTATTAAAGTATTATTATCTTCAAACATTATTATATATTTACAGATATATTATTTTTAAAATAATTTAAATATTTTTTTAAGAAATAATAGCATAGTTTATGACATCATAAATTGTTTCAACAGATTTAATTGTAAATCCATTTTTGAAAAGTTCATTATTTCTTTCTTTAATTTTTTCAATATCTTTTTGATTTTCTTTTGGATATAAAACTAATTTTACTCCTGCTTTCTTTGCACCTTCCATTTTTTCTTCAAGACCACCTATAGCAGTTACATTACCTTGAAGATTAATTTCTCCTGTTAATGCAATATCATGTTTAATTTTTTTATTTGTAAACATAGAATATAATGCTAATGTTAATGCAGCACCTGCACTAGGACCATCTTTTGGTGTAGAACCATCAGGACAATGCAAGTGAAATCCTTTTGGTTTATCTTTCCATTGTTTTAAGAGTTCATCTTGTGTTTCACTAGATAATAAATTCCAAGCTAAACTACATGCAACTTGTGTACTTTCTTTAATTACTTGTTCCAAATGTCCGGTTGCTTTAATTTCTAATGGATTATTAGTTGGAATCCATAAAGTTTCAATAGGTAATACACCTCCAGTTCCTGATGTAGTTGCATATAGTCCATTTACAATACCCACTTTTGGTTCTTTGTTAATTTTATCATATTCAAATTCATGTTTATTTTTAAATAATGACTTAACATTATCTTCTGTAACATTATATGGGAAAACTATATTTTTGTTATCAATTTTAGTTTTTGTTAAGTTAGCAATATTTAATTCTCTAACTATATTATATAAAAGTGATTTTAGTTTTCTAACACCACCTTCATTAGTATATTTTTCAACCATAAATTTAATAATTTTTTCATTAAATATAATATCTTTATCTTTTAATCCTACTTCTTTTAAAATTTCAGGTAAAAGATAATTTATACCAATGTGAATTTTTTGATTAACTAATAAATATTTAGTTTCAACAGTAGTAATACGATCCATTAAAACTTTGTCTACTAATGAAGGGTTATTAAAAGAGAAAATCATTGTTGCTTTAGAAAGATCCAAATCAATGCCATGAAAATATTTATCTCTAAAATGACTATTTTGAACAGGATCAGTAAGATGAATTAATAAATTAGTTATTTCTTCACCTTTTGATGTTTGACTAATTTTATCTAATTCATCAAAATAAATAATAGGATTCATACATTTTGATGTAATTAATGCATTAGCAATTCTTCCATAAATTGATCCTTCATAAGTATATGAATGCCCTTCCAAAAATGATGAATCAGTTGCACCACCTAATGAAATGAAAACGAAAGGTCTATCCATTGCAGATGCAATACCTTCTTTAATTAACGTAGTTTTACCATTTCCTGGACATCCATAGATGCCAATCATAGTACCTTTTGATTTAGGATTTCTAAATTTTTGTCCCATAATTTGAACAATATGTCTTTTAGCCTCATCATGACCCCATACAGCTTTATCCATTGTTTTTTGAATAGTGTCTAAAAATGTTTTGATTTGTGCTGAAGTATATGACTTAATATCTGTTCCTTTATAAACTCCAAATGGAATAGTCATAACAGATTCAATCCAAGTTTTTAATTTTGTACTTTCACCTCTTGATGCAACAAGAGATAAATATTTCTTCAAGATATAATTTTTTTGACTAACTGGAATATTAAGCATAATAATTTTAAATAATAATGGTTGATCATTTGAATAATAATTATTAATTTCTTTTAACAATTTAAGATTTTTATCTTTATCTTTTCTTGTTAAAGTTGCAAAATAATCAAATAAAACTGAATTAGTATCTGTTGTTGAAGTTTTAATTAATTCTTTCATAAAATCTTTATTTTGTTCAGTATTTAATCCAGGTTTATTTAAAATTTTATTCATTCTTCTTTGATAAATATTCTTATCATCTTCATCATCTTCGTCATCGTCGTCATCATCATTATCGTCGTCATATTCTTCTTCATCTTCTTCATCTTCTTCATCTTCTTCATCTTTTTCATCATCATCTTCATCATAGTCTTCATCATGACAATCTTCTTTATTATCATAATCTTTTGAATTTGTACGTCTTCTTTTATTTTTTTTCTTTTCTTTGGACAAATTTTCTTCATTGGATAAAAATGAAGAAAATGATAAATTTTTATTTTTATTTTTTAATTTAAAAAATTCGTCAATTAGATCAATACATACTTTAATTTCAAGTTTTACTGCTTCCAAGGAAAGTTTTTTCATACCTTTTTTTTGAGGCATTTTATTAAATACCAAAATTAATTTTTTCATATTTTCACTAAAATTATTTAAAAAGTTATATAACTCTCTACCCTTGTATTCTTCACAAAATTGTTTAAGTTTTTTAATTGCAATCATTTTAAGTTCTGAAATAAATTGTTCAGAATCAAAAATAATACTACCTTTTCTTTTATTGTCAAAAAAGTCATTCATATCCATAATAATAGGAAATTGTATTAATCATATTAATATGCAATTTTTTTAAATAATAATAAATACATAAATATCTTAAAGAATTACACCAAATTCACTGAATTTTGGGACACTTTTAATACTTAGTTTTTATTTATATAATTTGATGCTTGTATAAATAAATAATTAAAATAATTTTTAAGATGCTCTTTTTTAATTTTATTTTTAATTACTTTATCAATTATTTCTTTTAATTCATCAAAGTTGTCAGGACTTTTATTTTTAACATAATTTTTTAATTGACTAAAAAAATTTTCTATTGGATTACAAGATGGATTATATGGAATTGTATATATTATTTCATTTTGTGAATCTGTAATATTATTAATAACATCTTTTGATTTATGAAATCTTGTATTATCTAAAATTAATAATTGATTCTTATATTTATTTTTAATATATTCATTATAAAAATTATTAAATTTTATGTTATCTATACCATGACCATCTTTTTGATATAATTTATAACCAATTACTTTACCATATTTTATTGCACAAATAAAATTAAATTTAACAAATGGATATTTATGAACTGTTTTATAGCAACGTTTACCTTTATCGCTTCTTCCTAAATTTCTTGTCATATTTAAGTAAAAACTAGTTTCATCAATTGAAATTAATTTTTTTCAATTATGGTTTTATAAAATTGTATTTTATCTTTTCTTAATGTTACTAATTTTTTTTCAGGATAATATTTTTTTCGCAGTTGTTTATATGTTATTTTCAATTTATTTTTTATTATATAAAATAAATAAGTCTTAGAAATTTTTACATTTAATTTTTTAATTATTTCTTTTTTTATTTTTGATAAAACTATAGTTGGATTTTTTTTAATTATTTCAGTTATAAAATTTAATATTTCATTAGTAATTATACTTTTTCTAGGTTTGTAATCTTTTCTACTTACATCTTTTGTTTCATAATATCTTTCTATCCATCTTTGTAATGAAGATTTACTACAATTTAATAATTCTGAAACTTGACGAACACTATTAAATTTTTTATATAATTTTATTGCTATTAATTTAAAATCAGCAGAATAACTCATTTTATTATAAAATAGAAAATTAAATATTATTATAGTATAATAATATTTAATTTGTTTTTATTTGATGTTTTTTTGTTTCAATATGTAATTCAAAAGAAGATTTAGAAAAACATCCAAAGTCACATTTACTACAGTAATATATGAATTGTTTTTCTCTTTCTTCTTTTGTTAGATGATTATTTAATTGATGTATCTTATAATTATTTTCATTTTTAGAAAAATATTCACATTTATCACATTTGAAAATAATATTTTTTTTGTCAGATCTAATCTTACGTTGTCCTGTAATATGTAAATTTGATTGTAAATGTCTATCAAAAGATAATTTCATATTAGTGTTATAAGAACATTTTTCACACTTAAATTTAAATTCGTTTTGTTCATTCATAATATTTATATTTAGAAATTATATTTTTAAATATATTTAGTAATTTATTTGTTTAATAATTGTACTATTCAAAATTATTATGTTCAAGTTTAATATGTTCTAATAAACAAGGATAATGTTTATCATTATCTAATTGATATACAATACTATTATGAATTAAATTTGCATATTCTTCACCAGTAAAATTATTTATTTTGTTAATTTTAACTAGTCCATCTAAAAATCCTTCTATTCCTAAAATAATCTTAAATGATATATCATCACACCAATCATTACATTTATTTTGGGTAAATTTTTGTAATTCATTAGATAATGATTCAATAATGTATAATCTTTGTCTTGATGTCAAACCTTGATAACTCATATGTTCATATTCAAATGTATCTTCATTAACACATTCAATAATAGTTTTTTTATATTATCATACATTTTGTTTCTTTTTAATACATATTCATCCACATTTGAAAAAATAACTTTATTTAATTCCATTAATTATATTGAAAAATATTTTTTAAATAGTTTAATAGAAATATTTAATTTAAAAATATTTATTTAATAAATTTATTTAAAGATTTAAATTCTCATACATATATATGCAGAATGTTATTCCTAAAAAACCTCCTGATAAATTGAGAACAAATAAATGTTCATTTAGTTCTATTATTAAAGATAATACTATTAAAAGTAAAATATTTGATGCTGTTATTAGAACTAATAAAATTGTTACCAATACATATCAGTTTTTACGTTTAGTTATTTTATATTTATATGATAGAAATAACAAAATTATTACCATTAATGAAGATTCTATTAAAATGGTATTTAAAGTTTTTATTAAAGATAGTTGTGGACCTAAACCAAAAGGGACTAATTTAGAATTTTATGACGAATTCATTAAATTCTATAATTCTAAATGTAAAAGACTAAATTTTGGAGATAAAATTGATGGTACTAATTTATCTCAAATACTAAATTATATGGCTACTGATATGTTAACTAATATTGAAAATAATATTAAAATTAATTTTATGTCTTATATTAAACGTTTTGTTAATTCTTCATTTAGGAAGGCTAATAATGAATTACTTGAAAATGCCGAACGTGGAACTAAAGTACAACTTAGAAAACAACTAAATAAAGATTTATACGAAATTAAAGAAGATTTAATAAATAATACTCTATTATCTAATGAAAAATATCATCAATGGATTAATCAACATAGACCTAAAGTATTTCCATCTGATTATATTGATTCATATGAATTTGACATTAAAAACACTCCTCAAAAATATATTAAATGTATGATTTATATGTGTCTTGAAATTGAAAAATTAGAAACTAAATCTTTTCAATTCTTTCCATTAAGAGTTAGTTGCATACCTAAATATATACCAATTGACACTAAGACAATTATTGAACTATTAGTTGATGACGTTACATTATTAGAATTAAATGTTAATGATAAAAATGTATTATTAAATGATATATTAAGTTATAAACATCAAATATGGAATCAATTTTTCAAACTAAATAATCCTATTTTTACACAAAAACATTATAGCTTTGATTATAGAATATCAACTGATTGTGTTGGTGTATCTGTTCAATTAATTCATAACGATTATATTGAAAAATCTAATCTACAAAAACTAAATATGAAAAATAAAAGAAATCAAATGAAAGAAGTATGTAAAAATATGTCTCAAGAAGAAAAAGAAAATTATAAATTAAAACTTAAAAATGATAAAAAACTTGAACAAGAAAAAATAAAATTAGAAAATAAGAAAATAAGAGACCAACAGAAAGAAGAATTTAAAAAATTATCAAAAGAAGATAAGACAAAAGTTAAAAAAGAAATAGAAGAAAATAAAAAATTACAAAATAATAATTATATAGAGTATCCTTACTTGGAAGAACTTAATGACAACCAATTAAATGAACTAAAAAATAATAACTGGATATGTTGTGATCCCGGTAAACGAGTTCTTTTATATTTAAAAGATAAAAATGGTAAACGATTAAGATATTCAAATAAAGAATATATAACAAACATTAAACGATTAAAATATAGAAGATTAATACAAAATTATAAAAATAGAAATAATATAAATCAAGTTGAAAATAAATTAAGTGAATTAAATTCAAAAACTTGCAATTATAAAAAATTCAAAAAATTTATTAAACTTAAAAATAAATTAAATGAAGACTTAACAGGAAAATATCAACGAGAAATATTTAGAAAGTATAAATGGTATAGCTATATAAATAAGAAGAAAACAGAAAGTAAAATAATAAATAAAATTAAGAAAACATTTAGTAAAGATTCAATATTAGTTATGGGTGATTGGTCAATTGGAAAACAAATGAGAAATTTTATATCAACTCCAAATTTAGGATTAAAAAAAAAATTAAATGAACATTTTAAAGTTTATAATTTAGATGAATTTAGAACATCATTATTAAACTGTAAAACAGAAAACAAATGTGAAAATTTATATTTATCTGATAAAAAAGATGTCATCCGTAAATTACATTCAGTTCTAACGTATCAAACGGAAAATAACCGAAGTGGATGTATAAATAGAGATGAGAATTCAGTAAATAACATGATAATGTTAGTAAATTATTATTTACAACATAAAGATCGTCCAGAAAAATTTAAACGTAGTTATAAATTTTCAGATGATAAGTCAATAAAAGATGACAACCCTAATAGTAATATTAGCGTCAAATGTCATCAAGCCTGAAAAGGTGCAATTACATTTTTTTTGCTAAAAAGTGTCCCATTTTTTAGTGAATTTGGTGTAATAAAAACTTTAAAAATAATTTTATAGTTTATATTATATGTATTATCAAGTAATATCTCCTTTTTACACACAAATTGAAGGTGACACTTTAGCAGAAGCAATTAAAATGTTTGTAAAAGTTAATTATAATAATCAAATTAGAAATATGATTATTGCAGATCAATCAAATAGATATAATGCATCAATAAATTATTATAGTAAAAATAATAAAAATAAAATTGGTATTGAAGTAAATAAAGATACTGGTTATGTAGGAAATAAAGATACAAGTTATACTGTATATCCAAATAATAATGTATTACAACCTATTTATAAAGAAAATGATAATGGTACTACATCAGAAATAGTAAGTATGGGGTTACCATTAAATTTGTCTCCAGTAAATTTACAACCAAACAATTCAATAAAAGTTTCTCCAATAATTACTGCACCCGGTTTAATAAGTACAACAAACAATGGTATTGTTGCTGGTATTAATGGTTCAGCTAATAGTAATATAATTTCAGCAAATAATAATATAATTTCAGCAAATAATAATATAATTTCAGCATTTCCTGGAATTAGTTATTTATCTAGACTTAATTAATTTTAACTTTATTTAATTTAGTAATTGCTTCATTTAATATTTTTGATGATAATATCATAACTGGTTTAATATTAACTGATGGTGTATCAATTATTGATATTTTATTTTGTGAAGTTATTTCTTTACTTTTATTTTCATTTTTTATATTGTCAAAAAAATCAATATCAAAATCTTCAACTTTTGGTGTATATTTAATTTGATAACATGATAAAGATAACCCATATGAATTTTTCTTTATCCAAACATAAGAAATATTAGTTATTATTTCTACTTCACCGTTTATTTTTAGGTCTCCAAGCGATGTATAATTTTGAGAACTAATTTTAACATTTTGTGAAATATTCATTTTTAGTGTTGTTAAATTATCTGATTTTTCTATTGAATTAACAAAAACACATTTATCACAATTTATATTAACTCTTATATGTTTTTCTATTTTTTTAATTAATTTAATAAATTTAAGAGTATTATCCCAAATTGGATATATTGGTAATTTGATTTGATTAAATTTTAAATTTTTATAAGAATAAATCAATCTTAAGGGAGGCACTTTTAAAAATAATTCCTTCGGTATATCATCATCTAAATAATAAATATACACTTTTGTTAATTCATCGTTTATTATAACTGGAGTTCCTAAAATTATTTTGTTAATGTCAAATTCAGTATTGATATCAATAATAAAATAACTCATATAATTATAAGTTAATTAATTTTTTATATAATAATATTTTTTTCTAATATTAATATAATTAATGGAAACAAAATATTATGGTTATTTTTTAAATATGATAATTTTTAGTTTTATTTCTATGACAGTTTTAAATTCAGCTTTTAAACAAGGTGGTTGTGATTTAATAAAATATATTTCTGATTTAATAAATAGCACTTTTAATTTATGTATTGATTTAGAAAAATCATTCTATATTTTAGCAGGTATTTTGATTATTTCAAAAATATTAAATAGAGATACATGGTTACCATTTTTAGGTGAAAATGTATTACCTTCATCACTTGTTCCAATTAAAAAAATAGAAGGTGATACACAAGTAAAAGTTATTGTAAAACCTAATGTTAAAGTTGCATATTGGGCAGCAAAACCTTCGTTTAATAAAAAAGATCCTGATGTTAAAACAGCATATGATGATTATTCTAATAGTGGTGTTGTAATGTCTGATAAAAATGGAATTGCTATTTTAACTTTAAATAAAGGCAGTGGTTATTATGTACCATCAGGAAAACATATAAATTCCCATGTACATTACAGAGAACTAACTGATGATTATGCAATGATGGGATCAATACAAACACATTATTTTTAATGAGTTTAATATAAAATATAAAATATCAAGTAATATTGATAAGAATAGGTTAGATTGATGCCATTGACTCTTATCAATTTTTTAAAATCAATTTTAAAATATAATCAATCTTCATCCCACAATAAAAGTTTTATTTTGGTGAATTGTAAGTTCTAATCCTTTTAAAGATAATACCTTTAAAATGAGATTTGATTTTTTTAATTATTTTATAAAAATTGAAAATAGAATATTTTTGTTATTGTATTTTCAATTTATGGCTCAAAATATAGATATGAATATATATGATAGACAAATGCGAACTTTTGGAATCGATGCTAGTAAAAAAATATGTAATAGTAGTGCTTGTATTATAGGTTTAAATGGAGGTTATGGAACAGAAGTCTCTAAAAATTTAGCACTTTGTGGTATTAAAACATTATTTTTATGCGATGAAAATAATGTTAATATTAATGACTTAAATACAGGTTATTTTTATTCTAATGATGATATTGGTAAACCATATTCACAAGTATTATCCAAAAAAATTAATGAATTAAATCCTAATGTAAAAACAGTTATAGTTAAAAAAGAAAGCGAATTAAAAGATGTTGATGTTATTATAGTAATTAATAAAGATTATAAAACAATATTAAAATATAGTACTTTTCAAGAGAAA
>Ga0214917_10004443_pt1 | contig 15577 bp, 13 predicted proteins | sample LL_1208_BB_MetaG_FD_177983 | JGI IMG/M metagenome (GOLD analysis project Ga0214917, IMG submission 177983) | Freshwater microbial communities from Lake Lanier, Atlanta, Georgia, United States - LL_1208_BB | ecosystem: Environmental > Aquatic > Freshwater > Lake | place: USA: Georgia | collected... | reverse complement strand
GAGTTTTTGAGGAGACAAGTTTGAGTAGGTGTTTGGGCTTGGCCTTTCGGCTGAGGGGCCAGAAACGCTCACCAGAACCTCCAGCCATGATGAAGAGGAGAAGAGGGGGCATAGGCGAAGTTTAAGGTGAAGAAGGAGATGAAGGGAGAAGGAATTTTAAGGGGTGTGACTGGTAGGGCAATCCCGCCCCTACCAAAGTGGTGAAAAATGGGATAGAGTTCAATGGATGGAAGTTCTTACCGCTCTGATTGCAGATTCGGCCAGTGATTATCAGGGAAAGCTTTGTGTTTTAGGGTCTTTTGACACCATCTGTGCGAGGCAGTACCCCGCGGTGCATCCGCACTGCTCCATTGCGCTCAGGCTTCTTTTTCGCACGGGGGACGAGGGTAAGCACACCATTCAGATCTCCTTCATCGATTCGGATGGGAAGGCAATCCTGCCTGAAGGTGGGCCTAGGATTGAATTCACCATGGGGGAACCCCCTGCTCAGGCGTTTTTTTGGAGCCAGAACTTCATCTTCAATATTGCAGGGCTGCGATTGCCAAGTCCCGGGCAGTATTCGTTGGATGTTTTGTATGATGGAAAAATTGTTTCGCGGATTCCATTGCAGGGAGTTCAGATTCAGCAGCCGTAATCGATAGGGCACGTTTCGCTGCGTGGATCTATAAGATTGTTCCTCTACCCCTGAATCAACTTTGCTGGATTGAGGATTCCGCAGCCATAGAGAGGGTCGAACCCAGCCACGCCGGCATCGGCGGAGGTGCGACACAAGTGTTCGATGAGATCCTTCTGGGTGCGGAGAGGTGTCTTCCCTCCCATTTTTCGGTGTTTCGCCAGAGCGAGGGCGACCACTCCGGAGACAAAGGGTGTAGCCATCGATGTGCCACTAAGGACGGCATAGCCGCGGGGAGGATAGCAGGAGGTGATCTCATCGCCTGGAGCCACGACATCGACTTGGCGACCTCGAGATGAGAATTGGGAGAGGCGTTTTCGGCGGTCGATCGATCCGACTGCCACCATTTCGGGAAAGCCGGCGGGATAACCCACGGTGTCCAAGTCGGGGCCTTCGTTGCCAGCGGCGGTGATTACGAAGATTCCTTTGGAGATGGCAAGGAGGAGGGCTTGATGAATCTCTTCGTCGGGTTCGGGACTGCCAAGGCTCATCGAGAGGATGTCAGCTCCGGATTCGATGGCCCAGCGGATACCAGCTACGATGTCTTGGGAAGTTCCAGCACCATCATCGTTAAGAACTTTGGCCACGATGATTTTGGCTTCGGGGGCGACTCCGACGATTCCGTGGGCGTTTCGTCGGGCAGCAATGATGCCTGACACGTGGGTGCCGTGACCTTGGGCGTCGTAAGCGGCGGAAGGACTGCGGGTGAAGTCTCGAGCCTTAAGGATGGCAGGTTGAAGGTCTGGATGTTCGAGGGCGATGCCTGTGTCGAGGACGGCTACCTTGATGCCTTCGCCTTGGGTTTCTTTCCAGAGGGGTGGGATGCCGAGGAGTTTGAGGCCCCAATCGATCGTTTCGGCTGTGGCCAGCATGACCTTGTCGACCTTGAAGGGAGGCAGCCGGTAGATGGGGGAGGGCATAGGCGATTTCATATGCGGTCGGGGTCAGAGCTCAAACTTTAACTTCATTGCAGGCATCCCAAATTTCAGTCAGATCCTCTGGAAGTCCAACTTCCTGAGAAATCGCCTCTGTGCCGAAAACAAAGGACAATTTAGACGAATGTAGGCTATGCCTGGCCATCTTAGGCTCATTTATGGTATCTTTATCGATATAGTCTATGAATACCTCATCTTTTTGGCCATAAATCTTGTCATTTAGGACTGGAAACCCAATAAATTCGAAATGGGCACGGATTTGGTGGAGTCGGCCGGTCTTAGGGGAGGCCAAAACAAGGCTTATGCATCCAAATTTCGGGTGGGTACGTGTTTCAAGGGTTCTAAACTCCGTCTGGGCTGGGTAGGTGCCTGGTACAACGGCTTGCCGCATATAGATTCGGCTGGGTTGATGTTTGCCGAGGCGGTCGAGGGGCTGGTCGATCAGACCGGAACTTGGCGGGCAACCGTGGACAAGGGCTAGGTAGCTTTTCTGAATTTCTCGGCGTTGTTGCATTTTGCCAAAGAGGGAGGCGTTCTCTTTGCCTCTCGCAACTAGGAGAAGGCCGCTGGTTTCACGATCGAGTCGGCTGACGAGCGAAAGGAATTCATCTGAGTACTGGTCACGAAGCCAGTCGATGAGGGTGAAAGTGCCATCGGGTCGGGTGGGGTGGACAAGCCAACCGGCTGGTTTGTCGACGATGAGGAAAGAGGAGTGTTCCTGGACGATCGCCGGATTCATAAAAGGACATTAGTCCAGATTCAGGTTTGGGTTGAAGTGTAAGATTCGCGATGCGTTGGATGGGAGGACGGGGTAAGAAGGTGGGATGAAGGCAAAGGAGTTGGCGAAGGAGTTCGACAAGATTTTGAAGACAAAAAAGTTCCGAGACTATCCTGGGGCTAAGAATGGATTGCAGGTGAGCCACGGTCGGCAGATCAAAAAGATCGGATGGGCGGTGGATGCGGATCTGGAATCGATTCGAAAAGCTGGTAAGGAGAAGTTGGATTTTCTGGTGGTGCATCACGGATTGTTTTGGGGGAGCTCCGCGTTAGATCGGAAGATTCGGGCGAAAAGGATTCAGGAAGCGAAAAGGTTGGGAGTGGCAATCTACTCTTCCCATCTTCCGTTGGACGCGCATCCGGAGTTGGGAAATTCAATAGGCTTACTGGGCGCTCTTGGTCTGGCAAAATACAAACGTCGGCCTTTTGGAAAAGCCATGGGGCGTGAAATAGGGTGGAAGGTGGAAGGGGGCAGGTGGAAGTTGAGGGATCTGTGGAATCGGATGAGTCGAGTGACAGGGAAAAAGGCAGTGGTGTTGGGGTGCGGACCAAAAATTTGCAGGAAAATAGGAATTGTGACGGGGGGATTTGGGGATCTGGATCAGGTGGTGAAGGCGAGGTTGGACACACTGATCACGGGCGAGGCGGATTACCCTACGGAGGTGAAGGCAAAGGAGTTAGGTATCAATCTAATCTTAGGCGGGCATCGGGAAACAGAGGTGTTTGGGGCGAAAAATGCAGTCAAAGCCACGCATGGACGGGGCATACATGCGAGCATGAGCACGAGGCATGAAAGAACCTCACCTCCCATGCGAGGAGGGAGAGGTCGACAATGACTATCAGAAAGGTGGAGTGATTGATTTAAACGCTGGTAGAGCCTTTAGTTTAGGCAAAGGGACAAAAAAAAGGCGTAATTTGTGTCAGGAGCAAGCCGTTATATTTAGTAGGGTGACTCGTAGACTTTTTTCAAACCCTTCGTGAGATACCAAAAGTACATGTCGACGCCATAGGTATTCGTGTTGTTGGCGTAACCAATTGATGTACCGGAGTCCGGTCGGTTGGCGAACTGGACATACTTCCGCATGATGGGGCTGGTGGGTAGCTTGTTGGTATCAACAAGCTGGGCGACAATATAAACGCGGTAGTTATCGCTCTGAACCGTTGATAAATTATAAATCTTGGAGAACCACTCCTCAGCGGCCTGATCATTCCACTCGGTTACATTAATTCTTGTGGATGCACCAAAGTTGTTGCCAGGGGCTGAGCTATCCAAGGCGATAGCGTTAGTGTTGCCAAAAACAGCGTTGGTGGGCCAGGTGGCGGTATTGGGCCAAGTTGGATCAGTGCCGATGAAGCATAGATGACTGGGGGTAAGGAAGGGGTACTTCGACCTAAAGCGCATCACGCCTTGGGCAAAGGCCTCAGCCATTCCAGCGGGAACGGCTGCGTTTGCAGGGATTTGGGCGCTATCTTTGGTGAGAAGAATGCCTCCTGCTAAGGCTCGGAGGACAGGGGCTGGTGCGGTGTTCAGATTGATTTTTCCTCCTGTGCGGCAAGGACCTCCGCTTGTGTTTCCGTTAGTGACACAAAAAAGATCAAGAAGAGCGGCGGCGGATGCTCCCATGTTAGGAATATCGGGGGTTGAATTTCCTGCAAAGTTAGTGAAGGCAAAACGGGGGTGCTCAAGTCGGCCAATTCGCAAGGTATTTCCACCCCCCGAGGCAGGGTTGGCGGTGGCGCCGATTACAGGAACACCCCAGAGGTTATTGGTCACATTGTAGCTCCATTGAATAGGATCGAAAACCTGGCCCAACTGGATGATGTTGGTGGGAGATGGATTATAGATAATCTGAACCGGTTTATTAGTTTCCTGTGCTCTTGTAATCATAGTAGGCAACGTACTTGGGTCGGTAATGTTTGGATACGGTGTCGTATTGTGCGAAGCGTCCGGCCATTTACTCAAATCGACCGTGTAACTGCTTGCTCCCGCTCCTAAAGTGTTCCTAGCCCACCAAGAAGCGCGTCCGGATTCGAATTGGTGATCGAACCACGTTTGACCGCCGCTCGTACTGAGATAGAAACACATCCTCGGATCCCCAGGTAATCCTTTGCTTAAGTCTGAGTTTGGGGTGGCGTTTCCGCGCCACCAAACAGTATGGCTTGGTGAAAGGTAATGGATTGCGGGGGGGTTGGTATTTCGCTGAATTCCATCAAAAGAGGTTGACGAAGCGTCCACTAGGTTTGTATGAGAAGACAAGGTTGTGGGAAAGGCACTTGAGCTGGACCCGTAATAGGTTGCGAAACCATTCGAATTTCCATTATTTTGCCATAAAAGGATCAGATTCGTGCTGGTTGCTGGTGTGCTTGGAGGGATTGTCAGGTTATTTGAAAAATTGGTTTTATAAGTCGGCAGAGCGACCATGTGAAAAGAATTTGGTGGGATACTGCAATTCGTTAGGTTCAGTGGCGTAGCCTGTATATTTGTTAAGACTAAATCCACGTTGGTGAAGTAACTCAGACTTTGAGTGAAGGTTACTGGAATATTAGAGCTACCTGTCTTGTTGATCAGAGACTCATAATTCCGATATACAACCCGCAAAGTCCCATTGGTAGCTGCTTGGGAAGACATATTCCAAAGCTCTACCCAAGTCGTGATACTCAGGTCGTATTTCACGATCAAACTGGTGGCATTTGAACGAGTAACGCTCACATTGGACAGCTCGTATCGATCCCAAATCTCGTTAACGAAAGGATAATTTTCGATCCCACGGATACTGGGTACTACGGTGGTAGGAAAGTTGTCGGCGTCAAAAAGGTCGACGATATTCGCGGCAATATTACTGATGTACAAACCTTGGGCCATGCCACCCGCTCGGGTAGAGGCGAATCTGGGAAGGTTGTTGGTGATAACGGAGGCAATCATTCGGACATTGGTAGGAGAAGGCAAGGTGGTGAGCTGATTTAGTTGGAGTTTTGAAGAGCCACTGTTGGCGTATGGATTTGTGCTAGTCCCCGAAATGGCAACTGGAATTCCGCAGGGAATCCAGTCGAGCATCCCATTCATATTGGCAGTATTGATGGGTCTGAATTCACGAAGGCCGGTGGCAAAATACCGTAGGTCGTCGGAATTGATAAGACCGCTGATGTCGCTGTTGGCCAGCAGTCCAGGGGTGAAAAGCAGCTTTCTGTTCGTGGCATTCGTCATCGGATTGACAGATCCGCTGAAAATCTGTGTTCCGTTTGTTCGGGTCATATTCGTTAGGCAGATCTCCTCTGGATTCGTTCCGGTAGAGCGGTTGCCGGTGAGTGCGCCCATCCGTTCCGCATCAATCTTGCCGGAAAGATCCTCGATAAACCAAGCCACACGGGCTACTGGAAAAGGGACCTCGTTCGTAGATCCCGTCGAACGCTTACGTTGGGTGATGTAAACCCAGCCGACGGGGGGTGAAGTCTGGCCGCCCAAAAGATCAATGGTGGTGCATATGGGGTTGATGGGAGACGGGTTAGCGACAAATCCAGACGTTGCGTTAGAGAAAAAACGGCTACAATTTGAAAGGAACGTTCCCTGGTGATCGTTGGTGAAAATCGTATTGGAACCGATGACGTTGGTGCTGAAGTTTGTCAGTCCCGACGGGCTGAAACCTGAATAGTATGTCCACTTGACACTATTCGTGGCATTGGGTTCTCCGATTAGGAGATAGCCGACTTCGTTTGTCCAGCTGCCGGTGTTTGTCCCCCTCCAGAGGGTTGTGACAAAGTTCTTGGCTTGGCCAGCCGCTGCTTCTGTAGCGTCAGAAATCGTCTGCTCTGCGCACTTCTCCCCCGAGGCAAGGGCCCATTCCAACCGGACACTGTTTCCCATGGGAAGAGTGGCTTGCCTTTCCAGGCGGGCAGAGGCCAGAAAGGCGGTGGCGGTGAGAGCGGCTAGGGAGACAAGGGCAAGCACGCTGATTAAAGCAAACCCGCCTTGGTTTTTTCCAATCAAAGGATGGCTAGTGTAAGGCATAGATTAATTCTCATTTTCTGGCAGATCGACATTGAACTCGAAGGTACGAGCAAATTTTTGCAGATTGCTTGTGTTGGTCCAGGCCTGGAGGTTGGGGAGCTTTTGGGCAACGTCCTCGGGATAAAATGTGAATTCAACATGGATTTTATTCCCTTGATAGATGCCGTTGGCCGAGGTTGATCCGTACGAATAATTGGAAATCAGCCCATTTGCCGAGTTGGTTGCGCCGAAGACCTTGATCTGAAGATTGCAGGTGTTACGAGCGAGAATTTCATCGTTCGTGGTGTTGACCGAAGGGAAAAGCCTATCGGGGATTGGTAATTGCGTAATCCAATTAGAGAAGGCGTTAATGGCTTGATTGCTGGTTTTGTAGTAGCGGTGCAAGTTCCAGCTGGTTACGGCAAACCCATTTACATTGGTTAACGTGTCCTGTCCTATGTAGTACCCTACCATAGCAAAGTCAGAGTCATTGGTGGATGATTGTTTTTTTGGCACTATGCCAAAAAGGTAGGAGCTGCCTGGCGCAACATTGGCGGGCATTGTTAGGCTTGGGGAGGGCATGCTCCCACTGCCGGAGTAGTAGTAAAAAGGAATCCTGGCATTAGTGACGATTGGGGCCCGCATCATGTTGCGGAGATTATTGGTTCCACGTATCAGAAAGTAAGAGAAGTCGCGGGCCATTAGGCGACTGGCAGATCGAGCCTCGCGGGTGGCATCGGTTCGGCGATTGGCGTTGGACCAGGCTTTTGACATCTGATCCTGCATACCGATCATCATTAGCAGGATTACCGACAGGACGGTCGTGGCAGCCATGAGCTCGATGAGGGTGAACGCTACGGTAATGCAGCGAGGGTTTAAGGGGTGAAGAGATGCGGGGCTGATTTGAGTATTATCCTGGATTTGGAGTGGACTTCTGAAGAAGAGATGTGGAGAGGTGCTCATGACTGGTTAATGACTCCAGTAAAAACATATTGGATGCGGTTGGTGCTTTTGCTGTTACCGGGAGTTTCGACGGAGACCTCTATTTTTTGTGGGTTCGAGCTGCTCCCACTATCAGGAACAAATGTTTTTTCCACAATCACCCGCACGATCACATTCGCTCCGTTGGTTGCTCCGTTGGTGTAGAAGTCAGTGGCACTTGTGGAAAACGCACAAGGCCGAAGAATGATCGGCGAGCCCGTAGAGCCGCTTCGGGGCTTTTGGTCATAGGCCAAGTAAAAGGTTTGGCTGGAATTACCGTAGAGGTCGATTATTGTATAATTGTTCAGATCGAATATTTCCGTGTTGCCCGTTTTTGGGATAAGTTTCTTAGCCTCATTGGAGCCACTGGCCGTGTTCAACGCGTCCTTTAAATCCGCAAGAATCGTCTGGGCGATCAGAGCGGCTTGGGTGGCCTCGTAACTTTCCTTGCTCATGTTGAGGCCGAGCGGGAATAGGGCGATGATGGAGGTGAAGGCGACGGCGGCGACGCCCATGGCGATGACGACTTCGGTCAAGCTGAATGCCGAGGAAAGGCGGCGAGATGTGGCGTGGGGATAGGAGTTCATGGGGCGGGTGCGAGTGTGGGCCTGGTTCGACCTGTATAGCGGGTGACGCGAACGGTTTCGAAGTTGGTCATCTTGGAGGTAGGGTTCGCGGTGGTGCCCGAGACGGTCCCTTCGAAGAAAGCGATGCCGTTGGTTGGGAGAGGGGCTTGGCTTTCGTCGAGACCGCCATCCGATTGAAAACGGATCGTGCGGTAATTCGCTGTGGTGCTATTGGTCAAAATCCGAACGGTAATATTGGTTCCTTGTGGCAAAGCGGAGATGGAGTTTGGAAATAGGGCGATCCCTTGCGGGAGTACAATCCAGGAGCCAACCATGGTTGTAGGCGCGTTGCTATTCGTGGGATTCCAGGCGACCACAGCCATGGAGCGGTATTTATAGGCCTCGCCCGAGGCGAACGAACTGTCGGGAAAAATCACAGCAGCGTTCGTCCCAGTATTGATGGCGGTATTGCGGGCGATTTCGAGGGCGCCTATGACTTGGCTGAGCGCCTGTTTGCGGCCACCGCTTCCAGCGAGGCCTTTGAGGGCGGGTACAGCGACGGCAGCGAGAAGACCCATAATGCCAACGACGGCGAGGAGTTCGACGAGGGTGAATGCCTCCCTGCTTCGCTCAGTCTCGGTAAACCTTGGTGAGCTTCGCAGGATTTGAATGTGCGAATCCCGCGGTTGCGGGACGCGCCCAGACGCGGGGTGCGAAGGTAGTTTTGCAGTTAACGTGGTAGGCTTAGCGGCAGTGAAAATTAAGGAGATCACAATTAATGTATATACCTCAGATTTACATTGTCAACACAAGCTTGAAAAGTAAATATTATAATATTATTTATTATATGCAAAACTGTCGTGTATAATCATTTACATCTTAGGCCAGCTGGTGATCCACTTATTCGTACCGGCTGAATTTGTTTGGCCAGCGGTGGACCAGATGAGAGGGGGGTTTGTGCCGTCGGAGTTGTAGCCGTAGGCGTAGCCCCAGGGGTCGATGAAGTAGTAAGCGGACCCGTTTGTATAGACCATGGCGGGTTTGGGTTCGAAGTAGCGCTTGGTCGTGGGGGCGGTGGATAAGTTGGTCGAGCCAACCAGATTGGTGAAGAGAGCTTGGCCGGCAGCGGTATAAGTGGAGGGATTAGTTTTTGTTAATGGGTCGACAGAGGTGTTCGATGGGTAAAGGTTGTTATCGGCGAAGTAGCGGTCGCAGGCGGCTTGAAGAGCGGCGACTTCGGCTTTCGCTGTGGAGTTGGCACCGTGACGGCGGACGGCTCCAGCGGCACCGAGAGTGAGGCCTGCGAGAATGCCGATGATGGTGATGACGGCGAGGAGTTCGACGAGGGTGAAGGCTGCCCTGCTTTGCTCAGTCTCGGTAAACCTTGCTGAGCTACGCAGGGTTTGAGTGTTCGAAGGTTTGAATGTGCGAAGGATGCGTGAAGGTTGGTGCTTAAAATTCGTGGCGGACTTAGCGTGAGTAAGTATTTTCTGGTGGAAAGGGGAGAGAGTGGGTGTAGTCATAGTTATGAACATAACTTCATCACGAAAATTTCCAAAGGTAAAAAGCAACTCGTTCACGTTGGTTGAGTTGCTGGTGGTGATCTCGATCATTGGGTTGTTGGCGGGGTTAGCTTTGCCAGCGATCAGCGGTGCGATGCAGGCTGGAAAGAAGGCGGAGGTTGCGGCAATGGCGGAATCAATCAAGACGGCGGTGAATGCGTACTACGCGGAGTATTCGGCATATCCTTCGAATACAAGTGGCAAGACGGATCAAGCTTTTTTGAATTTGATCAGCACAACAAACACGAACGGGGGGAACTATCGTGGGATAGCGTTTTTAGAAGTGCCGCCGAAGTTTACGAATGCATCCATGGGACTCGTTACTCCCAGTGGATTTTATAAAAGCCAGTCCAATTTTTCTATCAAAATTGATACAAACGGAACGGGAGTTTTAACGAACACAGTCGGTTCGAAAAATTACGTGGTCGCTTCCAGTGTGGCGGTTTGGGTGGTGGATCCAAAAAACAAAGACAAACCTGTTGGGACTTTTAAGTAGGAAGACCTGCGGTCGCGGGACTAATGGGTTAGTGGGTGAGGGGGGGGCAGGGGATTAGAGATTTAGCAAAAAAGTGATACCGTGGGAGTGCGTGCGGAGCAAGGTAAACTATTTTCTAGTAGCGTGATAATTATATTACTATAAAAAGAATTTAAATCGTTGATGGATAATATTTAGATTAGGATCTTAATCTAAAAAAAGTGCCATCATATTGTCACAAAAAAGTAGTAGAACTTGGGTAAATGCGGGGCAGATTTTAAGAGTGGTTACTACCCTGAGCTGTACAAGTGTATTTGGCGACTGCTGGGTCAGGTGGTGGGAGTGCTTTGGAAGCCGATAAATTAGCAGAAAAAATGAAAAACATTCTCGGCAACTCAAACTTTGGATTCACAAAGTGGTGCGTTGCACTGATCGCAGCTGGATGGATGGGGGCGGTGGCGAATGCTCAAACAACAATTTTAAGTGAGGATTTTACTTCACTGACTACTGGTGCTGATACCTCCACAAGTTCAGCATCAAGTACTGCCCTAACTTCCTCCACTACTCCGCCTCTTCCATCTAATTTTTCTGCTGCAAGCGCTGCATATTCTGCTGGCGGTAAAGTTAAGCTAGGGGGTAGTTCCGCCATTGGTTCCCTGACGACTAAAACACTCGACCTAAGCCAAGGCGGTGGATCATTCACGGTTGAGTTCGACGTGAAGGGTTGGACTACAGTTGAGGGATCGGTCACCGTTACGCCTACTGGAATCGCAGGGCAGACGGCAACCTATACGGCAGTCATTGCAAGTGCTTCCTACGAACACAAAACGCTAAGCTTTACTGGTGGTCAGGCAAATTCCACAATCGTCATTGCAACCACCGCTAAGCGGGCGTTTTTGGATAATATTGTAATCAAAACTGTCAGTGGTGGCGGTTCCAGTCCAACCATCACTCTAAATCCGACCAGCCTGAGTGGACTAACGACGACGACGGGAGCGAACTCCTCCGTCACCAACTACACGGTGACGGGCACGAATCTGGGTTCGAACAACGTCGCCGTCACGCCGAATTCTTCTTTGATTGAGATCAGCACGAACGCCAGCAGTGGGTTCGCCACGAACGCTCTTACACTGACACAAACGGGTGGAGTGGTTTCCAATACGGTCTATGTGCGTATTGGCACTAATTCTACGGCAACGAACATCAGTTCGACAATCAGTCACGTCAGCGGGAGTGCCAGCACTAATCTGACGGTGAGCGGTACTATCAGCCAAGCAGGGCAACCTCCGGTGGTGACTTCCACAAACTTTCTGGGCCAGGTAAATGTTCCTTTTTCTCAAACAATTCCGGCTTCGGGCAGTCCGACGAATTTCACCCTGGTTTCCGGCACGCTGCCGGGCGGGCTGACGTTCAACTCCAACAATGGGACGATCACTGGCACGCCGACTAGCGCGGTGACGAACAACATCACCGTTACCGCAGAGAATTCTTTCGGTACCAGCAGCAACGCGATCATTGGCTTGGCCATCGCCAAGGGGGACCAGACGATCACCTTCACCAATAACCTAGCCGGGCTGGCGGTGGGCAGCACCAATGCGCTTACGGCCACGGCCAGCTCGGGATTGGCGGTTAGCTATGCCAGTTCCAGCAACAGTGTGGCGACGATCTCCGGCAGTAGCGTGGTGGTCGTGGGCACAGGAAGCGCGACCATCACTGCGAGCCAAGCAGGGAATGACAATTGGAACCCGGCGACAGCGCCCCAACCGCTGACGGCCTATCCAAGCGGTGTGATCTATTGGAATTTTAACACAAACACAACAACGGTAGCTCCTACCGGTTGGACGATTGGGGCCGTGAGCCAGGGGAATAACAATGGGACAACGACCATGCTGACGATCGTTTCTCCATCCTCCGGGTACACTAATTCTTACGGAATCCCGGCCTCCGGAGGCACCAATGCAGGCGCAGCGGCAAGAATTGGGGCTATCGACACGGGAACCAACGGAAGTGCTTATTTTGAGTTCACGGTTACGGCGCCGAATAACAGCACAAATCTTGCGATAACTAACCTTTCCTTCGGTTCCCGTTCGACTAGCACAGGTCCGCAATCCTACGGCATCCGCTCCAGCGAGGACAATTATGTGGCGAATTTGGCTGGAGGCGCTCTTCTGACCAACAGTACTTGGGCTTTGGCGAGCAATTCTCTTTCGGTCAGGATGACAAATGGGGTCAGTAAGACGTTTCGTGTGTATGGGTATAACGGCAGCGGAAATGCAACTGCGGGTACCGCCAACTGGCGAATCGATGATTTGACGTTGGGAGTTGGCGAGTTGTCCCTTGCCCCCAACATCACCAGCACCAATGCCTTCTCGGGCACGGTGGGGGTGGCGTTCAGCAACACCATCACGGCCACTGGTTCTGCACCGATCGCATTTTCGGGAACGAATCTGCCGGGAGGGCTTTCGGTGGCCACGGAGTCCACCAACGGGGTGATCAGCGGGACACCCACGGCCGCCGGGATCTTCACGAACGCCGTGCTGACGGCTACCAATGCCGCGGGCACCAACAACCAGGCCGCCACATTCACGATTGCCAAGGGCACGCCGACGATCAGCGTTCCGCCTACGGCCAGGGATATTACCCTTGGGCAAACCTTGGCTTTCAGCGGGTTAACAGGGGGAAGTGCGAGCGTGGGCGGAACATTTAGCTTCACGGATTCATCGGTAACCCCACCTGCCGGAACGTACAGTGCCCGTGTGACTTTCAGTCCGACGGATACGACTAACTACAACACGGCTACCACAACGGTGAGTTTGACGGTGAATCCTACGCCAGCGGGAACGACCTACGATGACTGGTTGCAGGCGCAAGGGGCAACTCCATCTGATGCAAATGCGGCTATGTTTGAATATGTATTTGGGGCGAAGACTCTTGGGGCGTTGGATCCTAGTCTAAAGCCGACGGTTGCGATTGTACCTCCAGCGGGTGGGGCCGGTGGAGATACGGCAACTCTTGTGTTGACCTACTATGTGAGGCAGAACACCGTCGGGTTGACGGTGACGCCTAAAACGAGTGCTGATCTTGCTGCAGGCCCAAGCGGGTGGGTGATGACCGATGTTATTGTCGCCAATGTGGGTGACCCTAGAGAAGTGAACGGAGTGAGCGTTCAGCAGAAGACAGCCAGCGTTCCAGTTAGTGGAACTAAGAAGTTCCTGAGAGTGGAAGCAGTTCAGCAGTAGTAGATTTACGTTGTTGTTTGGAAGAGTCCCAACAAGCCTACAGGGCTCTTTCTTTTTCCGGTTTGTCCGTACCTGCAGGGAGATGAGGAAGTTTGGGTTGAGTTAGAAAAGGGCTGAATTTCCTACTCGAAATACGGGAGCTTTTTGTATCCTTCGTGCTAGAATTTGATTTTATGGGATTCATCCGTAGCTTGCTGAGCTGCTGGCGTGTGTTTCTGGTTCTAGAGATTGTCGTGGGGGTGTGTCCCGCGCAGAATTCTGCCTACAACCCACCGGGCGGATACTATCAGTCCAGTGAGGGTTTGCTTGGATCGGCTTTGCAGGCTGGGCTCCACACAAAAATCAAAGGGCACACGGTGATTCCTTATGGTTCCTCGGGAACCGTTCCTGCGATGCGGGTATTGGATGCACTCGTGAGCGATTCCACCCAGGTGAATTTAATTTATTGGGGAAGTGGGAGGTTGGGAAACAACTATGGGGGATCCTCAGGTCAGTGGAACCATGAGCACTGCTGGCCACAGTCGTACGGGGTAAGTAGCGGACCTGGCAATTCTGACCTCTTTAACCTTCGCCCTGCCGACGTCCAAGCGAATGCCGAACGTGGCAATCTTTACTATGCTGAGATCACCAATGGCTCGGTTCCCACGTTTGCCCCATTGTGTCGCAAGTCTACTAGCTCATGGATGCCGCGGAACGAGGAAAAGGGAATGTTGGCCCGCGCGATGTTATATATGGCCGTTCGCTATGAAGGTGACGATGCGACGCCTGATCTGAAGCTCTCGGACACTCCCAATTCGGCGACGTATACCTTTGGAAAGCTGAGTGACCTGCTCGCTTGGCACCGCCAGTATCCAGTGACCGAAGCAGAACGGCTCCGCAATCACACGATCTACACCAGCTATCAGCACAACCGGAATCCATTTGTCGACGACCCGGATTATGCCGAGATGATCTTCCGTGGCGTACCCGTCATTCATATTTCAGCGATCCGAGCGCAAGCGGTTGAGGGGGGAACTGGGACAAATGCCGCCGCCGTGTTGATTTCCCGGCGCGGGCCTGTTGTGGATGCGCTGACAGTCGGCTTAAATTATTTCGGAGCTTCGGGAACGAGCGTGCTCGTTGCGGCACCGAGCACGGTCACGATTCCAGCTGGAACCAATTCAGTGGAGATCATGCTGGAAGCTTTACCCAATCCCGGTACACAGGGGAGCCGAACCCTGACAGTAGGGACATCCTCCAATACGCCTTATGCGGCGGTGGATAATCCGGTGACGATCAGCATCACAGACGCAGCCACCAGCACTTTCGACAGCTGGGCTTCGGGATACGGGCTGAGTAGCGGTAACGCTTCGGCAGCAACGACGGCCGATCCGGATGGGGATGGGCTAAGCAATGCGGGGGAATTTGCATTTGGGACGAATCCGGTTGATGGATCCAGTCGGGCGGTGACGCAAAGCAGTGTGACGGGTGGAATTAAAATTATTTATCTGCAACGAAGCGGCCTAAACTACACGGTGAAATCAGCTGTCGATTTGGCGGCAGGGTTTACGGGAACAGTCATCCCGTCCAAAAGTGATCCACAGCCTAGCGGATTACCCGACGGATATGAGCAGTGGGAGGCGATTTTGACAGATGGAAATAAGGGCTTTCTAAAAGTAGAAGTAACTATTCCGTAATTGATTGAGGTGGATTTTTAATAAGGCCCCCGATTCGAAAGTTTTGAGACTCTTTCTTTTTCGGGGAGATAACAGATTTCATTTCAGCTCTAAACCTTAAGCTAGGTACGGATGACCCCGACTTGTCGGGGTTATCCTAGGACGACCGGGACGGTCGTCCGTACTACCGATCAACCTAAGACGACCGGGATGGTCGTCCGTGCCTTTGGTCGGGAGAAAGAGGTAGAGTTTTCTTGATAAGATCCATAGCCAAAATAGCGGACTTGGCGTGAGGGTAGGCTTTTGAAATATGAGGATGAGACAGCGTTGCCCTTCGGTGTGGCTCTGCTAGAACTTTTTAATGCCAGCCAAGTATAAGGTTTTTGTGACGGACGGGGTTTCCCCCAGCGGGGTGGATGTGCTGAAGGCGTGTCCGCAGATCGAGGTCATTGAAAGTCCTACGCTGAAGGAGAAGGAGCTTCTCGAGAAGTTGAAGGGTTGCGATGCGCTGGTGGTACGCAGCCAAACCCAGGTCAGCAAAGCGGTTTTGCAGGGGTGTCCTACTATTCGGGCGGTAGGTCGGGCTGGAGTAGGGGTGGACAATGTAGATGTGGATGCGGCCACCGAAAAGGGTGTGGTGGTGATGAATACTCCTGCAGGAAACACGGTGAGCACGGCAGAGCAGGCGTTCACCCTTCTTTTGGGACTGGCACGGCATTTGCCCCAAGC
>Ga0214917_10004442_pt1 | contig 15581 bp, 34 predicted proteins | sample LL_1208_BB_MetaG_FD_177983 | JGI IMG/M metagenome (GOLD analysis project Ga0214917, IMG submission 177983) | Freshwater microbial communities from Lake Lanier, Atlanta, Georgia, United States - LL_1208_BB | ecosystem: Environmental > Aquatic > Freshwater > Lake | place: USA: Georgia | collected... | reverse complement strand
GTCTCCCCGAGGGTTTGTAATACGTAATCCTACGGATTTAGGTTAGATGGGTTTAGTCAGCCAAAAAGACTACATCTTGGGCTTGGCTCAGGCCGTTGTAAACCCTTACAACATAAGGACTTACAGCGAATTTTCGCCCGCATTTTTGACGTAAGTACTTGCTGCATAACGACTTACGTTTAGTATTTGATTCTTATTACCCATTTTAACATACAGCAAATATCATGCCAAAAAATATTTTTCTTTTTCCAATTTTTTTTTCTTGCAATTGACGATAAGTAATGTATAATCAAAGCAAAGAAAGAGAGAGTGAAAAATGACAGTTGGAAATATCCTTTCGGTTGAATATGCTACGGGTGAAAAGTTTACGGGTAAGGTGGTTTCGTTCAAGACCATGCCCGGTGAGCGTCTTCTGTTTACGATGGAAATCGAGAATGTGGGTTTTCGTTCCATGTATCTTGACAAGTGTGTGGTGTGCGACTACCTTGGTTTTTCTAACTGAAAAGGAAAGAAACATGACTCAGGAAATTCGTGATCTTGCAAATGCAATGGGAATCGTGGTGGCAAGCGTTTGGGATGGATATTCTCGCAAGTGGATTGTGAGCGAGCGGGACGGATACTATCCCCTCTTTACTACTACCGATTATGATACACTCGTTCAGAAGTTGAAGAGCGGACGCATTTATCCTGGACAGTAGTACAGTACTGTACAAAAAATTCAACGTAAACCCTTGTCTCGTAAGGAGTTACGGCGAATTTTCGCCCGCATTTTTGACGTAAGTACTTGCTACGTAACGACTTACGTTTAGTATTTTGACGCACAGCAAATATCGTGCCAGAAAATATTTTTCTTTTTCCAATTTTTTTTTCTTGACAACTAAAGTTTCTTAGGTATAATGTCGATATAAAGAGTAAGAAAGAAAGAGAGTTAGAAAGATGATTAGCAAGTTTAGGATGGTTAAGGTTTCGAAAACGACGTTTGCAATGGTTAGGGAAGGTAAGGTTATCTATCTTTTCCAGAATGGTCAGAAGACCCAAGATCCCTTGAAGATTAGATATTTCCAGAAGATGATCTAATCATATAGTCTATGCTATCGAGGGCGTTTTGGTAAGTTAGGTAAGTTTAGAAAGTTAGAGAAAGAAAATGGAAAAAGTTACCCATATTAACGATTTTATCAGAAGTCTCCCTAAGATTCGCCGTAGGCGAATTTGGAATGTGTTGATAGATGGTAAGGTTGTTCAAGGTGTGTCTGCTAGTGACAATAGGAAGTCTACAGCAGAAGCGTACATTCGGTCAAAGTATCCGAATACGCAGTTTACGCTAGTTTTCGCCTGTTGGAAAATCTAGTAGTCTCCCCCGATAAGGGGGTTGACGGCGGCGGAAAAGTTTGGTATAATACTCGAAAGAGAAAGAGAGAAAAAAATGAAGATTCAGCCCATCAACGACAATAATAGCCGTTTCGACTTGGTGGAAATCAAGTCTACTCATTCTAGGGTTAGTCCAACTCCGCATTGCACTATCCACGGGGCTATGAATTGTGTGGCTATTCACGCTAAGGGGAAACTGTGGCGTTGCATACAAAGCAACCAACTCAAAGACTGTAGGGCTGGGTGTGAAGAGTTGATATAGTGGTCATAGGCCGGTTCTGTCCCACGTAATCCTACGGATTTGGGCTGAGTGGGTATAGTCAGCCAAAAAGACTATATCTTGGGCTTGACTCGGGCCGATAATCTTATAGAATGTGAAGCAGAAAGGGTGAGTTTTATGGATTTGCTTGTGTATTTTATGGGTCTAAATTTTATTGTGACTCTGGGATTTTTCTTAGGGCACATGATCAGTAAGATTTCGGTGGATTAAAAACTAAAGAGGAGGGCTAGGGATGGCCGATCTAAATATAGAATGGGGTTGGATGCTTGTTGGATTTATTGTGGGTATTGGTTGCTCTTGGTTTGTTTCTGACCTTGTTTTTCCTATAAAAGAGAGTGTGAAACATGACGAAGAATGATAAAATTGTGTTGTTTTGTTCATTCGTGATCGGATGTATAGTAACCTGGGTCGTAAATAGTTGACGCAAAGCCTTGCTGCGTAAGTACTTACATCAAACGAGCGCCCGAAAATTTGACGTAACTCCTTGTGTCTCAACATCTTAGATAAAAACCGATTCTTTTGATTTTTTTTTCTTGACAAGTAATATATGTTTGGTATAATTGGGCTACAAGAAAGAGAGAATAAGATGAAGAAGCAAAAGCCTGATATTGTGAAGAACGCTGAACGTCAAGCCAGAATGATTTTCAAGGGAATCGCTATCCCTATGGTTGTGCCGGTTCCTGACTCTCGGGTTGTGGAAGGTGTAGACTATGTATCCGGTGTGCAGGATCGTGGTCGCTACGTTGTGAGCGAAAAGGTTTTGAAGTTCAACCGCAAGGCTCTCAGGAATCTCAGAAAACGTAAGACTGAAAATGCCGATCCTCGATTTGTGGGTGGTAATGATACCATGATCGTGAAGGCTGGCAAGCCGGGTTCTCGTGAGCGTGTTGAGGCTCTTTTCGATCAGTACACTGCGATTCTGGCTTGTGGCGAAGAAATTAGCCCGTTTGCTTACAAGGGTGAAGAATGAAAACGCGAGTACTTCAAGATATTCTGCGAATCGAACAGATACGTTTGTCCACTACTGAACATCCGTTACAGCGGGCTGCTATCATGAATCGTATCAAGCATCTTGCAAAGCAGTTGAAAAAACGATGGAAAAAAGAGATGCAAACCCTTGATGCGTAAGCACTTAGGGAAAATTTGCGCCGCAAAATTCTACGTAACTCCTTATCTACCAACGACTTAAGGACAAAATAAAAATTCTCTAAAGATTTTGCTTGACTTTTGCCGATCTATACTATAGAATCGTGCATAGGAGAAAGATGATGAAAACCAAGAAAAAGTCGGTGAGTGCATACCAGAAAACCCAAAACCGCATGAAACAGGAAACTAGTCGTGCGTTGGCTCAAGTGCGATTTCTGGAAAACTTGTATCGTGAGACGGTTGAGTCCAAACAAAAGGAAACTAAGTAATGAATCATTCCGAAGCAGTTAACATGGTTCGTGGTAAGACCAACAAGGATACTCGTAAAGTTGGCAATAATACCTATGCGTATATTCAGGCTGATGGTAGTGTGGCTATCGAGTTACATGGTACTAATGTGGTGGTGATCTATCCAGACGATAGCGTTATGCTAAATAGTGGCGGTTGGCGAACTAGTACCACGAAAAAGCGCATCAATCAATATTCTCCTGTGAAAGTTTATCAGGAAAAGTACGAATGGTTTTTGAGTGGTGGGATTCCGTTTGAAGATCGTATGATCGTAAATACTGATTATGTGGCTTGTCCCATTTGATGTAAACTCTTGACTCTAAAAGACTTAGAGCAAGGCGTCGCCGCCCGCCGCGACGTAAGTGCTTATGTCACAACACCTTACGTCAACCTTACAACATTGCAAGGAAAAATGATGATGAAAGGTATTGACATAGCCGATAAATACTATAGAATCAAGGTATGAATATGATCTCTAAGATTTATCTCTGGATAGTTCATCAGGTTGTATCTGCTAATCCTGCGGATTTGGCTAGTGTGGCCATAGTCAGCGAAAATTATGGCTTCTTGACAAGTTGGTTTTGATATGGTAGAATCCATCACTCATAAGGGAGAACAGATCATGCTGAACGATTTTGAGGATATCAACCGGATTCTGGACGAGATGACGGATGAGGGAATTGTCGAGCCGATTGACGATCCTAGTATCCAGACCGATTTCTACGATTGGGCGGATGTTGTGGGTGTTCTGGATGAAATTGAACCAAATGTTGAGTGGGTTTGATATAAAGTCTTTAGCCTAAAGAACTTACGACAAGGTATCGCCGCGAAATTTGACGTAAGTACTTATCTGACAATACTTTACGCGAAAACATTTTTTGAGATTTTTTTTACTTGACAACTAAAGATTGCTTGGTAGAATGCCGATATAAGAAGCAGAAGAAAGAGAGAGAAAAATGAGCCACCCTGACCCCTTGTTCGATCCCGAAAACTCTTATGAGGATGATGACATGATGATTGAAGACGAGAACTATGATGATTACCATGATTTTCATGGCTCGATTGAAGACTGGCCCGGTGAATGTAATGATGACCAATGGGAAGATGAAGAAGAGGATTGGAATGATTCGTATGATGATAGTATGGATGGCGATACTGAGAGTGCATTCGGTTCTTGCGGATGGGATGTTGATGAATACTACGAACACTATGAATCGGGTGATGATTACTGATGCAAACTGAAAATATCAAAAAGGATACCATCAGGTTATTTTCGTAGACTTTGAATGAAATTGAGCGTAAAGCCTTGCCACTAAAGAACTTAGGGCGAGGCCGCGCCGCCCGGCTCGACGTAAGTGCTTATGCTGCAACATTTTATAGAAAGAAAAATATTTTTGGATTTTTTGCTTGACAAATACCGATACTATGGTAGAGTGATAGCATGAGCAAGCGAAAGAAAAATGCTGCGGCTCACTGTTTCACTCTTTCCTATTTCGGAGAAATCGCTATGAACGAAGATTCCTTTTTCGACTCTTTCATGGAAAGCTACATCGGCGGCTGGACTGGCAACGAAGACGCCTTCTATGAGGCTCAGGAGCAGCAGGAGTACTGGGACGCAGAGGAAGATGAAGATTCGTTCGATGAGGACGAGGACGATTGACCTAAAGCCTTGCCACTAAAACACTTAGGGCGAGCGGGCGCCCGCAAATTTGACGTAACTCCTTAAGCCCCAACTCTTTACGTCTAAAAGATTTTTTTAAGATTTTTTGCTTGACAAGTCGATAATAGTAGTGTAGGATAGCACATAAGAAAGAGAGGGTTTTATGAAGCAGCGTTTTTTTGATATTGTGGTTGAGAACTCGGATAACCAAGAAATCTCGCTGAATCAGGAGTTTGTTCTGGATATTCCAGAGCATGATACTAGCAGTCCTGTGGAACGTATGGAGTATAATGGTATTTTGTTGGATACTCTAGTCTCTGCTAGTGGTCTGAATGTTTGTTCTTTCAGAAATGAGCCAGTAGTTCTGGAATAGAACACAAACCCTTGATTCTAAAAGACTTAGAACAAGGGGGCGCCCGCAAATTCTACGCAAGTACTTGTGGGATATAGACTTATGATAAAAAAATAATTTTGTCACTAAATCTATTGACAACAGCCGATAAGAGTTGTAGACTAAGCGTATTCCAATAAGGAGGAAAAGCGATGTTTACGATGAAAGACTTCAATCGAATCAAAAAGAATATCAAGGGGATCGACACGGAAAGTCTATTCTCTCCTCAGCAAGATGAACTGGCACATAAAATTTCCTGCTTAGGTAGTTCTGGTCGTGGTCAAAGCGGCGAAGAATTGATGTCTCTATATTTGCATCGTAGAAAATATAAAATCAAGCGATTTGGCACAATTCATCCGTTTGATATCCTGTTGGACAATAAAATCAAGTGTGAAGTGAAATCTGCTACTATGTATCTGGATAAGAAAACCTATAGGTATTCTTTCCAAGGTGTCAAGCCGGAACTTTTTGATATTTTATTTCTAGTATTCGTGACTCCAAAAGGAATTGTTACGAAATGGACTGAACAAAAGTATGTTATGCAATATACTGCAAATAAAAAACGTCAAAAAGATGGATACTATATTTATTTTGATGGAACATGCGATAATATCAATATGGCTTATAATGATGATATTACAGATTTTGTAAAATTCTATCCGCCAGTCTCAAAGTCTTGCAAACAAAAGACTTAGGATAAGAGAGGCGGGCCGGATTTGCCATAACTCCTTACTCCCCAACACTTTACGACTAACTTGCAATACTGAAAGATTAAAGTTTCCCTCTTGCATTTGACGATAATAGATAGTAGAATGACGAGAAAGGATATGACAATGACAATTGACGAATACGTGTTTCTGAGATACAACAATGTCCGGCAAGACGGTCAGGATCATTGGGACGCTCTAGCCTGGGCTTTGTTGGCTTACCCAAATGTCTTGGGTTTGCGTGTCTTTATCAACTGGTCAAGTGAGGTGATTTGATGAGTCCCGACGGAACCTACAACGGTTACACTAACTACGAAACATGGAACATTTGCCTTTGGATATCTAATGATGAAGGTCTGAATGAACTTGCGGCCTCTTGTGATGATTATGGCTCATTCACTGAAACTTTGAAGGAAGTGAATACTGTGGAAGAGTTTCATGCTGGTAGGATATCCAATGCCTACCGATCTATCGCATTCCAAACTCCGGACGGGGTAGCATGGAATGATAGTGCCGTGAACCTCACGGAATTGCAAGGTTTTTGGGAAGAAAATTTTTCTAAAGTCCGGTCTTGACTTTGGCCGATAATACTGTAGAATGGTTAGAGTTGTGGTTTTGGTTTTCATAACGAAAGGGTAGATATGAGCGATTTGACTGTGTTTTTTGGTGTTTTTGCTGTTGTTGCTGCTGGTTTTGCTGCTTTTCTGACGTATGCTATCTATGGTGGATCTAGGGGTTCTTTGAGTAGGGCTAAGATTGGCGAAGTGTATAACTTCGTCTATGAACAGCCCGCAAAGGGTGAGCCTGAGCGGTATTTGGCCAAGGTGCTTGAAGTCCATACTCTGGACAATAATAGTATCCGTAGGCTGAATGCTCATAGTGCATATCGTAGGAATGATCCGCAGTTTGTGCGTACCAACCATCTGGTAACGTGTGCTATGCCTAATGGCACTGTGCGTAATTTCTATGCAGAACGCACCAAGAACTGCCGCAGGCCATTGCTTGCTGGTACGCTCTTCAAGAGCGGCTTGGCTGCAATGATGTTCTGAACCAAAAACCGAGCCCTAAAGTGTTGTCGCAGCAGCACTTAGGGCAAGGTCGCGGGCGCATATTTGTCATAACTCCTTGTGTATCAACAACTTATAAACAATCTAAAGTTTGTGCTTGACAAGTGCCGATATCTAATGTAGAATAAGAGCATGAATACAGCAAATAAATACTCTGCATATGAATGGAGAGTTTATAGGAATAATCGTTTTATTGGCTATGTTATAGCAGCAAGCGAGATTGACGCCTATAGAAAAGCCAAAGAAAAATATGGGGATTATGTTCTGGTAGAAAGAGTATATAGTAGTCTCACCTAATCCTACGGATTTGCTGTGGTGGGCTATAGTCAGTCAAAATAATAGGATCTTGACAAGTAGTTTGCATTATGATATGATTAGTGCAGAAAGAGAGGCTTGTATGGTCTATCGTGTGATTAGAACTGAAAATGAATCAAGTACGACCTTTGATTTTGACGATATAGAAGATGCTAGAGAGTGGGTTCGTCAAGAGAAAGATTTTGATGAGAATTGTATGAGTCCTAAGATTGGGATTTATGAAATCTTTGAGGTGGAAAAATGAAATTGGCTAAGACTGATAGTGATAAGGTTTATGAGGATATTTATAATCTGGTAGCAAATACTATTGCGATTACTGAGGCTCCTGAACTGTATAATATCCCTGTCGCTACCAAAGCAAAGGCTATCAAGGAGTTGACAGACGCTACTTTTATTCGTATAATGCGTAAGATTCGTTCCCAACGTGATCGGGCTGTTGCTCTGAGTTCTAACTAATTGAGGTGCTTTATTCCAAACTGGTGCATGAACAAGTTGACGGTTGAGCATACTGATGTTTCTATGGTTGACCGGTTTGAAAACTCCTATAATCTAGGAAAGGTTTGTAATGAGTTTTTGCCCCTACCAGAAGGTGAAGATTGGTATAGTTGGCAAATAAATAACTGGGGGACCAAATGGGACGTGGGTGCAGATATGGGTACAGATAAAGAGGAGCGATATGGGCTGAAGGCTACTAGGGTAGGCAATCAAGTAAACTGTTCTTTTGATAGTGCATGGAGTCCTCCTGTTGGTTTGTATGATAAACTGGTTGAGTTGGGATATGATGTAAAGGCTAGTTATTGGGAACCGGGTATGTGTTTTTGTGGTATCTGGGATAATGGTGCTAATAATTATGTAGAGTATCCTAGTAAGGATATGATTCCTGTTGCATTGTGGAATGAGTTTGGTATGGAAGAATTCTTCAAGGACGATCCAGAAGAAATCACTACCTAAACGCGGTTCGCTCTAAGTTCTTAGCCCAAGAAGACTTAGGGCGAATTTGCGCCGCCCGATTTGTCGTAAGTCTTTATCCCTCAATACTTTGCGACAATTCTTTTTTATTGAAGTTTTTTTCCTTGACAAGCCGATAATAGTAGTGTAGAATACGAGGAACAAGAGGAGAAAAAGATGTTTACGCGATATGCTTTGAGTGATAATGTTGATCGTGTGGTTTCTGGCCATGGTGCGTCATTGACCTGTTTGTTTCGTGGCAACACCACCAGTGGTCGCCCGTTTCAGTTTCTGCTGCCTCTGGAGGCGGTGAATCGGTGGACTAATGGTGAACCTATCCAAACTTGTTTTCCGTACTTGACAGCGGAAGAGCGAGAGATTATGATCACCGGCATGGATAATGAGGCATGGAGCGCTACCTTTGGAGGTAATGACGAATGAATGGCTATGAACTGATGACACAGTTTGAAAATGTCTTGAAGGATGCTATTCTGGTACCCAACAGTTGGTTGCCAGAAACCTTTAGAGACCATCGAACGGACAGCGTATCTCTTGCTGATCTGGAAAACAAATGTGATTCTTTAGAAGTTGGTGAAACCGAACACCAGATTGAAAAACGAGAGAAGGATAAGAGGATAGCCTTGTATGCTGATATGATAGCCAGTGGACAAGAGATCAGTTATCTGATGAAATAAACCTAAAGCCTTACAGCGTAAACACTTACGCTAAGGCCGCGCCGCCAGAATCGTCGTAACTCCTTATGTATCAACCACTTGCATCAAAAAATATTTTTTCAAGAAACCCTATTGACAAGCCGATAAATAGATAGTAGAATGATGGAAGCAAAGGAGAAAGAAATGAATCGCTCAGAAGTGTATTATCTGATGAAACTTGTGGAAAAGTCGGAAGTTCCCGTTTGGATCAAAAAAGAGGAGTTGGTGTCTAAGTTGCAGAATATGTGGATCGAACATATTCACAACAAAAAAGCAAAAATTGCAAGCTAATAAATAGTAGAATGATTGAGTAAGACAAAACAACATGCGTGGGTCTAGCGACTAGATTGGGATAACCTATTCGAAAAAAGTGTAGTGATTCCTTTATTCGGAAGGCTATGCCGCCGATGGATATACACTTGACAACGGGGTTATACGTTGGATAGAATACCAATCTATTGAGGTGCGAGTCCTCGGCCACGCTCTAATACAACCAGTAACCGTCACCAAGAGCCAGATAGATTGAGTCATGACCAATCTTAGGAAGGTTTCCGTGGGCGGTTTCCATCCGATCCTGACAAGGGGCAATCGTGTGGGTTATAGGAATTGGGGCGTAAAAGATTCCGCTGGTTTTTCTTATTGACTTACCGATAAAGAATGGTATAATAGTGAAAAATGAGAATCTTTCGTAAAATCATTCTGTTCTTCCCATCTTTGACAATGTTCTTTCTGGCATACTTTAGTTTTATTTGTGATAATGAGGCTACACACTTTAGTTTTAGGTGGAAATAATGACCGTTAACGAACTTATTGAGCAGTTGAAGAACTATCCGTCCGATATGAGGGTTCTTACTCTTGGGTATGAGGGTGGGTTTAATGATATTGCATTGCATACTGATGATATTGTATTCAATGTCAACGATAAAGACACTTGGTATTATGGGCCTCATGAGTGCGTGAAGTATACCGATAGTGATATTAGTATGAAATGCGTGATTGTAGGAAGGGGCAGGGTAGGGTAAATAATGGAATGGTTTAATTCTCATAAGAATCCGCCAGAGGTTGGGCAGAAGGTTTATTACTTTGGCCCCAATATTGGATTGTTTATCGGACATTATTTTTATCATCAAAACAGAAAGATCGAAACATACTACTATGATGAAAACAATGAAAAGATTGTAGATAAAGTAATAGACGTTTGTGAACACATTTTTATCAATGTAAATAATGGCATGTGTGATGCTTGTGATGCTCCATTCTGGCTACCTTACGACGAGGAAAAGGCTAAGAGTTGGTGTCCGATTATTCCAGAAGAATATACTAAAGGGTTATACGACTAATGATTACTATTTCAACAGACGAATTTCGCCGTCTTATCGGTCATATTCAAGAGTATCTTGATAATCCTAACTTACCTAATACAATGGCGAAGATTTCTCTTGATACTTTAAAGATGTATGATATTGAAGCCTATAAGGAAAATATGAAACATGACTGACGATAAAGATAAAGCTATGATTCTTATTCTGAGTTTTTTCAGAAATAAAATGGCTGCTGTAAACAAGCATAGTGTAAGCCAAATAAAAGAACTAATCAGTACTCATGAGATTGCCGTATCAGAACTTGTAGATAGGTATGTGAAGTTTGTATATGAAAACTCTTAGTGATATTTGTCCGTGTGGGACTTGTGATGAATTGTGTTGGAAATATGATAAGAATGGTATAATCTGGATATTTTGCCAGCAATGCCATTGGTGGTATATCGGTAACTCGTGGTAGGATAAGGACTTAGGGTAAATTCGGCGGCGAAAATTTGTCGTAACTCCTTATATCTCAACACCTTACGTTAAAAAATATTCTTTCAAGTTCTCCCTTGACAGTTTCCGATAATAGATGTAGACTTAATGAGCAAGGTTGGGGATAGCCAGAATGATATCAAAAGAGGCTATCTGAAATGCTGGTCGAGTATGGCGGAAGCCACCTTGTTTTTAGGCTGGGTAGCCCAACGGCAGAGGCAGTGGACTTAAAATCCATCCAGTGAGGGTTCGAGTCCCTCTCCAGCTAGTATCAGCTAATCCTACGGATTTGGTTAGGGTGGTTGTAGTCAGCCAAATGTGGGGGTCTTGACAAGAGTTAGTCGATATGGTATGCTTGTAGCAAGAGGTGATCTTACATGTTTAAGGTAGTTGTTTGTGGTGGACCATACGATGGGGAAGTTATCGGTGGTGATGGGTGGATCTCTTTCTCTGCTACTCCAACCTATCGTTTTGAAAATTATGCCGATGCACAAGAGTTCATAGAGAATAGAAGTGCTAGAATAGCAAATGGCGACTATGGTATTGGGGCAACATTAGGTATTGATGAGATAGATGGGGATATCTATTAATGAAACCAAAAAGAATGTATGCCAAGGTTCGTTTTCATCTGCTCAAGGGGCAGCACTACAAGCATTGGCAAGTTATCATTATGCAGGGTAAGAGCAAGGTTGATGAGTATTATTATGACCCTAATGAATATCAGTTGGAGATGAGGGGTTGTAAGCTGGTCAATCAGGTTGCTCGGGCAAAGTGGGTCAATAAGAAACAGAAGAAGAATGTTAGTGGGTGGGTACAGTGCGAGGAAGTGATGCTTCGCAAGGATTTTTGGCCGGTTCTACCTATTGACAATCTTGAGAAGCTATACTATAATCCGATCAAAGATGTTCATTGGCGTCGTGAGAGTGATGATGGTGAGTTTGTGTGGGATGATAGTGAGTATGCTACCCTAGTTACCAATGGGCGACAGGTGCATATTCTGGAAGAACGTGACGGAAGTTTTGACGGTATTTACGAGATTGAACCTAAGTACGTAGAAGGATTTGGAATTTATGCTTAATATTCAAGTGACTGTAGCCGAGGCTATTGCTATTGCTAATACCGCAAGCAATGATCTTCATGATCGTATCGTATCCGCTCTAGAGATGGCTCTTGGCGTCAACCAGAGGCGCATCGTGACCATAACTGGAGGCATGAGTCTTGATAACCGTATTCCTTGCATCAAGGCTATTCGACTTCATACCGGATGGGGTCTGAAGGAGAGCAAGGAGTGGACAGATTTTCTGGTGGGTGGCTGGAAGGGCGATAAGTGGTATCCTTCTGCTACAAACACCAAGCAGAGCATCACTCTCAAGACTCCCGAAGCAGCAGAGAATCTCTTGCGTGATCTGGCCGGATTGGGTTGTGAGGGCTATCTCTCGTAACCTAAAGCCTTGCCCCTAAAGCACTTAGGGAGAGGCCGCGGGCGAAAATTTGACGTAAGTGCTTACCGGATAACGACTTAGGAACACTAAAAAATTTTTTGGGGAGGACTCAAGTACTGCCTTGACAATGCCGATACTATACTGTAGAATGATAGAGTACGACGCAAGACGCTGCCACGAAGCCAACAACAGAAACCCTCATGGCACTCTTGACAAGTGAGTATCTGTAGCGTATACTGATACTATGACGATTGGAACTATAACACTTTTGGAGAATGAGACATGAAGAAGTTTACGTTTGCGGTTGATATTGTTGCTGATGACCTTGATCGTGATTCGGTTGTGGATTCGATTCGTGAGTGTCTGAGTGGTTCGCTGCCCGGTGATGTTCATGCTAACGTCAAGGCTGGCGAAATCAAGGCTTTCTCGGAACAAGGATATAAAGTTTGGCGTGCCCGTGTTACGGGTGTGACTGCCGAGCAGGCTGGTGATGCTCACGATAGCAAGGTGGAAGCCGAGGCTGTTGCCTGAGTTTACAAACTGGACTATGCCAGTATAAAGAGATTTTAGGCATAGTGCGGCGGGATAACTCCCGCGTAATGAGTTCTCGTTGCAGGACAATAATGGTGCAACCTAGAGGGCCTAACCAGCCAAATAAGGGGATGGTAACCTCGAAGTTATCGACCTCTAGAGTATATTACTATGTTAGTGGCAAGACGATAACACCACAAACCGCATAGCCCGCACGGGACGCCGTGTGGGCTTGCGGCATTACCAGAGGTAGCATATAATACAAATATGACCCCGTAGCTCAACGGATTAGAGCGAGCGGTTTCTACCCGCTAGGTTGGGGGTTCGAATCCCTCCGGGGTTATTTTGTTGGGAGCGTAGATCAATTGGTTAGATCGCCAGCCTGTCACGCTAAAGGTTGCGGGTTCAAGTCCCGTCGCTCTCGCTAAGTTGTTGCAACATAAGGACTTAGGGCAAATCCGCGGGGCCGACCTTGACGTAACTTCTTATGCTACAAGGACTTGCATCAAAATATTTTTGCCAAAGTTTTTCTCTTGACACTGCCGATACTCTAATGTAGAATGAGTAGCACAGGAGAAAGAATATGAAAGTAGCAGACGGTAACGATAAGTTGGGTAAAGGTTGTGTGGTTGTGAGTCGTCCAGTTGGTGACACTTGCCCTAGTGACTGTGACTATTTGGGTAATGGCTGTTATGCTGAGCAGACAGAAAAGATTTATCCGGGTGTTCGCCCCGCTGCTATGCAGAATCTTGTGACCGAGAAAAATAAGATTCGTGCTATGATTTTGGACGCAAATCGTCGTGAGAAGAGTATTCGCTGGCATGAACGTGGCGACTGGTTTCTCAATGGCGAACTTGACACCAACTACGTTGACAATGTAACGTGGGCGTGTGAAAGTATTCTGGCCGATGGGGATAGTCTGCCCGATATGTGGTTTTATACTCATATCTATGATAGTCGGCTTGTTAGTCTGGAAAAGTATATGGCCGTGTATGCTAGTGTGCATGATGATAATGATATGAATGAGGCTAAGAGTCAGGGTTTCAAACTGTTCGCATGGTGTGACAGCGATATGAAGGTGGCACCGAAACGTCCGAAGCATAAGGCTAAGGCTGACGTTTGGCGAGCATCTTTGCCAAAGTTGGTTGTGCTGAACGGTGAAAAGTTTATAACGTGTCCTGAGATTCGTCGTGGTCGTGCGATTATTACTTGCACTGGTACAAAAGATAGCATATCGTGCGATATGTGTGTGAAGGGATTAGCAAACGTATTGTTTCCTGCTCATTAGGAGAATAGTATGACTACTATGTATGTTGGTAAATATGCAGACGGTGGCAGTAAAAACTCTTTCTATAAGATGAAGGGTAGGAAATACGGTTTCAAAAGTTTTCCTAACAAAAGTTTGGCCGAGTTTGCTCATACTGTTCAGAGCGACTTGTCGGTACCGTTTACTTTTGCTCCGCGTGTTTATAGTCCGGTGTGCAGGATACGGATTCCAAACTATTTTGCAGTATCGGACGGTAAGGGTGGGTATAAGGCCGAGGAAAAACTTGTGTTGAGCGATTGGGGATATTTGACCGAAATTGCCTATCCTTGTAGTTGTAGAAGGTGTGATGGATACTGTTATGATAATGACCTGTGCGATAAGTATGATGCTATAAATGATCTGGTGGGTGAAATATATGATAGTTTTGGTATCAACTATACAGATGCTCATAATGCTAATCTTGGATATGTCAAGCGTGGTAAAAATAAAGTATTAGTGATTGTTGACGTTGGGCGTGAGAGCATGGGTGAGATTGGAGAGTATGAGGAACCTTGTTGGGCTGAAGGTAGCGGCGGCGATGAATATGAGTATTGCTCATGCTACAAATGTGGTGGAGGATATAGTGGCTAAGTATTACATACAGTCTGGCACACTACAACTCATTTACTCTACTAATCAAAAACCTCTGGACGCTGCGGTAGCAGCATTATGGGAGACTAACAAATTTGATACGCTCGACGAACATTTTTATGTGGATGAAAGAGGATTCAAAGAATACGCTACTGCATTACCGGATACTAAAGTATATAAAACTACTAAGGTGGTGAGGAAAGCAGGCTGGAGCCTCGAAGAAGAATAACTCTCTCCCTAAGTCCTTTGTGCTTAACCACTTAGGACGAACGGGGCGGCGACAATTTGACGTAAGTGCTTATGCTTCAACCACTTAGGAAAAACTAAAGTAAGGATTGACAACTACCGATAAACATGGTATGCTCAGTAGACGTAAAGGAGAACGAATGATTCAATGGATCGGGGTGCTAGTGGCACTGTTGGGTTTGGCTTATACTGGTGTAAAAGACTATCAGAAGGGAGATATCAAACTTCCTAAACTTCCACAAAAACAGTTGACAAAACCTACATTTCCGGTACAATATTGTTTGATGGCGTATGATCCTAATTTAGACAAGGTTTTCTATTTACATGACAATGGCATCTGGTATGACTATGCACCACCTCAACGACGATACTCGCCCCAAGCGAAACCACAATAAGATCAAACTCAAGGTCAAGCAACCTTGGGAGTTGAGTACCGGACATCGAGAAGAACGTAATACGTTGTTTGATAACCGCCCCAAGCGTCAGCGAACACGACGAGATATTGACAAGGGGTGGAGAGAAGAGTATGATATGTAGGATTGCCGGTATAACTCAGTTAGCAGAGTGTCAAATTTGTAATTTGAATGTCGTGGGTGCAAATCCTACTACCGGCTTTGTAAGATGATCCGGGATGGTGTAAAAGTAGCACGGAATACTTTGGATATTCCTGTCGAGGTGCAAATCCTTGTCCCGGAGTTTGATGCTCGGTGGCGAAATTGATAAACGCAGTTGACTGTTAATCAACCGTCGAAAGACTTGCTGGTTTAAGTCCAGCCCGAGCAGTTA
>Ga0214917_10004441_pt1 | contig 15585 bp, 10 predicted proteins | sample LL_1208_BB_MetaG_FD_177983 | JGI IMG/M metagenome (GOLD analysis project Ga0214917, IMG submission 177983) | Freshwater microbial communities from Lake Lanier, Atlanta, Georgia, United States - LL_1208_BB | ecosystem: Environmental > Aquatic > Freshwater > Lake | place: USA: Georgia | collected... | reverse complement strand
CCTCTTATTATTACCTAAAAATTTGGGAGTTGAACAGGCAATAAAATTATATCAACACTGTGTCAATAAACAATTATTTAACTCATGTAACACTGCGGTTGAATATTTCGATTCTTTAGAAAAAGATAATCTAAAACATACAGCATCTTCAATTCTAAAAGAAGGTCTTTATATCCCAAGTGCAACTTTATTTCTCTTATCTCATTTAGAACTATTCGATAGTCCCCAAATTGATTTACATTTTGTCTCTTATGCCAGTTTTATAATCAATAATAAGTTTGATTATGTAATTATTGATGATCTTTTCTCAAATTACTTTCTGTTATTTTCAAATAAGCGCATAGATATAATTACCATAATTAATAGAGAGCTGTTTTCTACTATCGATGACAACAACCAGAAAGATATTCCATATTCAGATAAACTTCATTTATTGAGGTTATTTGAATTACCTAATTTTCTTGATGATATCACATTCAATCAAATTATTCAATTAAAGAACTTTACATTAAAATATTTTGGCTTTAATGAAAATAGGAAACTGAAGCAAAAAATTTTAAATCAAAATCTAGAAGCAGCTAGAAAAGAGTTTTTGAATGAAAGAGATAATTTCTCAGATCCAAACGATTATTTTACTTCTTGGGAATTATCTATTTGTGAACTAGCAATAAAATTGGGTATATCAGAATTAGTGATTCAATTAATTCCCAAAATACATTTCGATTTCCGTTTTGAATTACTCAATGAGGTCTTGAGCAATAAAAGAGATTTAGAATTAATCAGAAATATTGATGCGATTTTTTGTTTAGACGAAAATAAATTTGGTAGAGATAATGATTTAAACAATACTAAATTAAACCTAGGACTTCTAACTAAAATACATTTATTAAGTGTAGATGACACTATTGAAAAGGTCTATTTAATAGAAAAAGCATTGAAACAGATTGAATTATCATACTTAAACCAAGAAAAATATATTTTAAATATTGGTAAAACGCTTTTAAGAGAAGAGAAAATCCAATTGGCAGTTGATTTGTTGCCCAGGTTAATGAATTATTGCATTCCTTCGCTTTCAATTGAAATTGCTGTTACTATATTAAAGATGAATAAAGATTGGGAAGAGTTCCATTTTGTATCTGAGGAGTTATTGAAATTTTACGAAGAGCAGACAGGTGATTTTTACACTAGTTTGGGATTAAAAATTACTTCGCAAAGTGCTAATTTGCTTGAAATTATGCAGATTGCTCAGGAGTTAAAGACAGAATGCAGTTCTGTTGTAGCATCCCTGCTGTTAGTTTTTGATTTCACTAATAAATCCACCATTGAATCTTTTATTGAGTACATAAAAATTATAACAATCAATAATGATTTTTTCAAAAACGTTGCCGTTGAATTGATTATTTCAAATAAAGTCAATTGTTGTGTATTGGATCAATTGTATTTCCTCTCTTTATTACCAAAAACCAACTTTATTAGAGATGTTTATTATTCTATTATAAATAATCAATTGTCAATTGACACTAAATCAATCGAAATACACAATATCCTTGACTTTCTCGAGAAAGCAGATACTATTGAAGAATTTTATCCAAACAGTGTTTACAAGTCCATTCTTTTTATTGCTCTCAAAAGAGAGCATCTTTTAGAAAGTCTTTTAATTCTTGGACTTTTACCACAAACTGAACAAACCAAGGATTTCATTAAAAAGCTTCTTTTACAAATATCAAAATTGGAAATAAGGAATGAAAGAGATTGTTCTGCTCTTTATTATATTCTCAAATTAAGATCTAGAATTAGAGATCAATCAATGATGAGGATTATTGAAGACTTTGCTCAAAATAATTTGTTTAGTATTTACTCTAATTGGGATGAGGATGGAGAAATGCATTTTGAATTTCCGAATCCGGGTGGAATCGAAGGCAAAACAACTTTCTTAAGAAATGATGTTTTTCAATTTCATTCCAAGAATTACACTGAACTTGGGGTATGGAGTTCAGATAATGAACAAGTAGCCATAGTAGATGAAAATGGTTTTGTTTCTTCAATTGGTATTGGAAAAGCTACCATAACTTTATCCGTTACAGGTGTTTACTCAAATATTAGCAATTCGAGCAGTATATGTATTGAAGTAAAAGAAAATGAGGTTACAGAAATGGCTTCCAACCTAATCATGAGCAATGAATTATCTAAACCAGCTGATCAAATAAATTTTTCTCCACTTCTCTACAAAACCATGAAGGATAAAAAGAAATTTACTAAAATTCTTGAACAGCACGCAGTCTATAAAACTTATTTCCCAGAAGATTACGAAAACTATCTTGAATTAGCGAACGAACTTTTTGACCTTAGTTGGATGAATTTTAATCAAGAAATCAACTAATTATGCTCCACCTCGAACCCACCTATCTCCGCTACATCTACGATGGCCTTGTAAAAGGAAGCATCCATCCAGAAAATGCAGCGGAATTACCCGAAGGTTTAATTGGTCTATACGAAGAAGCATTTGATGAACGACAGCCGGTGTATAAACGCCAACAATTACTGGAGCGCTTTGCCATTTGGGCCTTACTCAAAAAGGAAGTATCCACTCAATTTATAGCTGAGGTCTTAAACCAACCCGAAGCAGAAATACAAGAATTCATTGCCACCTACAGTCCTTGGTTCAACAGTCCAGAAAGCGGCAAATACCAGTTGTACCATGAGCGCTTGAAGGTGTATTTATTGCAGAAGTTATCTGAGAAAGAAATTCATGAACTGCATGAGAAACTAATATTACGATTAGAGCAAGCCATCGAAGCGCAAAAAGCAGATGAATTTGAGTGGTATGGGTTGGAGTTTTTGGCTGGGCATTTGGGGATATCTTCAATGCTCAATGGCGAAGGTCGAAAACTTCTGAATTTAGCTTATTCCCAATCGCATTGGCAACGACAACTGAAAATCAGCAAAGGCTACACTTGGACCAAAAATGGTCTTTCGTCAGTTATGTCATGGGCATCAAAACACAATAATGAGGAAGTAATTGAATGTGGCTTGCAAATGGTCGATTTGCACTATCAAGAACAAAATGCAGCTCCGCAAATCGTGGCTTTGGTGGCAGAAGGAGATTTTGATGCTGCACTTAAGCGCATCGAAAGTTTTGGCGGAGCGGATCAAGAAGGTGTGAAGCGCAGGTTTACCCTTTATATGCTTTGCTTGTTGGAGCTTACCTTACTGGAAAGCAAAAACAAGTCCTTCCGAAAAGCGGCCATTGAAAAACTGCTCAATCATTTAGATGTAGATAAACAGGTACCACCCGATACATCTATCATCAAATGGAATGATTTCTTTCCGAGTTATATTGTATTTCAGATGGCTTGCGAATGGGCTGCATTGGGGCTCGATTACTTAATTGTTTATAAGCGCACAGATGATTGGGAAAAAGATTGGATTAAAGAAAAGAGACCCTATACTGATTTGCAGTTTGGGGTTTTATTGGAATGCGCCCGCGGCATCAGTGATGACAGGCAAAAGAGAAGCGCCTTGTTGGACATCGCCGTAGAACTGAGCAAACAGGGTAAGGTGGAGGAATCGCTGGCCATCGCCCGCGGCATCAGTGATGACTGGGATAAGAGAAGCGCCTTGATGGACATCGCCGTAGAACTGAGCAAACAGGGTCAGGTGGAGGAATCGCTGTCCATCGCCCGCGGCATCAGTGATGACAGGCAAAAGAGTCGCGCCTTTACGGCCATCGCCGTAGAACTGAGCAAACAGGGTCAGGTGGATGAATCGGCATCGGTGATGCAGGAATCGCTGGCCATCGCCCGCGGCATCAGTGATGTCAGGGATAAGAGTAGCGCCTTGATGGACATCGCCGTAGCACTGAGCAAACAGGGTCAGGTGGATGAATCGGCATCGGTGATGCAGGAATCGCTGGCCATCGCCCGCGGCATCAGTGATGACTGGGATAAGAGTAGCGCCTTGATGGACATCGCCGTAGCACTGAGCAAACAGGGTCAGGTGGAGGAATCGCTGGCCATCGCCCGCGGCATCAGTGATGATTGGGATAAGAGAAGCGCCTTTACGGCCATCGCCGTAGAACTGAGCAAACAGGGGAAGGTGGAGGAATCGCTGTCCATCGCCCGCGGCATCAGTGATGACAGGCAAAAGAGTAGCGCCTTGAAGGACATCGCCGTAGCACTGAGCAAACAGGGTAAGGTGGAGGAATCGACATCGGTTATGGAGGAATCGCTGGCCATCGCCCGCGGCATCAGTTCTTATAGAGCAAAGAGTAGCGCCTTGAAGGACATCGCCGTAGCACTGAGCAAACAGGGGAAGGTGGAGGAATCGCTGGCCATCGCCCGCGGCATCAGTGATGACAGGCAAAAGAGTAGCGCCTTGAAGGACATCGCCCTAGAACTGAGCAAACAGGGGAAGGTGGAGGAATCGGCATCGGTGATGCAGGAATCGCTGGCCATCGCCCGCGGCATCAGTGATAACTTTTGGAAGAGTCGCGCCTTGAAGGCCATCGCCGTAGAACTAAGCAAACAGGGGAAGGTGGAGGAATCGGCATCGGTTATGGAGGAATCGCTGGCCATCGCCCGCGGCATCAGTTATGTCAGGCAAAAGAGTAGCGCCTTGATGGACATCGCCGTAGAACTGAGCAAACAGGGGAAGGTGGAGGAATCGCTGGCCATCGCCCGCGGCATCAGTGTTGCCTGGGATAAGATTCGCGCCATCGCCGTAGCACTGAGCAAACAGGGTCAGGTGGAGGAATCGCTGGCCATCGCCCGCGGCATCCGTGATGACAGGCAAAAGAGTAGCGCCTTTACGGCCATCGCCGTAGAACTGAGCAAACAGGGTCAGGTGGAGGAATCGACATCGGTGATGCAGGAATCACTGGCCATCGCCCGCGGCATCAGTTCTGACTTGCAAAAGAGTAGCGCCTTGATGGACATCGCCGTAGCACTGAGCAAACAGGGTCAGGTGGAGGAATCGACATCGGTTATGGAGGAATCGCTGGCCATCGTCCGCGGCATCAGTGATGTCAGGCAGGAAAAGAGTCGCGCCTTGATGGACATCGCCGTAGAACTAAGCAAACAGGGGAAGGTGGAGGAATCGGCATCGGTTATGGAGGAATCGCTGGCCATCGCCCGCGGCATCAGTTATGTCAGGCAAAAGAGTAGCGCCTTGATGGACATCGCCGTAGAACTGAGCAAACAGGCGAACTTCACAATGGCCCAAGAAGTTGGGTTGGAGATTCCTCAAATTGCCGTACGACAGGACGCTTGGAAGGAAATCTCAAAATCCATAGTGGAAACCGTTGGTTGGCAAAATGCCCTGAGACAGGTTGAGATTTTTCAAAGCGACGAGGCCAAGCAGTTTTACCTGAAAGGATGGGTAGTAACAGTAAACGTAATAGATGTGGACAATGCCTGCCTAAAAGAAGCGCTGGTGAAACTGGTGAGCGATAATGCCAGCATCGAGCAGTTATTGCAAAAATATGCCCTAAGGCAAGTGTGCATGGGCAAATCTTTAAAAGATCAAACGGATCGCCTAAACCGCACGCTCAACATCCAATGGGCTATTGACATCAAAAATCAATTACTAAACTAATTATGCCCCACCTCGAACCAACATACCTCCGCTACATCTATGATGGCCTAATAAAGGGAAGCATCCATCCTGAAAATGCAGCGGAACTACCCGAAGGTTTAATTGGTCTATACGAAGAAGCATTTGACGAAAGACAACCCGTCCACCTCCGCCAACAATTACTGGAGCGCTTTGCCATTTGGGCCCTGCTCAAGAAGGAAGTATCTGCACAATTTGTGGCTGAAGTCTTAAACCAACCAGAAGAAGAAATCCAAGAATTTATTGCTACCTATAGCGCCTGGTTCAACAGCCCCGAAAGCGGCAAATACCAGTTGTATCATGAGCGTTTGAAAGTGTATTTGTTGCAGAAGTTGAGTGAGGGGGAGGTTGCCAAATTAAATAACTTAATTGTAGATTTTCTTCTGCAAAAAGTAAATGAGGTGAAGCACAGTGAATCTGTAAGTTATTGTTTCGAAAATCTATCTTTTCATCTATTCTTAAAAGGTTATTTAACCGGGGATAGTGATCTTTTGGCTCAATATTGTCTTGATGAAAACTTTAAAAAACGACAATTTGAACTATCCGGTTATTATGACTGGGAAGAACAGTTAATGCAATTAGGGGTTGAGTTTTTTGCTTTAAAAGAGGATACAATCTGTCATAAAATTGTTTTCGAAAAAACGAAAATTCAATATAAAAAAAAGGATATCAATCTCATACTTGATTTGGTTAGAACTAATAAATGGGAAATAGTATTTTCATTTTTTAAATCAATTAATGAAGTTCAACTTGAAGAAAGAATTGCTACTGCATATTTATATATTTTAACCTTCTTGGAAATTTTTGAATCAGAAAATAAAAATTTCCCTCAGAAAAAAGAAATAGCAAATCAACTGCTATTAATTTTTGAGGAACATTTCCAATGGGATAAAGGATATTATTTAGCTCAGTTTATCGATATAAACTTATCATTTCGGCTGCATTGTTATTTCGTTCAGTTTGGATTAGATTTTAAGAAATATGCTGTTCTTTCTTCGGATCATAAAACTGAATTTTATGGTTTAGATATAAGATATGATGAGTTAAAGTTTATAGATCCTATTCACAAGGAAGAAGCTATTTACATTCTTAAGCATAATAAAACGTTTGATTACGGATTTAAAGACGTTCAAATATTTAACTTAATTGACGAACTAACTAATAATTCTGGCATCAACAAAGGATTAAAATATTGCATTAGTTTAGATGAAAAACTAACTTTTAATCTAACAAGAATAGGCAAAACAAAGTTGTTAAAAGGAAACGATTTGATTGAAATAGTTGAAAATGACATTCAATCATTCGATGAATTAGTTTCTTGTATAAAATTTATTCTAAAAATGAAAGAATTAACATCTGGCCTTAAAAGAGATTTTTATTTACTGGTCGATAAGGTTTATTCAAAGGAATCACTTGGGCAAATCGAAATTATTGGGTCATGGCGTCAAGGTGATTTAAAGGTTCAAAAGAGAAATTTACTTTCCACAAATAAAGAACTCAAATCGCTTCCCGAGTTGATTTCTGATGGACTTGTGATTGAAGAGTTCATGTCGATGGAACTAAAAAAACGTTATAAACTCCTTAATGACGAAAATTTAGATAGTGACGAAGACATTGAATTAATGCTCTTTTTTATAGAGTTGAGTGAATATTACAAAAAGGAGGAACCAAAGGATTTACTCAATTTACTTTCGGTTTTATTGATTGAGTTTCATTTAAACATGAACGATGAATTAATTAATGGCTATGTTGGTGAATTGCTTGATTTGGTTTCATCATCAATTGAAGCCAGCGAAGAGTTTGAAAGCAAACAATTAAATCAACTAATTGATTTTTTAGGAAGAAAAGAAATAAACGGATATCGAAGGATCACAACTGAAAAAATAAAAGATACAATATTCGAAATATATTTCGATTTTAATTTTTATAAGTACTCTTTTATTTCAGGATGTAAATTAATTAACCTTTTTTCAAAGCTTAAAATGGACTTTCCAGAAGATGAAATCGTGGAAAGAATATTAGACGATTTGAATAATTTAATTGAAGATTATGATTACAATGACCTTCAAGAAATTGACTGTTCTTATATCGATAATATTTATCATAAAAAGTACTTTGCTGAATTTTATACTGCAATTAAGAAGATTCCAGTTGAAGAGGTTAGAATTGATTTGAGCAAATATGTTTTTGGGTCTATTATGGAGGTGAAAGGACCTAATTACCAAACTGTTTCGTTTTTTAAAGAAAACTCAAATGAATACCCAGGTATGTATTTATGGGCCCAAAAACGCTTGAGTCTTAAGTTACTTGAACAAAATGAATATCTTTCATATGTTACTATAAAAGACAATAATGATTTATTATTAGAGCGATTACTTTTGAATATTGTTTCAAAAAGAGAAAATTTGAAGGATGAACTTAATATCCATATTCTTAAACATTATGGATTGGATTGGGTAATTAATCTTGATAATGAATATGAGAAATTGATAAAATTATCATCTTAAATAATTTAGTAGATTTATAAATAAAAGCATAAAATAAAATTTTAACGTATGAATAACCAAATTTTTTTTCAAGCAATTTCAAATTTTGATAATGGACAAGTTAACTTTAATCTTGGTGAGAATTGGAGTTTCCTTTTCAATCAAAAATGGTATCCTACTAGAGCTTTTATGCGACACTATTTAGAACTAAGTGGGCAACCAAACGATCAAATTGTCCTTTATCAAGCAATCACAGAACTATCTAAATTCATTCCAGTTTTTTCCAGTGAAATTACTTACACTGAACATGTATCTGTAAATATATAATTCATGATCCTCAAATTCAAACCCATCACCAACCTCCCTCACCCCCTCCAACTCAAAATTCAAGCGCTGCAATCCGAAGAAGATGCATACGCTGCAGATGAACTTGGTGAGGAGATTTTGTCGCAGTTGGCTGCGTGTTATTTTTTAGCTTTTTACAAATACTAGTCTATGAACAAAATAAAAAGTCGGGATGTAACGGATGTGATAGTTTTTAAACCAGCTGTTGGAACTCATGAATTTCAAGTGATTTTGGATGGGGATTCAGAAACAGTTTGGTTAACTGAGGATCAAATTTGTTTGTTGTATGGGAAAGCAAGACGAACCATTGGTGGACATATTAAAAATATATACGCCTCTACTGAGCTTGAAAAATCGTCAACTTGGCGAGAATTCCGCCAAGTTCAAAAAGAGGGGAAAAGAGAAGTTTCCAGAAATGTTTCATTTTACAATTTAGATGTAATTATTTCAGTTGGGTATCGTGTAAATTCTAAAATGGGCGTAGAATTCCGAAAATGGGCTACCCAAAAATTAAAAGAATATCTTATTAAGGGGTATGCTATAAATATTGATCGATTAAAAAAACAAGAAAATACTATCCGGCATCTTAACGAAGAAATTGAATTATTAAACCACCAAATGATCTCATCCCAAACATCACTCACCGATGGGATTTTGAAAATAATCGATTTTTATTCAAACACCTTTGATCTACTCAATAGATTCGACAATGATAGTTTGCAACCAGAAGGAATCCAGGATTTAATTTATTCACTTAATTATGATGAGGTAAAAAACGCTATCTATAGATTGAAACAAAAACTCATAGAAAAAGGAGAAGCAGGTGAACTTTTCGGAAATGAAAAAGATGATTCGTTTCGAGGTATTTTGGGTAGTGTTTCACAAACAGTTTTTGGCGATTTAGCATATCGCACCATTGAAGAGCAAGCAGCTCAATTGCTTTACTCTATTATCAAAGGACACCCATTTAGTGATGGCAACAAACGAATAGGTTCATTTGTGTTTGTTTGGTTTATAGAACAAAATAATTACAATAAAAAACTGGATAACAGTTATAAAATCACAGATAATGTTCTAACTGTTTTGGCACTTGCTGTTGCCCAAAGTCACCCAGATCAGCGAGAGCGTATTCTCAAACTAATTATAAACATGTTGAAAAGTAACTAAATGCAAATAACATTTGATCTAAACCTCCCCAACCCACTCCAACTCAAAATTCAAGCGCTGCAATCCGAAGAAGATGCCTACGCTGCAGATGAACTTGTTGAGCTTGGTGAGGAGATTCTGTCGCAACTCGCTGCGATGGGAATTGCTGCTTATTTGAAGCAGGCTAAGCAGAAAGAAGTGTTTAATGACTTTTTGATTTCGTTGTTTTTGTCGAACGGGCATGCGTATAATGCGGGTCCGTTGTACCGCTGGGCGGCGAATATGATCAAAGATGCTGAAGGGGAAGAAGCGGCGCGTTTGATGCCTTTTTTCTGGGAGAAGAAGGAAGATGGTGCAGTGGTGTTAAATGAAAAAATTCATCATTTTGCTGACTTGAGAAATGCGGTGATGCATGGTTTCTTTGTATTGCCACCGGAAAGGAACAGGGAAGAGGCCAAGCGGATGGAAGAGGCTTTGGAGCAGATTGCTGAAGCAACCTTATTTGAAACCCATTGGGGAGCATTTCACTTTTTGGACCAAACGCATTTCAATGGTCATTGGAATATTCAAGATGCTGATGCTTGGAAGGTTTTTGAAGGTTGTGCTGCATTTGCTGAATTGGCTTCGAGGATTCAGCATGAATACGCGGCTTCATTTCAAGAGGAAGAAGCGGCATATGCTAAATTGCCAATTATAAATAATACAAAGATTTCAGAGCAGCTGAAAACTTTTTTAAGTACCAAACAAAAAGGTGCTTTTGTCCTATGGTCTGATGATGAGGAGCAGGGCGCTAATGTTTACAGAGTAGCCATACAGACCGTAGAACTTGCTGGATATCAACCGTTGTTTTTTGCTTTACATGAAAAAGGTGCAAGCTTTACCAGTAGCTTCTTGCTGTATCAATTGGGTGCTTTTTTAGTACAACAAACCAACGACGAAAAAGCAAGCAAAGACCCTTTGAAATACTTGAAAAACAACAAAGAAAAATTGGCATTCAAACCGGCTATTGTCTTGCATCAGTTGCATATTGCATTATTTAATCAGGGGCATCTCACTATGCTTTTCAATGAGCTCTATGCACTTGGGGTTCCTATCATTGCAACCAGCATGCATTACAGTTATTTAAAGAAGTTTGCCAACCAAACCTCTGATGCGCGTTCGTTTTCAAAAGCAGCAACGCAAGAGCAAATTGAATGGTCATTGCATAATTATCTCCGTTTCAAAGGCCCAAATAAAGAGCAGGCGCAGGAAATAGAGGCATACAATCAGTTAAGAAATGTCTTGGATCAATTATTTGAAACCATACAAACAGAAAAGAACGTGGTAGCGCGGCGTTTCGCTGATCAGTATAAATTCCCCATTGAATATGTTCATGAAGCCTTTGCCATTTTAACGCCGTATTTTCAAGAAGGAAAAGTTGAGTTTATCAAAGATGAGGTTGATGAATTGTATGGTTTTCCGAAAACTATGGAAGAAAGTTCACATATCTTTTTAACTTTAGGTAGACGTGACGTCAAGCTGGAGTATCAGCACAGGGTCTTATTAAAAAATAATTAATAATAAAAACAAACAATTATGGAGGAATCTTATGTTAAAAAGTACTTTGGCCAATTATTTCATTTGAATAAATTCTTTATAAATTTTAACGGGGGCATAGTTCTAGGTTTTTTTTCATATTACATATATAATATGAATTCGATTAATTCAACCACTTTTAGTTTAGATTTGATAAAATCGAACCCACTTATATTTTTGGTGGGATTTATTTTTGGATTTATATACACCAATTTTTTGATAAAAGAAGTGAAAATGCGAACAATTACCCTTTCAACTTTCTTATATTTCATTATTCCCCTTTTTGGAAGTTGGTTAAGTATTCTCTTTTTGCTTTCATTATTTTAAATGAATCCACTCCATAAATACAACGAACGCTTCCAGCAAATAAAATCGGAAAAAAATATCAGTTCTGATTCAGCTCAAATTTTGAATCTGATTGAGACCGATCCCGCAGGTTTGAATAACTATTTCATGGCGGCATTTGGCATGAGTACCTTGATGCTGCGTTTAGGTGCCGTGATTCAAATGTGTCAAAAGTTTGAGCGCTTGGAAGAAGCTGGTGATGCCTTGTTCTTAAAGCAAATCCTCGATAATCTTCGCGAAACACTGCCTTCAGACACCAGTTGGAAAAACCTTTGGACGATTTCTGCTGAATCCGAAGAATGGCTGGCCCCAACACGTAAGCCTAAAAATGCCGAGTCTTTATTGAATCGCTTTGTAACGTTTCGGAATCGGTTTGTGCATCAGCAAATAAAAATAGATGCCACATTCGTGAATCAATTGACTGCTGCCGTTGCGCTTTTTGATGAAATGGCTGAGTTAATAGGGTTGTTTAATCTAGGAGAAATAATTCTAATTGAGGGTAAATATTATTGGCAAGAAAACGGATTAAAGTTTTGTTTGTATCCGTATCTTCAAACTTCTAACGATGAACAGCAAGCCTATGTTTTTCAGGGTTTATATTTGAGTAAGGACAAGTTACATAAAAATGCTCATTTCTTAAATACCCAGTTTGGTGATGAAATCGAACAACATGCGGATTTACATATTGAGCCTAATTTTCAGCCAATTCGAGAGCTGATTAAAGGAGGTGCAGGTCAAGTTTTTGATCACAGTGAACGCATAGCGTATTATCAGTCATGCTTTGTAGGTCGCGAGCGCGAACAAGCTGCAGTCCATCAATTTTGCACGAGTCAGGATGAGCAGAATGTGCTTTGCGTAAAGTCACCGGCCGGTATGGGTAAAGGGGCATTAATTGCCAATGTGATTGAGCAACTTAAAACCGACAAGACACAGGTGCTTTATCATTACTGTGGTGCTGGAATTCAAAATAGCTTACATGCAACACTATATCATTTTATTCTGCAAGGATTAAGAAATCAATACTGGCTTAAAACCGATGAATCTATCCAGCGTAAGCTTGATCGATTGCCTTCGAAGTATATTGATGTGATTCACTTTTTCCAGAACTTACTTAATGAAAACCTAGCCGTTCATAAGGCAAATACCACTGGAAATCTGATCATTATTTTAGATGGCCTTGACGAGGCTCAAGTGGCGTATCCACAACTCAAAATATCCGATTGGTTCTACACCTATAATGAAAAAGAAGAGCCCGAAAATGATTGGCGTTCCAACCCAAATATCCGCTGGGTGTTCACCTATCGTTGTTCTGAAGATGGAAGTGAACCCTTCTATCAGTTTCCGAAAATGAAGGAACTTGCTGAATCGCCGATTTTACAGCCGCTAAGTGGCTTATCTCCGGAGGCAGTAGATGAAGCATTTAAAGAATTTAGCGTGTCAAAAGAATTCAAAGCAGCCGTAGTAGAAAAAGCGGCAATAGTGCCTATGGAGCATTAAATTTAAGCATGCATTCGTCTTTAGGTAATATCCGGGACCTAAAAAGAAAAGCACACCTAAATCGGTGTGCTTTTTCGATTGTGGTACCTCCAGGAATCGAACCAGGGACACAAGGATTTTCAGTCCTTTGCTCTACCAACTGAGCTAAGGTACCAGCCCATAATCGGACTGCAAATTTAGACAATTTTACCAACTTGCCAAACATTTTGGGTAGTTTGCCACGGATTATATCAAGGTGCAGTGCTTCGTTTCCCTATTCTTAACACCTGTAATGGGTTAACGAAAATCCCCATTAATTCGAAACTTCGCGTGTATTTTTATGGCTTATCGAACCGTACCCCCTACCCTTTTTGTAACCTTTGGGATACCATCGAATTAACGTAAATATGCTTCTTACTATTTAATAACATCGCTTAAATTAATAATTACCATGAAAACTATTGTATTAGCACTTGTTGCTGCTGTTCCATTATTGTTTTGCGCTTCTTTCCGCAAAGATCATACAACAAAAATTCAACTTTCGGGTGATTTACAATATTTTGTAAACTCCTTCAAATACATAGAAAGTGTTCCTTTAGCTGAAAAAGGTGCGTTCAAGCTGGGCAAACAAAATAAAATTAACGAAGGGTTTCAAATGTACACCTTTCACTTTGACGACAAAACGGTGGAACACAATTATGTATTATCCGATGCCTCTGGAAACCTTGATGTTTTTAATAAGATTTCAAAAATCACCCAAATTATTAACAGTGATGGCTTTGCGTATATTACCGTAAACGATGAAAGCAAGTACTATTCCAATACCCATAAAAAAATCTTTATTGTAAACTTATACGGAAATCCTGATTATCCCATGATTAGTGTTTTTTGGAAGCATCATGGAAAAATGTCAGGAGCCTACTCAATCGACAATAATAGCTTTGAAGGGTTGATACATGGAAACGACTCGGGTGCTGTTTTCAAGGATTAGGCATGTTTTTACCAAAAAAACACTGAGCTTTTTCTATCTTTGATTCATGCATGTTGATTTGGTGGCCATCGATGGTGGCAACACCCATTTAAAACTCGGCTGGTTCATGGATGGAATCCTTACCGACGTTCATCGGGTGGACAAACTCCCGCATCTCGAAGAAAAATTATCTTTAACCGTTCCGCTTGCAGTTGCCAACGTCGGGTCATTCGGTCTGGGTAATTACCTCAACGAACACGGGTTTACCTCGGTGGAAATCACCAATGCTCTCCCCTTACCTTTTAAACATCACTATAAAACCCCTACCACGCTGGGAATTGACCGATTATGCAATATGGCTGCTGCACAAGCGTTGCATCCCAACACCGATGTGCTTGTAATGGACTTAGGAACCTGCATAAAAATCGATTTTATTGATGCTCTTGGCGTTTACCAAGGAGGCACTATATCACCGGGTTGCTCGCTGCGTTTCAAAAGCCTCAACGATTATACCGCCAACCTGCCTTTACTAACCCCCGAAAAGTCCTGGGAACTCGCTGGAAACTCGACGCAAGAAAGCCTTATTTTCGGAATCATGGGAAGCGTGCAAGCAGAACTTGAATTCTATATAAGTGCATATTCCAAAAAATATCAACAGCTCATCATTTACCTCACAGGTGGAGATGCCCATTATTTTGATTTCGGACAAAAAAAGAGCATCTTTGTGGACGAAAATTTAACCCTTAAGGGGATATATGCACTATACCGTTTCCAAAATTCTTAAGACCGCAGCCCTTCTTTTCCTCACGGTTACTTCCCTTGCGCAACAAAGTGTTTTGCATCCCTTGTCGTCTTATGGATTGGGTGACTATCAACTTCAAGATCATGGAATCTACTCGGCCATGGGGAATACCGCAATTCCTTTCATTGACTCGGCCCAACTCAACTTCTTAAATCCAGCATCCTACAGTGCCTTGAGCAACGGAAATACCCTATATTCGGTGGGGGTTAATCAACGAACTTCTTTTTTCCAACAAGGAAACGATCGCCTAGTTCGCTCCACGGGAAACATGAACCATTTGGCCCTAGGGTTTAAACTAAAGAAAAAGATGGGGATGGCCTTTGGAATTACCCCTTACGCAGCCAAAGGTTATTATTTAAGTGAAAAAATTTTCACGGGTTTCGATTCCATCAGGAACAGTTACGAAGGCTCGGGCTATATAAACCGCGTGTTTTTGGGTTATTCTTATGCTCCAGTGCATACACCCTTTACGTTTCTAAGTGTTGGCATGAATGCTGGATTTCTTTTCGGAGGTGTTCGGGATCAACGAACCAGTCAACTCATTCAAGGAACTACAGCTACCGGTGGTTTATATCGAGAAGAGCTTCGTATTCAAGCTATGAATGTCGAAACCGGTATCGCCTTCGCTCAGCGAATTGGAAGCCGTTATGAAGTAAAATTGGGTGCGCTTTATGCTCCGAAATTAGCCCTTGCCGGCAGCTTGGATCAGGTGCTTTACAGTGCTACCAACCTGAATAACCCGTCCACGTACCAAACCTTAACCACCCAAGATATTTCCGGCCATGTAATCCAAGGTCAGCGATTCTCCTTCGGATTAGTGCATCAAGTTT
>Ga0214917_10004440_pt1 | contig 15586 bp, 11 predicted proteins | sample LL_1208_BB_MetaG_FD_177983 | JGI IMG/M metagenome (GOLD analysis project Ga0214917, IMG submission 177983) | Freshwater microbial communities from Lake Lanier, Atlanta, Georgia, United States - LL_1208_BB | ecosystem: Environmental > Aquatic > Freshwater > Lake | place: USA: Georgia | collected... | reverse complement strand
ACCAGAGCGTGGTGATCAACGTGTCGGGCCGTGGCGACAAGGACGTGAACGAGGCGATCCGGCTGCTCGAGGCGCGCGGCGACCGGGTCTGAGCGCGGTCACTTCGCCGCGGGCTTCGCGGCCTCCGGCTTCGGCGAGTCCTTCGCGCCGATCTTCAGGTCAACCGCCAGCGGGTTGTGATCGCTCGCGTAGCCCGCGGGCTTGTCGCTGCCGGGGTTGAACGCCTTGGGCACGCTCAGCACGAAGAACGAGCCGCGCTCGGCGCGCTTGAACAGGCTGGGCGAGAGCAGGATGTAGTCGATCGTGCGCTCGATGGGCTTGCCCGGCTTGTCCTCCACCACGAACGAATGCGTGAGGTACTTGCGGCGATCGCCCTTGGCGGACGACTTGCCGTCCTCGTCGTCGCCGTCGTCGTCCTTCGAAGCCTTGCCGGCACCGGGCCGCAGCTCGTAGGCGCTGATCAGGCCGCCGAGCGACTTGTCGCGCAGCGCCTTCGCGGCCATGTCGGTCGGCATGCAGTTGAAGTCGCCCACGACGGCGATCTGCGCGTCCTTGTCCTTCGCGCGGATGCCGTCGACGAGGTTCACGACCGAGAGCGCCTCCATCTCGCGCTGGCGGGCGAAGTCCTTCTTCGGGCCCGACTTCAGGTGCAGCACGAACAGCTCGAGCGCGCTGCCGTCGGGCAGGCGCACGCGCGCGTGCAGCGGGCTGCGCTGGAAGCCCGTGGTGAGATCGCCGTTCGTGGACCACTTCTGCCTCTTGAGCTCCGCGGGGTCCTTCGGCAGCCGCGCCGCTGCGTCGGCGAGCTTCGTGTCGCGGTAGATCTGCACATCCTCGATCGGGTAGCGGCTCAGCAGCGCCTGCTCGACGCCGCGGTAGTAGCCGACCTCGCGGCTGGCGAGGTGGTCGTAGCCGAGATCCTTCAGGTACGTGTCGCGGAACCACTTCAGGCATTCCTCGCTCTCGACCTCCTCGAGCGCGAGCACGTCGGCGTCGAGCGTCCTGATCGCCGCGGCCAGGTTCTTCAGCCGCGTCTCGTCGGTGGTCATCTTGATGTCGTCGTACTCGCCCGAGAGCGCGGGGTCGTCCTTGGCGTCGAAGAGGTTCTCCACGTTGAACGCGGCGAGGCGCACGCTTCCCTTCGCCTTCTTCGGCGCGGGCGACACGCCGATCTCGGGCGCGGCCTTGCCGGTGTAGGTGTTCGGCTTCTCGGCGGGGGTCGGCTGCTTCGGCGCCTGCGGGAAGGCGGCTGGCGCGAGCACGAGGGCGGCGGCGAGCGCGAACGCGGCGTGAAGGGTCTTCATCGCGAACAGTCTACGGTTTCGCGACCCGGACACGGCTACCATCGCGGAATGCCGCAACCGAGCAGCCGTTCGCGCTTCGCCGCCTACCGCGCCGAGGAGCGCCGCAAGCGCGCCGCACGCGGAGCGAAGACCGTGGTCAGCTTCCACGGCACCGAGCGCAGCCTGCGGCGCCACCGCAGCTTCGGCGAACTGTTCCGATGTTTCCTCGGCGAACTGCGGCCCCACTCCGGTTCGATGGGCATCGCCCTCGGGACGCTCGCCATCGGCACCACGCTCAACCTCGCGCCACCCGCCGCCACGAAGCTCGCGATCGACAACGTGTTCATGGGACAGCCGCTGCCGGGCTGGGCCATGCGCCTGCTTCCCAGCGCCGCAACGGCCGATCGCACCACCCTGCTCACCTGGATCGCGCTCGGCATCGTCTCGCTGAGCCTCCTCGGCACCATCGTGCACCTGGTCGGCCGCTGGCAGGCCACGCGCGTGACCAAGCTGCTGCAGGCCTCGCTTCGCCGTCAGGCCTTCGACCATGCGGTGCACCTGCCACTCGGCCGCGTGTGGCAGCTCAAGTCCGGCGGCCTCACGAGCATGCTGCGCGAGGACGCGGGCGGCGTGGCCGAGCTCGTCTTCAGCATGATCTACAACCCCTTCCGGGCGATCGTGCAGCTCACCGGCATCCTGACGGTGCTCGCGTTCACGGACTGGCGGCTGCTGCTCGGCGCCGTGCTGCTGCTGCCGCTGGTGTGGTTCAGCCATCGCACCTGGATCGGCCGCATCCGCCCGCTCTATCGCGACATCCGCCAGCAGCGCAGCGAGGTGGATGCGCACAGCACCGAGACCTTCGGCGGCATGCGCGTCGTGCGCGCCTTCGCGCGCGAGCGGAGCGAGGCGGGCCGTTTCGCGACCGGCAGCCACCTCATGGCGCGCCAGGAGATCCTGACCTGGTGGTGGAGCCGCGGCATCGAGCTCGGCTGGGCCCTCTTCGTGCCCGCCGGCAGCGCGCTGCTGCTCTGGTACGGCGGGCGGCAGGTGCTCGCCGGCTCGCTCACTCCCGGCGACCTCGTGCTGTTCATGACCTATCTCGTCATGCTGCTCGGGCCGATGGAGGCGCTCGCGTCGAGCGCGACGAACTTCCAGACGAACCTCGCCGGCTACGACCGCACGCTCGACCTGCTCGCCGAACCGCCCGAACTGCCCGACCGCCCCGGCGCGCGCACGCTCGAGCGCCAGGCCGTGCGCGGCGACATCGCCGTGGAGCACCTCTCGTTCGCCTACCCAGGCTCGAAGGAGCGCGTGCTCGACGACGTCTCGTTCATCGCGCGCTCCGGCGAGGTGGTGGCGTTCGTCGGCGCGAGCGGCGCGGGCAAGACCACGCTGTCGAACCTCATCGCGCGCTTCTTCGACCCGACCGAGGGCCGCATCACCATCGACGGAATCGACCTTCGCGACGCGCACCTGTCGAGCTGGCGTCGCCTGCTCGGCGTGGTGGAGCAGGACGTGTTCCTGTTCGACGGCACCGTCGCCGAGAACATCGCCTACGCCGACCGCACCGCGAGCGCCGAGCGCATCGAGGCGGCCGCCCGAACCGCCTGCGCTCACGACTTCATCGCCGCGCTGCCGCAGGGCTACCAGACGCGCATCGGCGAGCGCGGCGTGCGCCTGAGCGGCGGTCAGCGCCAGCGCCTGGCGATCGCGCGCGCGGTGCTCGCCGACCCGCGGGTGCTGATCCTGGACGAGGCGACCAGCAATCTCGACGTGGAAAGCGAGCAGGCGATCCAGCAGGGCCTGAGCAACCTCATGCGAGGCCGCACCTCGTTCGTGATCGCGCATCGGCTCAGCACCATTCGCCATGCCGACCGCATCGTGGTGCTGAAGGGTGGCCGCGTGGAGCAGCAAGGCACCCACGATCAGCTGATGGAAGGCGGCGGGCCCTACCGCGAGATGGTGCTCATCCAGACGGCGCGGCCCGAGTCGCGCACCGAGACGCGAGCGGAGCCTGCGGCCGCCGCGACCTGAGGCCTACGCGCCAGCGACGCGCCCACGCCACGCGCGACGGCCGGTCTTCGCGAGCCGGAAGCTTCGCCACTGAATCACCGTCACGAGCAGCATGGCGAACGGGTGCAGTGCCACGCCGATCCACGGCTGCCGGAAACGCGCCGCAAGCAGCGCACGCGAGAGTGCACCGGCCGCGACGGCCCCGCCCGCCACCGCGATGGTTGTGCCGCTCATCCTGACGCCGGCGAGCCACGCGACGAGAAGACACGCCGGAGCGACATGGCCGACCAGATGCAGCACGCTGAAGAACACGAGCGTCCAGAACGACCCCAGCCCTTCGTACGCGTTCTTCGTGAAGCCGCGCCAGGTCTGGCCGAACCCGCGGTACATGCGACAGGCGACCTGCGACGTTCCGTCGAACAGGTCCGTGCGACCCCCGCTCGCCCGCACGGCGCGGGGCAGCTTGATGCCATCGTGCATGCTGTCACGGAAGGCCGCGTGCCCCCCCGCTCGAAGCCACGCCTGACGCCGGACCAGCAGGAACTGCCCGCAGCCCGCGCCCAGCGATGGGCGACCGTCCCGGCGCATCAGCCCCATCGGCAGGTAGCCGAGCAGCATGAAGTGGATGAGCGGCACCACGAGCGCCTCGCCCACCGTTCCGCAGATCTCGCGAGGCACGGTGCTCACCAGATCGTGGCCGCCGCGACGCGCGAAGGTCACCGCGGCGGAGACGGCGTCGGGGCCGAAGCGCACGTCGGCGTCGGTGAAGAGCAGCCACGGCGCGTCGCTGGCCTCGCCCATGCGCTGGCAGCCCCACTGCTTGCCGTTCCAGCCTGCAGGCAGCGGCTGCGTCGGCACCCGATGCAGGCGCGCGTCGGAGGCCAGCCTGGCGAGGATCTCGGGCGTTCGATCCGTGCTCTGGTCGTCGTACACGAGCGCCCGCGCGCGCACATGGCGCGACGCCAGCACCCCCTGCACGCACGCCTCGATGTTCTCCGCCTCGTTTCGCGCCGGAATGCAGACATCCACGGCGTCGGCTTCGCCGAGCGGCTCGTCCGGCGCACGCTGCGGGCGGTAGAGCCGCAGGTTCACCAGCGTCATCACGAATGGAAGCGCCGCGCACCCCAGCCCCGCCCACGCCAGCACCTCGATCGGCACGCTCACGCGCGACTCCGATGCGAGGTCTCGATGCCGCCCGATCGCCCGCGCAGCGCGCGCCATGCGTCGTACACCGGGTGCACGCGCGGCGCGTCACCGCCGACAACGCAATCGAACCCCGCCGGTTCACGCGCCCGCACCAGCGTCGCGAGCGCCACGCGGTTCGCTTCCATCGCGTCCTGCAGCGCACGCTGCCACGAGGCCGTTCGCGGCTCGGCAGGTGTCGCCACCTCGACCACGCGCACGAACACCTCGGGCTTCGCGTCCACCCAGAACGCGTACTCGACCGCCACGCTCCAGGCCCGCATGCCCGCCGTGCATGCCAGCAGCGCGGCGGCGCCGGGCCGCGGCACCACCGGCTCCCGAACATCGGCGAAGCGACCTTGCGGCGTCAGGATCACCGTCGCGCGCTCCATCTCGCCCACGCGCCGACGCAGGTACGCGCCCATCGCCTCGAACGAGGCGGGGTCGTCCGGATCGATGCCGAAGATGCCAAGCTTGCGCAGGAAGCGGAACTTCGCGAGCTGCGTCGCGTCCATCGGCGAGACATTGCCTCGCCCCGGGAAGTACCACCGCCACAGCGCGACCGCGAGCATCGGGTCCCACCACGACGCGTGACTCATCGCGACCAGCGCCGGCGCGTCGCACGAGCCGATCGACCGCAGCGCGGCGCCGGAACCCCTCGCCACGCGCACCGCATGAAACCTTCGCCGCAGCAGGCGCTGCGCGTACCAGCCGAAGAACCCCGCGAAGCGCGGGTTCCACGCATCCGCGATGCGCACGCCGCTCAGTTCGCCGCGGCCGTCGCCCACGGCTCCACCTTCCGGCCCGGGACACGACCGGCCGTGCTCATGCCACGGTCACGAAGCGCCGCATGCGCGGCAGTCACGCCGCTCATCAGCACCATCGGCACGCCGGGGCCGGGGTTCGCGCTGCCGCCGGCGAGATAGAGGTTCCGCACCGCGCCACTGCGGTTTCGCGGCTTGAATCCGCCGTGCAGCTTGCCGTGGCTCGCCAGCCCGTAGATGGCGCCACCCTCGGCGTTGTACAGGCGCTCGATGCTCGCCGGCGTGAGATGCCGCTCCACCACGATGTGCTTCTCGATGTCGGGCATGCCGAAGCGCTTGAGCTTCTCGATGATCACCGGACGATACCCCTCGAGCAGGCCGCCGGGACCCTCCCACTGCTGACCCTCGCGGCGCCAAGGCGTGTGGATCAGCGCGTAGAACGCCTCGCCACCCTTCGGCGCCTGATCGGGGTCGGTGCGGCTCGGCACGCACAGGTAGATCGTCGGGTCGCGCGCCGGAACGCCCTTCGCGTAGATGTCGTCGAACTCCGCCACCGAGTCGCCACTGAACAGGAAGTTGTGGTGCAGCAGGTGGTCGTACTGGCGGTTCAGGCCCAGGTAGAGCACCACGCCGCTGCAGGCCGGCGTGTAGCGAGCGGCGATCGACTGCTGCTCGCGCACGCTCGCGGCGTCGCCAAGCAGGTCCCGGTAGGTGCGCTGCACGTCGCAGTTGCTCACGACGAGATCGGCCTGCAGCGTGCGACCGTCCTCCAGCTCAACGCCCGCCGCCGCGCCGTCGCGCTGCACGATGCGCTTCACGCCGGTTCCGGTCACGATCTCCGCGCCTTCCTCCCGCAGGATGCGCTCGAGCGCGCGCGCGACCTGCCGCGTGCCGCCCATCGCGTACCAGCAGCCGTGATCGACCTGCGCCGCGGCGATCAGGCCCAGGATCGCAGGCGAGAGGAACGGGCTCGAACCGACATACTGCAGGAAGTGCTCGCTCAACTGCCGCAGGTGCGGCTCGCGGATCATCCGATGCACGGTGCCCGCGACGGAACTGTGCATGCGCATGGCGAGCACGTCCCCGAGCAGTCCGGGGTCGCCGGTCGGCGGCCGCTTCATCAGGTCGATGATGCCGCCGAGATCCTTGTAGAAGAAGACCTTGTCGCTCAGCCGGTACATGCGCCGGCTCCAGTCGATGAAGCGCTTCCAGCCCTCGCCCGCACCCATGCCCGGGAACTGGCGGTCCATCGAAGCGGCCATGCGCTCGAGGTCCTCGAGCAGGTCCACGCGGGTGCCGTCCTCGTACAGGCAGCGCCACTGCGGATCGAGGCGCACGAGCTGCAGAGAGTCGTCCGGGCGACGGCCACTGCGCGCGATGATGCCTCGCACGACTTGCGGAAGGGTGAGGATGGTCGGCCCCATGTCGAAGCGGAAGCCCGCCTCATCGAGCACGTTCATCTTGCCGCCGAGATGCGCGTTGCGCTCGACCACGGTCACGCGCATGCCCCCGGTGGTCAACTCGACCGCCGAGGCCAGGCCAGCCAGACCACCACCCACCACGATCGCTCGACCGCTCATCGAATTCCTTCCTCGGCCGGCACGGCGGCCATCGCGGGCGCCGGCGCGCTCGCCGGGGCCACGTCGCTCGAAACCCTGGGCGCTCCGCGCGCACCGTTCCACCACGCCGTGAGCCGCACGAGCGCCCGAAGCGCGGCGCCGGTCGGCGGCTCCGCGCGCGGCGTCCACCACGCCGTCTCGCTCACCGAGACGGGGCGCGAGAGCGCGAGAAGGCCCGCCTCCCCGCGCGTGGCTCCCCAGCCGCTCGGCCCATGCCCCGCGATCGAGGCTCCGGGGTGTCCCGTCGGCGTGACGGTCTCATTGAAGGTCACCACGGAGCTGCCGAGCGCGGCCAGAAACCGCGCGTCACGCGCGAGACGCTTCGCGGAGCGCGTGTACACGCTCGTCGCAAGGCGGTGCCGGTGCGCATCGTGCACGCGCAAGGCGCCAGCGAGGCCGTCCACCGGCATCACCGCGAAGGCAGGTCCGAAGTGCGCACCAGCCACGAGTTCCGCGTCGGTGGGACAATCCACGATCGCCAGCGGACGCATCCAGCCGTCGGAGGCCGCTTCGGCGATGGCACTCAGGCTGCGTGCCCCACGCTGCATCGCGTCGCGGGCGAGCGCCACGCACCTGGAGGCTTCCCCCGCCATCACCAGGCGCACCGGGCGCGCTGCAGCCGCCAGAGGGGCGAGCGCGTCGAGGAAGTCCCGATAGATCGAGCGATCCACCAGCACGCGCTTCGGCGCCATGCAGGTCTGCCCTGCGTTCATCGTGAGCGCCACCCAGAGTCGCTCCGCCGCAAGGCGCGCGTTCGCGTCAGCGAGCACGATCGCCGTGTCACGACCGCTCAGTTCAAGCGTGCTGGAGACGAGGCCGGCACCCGTCGCGACGGCCACCTCACGCCCGGTCTCCGAACTGCCCGTGAAGATCACGTGATCGAAGCCACCCTCGCGAACGAGCCGCTCGCCCTCGTCGCGACCGGCGTCAGCGGCCGAGATCCAGCCAGCTGGCACGCCGCTCGACGCGGCAAGCCGAAGCAGCATGCGTTGCGAGCGCGGCGATCGCTCCGAAGGCTTCACGGTCACGCGATTGCCTGCCGCGAGCGCCTGCACCAGCTGCACGCCGAGCAGACCGATCGGGTAGTTCCACGTGGCCACGATGAGCACGCGACCAAGCGGCGCACGCGCGGTGCGAAGCTCGCGGCCGAGCAGCCACGCGGGGCGCCCGCCGGCACGACGCCCCCGCAACACCGCCGCGGCTCGGCGCTCATGCCATCGGATCGCCGCGATCAGCGGCAGCACCTCGCTCACGAACGCCTCGCCCTCGGACTTGCCGACCTCCAGCGCCACCAGGCGCGCGAGTTCGGCCCCCTGCGCGGCGACCAGACGCCGGAAACCACGCAGCCAGGCCCTGCGATCGGACCAACCGGGCACGACCGTCGACGGGGCATCCAGGCGAGCGACGGCGCATTGCATGCCGTTCGGGTTCGCCCCGGCCGAGAACCCGGATTCATGCCCGAATCCGGGCTTCACCCCCGGTCGAAAACCGACGCGATGATCGCCCAGGAACGACAAGCTCGACACGTGTCCGATGTTGGAATCGTGGGCGCGGGCCCGGGCGGTCTTGCCGCCGCGATCCTGCTCGCGGCGAGCGGCGTCGGCGTCGACGTGTACGAGCGGCAGCCCGTCATCGGCGGCCGCACCCGACGCCTCGAACTCGGCGATCACGCCTTCGACGTCGGCCCCACCTTCTTCATGATGCCGTACGTGCTCGACGAGATCCTGGCCGCCGCGGGTCGACGGCTTGCCGATCGCGTGGAGCTCACGCGCCTCGACCCGATGTATCGCCTGCTGCTGGGGCAGCCGGAGGGCGATCCGATCACGCTCGACACCACGCAGGACCTTGCCGCGATGGCGGCCCGCCTCTCGCACATCGAGCCGGGCGACGGCCCCGCCTTCCTGCGCTTCATCGCCGACAACCGCCGCAAGCTCGCCGCGATGACACCGCTGCTTCGCAAGCCGATCCGCAGCGTTCTCGACCTCGCCTCGCTCGACGCCCTGCGCGCCGGCCCGCACCTGCGCCCGTGGCAGAGTCTCTACGACCACCTCAAGGGGTACTTCCGTCACCCCTCGATCCGGCTGTCGATGAGCTTTCAGAGCAAGTACCTCGGCATGAGCCCGTACGAGTGTCCGGAGCTCTTCAGCATCCTGCCCTTCATCGAGTACGAGTACGGCATCTGGCACCCGACCGGCGGCTGCAACGCGCTCATGCGCGCCATGGCCGACATCGCGGAAGAGCTCGGCGTGCGCTTCCACACCGGCTGCGAGGTCAGCGCGATCGACTTCGAGGGCCGCCGCGCGACCGGCGTGGTCGCCGACGGCTCCCTGCGCCGACACCGCCATGTGGTGGTGAACGCCGACGCGGCCACGGCCATGCGCCGGCTCGTTCCCGCGCACCTGCGCCGCACCTGGACCGACCGTCGCATCGAGCGCAGCCGCTACAGCTGCAGCACCTTCATGCTGTACCTCGGCGTCGACGGCGAGATCGACCTGCCACACCACACGATCTACGTGAGTCGCGGCTACGAGCGCAATCTCGCCGACATCTCGCGCAACGGCACGCTCAGCGCCGACCCCTCGATGTACCTCTGCAACCCCTCGCGCCTCGACCCGACGATGGCGCCGCGCGGCAGCAGCTCGCTCTACGTGCTCGTGCCCACACCCAACGTGCAGCCCGGGCTGAACCAGGTCGACTGGAAGGCCGAGGCCCCCGGCATGCGCGAGCAGGCGCTCGACCAGATCGAGTCCGTCTTCGGCATCGGCGACATCCGCCGCCGCATCCGCGCCGAGCGCGCGGTGACCCCGCTCGACTGGCAGGCCGAGGGCATCCAGTTCGGCGCCACCTTCAACCTCGCCCACAACCTGGGCCAGATGCTGCATCGGCGCCCGCAGCACGAACTGCAGGATGTGGAAGGCGTGTGGCTCGTCGGCGGTGGCACGCACCCCGGGTCTGGCCTGCCGGTGATCTTCCTGTCGGCGCAGACCACCGCGCGAATGCTGTGTCGCCGCATGGGGCTCGCCTGCGCCATCGACGACGCGCCGATCTCGGCCACCTCGCGGCTCGCCTCGCGCGAAGCCTGGCCCGCCACCGCAGCGACCGCCTGATCGCGGCGCCGCACCTCAGCGCATGCCGCTGCCCGACGCACCGACGATCCGGATGCGCCCGCTTTCCATGTCCCACTGCGCGCTCTCGGCGCGCATCGGCACGGGCTGTCCCTTCGGCCCCTTCTGCAGCACGGTGATCATGCGGCCCGGCCGCGCCGCCATCTGCGCGATGCGCGTCTTCAGGTCGTAGTCGAAGGTGTCGCACTCCACGTCCACGTCGGGGGTGCGCACGAACACGCGACCGAGCCCCTCCACGCGCACCAGTCTCACGGGCCCGCCGAGGTCGGCAGCCGCGGCGTCGCCCGGCTGGCGAGCCTGCGCACCCTCCTCCACCCGGTCCACCGTCGCCTGCAGGCGATCGGCGGTGAGCGTGAGCGTGTCCTGCGGCCGCAGTCCGGCGTGCAGCATCTCGACCGTGCCTTCGAGGTCGATGCGGTAGCGACCGTCGAGCCCTGCGCGCCTCATGTCGAGACGGTTTGCCCACTTGAATCGCGTGGTGCCGCGGCCGTCGAACAGCGACGGTGGCGCGGCCTTCGCCCCCTCGTCGTCGCGATCGAACACCAGCAGCGTGCCGGCCGTCGGCACCTCCGCCTCGCCGGTGGCGAGATCATGCGTGACATCCTCGGCCTGCAGGCGGAAGAGGCGCGGCTCGTCGGAATGGTCCTCGCGGCTCCATCCGCGGCTCTCGATGCGCACCTCGCCCGCGGCGTGCACGCGCGTCAGGCTGCTCGCCTCGCCCGCCACGCCCGCCCTCGCCGGCGCGCCGGCCGTGCGCTCGCTCGTCAGCGTCAGCGTCGCGGTCTTCGCGTCGAGTTCGTCGCGCTCCCGCGCGGATCGGCTCGCGACGGCCTTCACGCCGCCACCGAGTTCCACCTCGCTGGTGCGCGCGTCGACGCGGCGGTACTTCAGGCCGTCACCCCAGGTCGCGAGCATCTGCTCACCGGCTGGAATCGTGGGCCTCGGCAGCGGCTTCGGCGAGCCATCGACCAGGCTGCGCGAGAAGTACCTGCAGCGCCCCGCACCCGGCGCGCTTCCCACGCCGCTGGTTTCATCCATGTCGATGCGCTGCATGCCGTCGGCCACCGCGTTGCCGCGCACGAGCAGCAGGTCGGGGCCCTTCAGTGTCACGCGCTTGCCGGCGGGGTCGGCGTCCATGTCCGCGGCCCAGATGCGCGCGTCCTGGCTCACGAGCGCCTGCACCGCGCCACGCGACTTCACCTCGGCGATGTCCACGCGATCGCTCGCGGCACCGGCGTCGGCGGGCGGGCGGAAGGTGCACTCCATCGCGTCGGTCCAGAGGCGCTGGCCCTTGTCGGCCGCCTCGACCTTGCCGTCGGCGAGCAGACGAAGCGGCCGCGAGCCCCCGTCCGCCTGCGGCTCGAGCGCGAGATCGATGCGCTCGCCAGCCAGGCTGCTGCCCTCGGGCTGTCGCTCCGCGCGCGCAGCGCCCTCGGCGAGCAGGTGCGTGACCGAGTCGCGCGAGCCTTGCGCGACGCACTCCACGAGCAGCCGCTCGGCGCCCAGACGAACTTCCTGCGCGTCGGCGATGACCGCGCCGCGGAAGTCCGCGCTGCGCAGCCGCGACGCCTGCGCCCCGGGCTCGAACGCGAGCGACACGCCCTTGCTCCACTGCATGCGCACCGTGCGCGAGGACGGCGGCACCGCGGCACCTTCCGGCTGGCTCACGCCACCGCCAGCCTTCACGGCCTCGGCAGGCATCGACGCCACCACCTGCACCGCCGCGCCATCCGCGCCGCCGAGACGCATGCGGCCCTCGCCGTCGATCGCGCCCTTGCCCGTGCGCCGATTCAGCTCGAAGCGCGTGGCCTCCAGATCGAGCCGCGGGCTCGCGAGCACGAAGCGCCTGCCCTTCTCCGAGGCGATGGCGACCGATTCATCACCCGTGGTGTAGCGAAGCGAACCGCAGTCCACGCGCGCACCGCTCGTGTCGTCCGCCATGCGCACCGGCGAGCCGCCGATGTCCACGCGCACGTCGTCCTTGCTCACGAGCCGATCGCCCGCGTCCTCGGTCACGGCCATCGTCAGCCGACCCGCGTAGCGGATCTCGATGCGCTCGAGCACCTCGCCCGGCGCCGCCATCGCACCGGCCAGCAGCGCCATGGGAAGCCCCGCAGCCGGCGCGCCCTCGGCACCGCCCGAGGCGGGCGCGAGCGCCAGGTTGCTTCCCACTGCATCACCCTCGAGCGAGAAGATCGCGTCAAGCCGGTCACCGTCGATGCGCGTGCGGTCCTTCGGGCCCTGGCGCGTCACGCGCACCTCGCGCTCGAGCGTGAGCTTGTAGAAGCGCACGGGCGGCGCGGCGGCCGCGAGCGGCGGCGCGACGACGGGCGCCAGCCCGCTCGGCCCGGCGGGGGCGGGTGGCCCGAAGAATTCCACGGGCGCCGCCGGCTCGGGCGTGACGCGCCGAACGATCTCGATCGGCGAGAGCGGCCGCTCCACCGTCAATCGCTCGATGTTCTTGCCGTCGGGCGTGAGCAGCATCGTGAGCCCCTCGCCCTCGAAGTGAAGCTGGTCGGTCACCACCTTCACGCGCCGATCGCAGCGGATCTCGCCGAGCCGGCTGTCGAACAGCGCCTCGTCGGCCTCCACCACGAGCGCGGGCGCGTCCTTCGCGGTGTCGACCGCGCGCGAACCCTCGGGCTTGTACATGCGGATCACCACCGTGCCATCGAGTCGGCCGCTCTCGATCGCGCGCTCGGGCACGCGCATGCGCCCCTTCTCGGCGCGCATGGTGATCACGCGCCCACCCTTCGGGAACATCATCGCGCGCGGCTCGCTCATGCGCATCCACCGATCGCGCTCCGGGTCGATGCGCGAGGCGCTGTACTGCTGCGCGAGCCGGCCGCTCTCGTCAGCGACCTGCACCCACGCACCTCGCTCGAGCGCCACGCCCTGCGACGCGAGATCCTTCGTCGCGCCCGTCGCCTCGTCGGCGCGCAGCGCGCCTGGCGCCGCCAGGTCGGTCGCGTCGGCGATGCGCGGCTTGCGCTCGACCGGCTTCCGCTCACCGCCCGGTTCGACCCACACGGCGAGCACGAGCAGCGCCCCGCCCGCGAGTGCCGCCAGCGCGGCGGCGACCCACGGCAAACGGCTCCGGCGGCTCAACGGTGCGACTCCACCAGCGCTTCCCACTCGCCGGCCGCCCGCAGCAGGTGCTCGACCGCCTCGCGCACCGCACCGTGGCCGCCGCTGGCCTTCGAGACCCACGCCGCGGCGGCCTGCACCTCGGGCACCGCATCGCCCACGGCCATCGGATAACCGACGCGATGCAGCATGGGCAGGTCAGGCAGGTCGTCGCCCATCGCCGCGGCCTGCTCCGCCGGAACGCCGCAGCGCGCCAGGATCGACTCCACCACGGGGCCCTTGGGGCCGCTCGCGCTCACGAGCAGGCGCACGCCGAGGTCGGCGAGCCGGTGGCGCACCGCCATCTCCCCGCGACCGGTGATCACCGCGATCTCGCGACCGCTGCGAATCCACGCGCGCATGCCGAAGCCGTCGCGCACGCTGAACCGCTTCGACTCCACCCCGTGTCCGTCGATCACGATGCCTCCGTCGGTGAGCGTGCCGTCGGCGTCGAGCAGCAGCAATCGCACCTTCGAGGCGTCCGCGCGCATGGGTCGAGTGTAACGCTCCACGCGTCCGTACCATGCCACCGTGCCGTCCGCCGACCTCTCCGCTCCGGTGATCCAGGCCATGCACTCGGTGCGCACGGCGGTGCACTCGGGCGCCACGGCCGAGGAGGCTCGCCGCACGCTGCGCGAGCGCCGCCTCGACCACCACCTCTTCTACGTCTACGTGGTGGATTCCGACGACCGCCTGCTCGGTCAGGTCACCGCGCGCCGCCTGCTGCTCAGCCGAGGCGACGAGTGCATCACCGAACTCATGCACACTCCGCCCGCCGTCGTCACCTTCGTGGACTCGGTGGGCAGGGCATTCGAGGCGCTGGCCACCTACCGCCAACTGGCCATTCCCGTGCTGGACGGCGAGGGCCGGCTGCTCGGCGTGGTCGACGTCACGGCGTTCACCGCCGACGCGGCCGATCGACTCGAGTCGAGCGGTCACGAGTTCTTCGGCCGGCTGGGCGCCGCGGTCGAGGAGCACCGCATGGGCGGGCCGGCGCGCGGCTTCCGCCTGCGCATGCCATGGCTGCTCTGCAACATCGCGTCCGGCATCGCGTGCGCGTTCATCGCCGAGGCCCACGCATCCCTGCTCGAGGCGGTCATCGTGATCGCCTCGTTCATCCCGCTGGTGCTCACGGTGAGCGAGTCGGTGGGCGTGCAGGCTGCCGAACTCTCGGTGAGCCTGCTGCGTGCCGACCCCGGCCGCGCCGCGCTCATGCGCAGGCTGCGCACCGAACTCGCCACGAGCCTGATGCTTGGGGCAGCCTGCGGCGTGCTCGTGGGCCTCGTGTCGACGGCGCTTTCCGACGCGGGCGAGCGCCGCCTCGTCATGCTCATCCTCATGCTGAGCGTGCTGACTTCCATGCTCACGGCCGCGATGGTCGGCAGCCTCGTGCCGCGCGTGGTGCGCAGGCTGCGCGCCGACCCGCGCTTCGCCTCGGGCCCGGTCACGCTCATGCTCGTCGACGTCACGAGCACGGTGCTCTACCTCACGATCGCGGGCACGCTCGTCGCCCGCCACGCCGCGCTCGTCACGCCGGCAGCAGCACCGTGAGGTCGTAGGCGATGTGCGCGCCGACGGCCACGCCGAAGCCGCGCCAGTGATAGAGAAGACCCCACCACGCGCCCGCGAGCGCAAGAAACGCGTGGCCCCATGCCCCGATCGGCGCATGATCCGGAATCCACGCGTGGTACCACGAAAAGAGCGCGGCGCTCGACGCCACGGCGGCGATCCATGCTCGCGGCTCCTTCCAGGCCGCCACGTCGGCGAGCAGCATGTGCAGGGCGCCCATCAGGCACATGCGGAACACGAGTTCCTCGTACACGCCCGCACCGATCGCGCCGGTCACGCGGGTGAGCACGCCCTGACCAGCCAGCGCGCCGATCGACGCCGCGTCCCCCGCGATGCGCCGCGTGACGAGCGCGTTGATCGCGGCGAGCGGCACCGCCATCGCCGCGCTTTCCGCGTACATGCCGAGCACCGCGGGCAGGCGCAGCGTCCACGCAAAGCGGCCGATCACCTGCCACGCCACCATCGTCAGCACGATGCCGATCGCCGGCAGCGACAGCACCGACATGCCGAAGTTCTCCGCATGCACGCCCGCCGCGCGAAGCAACTGCGCCGCCGACTTCTGCGCGATCACCTCGATCGTCGCATCACCGCGCCGCAGCGCCGACGCCAGGCCGAACTCGTACAGCGCGAGCAGCGGCAGCAGGAAGAACAGCGTCTCGAGCGGGCGGCGCGAAGCCTCCGCATAGCCGTCCCGAAGGACCGGTCGACTCGACGGGCGGCGCCTCTCGCGGGCGCCTGCCATCCTCAGGCCTTCTTGGCGCGCGCGCCCTTGGCCGGCTTGGCCGCGGTCGCGGTGCCGCCACCGCCCTGAAGCGCCTTCAGCTTGCGAGCCATCAGGCTCTTGCGTCGGGCCGCAGTGTTGCGGTGCATGGTGCTAGTGGCCGCGGTCTTGTCGACGGCCGAAG
>Ga0214917_10004439_pt1 | contig 15589 bp, 16 predicted proteins | sample LL_1208_BB_MetaG_FD_177983 | JGI IMG/M metagenome (GOLD analysis project Ga0214917, IMG submission 177983) | Freshwater microbial communities from Lake Lanier, Atlanta, Georgia, United States - LL_1208_BB | ecosystem: Environmental > Aquatic > Freshwater > Lake | place: USA: Georgia | collected... | reverse complement strand
CAAGTTATTTTTTAATAGCCATTATCATGTCACTACCACTATCAAGCGTAATTGCGTTTCCGAGTCCAGCAATTGAGATCGACAGATTAACGAGTTCCAAACCAGATCATGTTTGGCCTAAGCCATCTAATAAGAAAATATTTTCTACTTACAGATTTTGGTCAGGAACAGTTTTACCAGACAGTTACTACGGAACATCGGCAAATTATGTGAAGCTCAAATACAATCTTAATTCGATAACATTATTCAATAGTCCATTCGATTTAACTCTTGGCAAACAAATGGTAGAACAACAATGTAAATATCTGAACAAATTAGAATTTGAAAACGTAACAATGAATAATGAGGGCGTTGCAATAAGTCAAGCGTTTGAAAGTAAAACTTTGTGTAATGTATTCACGGGAGATTTAGTGGATAAGCCGTACTTAATTTATCGTAAATGATCTTTAAATTTAAATATATTTTTGTAGGAGTATTAAATACAATTTTATCATATGGTATTTTTTTAGTAATTTTCCGTATGTTTGACTCTGTTATTTTTGCTTTAATTTTGTCAACTATATGTGGTATTCTCTTTTCTTTTACTTCAAATAGATATTTTATTTGGAAATCTGGAAGTTTAGAGTCACTTTGCAAATTTATTATCGTACAATTAATAAGTATAAGCGTAAATTGGATAATTCTGCATTTTGTTTCCTTGACTATGATTCCAAGAGAGTTAGCGCAATTTTTTATTTCTAGTCTTCAAGCAATCGGATTTTACTTTATAAATAAAAATTATGTATTCAAATCTAATCTTTAAATCCTACAACCCACATATTACCCAGTGGAACAGTAATTCTAATATCAAATAGCTTACGATAATTTATCGAATCTAATAATTTTTTCTTTAAATTTTTATTAAACGGTATAAGGTGAATGAGATACCTTATCGAATACGAATTTTTATAGTGAGATGCTTTAACTTTTTTAAAACCTGCTTCTTCCAATAATTTCTTAATTGTATTCTTAGAATAGAGAAATGTATGCTCTACATCGAATATAGGGGACCTATTGCCAAGAACTTTTGCAGAGAAAGAATTGATATTATGAACTGCTATACAAATTGATCCACTCGGCTTTAACATTTTATAGATCAATCTTAATACTTCTAGTGGATCTGACATATGATCCAACACGTGAAAAATGACTACTATGTCAGCAATTCCATCTTCAATTAACCCAGGCTTCAACATATCTACAATAAAAAACCTTTTTAGTTCTGGTTTTGCAGAATTATAGGCGTTTACACTAGGTTCAATTTCAACTACAGATTTAAAACCCATTCCGAGCGCTTCTTCTAAGAAAAATCCATTCCCACCACCGATTTCTATGAGGGTTTTGCCGGTGGGATCTAGGCAAGATTTCGAGACTATTTTTTTATATGAATTACTGAGCCCATGTAATTCATTTGAATAATCAAAACTACTATTTTTGTATAAGTCTGATAGGTCGATATTTGATACTGGATCTGACCTATATAAGCCGCATTTGTTGCATCTTACCCATTGGTAATATTTTCGATCAGGTATTCTCCGCGCAGAAAAAATTTCTGGTGTAAATGATTTAGAGTCAACCGTAGATTTATAAATAACTTTGGAATTACCATAAGATCTACATATTGCGCATTTAGTTTCAATTTCCACAGTCTACATTATTCATTGCAAATTTAGTTACCCTATCCGTATCTATTTTAAATAAGGGTTTCCACCCTGATATTTGTCGGGAATAGTTTGCCTTATTGTCCCCATCTCGTCAAATGCATAATTGAATCTATCTTGAATAGAAAGTCCAATATAATCACTACTGCTGAGACTGCTCGCAAATTCGACAATTCCAAATTTATTCAAATATTGGGAGTACGGTTCGTTTATTCTCTGAGTCTTTGGCTTACAAATATTTTCCCCTTCGAAGCACATTAAGCGCAGTGGTCTTTCAACTCGATCATCAATATCAAGGTCCATGTCGTTTGGAGCCTTTGAAATCCAATATTGGATACCAAATAGACCCATAAAATTATAAGCTGGCTTATAGGGCAAAATGTAATTATAGTTTTCAAAATATTTCTTTGCTTCTTGGTCTGCGATGAGTTCCCTGTATTGGTGAGGAATTATGGTTGAAGTCGATAGATTAGTTGCAAAGCTATTTTCAACCCTAAGCGACGTAGAAACCGAAATTAATGCCAGGGACCAAACGAAAATAGTTGTGTATTTTTTGATGAATTTAGAATTATTACGAAACAAAATTGCCAAAAGCGACATAACAATTATTGGGGCCAAGTAAGTAGAGATCTTGTTGTATGTGTAATCTGAGCCTAAATTGCCGTACCTTGTTAAAATGTAGGAAATTAATACTAACAAAATTCCTGCTAGTAAGGAGGCTGAGAAACTAGACTTTACTCTCAACTTACTTAATTGATTAAAAATCAAGAGTATAGACGCTACGATGACAATTAGGGTTCCCCCAATTACAGTGATTAACGACCTACTATCGGCAAATTCCGTATAAGTTGAAAAAAAACCAAAATTCTCAGTGGGAATCCGCCAGGCTCCAGTCACTATTCCAGTACCTTGATTTGCCTGAAATCTAAAATTTCTCATCTCCCAAATCGAGTATGTAAAAATTGGATTAAGTATCAAAGTGATACCACCAGGAATGATTAAAAATAAAAAAACATTTTTGGAAATTTGACGATTAGTAACTGCGAGAAATAGTCCCATTATTATTGTAAATAAAGCAATAACGAATGTACCATCTACATAACTTACTGCGCTTACGATCCAAGATGCAGTTGAAAGTACTGCAATTCCAAACTTTTGGCGTGTAAGATTAAGAATTTCAGATTTGACTAGAATAATGGTAAGGCTCATTAATAGTCCAAAATTACCTATTAATCCAAACGCTTGAGATAATCCTCCATTGTAGTATTGATTCAGAAAACTTGCATTAACTCCAATGAGAGTAGAGCCAAGTATGCAATACAAAAACCGCAAATCTATTAATCGGAATATGGCAAATCCTACCAGTAATGTGGTAGCTAGTGTAATAGTTAGTACTGAACCAATTTCAAGAAATACTAGATCACTACCGAAAACTCTATAAATTTGGCTAAACGGCACAGTCAAGCCCCATCTAGATCCATTCACTAGGTAATCAATGCCAGCGAGGTTTACAAATGACGGAATTTCAAACATCCGAACTGCTGCTTGGTGTAAAGAAGTTTCATTTAATGATTGAATAAAGGACTCTGATGCTTCTATCCATGTTGATCCTAATTTTGGTGCCACACTAGCGGCGAGCAAGTTTTGACTGACATCAGGACCGACTCCAGAAAAAATTCGAGGGTTTAATCCTGAATCCCATTGAGACTTAGAGAAGTAAATTGAACAAATGATAGCAAATAAAATATATGAACCATAACCATTAATTTTCTTAAGTCTAAAATTTATATGGTGACGATTAAGGATCAGCATTAACCAAAGTGAAATAATAACAATAGAACAAATAAGAAAATAATTGTTGATTCCTATAAAACTATATGCAATGGATGCACAAAATATTAGAACTCCCATTCCAAAAATTAATGATAACGCAATAAAAAATGGTACTTCTGTCAATGAGTTAGGGCTTTTTTTTGAGGCGAAAAAGTAGAGTGAAATAGGAATTCCACTTAACATTGCAGTAGCAATTGCTACACTGGATAAAAGTACAATTTCAATCATTTTTTTTTATCTGCAAATCCTGGCTCCAAATCTAGAACCTACTGGTATAGTGTACCTCAACTTGCCCTTTCCAAGCTGTAAAACTAATTAAACACTGAAAACTGATTAGAAGTAGTGATTGCGTAAATAATTAATTTAAAAAATGTATCTTTATATTGAATATCAATATTTTCAATTAACCACCGATGTTTAAAAGCAATTTGCAAGTTGTACTACTAGCCATTCTCCATGAATGAGTTTGAACTGGATTTACTGGACCAAATTTACGTGATTTGCTAGACAGTTGTGAGATTGTTTTCCGGGAACTCCATTTTACTTACTTGGGACTAATCAAGGTTTCACCATTGTAGCGATTATTTGCATTAAACCTAGTGTAAACTTTACATTTGCCATTATAGTTTGTTAGGCCAGTGATAAACGTATCATCCAGTTTTCAGTTGAGGATTTCGGATTTTTCGATTAGAGTTAAGCCCCCGAAATCTTGAAAATTTGGGCCTTTAGCTCAGTCGGTAGAGCAACAGACTTTTAATCTGTGGGTCGTCGGTTCAATCCCGACAGGGCCCACTCATTAATGGGTACCAAATTTGTGCTATTGCAATTGGCCGTTTAAACTGCGGCCTGCTTTTAACTGCCCAAAGTGATATCATAGTAAAATGTCCGATTTGTATAATATTAACGACAAATGACCACTCAATCCGTAGAGGTGAGTAGAGACAGCGACGGCTGACTTTAGTAGGACAAAACCGGTTAAGCAAGGGGCATAACAAAATGGCATTTAAGGCCAAGACATCCAAAGTAGTTAAGAGGTCAAGTCCTGCTTCCTGGAGTGTTGCCCAATTTTCATCCTTCTATACTCAAAATCGATCTGAGCTTATGGCCCATGCAAATCGGATTGTCAAGGAGAAAGCAAGGGCAGAAGAGATTACTCAAGAGGCACTTGTCAAGTTTATGCTTGCTGCCCCTGAGTTGAATAGCGATACCCATGCTCTTTCATACCTGCACCGTACAATTGAAAACCTATGTATTGATCTATTCCGTGCTGAAAACCGCAGACCAAATCTTGTCGCCCTTGATGATGCTTCAGCTGAGGTTGAAGCAATTTGGCAGGTATCTGGAGATCACTCTCTAGTGATCTCAGCAGCTGAAGATGCTGCCATTATTCGTCAAGCACTTTCCTTACTATCGCCAGCAGAGCGCGCTGCCCTGGTTATGTGGGAGGTTGAAGGTCGATCAACTGCTGAGATTGCAAAAGAGCTTGGTATCAAAGAGTCTGCTGTTCGTCACACAGTATCTCGTGCTCGTGCATCATTACGTAAGGTTCTGTCTGAACTTATTATTGATGAGGCCCGTGGCCTAACCGCATTAGATCTTCTTTCCACCACCTATAAGAAGGCAGCAGAGCTTGCTGGTAAATCATCAAAGATTGCCCTGACCTTCATTCTTGTTCTAACCGCATTCCTAGGACTTAACTCGCTGACCGGTAATGAACCTAATACCGCTATTACTACCTCATCATCACACCTTTCAAATAACCAGGATCTACCAGATATTTCAACACCGGCAGCTCCAGAGGCACCTGTTGCTAAGGCTGCTCCCTCTGTTGCAATAATTAACACAAAGGCCGTAACCCCAACTGAGTATGCCGATCACATGCAACTTTCATTAGCCCAACTTGAGACTGCAACTCTAATGCTGCAAGCACTAGAGCAGACGGATGGAGGAAACAACTAGTTTTCCGCGCTTCATTTGGCATTACACGTGTGTGCCAGAGGAGAACGGAATTAGAGGATCGAAAGATCTTCGAGCCGGACTTAGGAAATTCCTAATACCGACTAACGAAAGGAAAATAATGTCTATAAAGACACTAAGAAAACGCACTGCAGTAGTTGCAGCGTCGGCTCTTACAGCAGGATTCCTGTCTGTAGCGTCAACACCTGTGGCTAATGCTGCGTCGACTGCAGTAACAGTTACCACAGTAACTGGGCAAGTAACTGCAGCCGCATCATCTGGTAGTGCAACTACTTTAACAATTGCTTCGTCTGGAAATGTCACTTTTGCTGTGGCAGCTCTTGCATCTGTAGTTTTTGGCTTGGATGTTAGTGGCGGAACATTTGAGAGTGCAACCTCCGGTGGAACAATTAACGCTTCCAAAACACAATTCACTGGAACCGGTGCAAATACTGCTATTTCTGGTGTAGTTGCTAAACCTACTGCCGCTGGAACTAATATGGTCATAACGTCATACTTTGGTCAACCAGGTGTTGCTGCAAATGGCACTAACGAATTAACTGCTCTCGCTGCTGCTAGAACTGCCGGGACAGTTGATAGAACTATAACCGTTACCGTCGTTGCAGCTGGTGCATCAGGAACTGCATCATCTGGCTTGAGTGAAATTGCTATAGTTAACTCACAAAGCACAGCCTCCTCGACAACAAACGCAGACACTGCTGATGCCAACATAATTGGCGTGGGCGGAGCGGGAGTTGTCAGTGTGGCTCTTGATGATGCTCTGGGCGCGAACATGCCGTCATCGACACTCTCAACCGCTGTGGTAAAATCTGGTAGTTGTTATGTAGGAACTTCTGCAGCAGGAGCGACGACAACATTTGTATCCCTCGTCGCACCAGATGACTTACTATATGTAGTGCAGTCAGATGGCGTATCTGCAACAAATTGCACGGTTGATATCTCTGCTAATGGAGCGCTAATGGCTTCCAAATCGTTCGTATTTCAGGGCAAGCCAGCCACTGTCGAAGTAGTGAGTATCAAGCGTGGCAAATCTGGCGGAGGCAACGTTGATATGGGCTATATTATTGTCAAGGATAGCGCTGGAAATAAGATTGGTAACGTAACTGTAAGTGGTGCAGTTGTAAATACTGCTGACTCAACATTCGTTACAGCAATCACAGCCGGTTCTGCTGGTGTAACTGGATCCAAGAGCTTGTCATTAGGAAGTGGAACAGTACCAACCTCAGGTGATCTTGGATCACCAATCGGTTATACATGTTCATCAGCTAAGGCAGCCACTGCTTATCCGGTTAAGTTCACTGCAACTGTTGATGCGGGTGGATCAACAATCTCAAGTCCGGTATATAATTTCTACTGTTCAGGTGATGCCGTTAAGTACACTGCATCATTCGACAAGGCTAGTTATGTACCTGGAGATATTGCCACTCTATCAATTTCATTTTTAGATGACAAAAATGTGCCAGTAAACGATGTTACCTCATTTGCATCAGGTAGCACGGGTGAGGCGTTATCTATGCTCGGTTCTCAGATGACAATTGCCAGCAGTATAAGCACAGAAAAACCAACAAATGGAAAGAAAGAGTATAAGTTCACTGTTGGTTCTACAGAAGGTTCATATCAAATGTTGGTTGACATCCAAAAGGTTTTGTCTGACACCAACAAATCACTATATGGAGCTGCTGTTCAAACTGTTTCTTACAAAGTTTCAACAGGTGTAACAACAGTTTCAAACGCTGATGTGCTCAAGTCGATCGTTGCGTTAATCGCATCAATCAACAAGCAGATCCAAGCACTGCAGAAGCTAATTCTTGCAAAGAAGTAATTAGCCTCTAAAAGAAATAAGCCAACGGGCGGCTCCCTCTAAATGAGGGGGCCGCCCGTTGGGCTTTAATGAGGTGCTCAAAGTAGGCTTGCTTAATGGTTACAAATCAAACTACTGGTGGTTTTATCTCAGCAATTCTTCTAGAGGAAGAATTAAAGTTGAGCTTGCCTTCTTTAAGTGTGGCAGATGCAGTAGAGATTGGTGAGATAGCTAAATCATTTGGTGTGGCAAGAGCTCTACCAATAGCAGTTGAGGTGCGACTTGGTGATTGGATTATTTACCATGCGTCTTTACCAGGATCAACTGCTGAGAATCAATGGTGGATTGATCGAAAGGCAAGAGTTGTTTTACTAAAACACCACTCAACTCTTTATGAAAGAGTTAGTGCGCAGGAGCGTGGGGTAGATTGGCATAAAGAGAATAATTTATTAGATGAGACCCATGCTATTCATGGTGGAGGTTTGCCATTAATTACAAAGACCGAAGGATTTGTTGGAGTATTACTAATTAGCGGATTACCACAGGTGCATGATCACCTACTAGGAGTTGAGGTATTAACTGAGTACTTAGCCCGCAAGGGTGAGTTACTTTGAGTAATCAAGTTTGGGTATGTGGTGAGGTATTAATAGATTTAATTCCAGATGGCACAGAGCGCAAAGCTGTTGTTGGAGGAGGCCCAGCTAATACTGCAAAGGCGTTAGCAAAGCTTGGTATCGCTAATCAATTTATTGATGGAATTTCAACTGATAAGTATGGCCAGATGGCACTTAAGCAATTACACAAAGATGGTGTCTTATTAGATTTTGTTAAGTTTTCAGATAAACCAACCTGTTTAGCAATTGTCTCACTTAACTCACAAGGGGCAGCCACATATGAGTTTGTAATTGAAGGCACTGCTACCTTTGATTTTTCTCACTCATGGCTTCCAGATGCATCAATTCATAAACCATCCTTATTACATATAGGCACATTAGTTACCGCAATTGAACCAGCAGCATCAATTCTTTTTGAGTGGGCTACTAAGGTAGCAAAAGTTGCACCTTTAGTCTTTGATCCAAATATAAGACCTGCTGTTATGGATAATCGAATTGAGTATGTAAAGCAGGTAGAAAGATGGATTGGTATATCTGGTGCAGTTAAGGTAAGTGATGATGATATTTACTGGCTTTATCCAGAAGAAGATATCGATGATGTTACTAAGAGATGGCTTGGTATGGGGCCAGAGTTAGTTGTAGTTACATTTGGTGATAAAGGATTAGCTGGGTATCGAAAAAATGAGAAGATAAGTGTGGATGCTAAAAAGGTAGTTGTAGCAGATACAGTCGGTGCTGGAGATACTGTAGGCGCGATATTGGTTGAAGCAATTATTGAAGATGGGTTAGAAAAGTTAGTTAAAGATCGATTAGCTTCAATGTTGGATCGGGCGGCAAAGGCAGCTGCTATTACAGTTTCTAGAACTGGCGCCCTTCCACCAGGTAAAGATGAGATTTAAAAAAAGATGCTTAATATTGATGGTGATCAAATATCAATTGCAATTGATTTAGATCAAGGAGCACGCCTTGCCTCTGTGCGGTGGCGGGATATGCAATTTGTTACCCCTTTTAACGGCGATATTAGAGGTTGGGGTTGGTATGCAATGGCGCCTTGGGCGGGCAGAGTTAAAGATGGTGTGGTTTGGAATTCTCTAGGAAATAAGTTTCAACTTCCAACAACATATGATCATCCAAATGCAATTCATGGATATGGCTTTTACTCATCTTGGCAGGATTTAGGAGATGGCCGGCAATTATTAAAGTTTCCAGCTCCTTATGATGGTGCAATTGTTATCCAATATTATGAGATACTAGATGATGCCTTAAGGTGGTCACTTGAGTATGAGGCCAATGGTTGTGATCTGCCATTTTCATTAGGTTTTCATCCTTGGATTGCTAGAGATATTGGTAAGGGTGATAGTGCCCAATTAGATTTTAAAGCTAACAAAATGTTACTTCGTGATAGTAATTTTGTGACAACCGGTGAGTTTGCACCACAACCAGATGGGCCTTGGGATGACACCTTCACTGAAGTTATTGGTACTCCCACAATAACCTGGAAAGGTGCAGCAGTTTTAAGTATTGAATCAGATGCGCCATATTGGACGGTCTATGACATGCATGAGGATGGTATTTGTATAGAACCAGTTACAGCACCGCCAAATGCACAATTACTTGGGATTACTGGGGATAGCTATATTGAAGCTTTATTTACTTTTAGTGAAGATTTTTAACAAAATAATTTTGGAATACTCAAGACTTTAATCTATATAAAATATCTTTACCACTCTCAGTAAAACCAAGAGATTTATAAAGCCTAAGCGCTCTTGTATTATCAAAATCAACATATAACATCGCATCTGTTAATCCCTGATACTTTAAGTAATTAAGTGCCGTAATTGTCAGCGCCCTACCTAATCCACTACCTGAGTAATCTGGATCTACTGCGGTTATATAGATCTCACCTATAGCTGGATGATCATGAAAGCCGCCATGATCATGGGTTAGTGCGCCATGGATTTTGGTCCAGGTTGAGCCAATCATTTGATTACTTAAGGATGCAATAAAAAATCCTTTTTCATCAAACCACTCTTCACCTAATCGATGATTTAGATCAGATAATTGCCAATCTGATTGCTCTGGGTGATCTTTAAATACCTTGTTGTTAAGAGTTAGCCAATCATTGCTATCTAGGCCTGGTAGAAAGCTTCTAATAATTATCTTTGGATCAATATCTGGTAGTTTTTCAATATCAGTTAATTGTTTTTGCATCTGCAATACGGTTCTGATCTTTTCAAAATTAAATGAGTTGGCAAGAGCTGCTGCTGCCTCATTTTCTCCATGCACCCACAGCCGCAAGTTTTGCCCACATATTTCAACTGCCTTACTTAACAACTGCTTACCAATACCAAAGCTTCGATGATCTGGATCTACTACTAACTCTACAGATGGGCCAGCAACTAGATCGGTTTGATCTAGGTGGGCATAACCAATTACTTTAGATTTTTCTTCTACTACTAAATGTGAATCTGATTTATCCCCACCATGGCGAAGATGAAGCAGGATGTGCTCGGCTATGGGTGGTGAGTTATCAAATATGGTAGATCGCTGAATTAAATCTAATACCTGCTGGCGCTGATCTGCTTGTAATGTTGCTAGATGTTGCACGCTCATAGATGTGTGCCAATAAACTTTATGAGATTTACTACCACTAACTTAGATCTGCAGTACTTTGATTACTACTGGCGGTATTATTTGATGAGAATCTGTAACCAACATTTCTAACTGTATCAATTATCGCCTCAAACTCTGGTCCTAGCTTTGAGCGAAGGCGTCTAATATGAACATCAACAGTTCTTGTGCCACCAAAGTAGTCATATCCCCAGATCTCTTGAAGTAATTGGGATCTAGAAAATACTCTGCCCGGATGTTGGGTAAGATACTTTAATAACTCAAACTCTTTAAAGGTTAGATCTAAGGTCCGACCCTTTATCTTGGCAGTATATGAATCCTCATCGATTACTACCTCACCACTTCTAATCTCTTTAAGGGCAGGATTTTTTGCCAACTGCAGTAGCGCATCTTTGCCAATAACAATTCTAATTCGAGCATCAACCTCAGCTGGGCCTGCGGAATCTAAAATTACATCTGCAATCTGCCAATCAGAATTAACAGCTGATAAGCCACCTTCGGTGGTAATAACAACAATTGGGGTAGAAACTCCAGTTGTAGTAATTAATTTAGTAAATGCTTTGGTATTTGGAAGATCACGCCTTGCATCAACAAAAATACAATCAACAGTTGGTGCATCAATTAATACTGATACTTCAGCTGGCAGTATTCGAACATCATGCTGTAATAGCGCAAGGGCGGGCAGCACATCAGCACTTGCCCCCATTGAGTTTGTCAGCATTAGAATTTTTGCCATAAGAGTGCTAAGAATACACTTATGAATTCTTTGCTACTACTTGCTTTTGTGCTCATCCTTGCAACTGGGGTTGGCATTTACTTTCAAAGGCGAAGTGGTGTGATTAAGCGCAAAAAGCGCTTGCGTCTATCCCCATCTGAGGTCGGTGGTAGCTATGGGGATCGGGCAACAATTGTGCAGTTCTCAACCTCCTTCTGCTCTTCCTGCCGGGCGGCAAAAGCTTTAATCTCTGATGTGGTCAAAGATCAATCAGATATTACTTATCATGAGGTGGATGCTGAAAGTAATTTAGATTTAGTAAGAAGAGTTGATATTAGATCTACCCCAACCACCTTATTTTTAGACAAACATGGCTTTGAGATTGCCAGGGCTACTGGAGCGCCTAAACGTGATCAACTTATCAAGGTAATTGCCTCACTTTAACTTTAGTATTGCAAAATACTTGCAAGAAGTATCTCCCTATTTGCACTAAAATTTGACCCATGTTCTCTATACAGCCTGTGTTTTTTACAAAGCGCCGCGTTATTGATTACGCCCGCGCTAAGGGTTGTATGTGTTGGTTTAGTAATTAATTTTATATAAAAAATTAATTTTTTTAAACCATTTTACTTTAAAAGGAGAAATAAAAGTGTCAACTGTTACAGATAGTAATAAGAATGTGGTTTTAATTGATGCTAGAGGACCTAGGTACTCAGCTGGTATTACCACCACTGTTTTAGCACTTGCTTTAATTACTGAGTCTAATTACCTAATTGGATTTCAATTTGCAGTCTTTTTATCTGCTGTGCTCTTTGGCCTTAGAAGATCAATCTATGGCATCGTTTATCGAAACTTAATTCAACCACGGCTTTCTGGGCCAGTTCCTAGTGAGAATGAGGCTGCTCCTAGATTTGCCCAATTAATTGGTGCACTCTTTGCATTTGTCGCATTACTTGGCGGTGTTACTGGAAATACGCCACTCTTTTTAACTGCTACAAGTTTTGCATTAGCTGCTGCTTTTTTAAACGCCGCCTTTGGTTTTTGCCTAGGATGTCAGATGTATTTAATCTTGGCGAGAGTTCGTGCCAGGTTTTCTAAGGAGATAAGCCTAAATTAAGCAATTACCAGCTAGCCATTAGACTTAATCCCCTAATGGCTAGTAAACATGAGTTACATCAAAAGGGCTTACGCCTTACCCCACAACGTGAGTTAGTGCTGGCTGCAGTTAGAGCTTTAGGTCATGCAACGCCGGAAGAGGTAGCAGAAAAAGTTAGACAGACTCATCCTGGGATTAATCTTTCAACTGTTTATCGCAACCTTGAAACATTGGAAAATGTTGGCTTAGTACTACATACCCATCTTGGCCATGGTGGTGCTACCTATCACGCCGCAGAGGAGTTGACCCATCTACATTTAGTATGTTCTGATTGCGGAGAGATTGGGGATGCACCAATTGAGGCAGCTGCTAATTTTGTTAATACTCTAAGTGATGATTACGGATTCAAAACCGATGTTACCCACTTTGCTATCTATGGCTTATGTGCCAAGTGTGCTGTTATTGCTGATAAAAAGAAATAGAGAATATGTATTCAAAATGAGCGCAGTATTAGTTGAGGCAGGCCCAGATAAAGGTGCTATTTGGCACTTTGGTGAGCCAAATAAGGAGCAAAAAGAGTTAGTAGCTGGTAATGGCTGGGCTGATCTATCCCATCGGGCGGTGATCTCAATTTCAGGAAAAGATCGACTTACCTGGTTACACGCACTTACTACCCAGCATTTAGAAAACTTAACTGCAGGTGATTGGAAAGATGCCTTAATTTTAGATACGCAGGGTCACATTATTGAGCAATTGTTTTTAGTAGATGATGGTGAAATAACTTGGATTCACACTGAGGCAGAAAGAGTTGCGCCATTAATTGAGTATTTAGAGAAGATGAAATTTATGTTAGAGGTTGAGGTTAATGATCAATCAAGTAATTACGCAGTGCTACGAGCAGCAGGTATTGCAGATAAAATTGGTGGACCATATGCGTTAGTGCCGAGAGGCGAGTTAGAAGAGACTAAGGCTGCATTTAATAAATCACATACTCAAATAGGTATTTGGGCACTTGAAGCACTTCGGGTTGCCCAAGGTAGAGCAAGATTATTATTTGAGGTAGATCATAAATCTATTCCAAATGAGTTAGGTTTTATAAACAATGCAGTACATATGAAAAAGGGTTGCTATCGAGGACAAGAGACAGTTGCTAAGGTATTTAACTTAGGTCAGCCGCCTAGAAAGCTAGTTTTACTACATCTTGATGGCTCCATGGTTGTGATGCCAGAAAATGGGGCTAAGTTATTTCACAACGATAAAGAGGTTGGCTATATCGGAACCCTTGCTCGTCACTATGAGCTAGGCCCAATTGCACTTGCGGTAATTAAGCGAAATACCCCATCAGATGCGGTTTTAGTTGCAGATGGAGTTAGCGCTTCAATGGAGGAGTTATTAACCAGGTAAGAGTTAGGCTTATCTAATGGAGATCTTAACTACCATTCTGCTAATAATTGCATCTTTTAGTTTTTCAATATTTCTAATCTCTAAAGGTATTTCTGGTAGTAAGAAAAGTATTGATCAGATAAAGAGTGGGAACAATTAAAAGATGGCATTTACTATTCCAGAAAATCTACATCCAGATTTAATGCCACTTGCTTGGTTAATAGGAACTTGGCGAGGTAAGGGTAGGGGTGAATATCCTAATATTGAAGGCTTTCAATTTGCCCAAGAGATCTCCTTTAATCATGATGGACAGGATCACTTAAATTACTTCTCTAGAACCTGGGTTATTGATGATAATAATGAGATTGTTAAACCATATAACAGTGAGGTTGGCTTTTGGCGAATTAGGGACAAAGAAGTTTTAGAGGTAGTGCTCTCACATAACTCAGGAACAAATGAGGGCTGGCTTGGATTAATTCGTGGTCCAAAGATTCAACTTGCAATGGATAAGGCATATGAGTCTCCAAGTAAAAAAGCGATTACTGCCGGTTCTAGACTTTATGGTTTAGTTGATGGGCAGTTATTTACATCCTTAGATGTTGGCAAAGATGGTCATGAGCTGCAGGCATATATGTGGTCATCACTTGAGCGTCAAGCGTAATTAAAAAATTATTAATTGTTGATTAGATAAGGATAGGCCGTAGAATTACCTTATGAAAGGCAGTAAAAAATCACGTATTGCAACCTTAATGGTGCATACCTCACCCCTTGATCAAGCAGGTATTGGGGACGCAGGTGGCATGAATGTTTATGTGGTTGAAACTGCTAAGAAGATGGCAGCTGCAGGACTTGAGATAGATATCTTTACTAGAGCTAATAAACCAAATCTGCCAGAAACAGTTGAGATTGCAGATGGGGTAAATGTTAAGCATTTAGTTGCTGGCCCATTTGAAGGCTTATCTAAGGAGGATCTACCTAGCCAATTGGGCGCTTTAACTAGTGCATTTATGCAACATCAAAATCAATTACCAAATCATTACTATCAGCTACTGCACTCACATTATTGGATATCAGGTCAATTAGGTTGGGTGATCTCAGAGCAAACTGCAATTCCATTAATTCACACTATGCACACAACTGCCAAGGTTAAAAATTTAAATTTAGCTAAAGGTGAAAGACCTGAGCCACAAATTAGAGCTATTGGTGAGGAGCAGGTGGTAAAGGCATCAACTGGCTTAATTGCAAACACTGATGCTGAGGCGGCATCATTAGTATCCTTATATGAGGCTTGTCCTGATAATGTCTTTGTAGTTGCCCCTGGTGTTGATTTAACAACCTATAACCCAGCAGATGGCAAAGCAAATGCCAGATCTAGATTAGATATTGCACCAGATGCCATTATGTTGAGTTTTGTCGGAAGAATTCAGCCACATAAGGGACCTGATGTATTACTTAGAGCTGCTGCTCAAATGGTTGAACACTCACCGTATCTTCGAGCAAAGCTTGCAGTAGTGATTATGGGTGGAGCATCTGGTGGTGGCATTAATGAATTAGATAACTTAAAGGCCTTAGCTAAGTTTTTAAAGATTGATGATGTGGTGCACTTTATTGCTCCAGTAGCACACCTTGGTTTAGCAGATTGGTATCGCGCAAGTGATTTAGTATGTGTGCCAAGTTATAGTGAATCTTTTGGATTGGTTGCTCTTGAAGCGCAAGCTTGTGGCACACCAGTTGTAGCAACAGCTATTGGCGGACTTAGAACAGCAGTCTCAGATGGTATCTCTGGCTCATTAGTAGATGGACATGATCCAAAGGCTTGGTCTGCTGTGATCTCTAGAT
>Ga0214917_10004438_pt1 | contig 15590 bp, 10 predicted proteins | sample LL_1208_BB_MetaG_FD_177983 | JGI IMG/M metagenome (GOLD analysis project Ga0214917, IMG submission 177983) | Freshwater microbial communities from Lake Lanier, Atlanta, Georgia, United States - LL_1208_BB | ecosystem: Environmental > Aquatic > Freshwater > Lake | place: USA: Georgia | collected... | reverse complement strand
AACAGGTTCAACAGGTGCCACAGGATCCACGGGTGCCACTGGATCTACTGGTGCCACTGGATCCACCGGAGCGACAGGCTCAACCGGCGCAACTGGTTCAACCGGCGCAACTGGTTCAACTGGTGCCACAGGCTCCACAGGATCCACAGGTTCAACAGGTTCGACGGGATCAACCGGCTCAACTGGTGCCACAGGCTCCACAGGATCAACCGGTTCCACGGGTGCCACTGGATCTACTGGTGCCACTGGATCCACCGGAGCGACAGGCTCAACCGGTGCAACAGGCTCCACGGGTGCAACAGGCTCCACGGGCGCAACAGGATCCACAGGTGCAACCGGATCAACTGGAGCAACTGGTTCCACTGGTGCAACGGGATCGACCGGTGCAACTGGTTCAACCGGTGCGACAGGCGCCATCGGTCCTCTTGTGACAGGCATTGCCAGAACAGGCGCCGTGATTGCTCCAAGTGCACAACAATCAATCGACGTCTATTCAGATAATGGCCAATACATTCCATCTGGCTCTTGGCTCACCGTCAATGATGCCTGTGGTGGTGCGTATCTCTATGTGGCGGCCAATTCGGGACCACAGTCCGGCACCGGATACTGGCAGTTATCTCTGTTGAACACCTATAAGTCGTCTGTTACCGTGTCCGTCGGCGATGCATTGGCACTTGCTGGTCCGCAGGGTCTCACTGGTTCCACTGGTTCTACTGGTTCTACTGGTTCTACTGGTTCAACTGGCTCAACCGGTTCCACTGGATCGACTGGCTCGACTGGTTCCACTGGTTCAACCGGTGCTACTGGTTCGACTGGTTCAACTGGTTCGACTGGTTCCACTGGTTCGACCGGTGCCACTGGTTCAACAGGCTCCACTGGTTCGACAGGCTCGACTGGAGCAACCGGTTCGACTGGCTCCACAGGCTCAACCGGTTCGAGCGGTGCAACTGGATCAACGGGTGCCACGGGCTCGACAGGCGCCACGGGATCAACGGGCGCCACGGGCTCCACAGGAGCAACCGGTTCAACTGGTTCCACTGGATCAACTGGTTCGACTGGTTCCACAGGCGCCACGGGATCAACGGGCGCCACGGGCTCCACAGGAGCAACCGGTTCAACTGGTTCCACTGGATCAACTGGTTCGACTGGTTCCACAGGCGCAACAGGTTCTACCGGTACCACGGGATCCACAGGCGCAACTGGCTCAACAGGTTCAACGGGTTCCACAGGCGCAACCGGTTCGACGGGTGCAACGGGATCCACGGGTGCCACTGGATCGACCGGTGCCACTGGCCGAACGGGTGCGACTGGATCCACTGGTGCGACGGGCTCCACTGGAGCGACCGGCGCCACGGGTGCAACTGGTGCCCCTGGTCCCCTTGTGAATGGTATTGTTGTTAGCGCTGCCACGACGATTGCCTCCAATGCATCAGGTGTGATCACCGTCTCAATCAATGCGGGAGAGTACATCAACAAGGGATCGTATGTGGCCATTGCCTCGGGCACTCAAGGCACGAACAGTACCTACTTCCAAGTGGTGGACGCCAGCCAGAACCCTGACCTTACATGGCAATACAGATTGTTCAATGCCTATGCGAATTCGGTGATCATCGGTAATAACAACACGTACTTCTCTTTGTGTGGACCGCAGGGTGCCACAGGAAACCAAGGTGTGCAAGGTGTGACAGGCGCAGGTTTTGTGCCGACGCTGACATACATTGGACCAAATGTGGATGTGAACAACGGTGGCAATCTTACCAATCTTCTTGTCACGGGCAGCAAGACAAGTTACAGCTTCTTCCAGACAACGAACACTTTGTACGTGATCAATACGACTATCCCGCGTGGAGCCTACATGCTTCTCAACAAGATCAGTGCATACAACGACAGCTCCAATTCATGCACATTGACTGTCATTTATTACGATGCATCTAATGGAACTTTCCCAGCTCGAGCAGACGTGACGTCGTTCTATATAATGGGTCCTCAAGGATTCACTGGCGCAACAGGAAACACGGGCGCCACGGGCTCGACCGGCGCGCCAGGTCCTCTTGTGACGGGCAGAGTGACAAGCACCGCAACGATTGTGAACGATTCGTCAGGCAACGTCAGTGTATCGACCAATGCAGGTTCTTATATCGGTGTCAATACCTGGCTACTTTTCAATAACAATCCTGGTGTCTACTTGCAAGTCACCGCAGTTGTTTCCTCCGCAGATCCCATATACACTTTCACAGTGTCAAACACAACCGGCGCGACGGTTACCTTGAACCAGAATAGTCCGTTTGCAGTGGTTGGACCTCGCGGCAATACGGGCGCCACTGGAGCAACTGGCGCGACGGGAGCAACCGGACGAACGGGTGCCACAGGCGCCACTGGCTCCACAGGAGCAACTGGAGGAACCGGTGCCACAGGCGCCACTGGTGCCACGGGTGCAATTGGTGCCACAGGTGCAACAGGCGCCACGGGCGCGACGGGTTCCACGGGTGCACAAGGCAAGACAGGTGCCACGGGAGCGACGGGCCCCACGGGTGCGACAGGCAGCACCGGCCCTCAGGGTGTTACCGGCTCCCCTGGCCCGCTCGTGACCGGTTATATTTCCTCGGCCAATGCACAAATCGGTCCACAGACCACCGGCAGTGCCAGGATCAATACCAATGCAGGTGCATATATTCCGGTCAACAGTTGGTTGTTGATCAACGACGCCAGCAATGTATACCCGTACGTGATTGTCACCAAGATCTCGGGAAGCAATCCCAACTGGGACGTTAGTCTGAACAACCCCAGCTTGACGGCGACGACCTATTGGAACACCAATGACACAGTGACGCTAGTAGGACCTCAGGGAGCGTTGGGTGTGACAGGTGCCACGGGTTCCACCGGTGCGACTGGACCGCAGGGTATTACCGGTGCCACGGGATCGACAGGTGACACGGGTGCAACCGGAGCAACGGGTGCGACGGGATCTCAAGGTTCGACAGGTCCACCGGGTCCACTGGTGACGGGTACGGTAAGTAGTGCAACCGTAATTGGCGACACCTCTGGAACTGTGAGTGTGACAACCGATGCGGGACAATACATCAATGCCAACACATGGCTCATTTTCACCGATGCAAGCGGGAACACCGCCTATCTTGAAGTGACAACTGTCTCTGGAACGGCACCCAACAACTATACGTACACTGTTTTGAACCCGAGAGGATCATCTTTTACGTTGAATGCAGGAAGCGCGTTTGCTGTCGTTGGACAGCAGGGAGTGACTGGATCGACAGGATCAACTGGTTCCACGGGATCAACAGGTTCCACGGGATCGACAGGTTCTACAGGTTCAACAGGTTCTACGGGTTCAACAGGTTCCACTGGAGACACAGGCGCCACAGGTTCCACTGGTTCAACTGGTTCTACAGGCGCAACCGGCTCCACTGGACCTCAGGGTTCAACTGGTTCCACAGGTTCGACTGGTGCAACGGGAGCAACTGGTTCGACTGGTGCGACAGGGCCTCCTGGACCAGTGGCTCCTGTAGTCAACTTTGCATCTCAGCCACAAGGAGTGACAGGGGCGATGCTCATGTACAACAGTAACGATCCATCCAACAATTATTACACTCAAAATGTCCGGTTTACCAACAGCGATCCAAGCAGCAACAATCCGTCGGTGTATATCGGCGGCGACTTGGTACCCCAGGCCAGTAACACGTATAGTCTGGGAGCCACGGCATCCACTTGGAAAGAAATTTTCATGGGGCCCGGCACACTCACCATCACTGGTGCCTCAGGCGAATACGCAACCCTGGGTTCCAATGTGAAAGGCTTGGCCTACACGGCGAAGGGTTTTGCGACACCCTTTGTGAATGTTGGGCCCTCCATCAACCCACTGGCGATACCCGGCACCTCTAATGGCGGCTGGCAAATTGGTCCCACCGGCTCGATTGCTGCAGGCAATTTCGATTTGGTCGCCCAAGAGATCGATCTGAGCGGCAATTTGTCTGGCCCTGTTTATTCGCTGGTGAACCGCCCTGGCCCAACAGGCGCCACTGGATCGACCGGTGCCACTGGATCAACGGGTGCCACTGGATCAACGGGTGCCACTGGTGCTACTGGATCAACTGGTGCACAAGGTACTCTTGGACCAGCATTGTTCACGATAAATCCTTCCATCGATGTCACACTTCTGACGGCAAACAAACTCCAGAAAACGTCGGGTGACAACAACAATGGAAGTACCTCAGTGACGATCGAATCATATCCGTACGCAAACACCTTCGTCACGTGTTTGATACCGTCGTCACCAGGTGGTGAGAGAGATTTGATACTGTCCAATGTATCAAACGGTACGACTGCAGCATACGGACTCTCTTTCCAGAACGGTAACGTTTTATTGTACCCTTCGTACGCGACTCTAACGACGTATGCAGCAAACGATCGTTTCACCATTGCCACAACCCCACAAGGTGCATTCTTTTACAAGAATGGCGCTCAAATTGCCACACAGAGTCTCGTGAACACGAATGCACTGTACGGAGTTTTCAGAATATACACCGTCGGAGACCAAATCACCAACATTGCTTTCGGTTATACTCAAACTGGTGCCACAGGATCTACAGGATCGACAGGGCCAACAGGTGCGACAGGCGCGACAGGATCTACAGGTGCCACCGGCTGTACAGGGCCAACAGGTGCCACTGGCTCGACTGGTGCCACTGGATCGACCGGTGCCACAGGATCAACAGGTGCCACAGGTGCAACCGGCCCCCAGGGTGCGACGGGTCAAGGTGCTCCCACCGGCAACACCTTCTTCGTGGATGCTGTCTACGGCAACGACGCCTCGGCTGCGCTTGCACCTCACAGCGTGCCTTTCCAAACCATCAGTCAGGCACTCACTACAGCGTCTTCTTACGCCACCAGCACCAGTCCACAGTTGGTCATTGTGAATGCTGGTGTCTACAACGAGGCCATAACCGTGCCAGCCAACGTGTCCCTGTCAGGCGCCAGCGCGCAAGCGGTGCAGATACAGCGGACCAATGTTACCGCGAACACCACCCTTGTCACAGTGGCAGGCACGGGCAGCCGAATCGAAAACTTCACGGGCACCCTGAGCACCACTGGCAATTATAATCTGACGGGTCTGTGGTTCCAAGGCGCCAACTCGACCATTAGCAGCAAGGTGCGCAACTCCATCTGGAACATTACTTACAGTGGAAGCGACGCGAACACCGTGTATGGTGTCTTGTCGGACTCCTCCATGACCAACTCACCAAGCAATTATTACAGTCCAAATGCGATCCAGCGATCGACCATCAATGTAACCACCAACAGCACGGGCATCTCGCGTGGTATATACGTGAACGGACCCAACCAGTTTTCGATTCGCGATGCGGTCGTGTACGTGGCCCCGACTGCCGGATCAACCGCAAATGTAAACATCATCGGCGTGGAAACCTCAGATCCGTCGGCGAACTTCATTGTGAAGACCTCCACGATCAACGGCACGCTCGTGCCGCCGAACTCGTCGTCGCCGATTGGCCAGGGAACTTCCCATGATATCAGTCGGACACAAGGAAGAATCTTGTTGGCAACAACAGATTTGGTGAATAACGATTGTAGTACAAACTCTTTCACTCCCGTCATCTCACCTCCTTGCGTTGTTTATGGTGCTACTGGCAACTTTCCCAATAGTAATCCCTTGTACCTATCTTTAGGTACTGTGGGCGTAGGGACACTGCCGACAGTGGCATCGGGCAATTACATCCCTTATGTGTTCCAAAACGGATGTTCCATCATATCGACAGCAATCGACTTTGTTGGAGCATTGAATAGTAATTCAATCACTGTCACGATATACCAAGCACCGTCAACCCAACTCTTTCAATATGTGGTGTCAACGACCGGTCCGCAAGTATACAACAACTCAGTCAGATTTGCGGCTGGCACAAGTGTCTATGTGACAATTTCGTACAGTATACAAGGGCAAGGAATCAATGGATCGCTGTCAGTCATTCTCAATTACTATTAAAATCGCAATGTGATCGGCAGTGTCGTGCTTTTTTCTCCACTTACCAATAATCCATGTCCTTCACACGGTTTTACGATGACCCAGCTCGAATCGTCATTCGCAATCAGCAAGCCACCGGCCCTGGACGATGGGTACTTGACCAGCCAGGCAATGGCGACAAACCTTATTACATGGCTGACCCTCAAATCCGAGCCCAGCAATGGGCAGGCAATCTGTGGACCAATTGCATCGATTTGAACAGCGCCCTGCTCGGATTGGACCGCAATCTGAACAAGGATTGTTTAGGCGTCAACGAATACAACAATAACAAACACTCTGCTTGGGTGCACAATGCGAAACCCATCGAGTACCCAACTAGCGCAAGACTGACGACCGAACAAAGCCGAGCCGTTTTACCGGCTTGGACGGTGCGCGATTTGGAGCAAGTCGATTGGGCACCGCTCTTGGCGAACCCGCAACAGCATGCTCTGCGACCCTTTGTCAACAACGTGAGTTCACGCATTTTAGAGAAAGAAAAGTTCCTCCGTGAAGGATGCTTCCATTGATGACCAAGAATGCACACGCGATTAGTTTGTCCTTTTTTTTATTTCCCATAGGAAAGAAGGACAAGCCGAGAAAAAACTAATATGGAAATTGCGATTCCCTTGGTTGCCCTAGGTGGCATGTACATTGTATCCAATCAGGGACAAAAAACGAAAGCGCCAAAGCAAGAATCGTATCAAAACTTGAACCAGCCGAAAGCGCTGCCAAACACGAACATCCCGCCACAGAACTACCCCGTCAGCAACACCAAGCAATTGTTGGACACCGTGCAGCGCTACCCGAACCCGAACACGGCAACCGACAAGTACTTTGATCAGAATGCCTTTGAAGAACGCCAACGCGCCGGTGTAGCCGTAGGACAGAACCCCCAGGAAATCTACTCTTTGACCGGCAACTATTTAGCGTCCGAAGAGTTCAAGCACAACAACATGGTGCCCTTTTACGGGGGCAAAATCAAGGGCCAACTCTATCATGCCAACACGACCGAGACCATCCTGGACAACATGGCCGGCACTGGGTCCCAGACCATCAAGAAAATTGAACAAGCCCCCCTCTTCAAGCCGGAAGAGAATGTGCAATGGGCCTTCGGGGCGCCCAACATGAGCGACTTTTACCAATCACGTGTGGCACCGGCCTTGAAAAACAACATGGTCAAGCCTTTCCAGTCCGTGCATGTCGGACCGGGGTTGGACCATGGTTACAGCAGCAATGGCAGCGGAGGATACAACGCCGGTATGGAAGCACGTGATCATTGGTTGCCCAAGACAGTCGATGAACTGCGCATTGCAACAAATCCGAAAGAAGAATTCTCGTTGATGGACCACGAAGGTCCCGCCCAGGCGGTCATCAAAAACGTGGGGATTTTAGGAAGAGTGGAAAAGAATCATCCGGACACCTTTTTCATCAACACCCAGGACCGATGGCTGACCACCACCGGAGCCGAGAAAATGGGGCGTGTGGTGGCCGAAGAAGTCCAGAAAACCAGCCATCGCAACGACACCACGCAGCATTACACCGGCACGCCAAGCGCCACGCTGAAAACTGCGAGTTATGTGCCGAAGCGTCATGAGCCGAGCAAGCGCGTGGTATTGCCGCCCAAACATGTGGGTGTCTCGAATGCGAGTGGCAAGGGACCGCTGGAAAATCACGTGCACATGGACTCTTTCACCAATTACAACAACCACCGCGCAACCAATGTGCAGCCAGACACGATGCGCAGCGGATTCAGTCGCGCCATTGGCGCAGCCATTGCGCCCCTGATGGACATCCTGAACCCCACCCGAAAAGAGGAGACCAGTTGCAATTACCGCGTGTATGGTAACATGGGAAGCACTGTGCCGAAGGACTACGTGATGACCCCCGGGGATGTGCCGAACACGACGATCAAAGAGACGACCTTGTACCAGACCCACGGCAACATCGGCAACCAATTGGCCGGTGCCTACGAGATCAAAGAGTATCTGCCTTTTGAGAACCAGCGCGATACCACCACGGAGCATCACGTCATGGGTGCGGCGGGTGCCAAGTACGGCGAGATGAATTATGACCATGTCTATCGACAGACCAACAACGAACTCAAAGAGCACACAGCGACACATGGGTCACGTCTGAACCACGGCAACACGAACACCTTCCATGCCAACGTGAACGTGTCGATGAGCCGTCAAGACTGCGACCGTGACAACAATCGCTTGTGGGCGCCTTCGGCAGTGGTTCCGACCGGTCCGTCGATGCAGACGTACGGCAAAATCAACATGCCTCAGTACAAAAACGAGTGCATCACCTGCGATCGCATTGACGGCGACTTGTTGAAACCCTTCTTGGAGAATCCTTACACACACAGTCTCACCAACTCTGTATAAAAAACGTTTGTTTTCCGAGGAAAAAAAGATGTGAAAGAATTCAATACGTAATTTTCGGACATAAAAAAGTACTTATTGAATCTCAATAGATCAAATTGTCGGCTCTTTCTCAATTCTTCTATTCCACCCTTCATTTCTTCTCTTTTTTTTGCCTTTTTTGACACCTTTTTTTGTAAAAAAATATACTTGAAGCCTTTTTCTAACAAGTGAGACAGACAGACAAATGCTCTTCCATGATGCAATTCGCCGTAAGTTAGGGAGCTTTCATCATCATCACAATATACCCAACATCATTTTTCATGGCCCCTCTGGTGCGGGCAAGAGCACTATAGTCAACGATTTTGTGTGCCTGGTTTATGACGATAAAAAGGACAAAATCAAAGACTATGTTATGTATGTAAATTGCGCACACGGCAAGGGCATCAAATTTATCCGCGATGAATTGAAGTTTTTTGCCAAGTCCAACATTCACGCAAACAGTGGCGATGTATTCAAGAGTATCATATTGTACAATGCTGACAAATTAACCATGGACGCTCAGTCTGCCCTTCGCCGATGCATCGAGTTGTTCAGTCACACCACACGCTTTTTCATCGTGGTCGAGGACAAGTACAAATTGCTTCGACCGATTCTATCACGCTTTTGCGAGATCTACGTGCCGTTGCCACCGCAAGGCAATTTGTATCAACTATCTTTGAAATCGACCTTCCCGCATTTGCAAGACACGCGTCAAGAACACTTGCAAGCCTTGGCGAACGAGTTGAACAAATTCACGGGAGCAAAAACGAGGAAACGAACCAAGTCGGATTGGCTGGAACTCGTCTCGAAGCTCTACGAGAAGGGATTCAGCGGTTTGGACATACTTGACCTTTTAGAGAAGCACGCGGATGCGCTGCAATTACCAGTCGCTTTGTCCGAAGAGAGAAAGTACCAATTGCTGGTCGCATCGCACAAAGTGAAAATGGAGTTTCGCAATGAGAAATGGCTCATGCTGTTTGTTCTCAATTTCCTGTATTTAAGTTCAAACGACGTTTTAGAAAATATTTCTTTCATGTAAACTTTTTTTTGCAAGAAAAAATGGATGACTTCAATATCTCAACCTTGCATGAATCCAAGTCCGAGTGGGCTTCGCGCTTGTTAATACTGCTGACGCCGCTTATCATAGAGGGTCTCAAATCCATTTTCGATGAGTCATTCAAACTGTGTCGCGAGAACAAAGAAGAGACGAAGTATCTCATGACGTTTCAGAATTTCATTTCACGCATCCCCAAATGGAGCGCCACGGTGATTGAGCAGGAGAGGAAGCGCATCGTTGACAAGTCCAGATGCAATTATTTAGAAGACTTGATCACGTGTGTCCACATTATTCAGCTCAAGTTGTTGACTGCCATGAGGGTCGGGACCAAACAGCGCAAGATCGATGTGAACATTCCTAAGCTGGACGATTTCATCCACAAATGCTATATCGCCGCAGCCAGGAAAGTATACAAGAACGTCTATTTGTTTGAGCTGGGACTGCCGCCACTCCAGGTGCAGAAGCACAACAGAGAGCTCGAAGTCATTGTGCAGGAGTGTATCTTGAACACGATACGCGAGAGCATTCCCGTGGAGACGATTCTGAAAGCTTACATGGACGAGACGGTTGAAGAAGACGTAGTGGAGGAAATCAAAGAAGAAGAAGTGGAAGAACCGGTGGAAGAAAAAGGGGCGACAACAGCCGGTGAAGACAGCAACAACAGTAGTGAGAAAAACAACGAATCGTCTAGAATCAAGTTTAACGACGTCGACACAGCCATTGGAACGGACAACAAAGAGGAATTGGTGAATGCTCCCAAAAGCATTGAACGCCTGGAAGAAATCAGCGAAATGCGCAATCAGCAACGCAAACTCGAAGAGGAAGAAGACGACGACGATAATGGGAGCCAGAAAATCAAAATTTTCGACCAGCCCGCTGATTTAGGCAGCCTCGGCATTGAAGACATCAGTGTACCGACACAACCATCATCATCATCATCTATCGAAGAGTTTCATTTCGACGACATTGAAGTGCTTGCTTGAAGTCAATCAGTTAATAAATATTGCGTCGAGATGAAGCGGAAAACAATGTCTATTAGGACCAAAAAAAATGAACAATATCTTTCTGGTGGCAGGTGTGATATCATGTATATATCTGGTGGGCAAATTCATCGAGATGCGTTATGTGGAAAAGGAAGCGCGACCGCTGAAATTATTGGTGCGTGATGCGCTCGTGGTGTATTTCAGCGTCCTGTTGGGAAATTTCATCCTGCAGCAAGTGAGTCCCGTCATTGAAGGGGATGCTGCGGCAGTGCAAGCGCCTGCTGTTTTCACCGATAATCCTGAGTTCTAACTTATTTATTCAAATTGTTAGTTTTTTTTGGATTTTGTTAGTTTTTTCTGTTTTGTAAAACCCTTCGATTCCTCTTTCCAGTCGGTTGCAAACAGCATTGAATAGAAAATGGATAGGTCTTCGAAAAGAGAAAAACTAACAACATCTAACACAATTATTTCCATTATTCGTTTTTCGCTTTATTCTCGTCGTCTTCAACTTCTAGACCCATCGACTCTTCTGTGAATTCATACATGGCCTTAAATATCTCGATCCACGGCACCGATGCAGATGTCTCATAGATCCTATTCATTTCATTTGCAAGCCATGCACAACAGCTCATTTTTAAAAAAAGGCAACACAAAAAAAATGATCATCGCCCCGTCCAAACTTTGACCACCGCTCTTGGGATTTTATTTTCTTTCAAAAAGCACTGCTCGTATTGATCATAAGTGTAACCCCATGTACCCTTTGTCTGTATGTTGCCGAACAGCGATTTATAACGGAGCAAACTAGGTGAATGAACAGAAAAGAGGGTGCCGAATATTCTTTCACAAGCACAACGATCAACGCGGCTGTGTACGGCATTGGCCAAGTTCACGATATGGTAACGGTCGTCCAACATTTTCAGGAAGTTGTGGTTGATGAAACACATGACACCGAAACAACCAATGGTGTCCGCCCGGTCCATCCCAAGCACTTTCACTTTGCCTGATCCGGTGAAAAAAGGTTCTAACTCACGCGAGCGTCTCAGGCTGGAGGATATGCGCAGAATGTTCGCTAAATTCTCTTGATCGTACTCAAAGTGCCACAGAGGAATTACGGGAAGTTTGATGCGTTCGAAGGGAACACGTTTGTGAATGAAAACACTGTCGTGTAAGAAGATGGCATTCTCAAACCATTTGAAGCGCAAATAATAGATGAAGGGAAGGAGTTCGCCTCGTCCTGGATATTCGGATTGGATGATTTCCACATTTTTGTAGTCATGATCCGACTTCACGAAATTAGGGTCGCTGTTGTCGTCGATCACGACGATTTTGCGGAGCGGATAGAGGGTGCGGAGCAATTTGACATTTTGGTTCCAATATTTGTTGGTTTGCTCTGAATTGACATGCCTTGTGATGACAAAACCGAAATCCATTTGGAGGTTGGCCGATTTATTGTTACCTCTTGATTTTATTTATTTTTTTGATTTCTTAGCAAAAATAGAAGTCAAAAAAGAAATTCCTTTTTCTGTGTTGTTTTTAAAATTAGTACACAGGAAGGGCATCTAAATCGAACATGGGATCGCCTGCCTTGACTTGCTTCTTGGTGACAATGTATTTTTGGAACTCAGGGCGTTGCAATTGGGCTTGAGGTGTGTGATTGTGCACGCAACGGGCGATCATCTTGTACAGTTTGAAATCCGGGTAGCGTTCGATGCCGCTCGCCTTGTACAAGACGTTGAGTCCGTTGTCGTCTGTGCACCATTCCACGATGAGGCGCGTCACCGGATTCTGCTGGATGAGATTGTCGAGGTCGTCGAAGTCGTCGACCAAATAGTCGAAAATCGAGCACGCCAGACGACACAAGTCAAAACTCGGATTTGGTTCGATTCGCGGTTTCTTCTCGTTGAAGTAAGGTTCCGTGTTGTACTGTGTGTCTGCGTCACCCCCTTTCTGGAAACTGTCGCTGCATATCCGTTTGCCTTGGAAATGATAGATGGCGCGTCCGAAATCGATGATTTTGAAAATTCGACCAAAGGTCGGCACCTTGTAGTATTTCTTCTGGTAACAGTAATACAAGTGCTTCTGTTTCGTCTCCGTGTACATCACGTTGTTGGTGTGCAAATCATTGTGAGTGAATTGAAACGCCTTTTGATACGCGATTAAACTGAAGATCACCTGCAAGAGAGCCGATAACCATTCTTCGGTGGACAACTCTTGCCTGCCCACCAGCCCATCCAAGGTGTCTTCGCAGGGTTCCATGCAGATCACTTGGACAGGAAATTCATTGATGGTAAGCGTCAGACGGTCTTCGTCGAATTGCTCGCATGATTCCACGTCGTCCTCGTTGTCGTCTTCGTCATCGTATTCGTCGTCAACATCGACATCAAGATCATCATCGTTCTCTTCTGCGCTTGCTTTTTCATCTTGTTCTGATTCTTCAGTGCGAGAGGTCCGAGAAGAGCATGTCGAAAGACTTTTGATAGATGCTGCGTCTTGCGCTTCATGATGTTCCGTTTGGTTCTCTGTTAGATCGATCAATGTTGAAGAAGTTGAAGAAACTGGTTCAAGTGATGAGACTGGCACAAGCTCTTCTTCGAGCGCGTCAAAATCGAGAAACGTGGTTTTCAAGCTGACGTCTGAAATATGAATGGGCCGAAGTGACACTCGTGGTTCCTCGGGCAGCAGATGACTATAGTCTTCCACCTCGAACAATTTGCTCTTTTGTCGGTTGAAAAAATCCGATTTCACCAAATAGTCCAGGTCATCGATAATATTCAAAGAGAATCCACGCTGAACGCCCAAGAAGGCGCCGTAAAAGTCGAGGCCATGTATAAATCCATGTTGATGCAAAAGACGACTGGAAAGATACGAAAAGAAGGAGTCGACATAGGACGAATTTCCTGGATCAGCGATTTTCGGATGAACGTGTGGTGACTTTGGTTTCACGGGAAGATCAAACAGATGCGGATCTTCGTGATTGTATTTGCCAATGACGTATTTGAAAGGGTCCAGCAGCGGAGCCATCTTGAAGAAAACTCGCTGACTCGCGCAATACTCATCACCCTCTAGACCAGTGTTTCCGATGCGGCATGTCAACAGATTGGCCGTGTCAGATGGTTTGTTCTGAACTGACAATAGGAAAGCCTCATGATTTAGGTTGAAGCTGTTGAAATTAGTTGTCGAGAGGGAGAAAAATGAATCATAAATAGGAATATAATTTTGCAGGTTGGTGAGTTGGAGCTTGGGGTGCTCTTGCATCGTTTTGAACAACGACGTGTTTTTTCTCTTTTGATAATGAATCTCAACCAATCCTGGCATTTTTTTTTGAACCCGGCCGAACCTGCTATTTTTTTAAGGTTCTGGCAATAAAAAGAAACCCGACGATCGAACGAAAGACGAAGGACGCCCTTCGCTTAAATAAACAAAAGTTTATTCTTACACACCGGTAGGTAAAACACATAAAACAAAATTAGGAACTGGAAACTGGGCCAATGAACCTGGAATTGAAAAAATTCGACATGAAAAGCATCACTTTCAAGCCCAATGAGGCGAAAGGGCCAGTGGTAGTGTTGATCGGACGTCGTGACACTGGCAAATCTTTTTTAGTAAAAGACTTACTGTTTTACCATCAGGACATCCCCATCGGCACGGTCATCTCGGGAACAGAGGAAGGCAACGGTTTTTATGGCCGTCTTGTACCGAAGCTCTTCATTCACAATGAATACAACACCGCCATTATCGAGAACGTGCTGAAGCGTCAGCGACAAGTACTCAAACAGATCAGAAAAGAAATGGAGACCTTCAAACGGTCCAACATTGATCCACGTACTTTTGTCATCTTGGATGACTGCTTGTACGACAATAGTTGGGCACGCGACAGATTGATGCGACTCCTCTTTATGAACGGCAGACATTGGAAAGTCATGTTGGTGATCACCATGCAATTTCCCCTGGGCGTGCCACCGAATCTGCGTACCAACATCGATTACGTTTTCATTTTGCGTGAGCCATATATCAACAACCGCAAGCGCATTTACGAAAACTACGCTGGCATGTTTCCCACGTTTGAATCTTTTTGTCAAGTGATGGATCAATGCACAGAGAACTACGAATGTCTGGTGATCAACAACAACGCAAAGTCCAATAAGCTGCAAGACCAGGTGTTCTGGTACAAGGCCGATCCACATAACGATTTCAAGTTGGGATCCAAGGAATTCTGGGAAATTTCCAAGCAGATCAACTCGGATGACGAGGACGAACAATATGATCCGGGAAATGTGAAGAAAAAAGGGGCTGGGCCGCGCATCAGTGTGAAAAAAAGCAAGTGGTGAGAGAAGGTTGAAGTTGAAGTTTACGTGCGCGCGATCCTCGCAACAAAAAAAAAGAAAACTCCAAAAATCAAAAACTTGGATCTTTCCGAATTCAGAGGACAATCAGAATTTAATTCCCCCTCATTTGCAGAAATGACGCGAGTAAAAACGAACAAGGCAAAAGCGTCAGAAGAGGAAAAAGATGAACAGGAACAGGAGGACACGGACGTCTTTCGAATTACACATGTCGAGGAGATGCCGCACGGGGTTCGCAAATATATTCGCGCCAATGGTGAATATTTTTACGAGTATGATGGTCGATACTCTACCGTCTTGCAGGAGTTTCGTGTCGCGCCAGACGAGTTGGAACTGACTTTCACAACGCCAGAGAGGAATCGAGCTCTGAGGAGAGTTATTCGGGAGGATCATGACTACGGAGATGATTTGGAATTTTCTGCGGCAGTCACAGTGACTCCAGCGCGAGAGAACAACAACAGTGACAACAGTCAGTCTTGATTTTTGTATGATATTGTTTTGGTTTTGTTTACATGTTTATCTTATCACTTTCACTTCTTGGTATTAGATGATGCTTTTGATTTGGCATTGTCTTGTTGAATGTTGAACAGATGGTAGAATGTATATTGAATGAAAATAAAAGTGAATATCACGATCAAAATCCAACTTAACAATTGATTCAAAAAATTAGTAAAGTCGAAACTGGCTTTTCCTGGCAAAACCTTATTCAACGAGCGAATGTTGAAACGCAAAAGAAGCAGCAGTATCGCAGGAACGACAATATCGCTGACA
>Ga0214917_10004436_pt1 | contig 15593 bp, 15 predicted proteins | sample LL_1208_BB_MetaG_FD_177983 | JGI IMG/M metagenome (GOLD analysis project Ga0214917, IMG submission 177983) | Freshwater microbial communities from Lake Lanier, Atlanta, Georgia, United States - LL_1208_BB | ecosystem: Environmental > Aquatic > Freshwater > Lake | place: USA: Georgia | collected... | reverse complement strand
TCAACTCCTTGGCGTGTGATTGCATTGTGATTTTATGCCATCGCTAAGTCTTAACATAGGACTAAACAACGGAAGAAAACTGCCTTTTGGTGGAGCCGCCCCCAGCGGGATTGTTGTCGCATCAACGCCTTCCATCATTATTAATGGAGCTGACAGTGCGGACGGCACTTACACCAGATCAACAGCATCTAGCACCTACACACCTGCACCAGTTGCAGGAACATATAATTATTACAAAGGTCTTTTTTATTTAACTTCTCCAGGCAACACGAATTTCAACGGAGATTACCCAGATAACCAATGGACGCTTGGGATTTACAATGATCCAGGAACTATATATTCATTCAACTCATCTACAAACCCAGCAATTATTCCAACCTCTGGCTGGTCTCCTGCCATCACAATCACCGCCGCTTGATGAACCAACCCTAGCGTGTTAAACTAAAAAGGACAAATATATGGGCCGCCAGTGGAACACAATTATTGAGAGCCTGGGACCGCTTTCTGGCGGGACCATGTCGATTAACGCCAATCTCACAGGGATTGAGGCTTTGCTTACCACGCTTCAGGCAGATGTGGCTGATGGGATTCCTCCGATTCGCGGAACCACAACCACTGGAACTCTTACCGCTGGCACGACTAACGGCACCCTATTCGCCACCAATTCCACCCGCAACTACCTGCTTGTGCAATGCACAAGTGGGACGGCGTTTATTGATACAAACGGCACGGCCACAGCCGCCAACGGCATCCAGCTAACCAGCGGCCAAGGCATCACGTTTGAGGGCAGTTTTGTCCCTACTGGTGCGATTGTCGGGATCACCAGCACCGGGACAGCTCAGCTAATCGGAAGGCAAGGCTAAGTGGGCTTCTTCGGCGATGGCTGGGTAGCGTAGGTTATGGGATTTTTTCAGTCCAGCGGAATCCTAAACAGGCGGGGCTTTTTCTCTGCACCCGTCTCAACGGTTCCTCCTGCTTTTTCTCCCACAGACATCTCTGGATTAAAGCTCTGGCTAAAGGCCGATGCGGGGGTGACAGAAAGCGGTGGAGTCGTAACATCATGGGCAGACCAAAGTGGGCTTGGAAATAATGCAACGGCCACGGAAACTCCGACACTAAGCACAGTAAGCGGAAAAACATTCGTAGATTTTGCTGGGGGATATTTTACTGGGAACGAATTGATAACATCGCCGTTTGCAACAATTATGTGTGTAGCAAGATTTTCTTCAACAAGAGATATTTCAGTAATTTTTCAACAATTTTCAGATGTAGATAATTTAACTTTTTATAGAGGCTTTAATCTGGACAGTGGATACAGAATATATAATGGGTCAGATTTAAGTTCCTCTTCATTAACAAACAACGACCAAACATATCTATTTGGAGTAACTGTTAATAATGATACTGGAACATTGTACTTAAATAGTTCTCAAGATGCTAGTGACTATTGCGGAGAAATAACGCCCGCTGGGAATTATCTTCTTGGAAGATGGGGAGGTGGCGAAACTACTACTGTTGAAATGCAAATGGCTGAAATTGTTGTTTATGATCAAGTTCTGACAAACTCAGAACGGATACAAGTCGAGGAATATCTAAACACAAAATACGCAATTTATTAAAATGCCACTTCTATTTGTAGCTCTATTGTTCTGTTCTTGCTCGCCCAAGCCAGCGGAGCAAAACGCCCTGCCACGCTATTCCGATATGGGGGCTGCCGAGGATGCGGGGAAAGCAAAATGAAATGTCTCGCCATCTGGCTAACCAGTTTGAGTTTGCGTTTCTTGATGACAACGCAGGAGTACGCCTGTTTCAAAGAGGCGTTAAAGTTTGCCGTGGAGAACAACAACATGGTCAAGGAAACCAAGTATATCGGGAAGGTAAAGCATCTCCTGTCCGTCAACAGAAGCATCAAACGCATAGTGGAGGAAGGCCGGAATCGGGACGAGGTAGTGGATGCCGTTGTCCATCTGGCCGTGGCTTTGAAGTACCTGGAGGGCAAGGGTCGTGAGTTTTGATGAAATTTCGGATCTTAAAGATCGTATTGCCATCCAGTCGGAGAGGCTGGCCAGGATGGAAGAGCGTCAAGTTCAACTTTACGCCATGGTCGAAAGGTCACTTGCTTTCCACGGGGATGTTGCTAATAGATTAAGTGCGCTGGAACACCTGCGGACGAAGGTTCTGGCTGTAGCTGGGCTGATAGGGCTTGTTTGCTCGATGGCCTGGGATGTCCTAAAAAACCGCCTTTCTAACTAGGAGACTAAATGCCCACACTTGGAACACAGACAATCAGCAGTAGCTATGCACAGCTAATCAAGACATTTGGACTTGGTGGTCTTGATGGGACTTTGCAGGTTATTACCGATGGAGATGACACGTCTTCAGCTTTATCGCTATCTACTACTGGCGTAAAAAGCACTGGATCGCTTGCTGTCGATGGAGCATCAATTCTTACTGGTGCTGTTACTTTTGGGACAAGCATTACTGCTTCAACTGGAACGGCTACGATTGGTACTGAGGCAGTAAATACGTCCACGATTGGAACTCTTGCTGTTAGTGGGAGAACAACTACTGGAACACTTCGACTTGGTTCAACTGGTCCTAGCATAATCCAGGCCAGCCTTGGATCTGGAGCAGTCACAGCAGCAACCCTTGGCACAATGACTGCTACAAATTCAAATTCAACTGGAACATTTGCAATGTCTGGACTTGTTGCTGGTGACATCGTAATTGGGCAAACAAATCTTACCACTTCTGGTGGCTATCCAACGGCATCATTCTCAGTAGTATCAAACGATGTCGCAAGATATAATTTATATAACTCAACTACAACTCTCTCAACAATAACCGCTGGCACAGTTTCTGCCCTTGCACTAAGGACAACAGCTTAATATGGCAAATATAATCAATCGTCAGCAGACCTTCTCTACCAATGGCACGGTTACTGCTGCTGGCCTGCATAACCTAATTGATACCGCGCTTGTCAATTCTGCGATCATCAAGAACCAGCAAGAGATCACAACCATTGGTACGGCTGACTTGCTTCTCATTGCTCCAGACAGCGTTGACGCATCTCTAGCTCCAAGAAAAGTTACAGTACAAAACTTGCTTGATGACGGACTTTCTTCTGGAACATTTTCAAACATTAATCTATCTGGATATATTGCGTACAGCACGGCAACTGGAAATAATACGGTTAGTACAACTGCCACAATATCCACAGCAACAATCCCAGTGCTTACTGCTGGGACTACGACATCAACTGCTGGATTCATTACTAACGGAACAATCACGACTGCGGTTATTCCAACCCTTACCGCTGGAACTACTACTGCTACGGCAGGGATAATTACAAGTGGAACAATCGCAACATTAAATAGTACAATTGGAACAATCGGAACGCTTAGAAGCACAACTGGAACGATTTCAAATCTCTCCACAACTCTCGCTGGTGATTTTACGATTAGCCAAGGTACGGCCACTCTTGCCACAAGCGGAGCAACGGCTGGAACTTACGGAAGCGTAACAGCAATCCCATTTTTAACTGTTGATGCGAAAGGAAGAATTACATCAGCCACAACTGGAACTTTCTCATCAACTCCAGCAGATGGATCAATCACATTTGCAAAACTTTCCACTTCAGCAACTGAAGCTGACAACGTAGCAAAACGAACTGCAAAGGCTTGGGTTAATTTTAATGGAACTGGAGGAGCGTCAATTCGAGACGATTTCAATGTTAGCTCTATAACATATAATGCTACTGGAGACTATACGATTAGCTTTTCAACTTCAATGTCTAACAATAGCTACGCATTTGCAACACATGGTTTTGATGGAACTCTTGATGCATACATGAACTCATGGGGGGTTGGCCCAAATTTCACAATAAGCACATCATCAATAAGACTTCAGTGTACAAACGATTTTTCTGGTTCTGGATATGTAAGCGACATAGTACATGCCTGCGTAACAATTTTTGGATCATAATATGAATAAAAGAATTATATATCCTAGCGATGATGGAGGTGTTTGTGTGGTTATTCCTTCTCCTAACTGGCGAAAAACAATTGAGGAACTTGCAGAAAAAGATGTTCCTAATGGAAAGCCATTCAAAATTATTGATGCATCAGAAGTTCCTATTGATACAACATTCCGTAACGCATGGGAGTATACAGAATGATTACAATTAATCCAGAAAAGGCCAAAGCAATTTGGAAAAACAAATGGCGCGGAGCTAGAGAGGGCATTCTTGAATTGCTTGATATTGAATTTATGAAAGCCGTTGAAACTGCCAACATAGAGAAGCAGGCTGAGATTGCGTCTAAAAAACAAGCTTTGCGCGATGTGACTAAGATCGAGATTGTTGGAAACACGCCCGAAGAGATTAAATCTGTCTGGCCCGATATTCTTAAATGACTCTAACTGAAATCGCCCAATATGCAGGCGAGAAGGTTGGCAAGACCGACTCGGACACGCTTACTTTCTTGCAGAAAGCAGCAAGTCTGGCCTATCGGAGAGTATGGGACTTTGCTCCATGGCGTGAAACTGTAACTAATTCTACCTATTCGGTTGGAACAACTCGTCTTATTACTTTAGGTACAAATGTAGAAACACCTCTTTCGGTGGCTTACAACGATGCAGAGGTTGACCCGATTGACCTGGCAACGATTGTCAGCCAAGACCCAGGCTTGCTTGACGATGCGCGTACTGGCGACCCAGATACCTATCATTTTACTGGCCGTAATAGCAGTGGCGTTGCACAGCTAAACCTTTACCCAAGGCTTGCCACATCTGGAACAATCCCATTGCGTGTTGTGGAGAAGCTGAAATGCCTTACCCGCACCAATCTTATTGTTGATTTTCCCCCATCCCAAGCCGCCTTGGATGACGAGCTTCGCCTGCCCCACGTTCATCACTTGGTTCTAGCCTTGACTCACGCAGACGCACTCGAGCGTGAACGGCAGTATGCCAAGGCACAAGCCATAACGCAGGCCGCCAATGCCGACCTTGCAGCCATGGCTAATTATGAATTGAGCCAGGTTGGAGGGGTGAAGCAGATCACGCCACAGAGCCTTGGCGAGCTAACCATAGAAGAAATGTTCTCGGCGTAAAGGAGGCTTATGCCTTACTACAGCGACAACTTGGACGATGTTCTGTCGTTTGACGGAATACGCAATTTTACTGGAGGTCAAGCCAGCGGTCTGCAATCCGACCTTCTGGCCGAGAACCAGGTTCAGGAATTGTACAACATGACCCTTTCGCCAAAGGGTAATCTTGAGACTCGCGTGGGCGCGACAAGCTTTGCCACTGGCGCAACCAGCGCGGTGACCTCAGTGGGCGGGATGCGATACTTTGAGACTGGAACCTACCAGCAATTATTGACTGTGACTGGCGGAAGATTTTACAGCATTGAATCAAGCGGATCTACAACGGCTCATCCTCCGTATGTTTTATGGGGTACGGCTGGAAGCACTTGGAACTCTTTGTCATATCAATGGAGGAACGGATACAACATATCCGAGGATGTTGAGGTTTCATTTGCCCAGTTTGTTGACAAAATGTATTTCTGCGATTCCGATAGCGACCTGCATTTCTGGGATGGTACATCGGTGACAAGGCAGGGTGGCAAGCTAAGGGCAATCACGGTCACAACCGCAGGCAGCGGGTATACAACCGCAACGGCAATTGTAACTGGACCTTCCCTTGGAGGGACAATGCCGCAACTCATCACGACAATTGCCGGAGGAGCCGTGACAGGCGTTACGGTTGTGGACGGAGGATCTGGCTACGCAGGCTCGCCCAGCGTGACAATTATCGGGAATGGTTCGGGCGCAACCGCAACCGCAACGGCAAGTCCCCCGCCAACCGACCTTCGAATCATTGTCAACGCCGAGAACAGGCTTTTTGGCGTTGGAACTGGAGCAAATCGAAATACTCTTTATGCCTCAGATATTTTAGATCCTAGCGTATGGGACGCAACGAACAGCATTGTTGTCAACGGCGATGATGGCGATGCAATTACAGCCGTTGTGCCTTACTACAAGAACAGGCTGATTGTGTTCAAAAAGCGCAGGGTATTTCAGGTTGACATTCCTAGCGATGCGACTTCTGGCGCGGACTGGGTTGTTTCAATCATTTCAAACAACACGGGATGCGTGGCGACTGGAACTGCGGTGCAGGTAAGTAGCGACATTCTGTTCCTTTCCGACAACGGAATCAGGTCGCTTGTTCGGTCTGTGGCGGATGACTTTAGCTCGGTTGGGATACCCATTTCAGAGGTTGTCAAGGATGTCATCCAGAGCATCAACACGGACGCAATCAGGGTTGCCACGGCAATCTACTATGATAACCGCTACTTCCTTGCCATCCCGACTGGCGCAAACGACTACAACGACACGCTTTTGGTTTACAACACGGCGTTAGGAGCATTTGAGGGAACCTGGAGTCCACAGGTTATGCAGTTTGCCTTGACAAACTTTGACCAAGAAGGCTCCAGGGCGATGTTCAAAAAAACCAATGGCATCATCCAGAAGTATGCTGGCTACAAGTCTCCCGCTGGCACTACGTCCGCAGATTATCAGGACGCTGGAACTGATTACGAGTCTTACGTGCGCACCAAAGACTTTAACTTTGGCGATCCATTCTCTCTAAAGTATGGAAGTCATTTTGAGGTTATCTTCGACAATTCTTATTCCAACAATGCTACTGTTGCTATCCAGAGAGATATTGATGCTGGTGACATAACCATTCAATCCAATATAGACATCTCAAGCGCGGTATTAACGTTGCCATTTGTGCTACCTGCGGTTCTTCCAACATCGGTCAAAAAGAAGCTGGCAAACGACCTGCGCGCATACGAGAAGTGGCGTTTGCTTAACATCAAGATTTCAACTCCAGCAAACAAGATGGCTGTACGCCAGATCACGGCTGCGGCCAATCCAGACACAATCCAGATCCAGCAAACAATATGACGGCTATGGAGTTTATCGAGGCTTCCGGCGTGCCGGAAACAAGATGGCCCAACTTTCGGGAATGGTTTTCTTGGTATGAACGAAACAATCTGGTTGGAGTGGTTAAGGACGGGCAGGAGGTTGTCGGGGTGGCAGTTGCCAGGGCAATTGACGGCTCGCAAGAACCTGCCCATTATGTGCATATACCAAACGGAGATACTGCTTTTGTGGACTTGACTGTGACCTCAATTGATGGTACATCTACGACTCGTAGCCGTTTGGCTATGAAACGCCTGCTGTCGATCCTTTGGGACGAACTTGGCCCCCGCAGGAGCCTAATCTTCAACCGCAACGGCACAAGGAAAACTTACGATTATATGAAATTTATGCGAAAGGCTTTACTCTAATGGGTGGCGGTCCTTCTATTCCTGCACCTCCGCCCCCGCCCGATCCGAATGCGGTGGCGCAGGCTAATGCTGCTGCGTACAGGACAAACATTGATACCTACATCGAGAAAGCCCCAGCGATGGCAGAGCTTGAAAACAAGCTTCGCATTCAGTATATGCCCCAACAGCGTTCTTTGGAACGCCAGCTATCGGCTTTAGATCAACAGGCAGGCGTGCAGGCTGGGATGCAATTGGAACGCCAATATGGTCCGCAAAGGACGCTGGAAGGGTTACGCAGGGCATACGAACAAAGCCCACAGGCGTATGCATTAAACCGTGGCTTAGGCGATCAGATGACCCGCCAATTTGAGCGTCTTTATGGCGCATCGCCTTATGCCTCAGTCGAGCAGAATGTGGCGTTTAACCGCCAGCCAGGACCAGTTGATTTCTATGGTACGATTGGAACGAACATTGGTAGTCCAGAGTTAAAGGCGTAAATATGAGCGCAATACCATTTCTAAATATAGCTCCTTCAAAGTCTCTTGTAAAATACAAGGTTACGCCAGACGGGGAAATCCAGACAATAAATCCACCAGCACGAAATGGAGGATCAAGGGACAGAAGGTTAGGCTACCAAGCCTCACCGCCCGAAGTAGATGATTACCTAAAAAGAGTTGCGGATTATCCTTACGGCAGCCTAGAAGAAGCGCAAGCTGCATCTGCCGAGGTAAAGCTAGACAAGAAATTAGGAGCTTTAAGACTTGAATTTGACAAGAAATTAAATGAAGCAACAAGCAGAGAGAACACATATAATTCATTATCTGAGCAAATCCGCGCCCTTACTGGCGACCAATCTGGTAGTGGAACTGCTGGTCCTGCGGGTCCAGCCTTCAACCAAGCCTTATCACAACTCTCCGCTGGGCGTAACTACGGATCGTCTGACCTTGGCACAATGCTAAACTTCCAGGTTTCCGATCAGCAAATTATTGACGACTACAACAACTCAAAGCTGTCCCGCTTAAACAGCGTTATTGATCGTGGCAATGCACAAATTGCAGGAATCACGGAAAGACTCAACACGGCCAACAAACTTCTTGCCGATCTTCCTTCTGGAGATCCAAGGCGGACATCTTCCGAAGTTTTCATCAAGCAACTCAACGATGACTTGAAGAGCGTAACCAGCGCAGTCACAAGCGCGCAGGATATGCAAAAGAATTTCACGCCCATCACGATGGACAGCCCCGAAGGATTGAAGGAGATTACCTCATTTAGATCCTATGCACAGCTACCCGAAGAGCGTGCCGCCCAACAGCTTCGTCAAATTGATCCTGAATCTTACCGCACTGCGGTTGGTCTGGGTCAGCAGTATCGCAGGATGGCTACGGAACCAATCGGACCAACAACCACGCCAGAAACCGAACAACTGCGTCAGACAATTGAGGATGAGGCTCTTAATCAACTTCGCCTTGGATCGACAATTGGCGAGGAAGAACGGCGTGGTTACGAGCAATCCATCCGAGCCGCGCAGACTGCCCGTGGCAACATTTTTGGCCTTGGACCAGCCGTACAGGAAGCTGCGCAGATTGGCGCGGCTGGCGAGCAACGCAAGCTGGCTCGTTATGGTGCGGCACAGAGCTTCCTTGGATCTGGCTTGTCCAGCGGTGATGCGCTTAAAGCTGACATAGCGTTCCGTGACGCATTGCGTCAGAACAGGCTTGGTGCAGCCGCCAGCTTTATTGGTGGCGGACCTTCCATCTATAACCTCGCAGGCCAGAGGACAGCCCAACAGCAGGGTGCGATGCAGCAGTATATCCAAGCCAATCAACCTCTCCCTGGCGGGTTTAACCAGCAACCTTCCACGGCGGCTAACTTCTATCAGACAACAAGCCCGGAGATTCCTGTTCAGCTTCAAAATGCGTTTACGAACCTTTACGGATCGCAGGCTAATTACTTGTCTAACACCTACGGCGCGCAGGTGAGTGCGATTTCGAGGCAGCCGAGTGGGGCGCAGAATTTTGCACAGATTGCTGGCGGGATTGGCAGCCTTCTTAGCCCGCTTAAATTTGGATAAGGATAATTTATGGACAGAGTATCATACGGACCATTAACGCTATTTGAGAGCGATGCCTATAAGCAGGCAAAGGCAATGAAGGCTGAGGAGGATGCTCTCAGGTTGGAGGAACTTCGGCAACGCGTAGCAAAAGGAAAAGAAGAGGAGGAAATGTCAACTCCGATTGGAAGAGCTGGCAGAGCTGCCGACATCGCCGCATTCCTTGAACAGGAAAAACAAAAAGAATTAGGGATTCCTATTGGCGAGGAAATGGGCGCGAGGATGACTGCCAAGGGTGGACCAAGCATACTTGAGGCAACAAAGATGCAGGGGCAACTTGATGTTGAAGCCAGAGCAAGGCAGGCAAGAGTTGATGCCGCAAAGAATTACCTTGCTGGCGAGAAATCCTTGCTTCCGACTGCAAGCGTTGATGTTGGTGGAGTAAAGCAAACAGTGTTGGCTGGTCAAGCTGGCAAAACCAGCGCAGACATTTATGGTCAGATTTACAGAAATCAAGTCCCGCAAGTTGCGGCAACCTATGAAGCAGAAGGATTTGACCGAGACACAGCAATTCGTATGGCAAGCCAAGATGTTCGCAAGGAACTTGTAAAGGCATCCACTGGCGGGAAGGTTGTGCTGACTGGCGCGGATGGATTAAGCACAATATCGTATAGCAATGAACAGGCTGAAAGAATGTGGAGAGATCCAAGAACTCCGAAGGCAATTAAGGATCAATTAAATAATTTCTTCGGGCAATCCGAAGAGCCAAAAGCCCAAAGCTGGATCAAATCAAGATTAGGCAGATAACATGGCTGAAGCTTTAGAGCTATCTTCAGCCAATCGCATCAGGCAACTGGCAGGTATGCCAGTAGAGCCAGAACCAATACCCAAACCAGAAGAGCCTCCGGCGTGGAGCGAGATCAAGGCTTCCAAGGATTACAAAAGTCTCACCTACCCAGAGCAGGTTGACCTGGCTCGCCAATGGGGGGCGGAAACCAAGCAGTACGCATCCACACTTCCAGACTACACGCCGGAACAAGACGCTGAAATTGATGACTTCGTAAACAAGGAAGCTGTTGATGTTCCAGCCAATGTAAAGGCGGCTGCACTTACGGCTGGATTGGTTAAGGGTTCGGCATCAGTTATGGGCGGGATCGGTGGAGGATTGGGAGGGCTGGCGGTTGGAGGTCCAGTTGGCGCGATAGTCGGAGGCGTTGGTGGAGCAATAGCTGGCGGAGAATTGGCTGAGGCAGGTTTACAGAAATTCACGCCCAAAGTTGCAAGGTCAAGAGAGTTTGCACCAGGTTACGCTGTTGCTGGTCAGTATGCTCCAGAGGTTGTTATGGGTACGGTCGGTGCGAAGCAGTTAGTCCAAGCTGGAAAAACATTGTTCCAAGAGCTGGGCGCAAAGAGAGCAGCACAAGAACTTGGCAAAGCAGTCGGTACTTCCGCTGGAGTCAGCGCGGCTGTTGGGAGTGGAGTTAGGGCTATTACTGGCAGCGAGGTAACTCCTGGCACAGTTGCCGAGGACGCTCTATTTGGCGCGCTTTTTGCTGGTCTTGGAAGCGGATCTAGGGTTAAAGGATACAATTTTGAAGAGTTTAAGGATTTGAATTACAAGGTTAAGGGAGGCAGGGCAAGTCCAGACGAAGTGCGCGATTGGCAACAAATCTTAAATGAAGCACAAAGGACGCAAACCACTGGAGTTGAGCGTGCCAAGCGTACCGAAGTGCAACTTGGTGGAAGAAGAATACTGGACAAGGTTGACCTTGAAGGCGGCAGGCCAACAGAAGTGCGCCCATATTATGAGCCGTTACCAGCACCAACATCAACAGAAATACAGATTGCTCAGCCACAACCCCAAGAGCGTCCGATTAGACAAGCCACAGTAATTCCGCAGGAACAATTGCCAGAGGCAGGCGTGCGCGGGAACGTGCGCGGAACGCAAGCTGATACGGCTGCAATGCAACGGCGGGGAATTATCACACCGATGCAGGAAAGCTTGGTTGATCTAAATGATCCAGTGCCGAAAACAAACGTATTTACAATTGAATCCCAGGGCATCAATCGTGAAGCCATCATTCCAGATATTCGCGGATTGCAAGGCGAGATTGTACGCGAAGGCCCGATTGTCACGCCAAGGACGCAGTTGCCGACGACAGAGAGGCTGGCGTTGAGGGGGAGAACAGATGAGCCAATAAAATCAGCCGAAGAAGCAGCTAAAGTTATTGAGCTTGAAAAAAGCATGGAGGAAAGGATTAGAAAATCTCCCCAAGGTAGTAAGGGTTTAATAGAGGATCTAAAAAAGCAAGAGCCAATTCTTACTCCAGAAGAAGAAATGGATATTGCAGGAAAAAGATTTGAAGAAAAAAGATTGGTTGCAAGCAACCCATCACAAGATCAAATTGAATATCCAGAATCAGCTTTGGCAGAAATAATCCAACCTCCATACAGACCTGCTGATTATGATGTAATAGATTTCATAAAAGAAAACGGAGGCATACTTTCAAAAACCTCTGCTCGCATAAAAAGGAATTTGGAATTATATGGAAAGAAAGCTGGTTCTGGCATAAAACGTTTGACTGGAGAAACTGAAATAGCTGAATATGACTCAATGCCAGAAATGGATTTCTATGAAAAAACGCAAGTGTATAAAAAACAAGGGTTAGCATTAGATGAAATGGCGCAAATGGCATACGATCAATTTGGCATTGGAGACGGAAGCTCAAGTACATTTGGATCTGTAATTGCTCAAGCACTTGATGCAAGAAGGAAACTAAGAACTCCTGACAAAAACTTTGAAAATCAAAAAAAATTTATCAAAGATGTTTTAATTCCATCAAAAGAGCTTACTCCAATTTCTGCTCAATCCCTTGTAGTTGGAGATACCTTGCAGGCAAAACAAGGTAATATAAAAGTTATCGACATTAACCCAGACACAATGGAGCCAACTCTTGACGGCGGAGACAATTATGGCCAGCAAACCATAAAAACGGATTCTCATGTTTTTGTAAAATCAATTAACAATAAAAAAATTCCAACCATCCCTCGCCCTATGCGTGGCAAGGCTGGTGAGGCTGGGTTCATTGTATCCGATGTGCAGGAAGGTGCGGCCAAGGTAGCGCAGAAGTGGCTTACCACAGAAGGCAATCTTCCCAAAGAGATGTTCGACATTATGGAAGCCAAAGGATCGCGCACGCAGGCAATGCTGAAGCAGATTGATTTCACGCTGGCAGATTTGGGCAGAACAGCAAAAGCATTAAATGGCACAGCAAAACTTACGCCAGAGCAGTCTGACAAACTTGACGGATTCTTGCGCGGACGCACCGCCATAACCACGCTACCAGAGCCTTTCCAGCCCATTGCCTCACAGATGCGCAGACAGCTGGATAACCTTTCCGAACAGTTAATTGAGGCTGGCGCGTTCAGCGAAGAACCAGGGCCGTCTGGAGTAAGCAAGGCTGATATTGTCAGGGCAAACAAGGAAGAGTATCTAACCCGATCTTACGAGGGCAGGGAAAATCCTAAGTACACTGTCGAATTGGTTAAGCGCAGAAATCCAATCGCGTATGCCAATGCTGAAAACTTTGTACGCACGCAAATGAAAGCCGCTAACCCCAATGTTACCGAGGCTGAGGTACAGGGCAAGATTAAGCAGTATGTTGAAGGAGGCCGAGATAAACCTTTTGAGTCGTTAATTGATGCCGCCACGCTAGGCAAGAACCTTGGCATAACCAAGAAGCGATTAGACATTCCCAAAGAGATTCGTTTCCTTATGGGCGAATACACCGATCCCGTTATTAACTACGCTCGGTCAGCCAGCAGGATGATTGACCTTCTGCAAAAGCAGGAGATGTTAAATAAACTTAAAGACTTTGGAGTTGCCAATAAGCTGTTCTTTGAAAGGCCAACAGGCAATGCGATAACTCAGATTGCGGCAGATGGATCGGATACCCGCTCGCCGTTAAATGGATTGTATGCAGAGAAGGATTTGGTCGATGCGCTAGAAAACTTTGAGATGTTCCACAAAGGCGGCACAGCGTTTCAACTTTATTCAATGGCTAACGCTTGGGTGAAATGGGGCAAGACAGTAGGCAGCGTGCAGGCTCAATTCAGAAACCCAATCTCCAACGTGTTGATTGAAGTGGTAAACGGAAACTTTAATTTTGGCGGTAATCTTAAACCCATTAAGACCATCTTGGCCGACTTTGGCGTGCCCAAGATGGATACCAAAGAGGGCAGAGCCTACCTAACCCGCGCGGCACAGCTTGGCGTGTACGACAACACTGTTCTTAATGAATTTACGCAAATGCTCAAAGATGCGCAGCAATACAAAGGATCTACGATTGATTACGCTGAAATGCTGGCGGGTAAAAGTGCGAATGTCTTAAAGAAAGGTCTTGGCGCACTGAATAAGACTTACAGAGCTGGAGACAACTTATTTAAGCTAATGGCTTGGGAAAATGAAACCAAGCAACTAATGGACGGCAGGGGGTTGTCACGCCAAGACGCAGAAGTGATTGCAGCCGAGCGCGTCAAAAACACAAGGCCAACCTACTCGCGTGTGCCAAGGATTATTAAAGCCTTCCGCCTGCAACCTTTAATTGGAAACTTTGTTTCTTGGCCTTCAGAGATGTTGCGGATTTTGCCCAATACACTGAGGTATGCAGTCGAGGACATGAAAACACCTGGTATGCGTAGATACGGGTTACAAAGGTTAATAGGAATGTTGGCGGGAACATCTGCGGTTTACGGTTTGATTGAGCTTGCAAAGTGGGCTACTGGATTTAATGATCGTAAGGCAGATGCGTTAAGAAGATTCGTTGCCCCATATCAAAAGAACGCTGCTCTTATGCCTACTGGGATGGATGGCAAGGATGTTGGTTATGTGGATATATCCTACACCAGCCCATACGAAATCTTTATGGGACCATTGCAGGCTGTGGCTGCTGGCCAAGATCCAGAAGAAAAGATTTTGGGTGCAATCAAAGAATTTACGGAGGCTTATATTGGCCCAAGCATTTTAGCCAATTCCATCATATCTGCGTACTACGGGAAAACGCAAGAAGGCAGAACTATCCGAAACCCGCAGGATACATTCTTAGACCAACAGCTTGATAATATATCGTACATTCTGCGTCAAAACGAACCAGCCACGGTATCTCAAATACGCAGGATTATATACGCCTTATCGGGAAAACCCGACACATCCGTATCTCGATATGGGCGTGTTTACAAACCGTCCGAGGAATTGTCCGCGCTGTTCGGTATCCGTCCTCAATCCATCAACATATCAAAGGCACTGGAATCGAAGGCATCCAGGTTCAATACTAATATGGCCGATGTGGGCAGAATCTTTACCGAAACCTATGGCGCGGTTGGCAATGTTTCAGAGGCGGAGGTGCGGGAACAATTCGAGAAGATGCAGAACAGGCGCAAAATTATGTTTGATGAGGCAAACAAGGATTTCCATGCAGCCATGTTGCTTGGTCTGTCCAGGTCGGAAGCCATCTCTGCAATGCGAGCTGGCGGGATGGGCGTTGACAACGCTTCAGCCATAGCCAACAACAAGTACAGAGACTACAAGATCAGCAAGTCGCTCACAAAAAGCATGAGGCGCGAGCTATCTCCAGAAGAGATGCAGAAGCGTCAAGAGATAGGCCGAGAGCTTATGATGCAACAAGGAGAGTAAATGGCTAAATTTGACATCTCTGGATCAGCGTCACGCCAAACGGGGTTAAGCCAGCAGGATCGAAATGCAATCCGAATGGAGTTTGAGCCATACACAAGGCCGCCACAACAACCGCCAGAACAGACCGCAAGGATAGAACCTATGAGCGAATATGTTAAGCCACCCGCAACGCCAGCACAACAATCTTCTGGCAAGCTTCCGTTGCCATTGCAAACCGTGGAGTGGGAAGGTCGCAAGGATAAGCAGGGCAATCTTGCAGTTTACAAGTTGCCAACTGGGGATATGGGTGGAAGCTTTGAGGTGGCCGGAATCAATGACCGATACCATCCAGAAGCATTCAAGGCAATCTCGGCGTTGCCTCCGCAAGAAAGAGCGAAAGCGGCGGCAGAGTACATCCAAGGATATACCGCGCCACTCGTTGAGAAACTCCCTCAAGCACTCCAGCCGTTCACGCAGGATCTCGCGTTTAATCGTGGGCTGGGCGGTGCAACGAAGTACATCCAACAAGGATTAAACAC